>Ga0073899_10000066_pt1 | contig 86436 bp, 73 predicted proteins | sample KloWWTmetaKNB5Ph_FD_88975 | JGI IMG/M metagenome (GOLD analysis project Ga0073899, IMG submission 88975) | Active sludge microbial communities from Klosterneuburg, Austria, studying microevolution and ecology of nitrifiers - Klosterneuburg... | ecosystem: Engineered > WWTP > Aerobic digester >... | reverse complement strand
TCGACGAGCAGCAGCGAGAGTCGCGCCTCGGCCTGCGTAAAGTGAAAGAGCCGCTGCATGAGCTCGCGCGACGGCGAGAGATTCCTGTCCGGATCCCGGATGAAGACCGCCGCCGTCGGCCGATTCGGTCCTTCCGTGCCCTCCGAGAGCGGAATCGGGCGGATCAGCAGGCTCAGGCTCGTGCGCCCCGAGGGGCGGGTGATGGAGATCGCCTCTGCAACCGCCAACTGCCCGGGCGGCATCTCGAGCGTCTGGCGGATCAGGCGCTGCAACTCCCTGTGCTCTCCCCGGTACTCGGCGGAGAGCCCGCCTGGACCGACGGAGAGCCCGTCGCGCTCGGCGAGGATCGCTTGCGCGACGCTGTTGGCACGCAGCACCGACCCTGTTCCATCGAGGATCAACGAGCCCATCAGCATGCTGCTCATCACGTTCGCATAGAGCTTCATCTCCGTTTCCATCTGCCCGACGCGGGTGTGGAGATTGAGCGCGCACTTGAAGTGCGGGATGAGCGCCTCGACGAGAGCCTTGTCGCTCGCGGAGAAGTCCCTGGCCTTCGGTGGGCGCGTGAAGCGCAACCGGAACTCCCGGCCCGCCTCCCCATGAATGTCGACTCCAAGGACGTAACGCACGTGCCGCGGCTCGACGTACTGGCGAAAGAACTCTCCCTTGACGTACTTCTCCGGATCGACGATCTCGTCGAGCGTCACCGCCCGATCCGGTGGCAGCCCGACGAACGGATCGAGGGCAAAGACCGGGAACTGCGCGTAGACGTAGTTGTAGACGTGCGACTCCCGGTCACCGTCGCGCATGACCAGAGCCATCGCCTGGTCGCCGGGCGGACGGAGGATGAGCACGACTTCGTTCGCCTGCAGCCAGCTGCGCAGCTGCAGCATCGCGCTGCTGCAGGGAATGGTCTCGAGCGGTCCGTGGTACACGAGTTCCAGGAGCGCACAGAAGCGCTCGAACGGCATGTGCCGGGCCGCAAGCAGCTGCGACAGCCGCCGGTCGCCGGCCTGCCCGGCAGTCTTCGCCGCCTGCTTTAAACCTCGTGCTGCCGCCATCTCCCACCGCCGACTGGTCGCGCTGCCGTCCCGAAGCGCACCGATTGTCCATGATTTCCCGCGCGGCGGGAAGATAAGATAACCTGATTAGCAATGAACGTCAGCCACCCCGCTTCGAATGACGCGAAGTGGCTGCGGCGTGGTTGTGGCGGCGGCGATGAGCAAGCGCTGGTGCAATGTGCGCAAATCGAAGCGCCGGTTGAAGCGATAACTGAATGCTGCGAGGTAACGCGCGGCGTATCTGTGGAAGTCGAAGGCGTGGTAACAACCCGACAAGCTGGTCTTGAGATTGCCCAGGACGGTATTGATCCACCGGAACTCGGGCACGTCCTTCGGCTTGCGCCCGGCCATCACGGTGGGGTAATGGCCGCATCCAGCTTCGGTGACCGCCCCGAAACAGGCCAGACCATCCGAGAACACCGCACTACCCGGCGCCAGATGATCGCGCGCCCATGCCGAGATCGCCGTCAGCGTGAAGCCGGGCACCGGGGTCAAGCGTACGCGCAACGGACGGTCCTCCTCGGTCAGCGACACGGCGGCCACAAAAGGCACCTTGTTCTCGGAACCACGCCCGACCTTGCCGCCAACCCGTTCGCCACCCAGGTAGGCGTCATCGACCTGGACTTTGCCTTCAAGGACATAGCGTGCTTCACGGGCGGCCATCGCCTGCATCAGCTTGTGATGCATCAGCCAGGCGGTCGGGTAGCTCACCCCCAGATGGCGCCTGAGCGCCAGCGCCGACAGCCCGGTCTTGGCCTGGCTGATCAGGTAGATCGCCAGGAACCAGGTGGTCAGCGGCAGCTTGGAACCCTGGAAGATCGTCCCGGCGATCAGCGAAGCCTGATGGCGACAGGCGTGGCACTGAAAGACCTTGCGACTGCCATCACGCACAATGTAGTGGTTGCCCGTGGCACAGCGGGGGCAACGGAACCCCTCTGGCCAGCGCGCCGCTTCCAGCGCCAACTCGCACTGTGCCTCGGTCCCGTAGTCCTTGAGAAACTCCGGCATCGACAGTCCCGGTTGAAACTGGATTCGGTTGATCGCCATGACCGCCACTCCTTCTTGTCGAATGACGACCACTTTATGATCCGCAAGGCTCACCAGATGAGCCCGGCTGACGTTCGTTGCTAATCAGGTAAGATAATGCCCGGGTCAGCAGCGGCGGCGGTCGCACGCGGGGTTCTTGCGGGCCGCGCTTTCATCATCGTTGCAGGCCCGGGAGCACCTCTTGCTCGAAGAGCCGCAGGTGTTGCCACGCGAGGCTGGGCGGGATTCCTCCCACCATCGGATGCAACATCGCGAAAACGGCGGGTCCGGCAGCACGAAGCTCATCGAGATAGTCCTGCGGAGCCAGCACTCGATAGACGCCCGTCTTGCGCAGAGCTTCGGCATCCGCAGCCGAGTGGTGCAACGCATCGCCGCCACGCGTGGCCTCCCAGGCCGCGTAGGCGTTGGCCTCGTGAAGGAAATACGGGGCCAGCTCGTCCCAGGCGCTGCGGGGATCACGCGACAGCATCGTGACGGCTGCGGACGCGCGACGCGCGGGGCCCGGATCGGGCTTCCCCAGCTGCAGGCATTCGTCCCGATAGAATTCCCACAGGGCCGGCAGATTGGGCGCGAAGCCGTCGCCGATGCGAGCGGCCCGACGCGCGGCCACCTCGCTGCTGCCGCCGAGCGTGAGCGGCGGACCGCCGCGACGGAACGGCATCGGGTGGATGCGAACCGTGCGACCACGGTACTCGAATGGCTCGCCGGTCCACGCCGCCTTGAGCGTCGTCACGACTTCGGTCATTCGTGCCGGTCTCTCGGCCATCGGCACACCGAACATCGCGAATTCGCCCGGAACGTATCCGGCCACGAGGTTGACGTCGATGCGGCCCTTGCTGATGAGGTCGAGGATCGCGAGATCCTCGGCAAGACGCAGGGGGTCGTAGAACGAGGCGACCAGGAACAGCTGGATCGTTGCCGCGCGTGTCCTCGCGGCGACCGCCGCGCCGAGGGTGAGCGGGCTTGGCAGGTAACCGTCTTCCGAACCGTGGTGCTCCGCGAGCACGATCAGGCGTGCTCCATGCCCATCGGCCCACGTGGCCATTTCGAGCGCGGTGTCGACACGCTCCACCATGGCGGTTGCGCTGAAGGCGGGGTTTCGCAGGTCGAACCGGATTCCGAAAGCGGTCACGAGATTTCCCCTGTTGATCAGACGAGGCCCACGCCCGGCAATGAGTGCGGGACGGCGCACAGCCGGCGCGAACGGAACTTCCAGACGCCCCCCTCCTTGACGTAGTCGTCCCGGTAGCAGCGGAAGTGCGGCGCACGGACCCCCTTTCCGCCGTTCCTGATCTCGATATAGACGGAGCCCGCGGCTCGGTCGCGCTCCAGCATTTCGAAGTGATGACCATGTATGCACAGCCGGGGATCCGCGCTCGGCGCCTCGATGACGGCATTCTTCGCATACAGCCCGACCATGCCCGCCACGTTCCTGCTGCGCGCGAAGCGGGCATAGGTGATCGGCAACTGGCGGATGGCCTCGCGATCCAGCATCTCCGCCGCCTGTTGCCTGAGCCTCGCCGGTTCCCGCCGGACTGGTCGCCGGCGCTTGCCAGCGCTATCGAAGTCGCCATGCGCGGCAGCGATCCGGCGACGATTCTTATTCATGGCCCCTCCCCGATCGACGACGTGCGGGCCGCGACGCGCCTGCAGCCTGCTGTCGATTACGCAGACAGAGCCTAGGAAAGGGCCGTCGCCTGCAACATCGTCTGACCGGACTAATTCTGCCGTCGTGCGCCGATACCCGCGATATCCTCGACTGACTCCGGCGCACAATCGACGCTGAGCAGGGCGACCGCGTGGGCGAGCGGATGACAATGAGCGTCGTTGATGCCCGGCAGCACGGCCCCGCCCTCGCAATTGATGAGCCGGCTGCCCGGCCCCTCGAATCGAGCGAGGTCGTGCCGGCACGCCCTCCAGCCGCAGTGGCCGGCTGCCACGATTCACGACGTAGGGAACGTATTCGCCGCCACCGAGAAAGAAGACGCGCCGCCGGCATGGCCTATGCCTGGTCGCGGAGAAGATCATGGGCAACGTCACGACACCGTTACGCACCGTCGCCCGCTTTGGCGACCCTGTTGCGGTCGGCTGCCTCGGCGACCATGTTCGCGCCGCGGACGACGAGCCTCTCGGGCGGCGCGGGCAGGACGACTGCACCCGCCTCGCGCGAAGGCAGCATCACGATGGCCGTGCCGGGGCTCGTGATCTCGCCGCGCTGGTTGGTCGCCTTCACCTCGATGTGCACGAGACGGTGTGCACCTTCGATCGTCTTGGCCCGCACCACGCCTGAGCAGATCGTGGTGTCGCCGAGAAAATTGAAGGAACGCATCTCAGTCTGCAGGCGCACGAGCCACCCATCGTCACCCATCCAGTTCGTGAGCAGGTGTGCGAGCCAGTTCGTGCGCATCGTGCCGTAGTCGTAGGGCGCGGGCAGCCCGAGTTCGCGGGCTCGCGCGGGGTCCCAGTGCAGGCGCTGCACGATGTCCGGTACGCCGTACTCGTCCGTGGCATAGAAGGCCGGCGTTCGCCGACGTTGCTTCCAGCCGTACCGCAGCGGCCCGGCCCCGTACATCTGTCCGAACCCCCAGCCGATGTGGAAGCCCACCACGTCGGTCACCCGCAGCGGTCCCTTGACCACGGGCGTGAGCTCGTCGCCGAGCTGCACGTCCTCCCAGTAGCGCTTGTCGCCGCCACGGACCTCCTCGGCAGCGTAGAGCGCGTCGATCCGCTCGATGTCCTCCGGTGTGTACGTCGCCCGCTGCACGTCCTTGTTCCGCCCCTTGTCTTTCGAGGCCTGGCGCTCCGCATTGACGAAGCTCAGCTCGTGCGTGGCCACTGGCTCGCCGTTCGCATTCACGTAGTGGTATCGGTAACTGTCGATCACCGTCTTTGCGCCGCTGAAGCTCGAACTCTCCTTCACCTGGACGTCCGAGGTGGTGTACTCGCGCCAGATCACATCTCCGGGACGGATCGGCCGGAACCATTCCCAGGTCGCTCCGGAGTAGTACTTGCCGACGCCGCGGAACAAGCCACGGAACAGCTCCTTGAGCTCCGGGCTTGGACGCGGGGTGTCGTCGAGGCCGATGGTGGTGGCGTAGAGGGGCGAGGCGATCTGTCCGCGCCAGCGCGTCGTACGACCATACTCCGCATCGCGCCACAGGGGATTGTCGTCGCCGATGCCGAAGGCGAAGTGGCTGATCGTGTCGCTGCTCGCCACCCTGTTGAACACCGGATTCCGCTCGTACTGCGGAATCCCTATCTGCGATCGGGCCCTGTCGATGTCCGCCTGCGTGATCCTTCCGTCCGCCGGACCAGTCTCCTCGTCACTCATCTCCGATCCCTCCAGCGTCGGCGACGCCGAACCTGCGACCACTGTCATTGCGACGGGTCGGCCGCTCATCGGCCAAACAGACTACCGGCCGGATGTCCCGCGCCACGAGCACCACGACGCCTTGCCTGATCTGTCCCCGTGTTGCAGAATCCCGTCAGGCGCAGTCCGACCCGTGCGTGCGCCGTCTATCCACCGCAAGACCCCGGATCAGCGCCACGATGGATGCCAAGAAGGCTCGCGGTGCGGAAGTCGACCTCAACGCCCTGCGCGTGTTCGTGGCAGTAGCGGATGCGGCGAGCTTCACGGCAGCGGCCAGAAAGTTGAACCTGCCAAAGTGCTCTGTGAGCCGACGCCTCGCGCAACTCGAGGCGGCGATGGGCGTGCCGCTCCTGCACCGGACGACGCGACAGGTCGTGCTCAGTCCCGCCGGCGCCGGGCTCTACGAGCGGGTCGCTGTCCTGATCGCCTCTCTCGAGCAGGCAGCCGTCGAGTCGCCAGAACACCTCGGAGAGCCGGCGGGCGAATTGCGCATCTCCGCGCCGAACTACCTCGGCTCCGCCTTCCTCGCCGACGCGGTGACGAAATTCACGGCGCGCTATCCGCACGTCCACTGCGACCTGTTCCTGCACAGCCAGCCCCTGGACTTTGCGGTCGGAGGCTACGACATCGCCCTGCGCGCGGCACCCAAGCACATGAAGGACTCCTCGCTGGTCGCCCGGCAGGCCTGTCCCATCTATGCCAAGCTCTATGCTTCCCCGGAGTATCTCGAAGCCAACGGAGCTCCGCGCCTGCCCGACGACCTGACCGGGCATCGATGGGTCACCCACCGTGGTCTCCCCATGCTGGAACTCGAGAGCAAGACCACGTCGGCAACCTTCAAGCCGCGGGGCCCCATCTGCTGTGACGACATCTTCTTCGTGCGCGAGGCCGTTCGCTCCGGTGCAGGAATCGGAATCATTCCGACGTTCCTCGTCGCCAAGGACGTGGCCAGAGGACGGCTCGTGTCCGTCCTGCCGCAGTTCCACAGCCTCGCAACGTTCGTTTACATCATCCGGCCCGGCACGCGGGAGGTACCGCGCCGGGTCAGGGCATTCAGCGATTTCCTGCTCGAATACCTGCAGACGCATCCGTTGACGGACTCGCCCCGGGCGTAGGTCCCGGCGACTGACTGGAACCCCGCGCGCCACACGAGTGTTGCGCTGCAGTGCATCTGATGCCGGACGGATCGGCGGGGTCGGTCGCAGGACCGCCCCGTCAATGCGCAGATCATCATCCGTGTGCCGCTGATTCCCGGCGTCTCCGACACCGACAAGAACATCACGGCGACCACCCGGTTCGTGCAGACGCTGCGCCCGGGCCTGGTGGTCAACGTTCTGCCCGATCACCGCTGCGGCATGAACAAGTGCAACGTGCTCGACCTTCCTTGCCCGATGGGCGACGCACAACCGTTGACGCACGCGCGGGTCGCGCAGATCGTCGCGATGTTCGAAGCGCACGGGCTGGAGTGTGAGATCGTCCGTTAGGCAGCCGGCGCGCTTCGGCGTACCCCTGCGGCGGCGGCCGCCGCGTCAGTCGCCGGCCCGCTCGCGCGCCCCGCGCAGCCTCATCATGCACCCGTCGCTGCGCCAGACGTGGCAGGAATCCGGGGGGGGCCAAAACCCGACTCTTCCATCATGCCCACGCGCTTTCCTGCGCGCGCCGCCTGCTCGATCATGCGCGTGACGCGCATGGACAAGCTCTGCACGTAACCCGGGGCGAAATTGATCAGGGCGGCGAGCAGCGGCTCACGCGCGGGGTCGTCGCCGTAGCGACGCAGGAGCCCGGGCGCGAGGCCGCGCATCACCGGATGACCGTCGAGCCAGCGGAGTTCCTCACGCCCGCTCTGCCAGACTGCAGTGCCAAGCTCGGCTCGCGTCTGCGCGCGCTCAGCCAGATCGAAAGCCCGGATCGTCGTGGTGGCGCCGTCCACGCGGAAGATCGCGCGCAATTCGTGCTGCGCGCCAAATCGATCGAGCATGTCGACCATGGTCGCGAAGGGCCGCGTGTGCACGTCGGTGAGCTGGATCGCGATTTCCTGGTCGCCGTCGGCACGCGCGAATCCGTCGATGACGAGTGCACGCTTGGCCAGGCGCTCGCCCGCCTCGCGCGCGAGTTGCTGCGCACGCCCGCCCCGCGCTGCGCGCGCGATCGTCCCGGGAAGGAAAGACACCACGAGTTGCCCGAGCGTGAGCAGGTGGCTGCATCCGCGAGGTCCGCCGAAGATCTCGCTCAGCCGACGGGCGTTACCTGCTGCGAGCGTCTCGCCGACCATGCCCTGCAGCAGATGGATCGGATCGCGACAACCCTCGTCGGCGGTGCGCCCACTCGGCTCGAAGGCGACCACACGCTGGCTCGGCTCGAAGCGCTCGATGAGGCCGCTTCCGGCGTCCACGAGCACGTCCAGTGACATGTGATGGATCAGACCCGCCGTCTGCAGATCGCCTCCGGTCGGAATCCAGCCCTGCTTGCGCAGATCGAGGATCGTCGCCAGCGCGCGCACGCGGCCGCCCTCGTCCTGCAGCACCTCGACGATGAGCGTGCGATTGTGAACGGGATGGCCGCCCGCCACGAAGGGATCGAGACGGATCGGTTCTTCGACTGCCGGGCTCAACGGCCCAGCGCGCGCATCAGCACGTCCTCACCACGGGCAATGTCAGACACGAGGGGTGCCGTTGGTCGTGGAAGATCTGCTGCACCGCCTTCTGTGCATCAGTCGCACTGCCCAGCGCAGGCGTCACCTTCGAGTTCAGGTTGCGGTCGAACCTGGGGAAGTTGCTGCTCGAGATCTCGAGACGGACGCAGTGATCGGCTTTGAACGTGTGCGCCACGTCCCACAGATCAATCGTGAACTCCGTGACCCTGCCGGGCTCGAGAAATTCCGCGTGCTCGCGGCTGTTGCGGTAGCGCGCCCGCACGATGCCTTCTGCGATGTTGGCACAGTAGCCGCTCGGCTCGACATCCACGAGTTTGGCGGTGAAATCCGTGTCCACGGCGCTGCTGCTCGCATAAAGGGTGAGCGTGACCGGACCGGCAATCGCGAGCGGGCCGGCCAGCCGCGCCGTGGTGTAAATCAGGACGTCCTGGCGCATCTCGACCTGCGCCTGGTCCTCGACACCCGTCGGCACACCGACCATGCTGCGGCCCCCGCAGGTCGGTACCGGATCGAGCGGATCGTAGACGAAACTGTCGCGAGGCTCGGCGTCGGGAGGCCGCGCATCGAGCGTGCCGTCGCCCATGCGGCTGTTCGCGCGCCCGCCACTGTGCAGGTAGTGCGGCACGGGTTCATGCGCGGGCGGCCAGGACTTGGCCTCTTTCCAGACGTTCTCTCCCATCTGGTAGTAGCGGACGCCGTTTTCCGGCAGAACCCGCAGCGGCTCGCCGCGCAGCCAGTGATCGAACCAGCCGAGCGCCAGGCTGCCGAGCAGTTCAGGACCGGTGAATACGTCGGCGCCGAAGTCGCGCTGGCCCGCGCAGGTCGGCCGCTTGTTGTAGTAGGCACTGTGGTCCCAGGGCCCGAGAATCAGGCGGTGCTTGTCGCGCACGCTCGGGTCGGATCGTGCCGCGAGCGCCTTTGCGAAATCCAGGTGTCCGCGCAGGCAGGTGTCGTACCACGAGGTCATGTGCAGCACCGGCACCGTCACGTGGTCGGCGCGCGCCACGGCGTCGGCCTCTTGCCAGAATTCGTCGTAGCTCGGATGCGACAGCCACTCGCGCCAGTAGGGCGCAGCCTGGTTCTGGAATGGCGGAAAGTCGACGAGAGGCAGGAAGCTCGCCGAGCCGTTCATGTCGCGCGAAGCCGCCGCGAGCTGCTGCAGCATCTCCTGCTCGGCGGCGGGCGCGAGACCCAGGCGCGGAATCGTATCGGTGGCGAGCGCCGTCCAGATCCAGGACATCTGGAAGCCCAGCTCCAGCGCACCGTTGGAGTAGGTCCAGCCCGAAAGATAGTCCGTGGCGGTCTCGTAAGCGAACACGGCCTTCAGGTGCGGCGGAGCTGCAACGGCGCCCTGCACGGCCATCGTGCCGAGCGCGCAGGCCCCGTAGAGCCCCACGTCGCCATTGGACCAGGGCTGCGCGGCTGCCCACTCGACGGTGTCGTAGGCATCCTCCCGGATCTTGGTGTACGGTCGCCACGTGCCTTCGGACCCCGCCCGCCCGCGAACCTCCTGCACCACGACTGCGTAGCCACGCTGGGCCGCGACCAGGGGGCTGAAGACGAGCTCGTGCACGATCAGGAAGTGATCGTTGTCGTAGACGTGGCCATTCACGAGGACCGGATGGCGCTTGCCGTCATCCGGCCGGTAGATGTCGGTGGCCAGTCGCACGCCGTCGCGCATCGTCACCATGACGTCGCGCTCGATCAGGATGTTGGCAGTCATGTTGTTCCTCAGCTTCCGCGGAATACCGGCGCCCGCTTCTCCCGCAGGGCCGCCACGGCCTCGCGATGATCCTCGGTGCGCACGGAGAGTGATTCGTAGGCCATCGAGGCTTCCATCACCGGATGCACGATCGCCTTCAGGCCGACGTTGACGGAGAGCTTGGTCCACTGGATGGCCTTGGCGGCGCCCGCGGCCAGACGCTCGGCGAAGGCCTGCACTGCGCCGTCGAGCTCCTCGGCCGGGAGCGCGTAGTTGATCAGGCCGATCCTCTCCGCCTCCACCGCCGTCAGGAGCTTGCCAGTGAACAGGAACTCCTTGGCCTTGGCATATCCGATCAGCTGCGGCCAGATGGCTGCCCCGCCGTCTCCGGCCACGTATCCCACGAGCACGTGCGGATCGCCGATCCTGGCGTGGTTCGCCGCAAAGACGATGTCGCTGCAGAGCGCGAGCGTGGCGCCGAAGCCGACGGCGTGCCCGTTCACCTTGGCGATGATGGGCTTCGGACAGTCGAGCATCGAGAAGACGATGCGCTTCGCCTCCACGGCCAGCCTGTCGAAGCGCCCCGGCTGGTCGATCGACAGTTGCATGGCGCTGTAATCGCCGCCCGCCGAGAACGCCTTGCCGGATCCGGTCAGGATCACGACGTCGGTCGCGGGATCGTCGGCACAGTCATTGAAGACCCTGGCGATCGAGCTGTGCATGCCTTCGTCCGCAGCATTCAGCTGCTCCGGTCGATCGAGGGCTACGGTGAGTATCCGACCATTGCGTGTCAGCTCGAGCCCCGGATAGCAAGAGACGTCCATGGCATTCCTCAGGCGAACAGCGTCAGCACGCCCGGACGGCTGACTTTCATCGAGACCGTGCGCGGCAGCGCCGCAACGAGCTTGAAGCGAACCGGAATCTGGTAGGGGCTGAGATGGCGCTGCGCATGGGCGCGCAGCTCCGCTTCGGTCGCAGCCGATCCCTCGCGCAGTTCGACGGCGGCCACCGGAATCTGACCGAGCCGTTCGTCGGCAAGACCGATGACGGCGGCCTCCCTGACCGCAGGATGCTGCATCAACACCGCCGCGACGGCCGCGGCGTCGACCTTGAAGCCGCCGCGAATGATGGTGTCGTCCTCGCGGCCGTGGATGTAGAGAAACCCATCGGCATCGAGCGACGCAAGATCGCTCGTGCGGGTCCACGGCACGTCGGGGCCCAGCCGCTGTCGTGGCAGCACTTCGAGCCTGCCGACCTCGCCGACCGGCAGTTCGCGGCCGTTGGCGGCGTCCACCACCCGCAGCAGCACATCGCCGCGTGCGCGGCCGACGCTGCCCAGCTTGGCGGCAATGTGCTTGCGGTGGTCCTCGAGCGTCCAGCCGGCAAGTCCGCCCATCCACTCGGTCGCACCGTATTGCACGAGCACCGGAATGCGATAGGTCGCCTCGAACCGGCGCTGCGTCTCGGGGGGCAGAGGTGCAGTGCCCGCTCGCACGGCAATCAGGCTGGCGAGATCCTCGCGTGGCACACCGGCCTCGAGCACCATGCTCATCGGCGTCGGCGGCAGACTGGCGAAGCGCACTCGATGACGTTTGACCGCCTCCACCCACTGCTCGACCGAGAACTTCTCCAGCAGCACGAGCGGGCGGCCCTCGTAGATCGAGAGCAGCGCGCCGAACAGGCCACTGACGTGCATCAGGGGTGCAAACATCACGGTGGGAGTCGTCTTCAGCGAAGGCGTCGCGGACACGTTCTCGCCTTTCGTGCCGTCCAGAATCGCATCAGCCAGCGTCGCGCGGCCGATGCGAATGCGTTTCGGCTTGCCCGTGGTGCCGCTGGTCAGGATTTCGAGCGCGATGTCGGTGCGTTGATTGCCGCGCTTGCCCGAGGAGGGACCGACGTGGCCCACCTTCCGCAGGGGCCCGAGCCCGCCATCGGGCAGGCAGAGCCCGACGATGCCGGCCTCCTCAGCCACCCGCATGGTATCGACCTTCCAGTCCCCCGACTCGCCGATCACGGCGTCGAGCCGCAGATCGCGAAGCTCCCTCCGCAACTCGTCGCCGGGTTGCAGGGGACTCAGGCTGACGATGCACCGACCGGTCAGCAGCAGCGCCAGGAGTGCAGCGAGCATGCCGGGCCGGTTCCGCAGCAGCACGCCGACGGCATCGCCATGTCCCACGCCGGCTGCCGTGAGCGCCGCGTCGATGAGCGACACGGCGGCGCGCAACTCGCCCCAGCTGAATGCGACGTCTCCGAACTCGATGGCCCTCGCGTCGGGATCCAGAGCCCAGATCGCCTCGATGCGGCGAAAGAACGTTTCGGGCGCCTGGGCTGCGCGATTCATGCTCGTTCGTCGGCCAGCCGCGGATTGCGGTTCGCGTAACACTATCGCCACCGGGGCGGCGCGGTCGTAGTCCGGTCGGACGATGTCGCAGCCGACGCCGCTCCGCCAGTGTGAAATACGCGTTCAGGTGACTCGGAGCCGAAAATAGACATGTACATCCTCCGCGCTGTCTTCCCGATGAAACCCGCGCTCGTTGCCCTCACGGCGCTGCTCGCAGCACCGGCAGGCGCGCAGGAACAGCTCTCGCCCGTGGGCCTCGAGGAAGTGATCGTCACTGCCCAGAGGCGCGCAGAGTCCCTGCAGGATGCGCCCATCTCCATCGTTGCGCTCTCCGGCGAGACTCTCGAGACCCGCGGCATCCAGGGTCTGACTGATCTGCAGGCGGACGTGCCCGGACTGATCCCTTCCCGGCATCCGAACAGTGCGGCGACGGTGCGCCTCTTCGTGCGCGGCATCGGCCAGGGCAACGACCAGATCACCTACGACCCGAAGGTCGCGCTCTACGTCGACGGTGTCTACATGGCTCGGTTCCAGGGGCTCGCAGTCGAAGTCGCGGAGCTCGAGCGCATCGAGGTGCTGCGGGGTCCGCAGGGCACGCTCTACGGGCGCAACACGACCGGCGGGGCGATCAATTTCATTACCAGAGCGCCGCAACTCGGCGAGTTCGGCTTCCGGCAGGATCTCACTGCCGGCAACCGCGATCGGTTCTCCTCACGAACGCGCGTCAACGTGCCGATGGGCGAGAAGGCCGCAGCGGAACTCTCGTATCTTCGGGTACGTGAGGACGGTTTCGTTCGGAACGCCGGCACCGGCGTCCCTCGCTTCGGCGACCAGGATCGCCAGGTGTGGCGCGCAGCGTTTCTATGGCAGCCGAACGAGCGCGTCGATCTGCGCTACACGTTCGACCAGTCCGAGCTGGAAGACACGCCGGTCTGGATGGCTGCAGTGCCGCTCTATCCCGCGGAAGCGGACCGGCCGACCGTGAGTTCGCCGACCGTCACCGATCTGATCGCCAACGACATCGCCGGTCTGGGCCACAACCTGACCGTCGCCTTCGAGATCAACGAGTCGCTGACGCTCAAGTCGATCACGAGCTATCGGGAGTTCAGCAATTTCACCTACATGCCCTACCATCCGGGGCTGCTCGCGCCGCCGCCCTTCCTGATCAACATCGTCGACATGGATCAGGATCAGGTGACGCAGGAATTCCAGCTGATCGGCACAGCCTTCGACTCGAGAATGGAGTACGTCGCAGGCGCGTACTACTTCGACGAAAGCGCCGCCAGCCACGACACCAACGTCCTGCCGCTCACCGCCGGCGGCATGCGCATCGATCGCCATCCGACGGCGGACAACGGCGCCTTCGCCGTGTATGGACAGGCGACATACACGCCCTCGGCGTTTTCCGAGCGGCTTCATCTGACTGGCGGTGGACGCTGGTCGCAGGACGAGCGCGAGGCGACCAAACAGGACACGACCACGCTCGCAAACGGCATGGTCGTGCCAGCGCCCAGGGGCACGGCGGATCGCACCTTCACGGATTTCAGCCCGAGCGCTGCCGTGGTCTATGACATCACCGACGACTTGAGCGTCTACGCGAAAGTGGCCACCGGCTACCAGACCGGCGGCTTCAATCTCACGGCGAGCACGATGGCGCGCTTCGCCGAGGGCTTTGGACCGGAGTACGCCGACAGCTACGAACTCGGCCTCAAGTCCATCTGGTTCGACAACCGTCTGCGGCTCAACGCGGCGCTGTTCACCACCGAGCGGACGGACATGCAGGTTTCCGTGCCGGATCCGAACAATCTGAGCGTCACGGACATGTTCAACGCTGGCAAGGCGACGATCAACGGGTTCGAACTGGACGTGGCGGCCAGGCCGGTTCCGGCGCTGGACCTGTCGCTCGCGTATGCATGGACGGAGGCGCGATTCGATCGCATCACCAACAGCCTGGGCCAGAACGTGAAGGATCTCTACGCCTACGACCAGGTGCCCAGGCACAAGGCCTCGGTCACCGCCGGGTACGAATGGCCGGGTACGCGACTCGGCGTGCCGTCGGCATCGGTCACTTACAGCTACCAGAGCAAAATGGATGCCTCGCCTTCGATCGGCGCCGTCATCGGCAGCTATGGCCTCCTGGACGCACGTGTCGGTCTCGCCGAAATCCCAGTTGCGGGCGGCAATTTGCGTTTCTCGCTCTGGGGTCGCAATCTCACCGACGAGGAATACCAGATCTTCCACTTCATCTACGTGGTGCCCACGGCGATGTTCGGCGACCCGCGCAGCTACGGCGCGGACCTGACGCTGGAGTTTTGAGGCGTTACGCACTGCTTCGTTTGCCCAGGCAGTGGCCGATCCTGTCGGCTCACCCGGCCATACGCGTTCCGGTGCGGCAGCGGCGGCACGTCCAATCGGACGATGTGCACCTCACGGTGCATGTTCAAATACCGTTGCGCCGGGCGACGCGCAGCGATTGACTGGCGCTGAGCCGGATGTAACGATCGCACGGCGCGGGCGGCTGGGTGCGGCCGGTCGGATCCACGAACCCTATCGAGACACGAGCGTGAAATCGGCCCCGTTTGACTACCATGCCCCGCAGACGGTCGAGTCAGCTGTCGCCCTGCTGCAGCGCTTCGAGAGCGAAGGCATCGACTCAAAGGTGCTCGCGGGCGGCCAGAGCCTCATGCCGATGCTCGCCATGCGCGTTGCACGACCGCAGGTACTCGTCGACCTCGGCCGGATCGCCGCACTCGATTACATCCGCGCCGAGAACGAGGTGCTCGCCATCGGCGCGATGACGAGCAAGCGGGCCGCAGAAGACTCTGCGCTCGTCAGGGAACGACAGCCGCTCTTTCACGCTGCAACGCGGCTGATCGGCCACCGCCCAATCCGCAACCGTGGGACGGTGGGCGGCTCGTTCGCCCACGCCGACCCGGCCGCCGAATACCCCGCTGTCGCGCTCGTGCAGGGCATCCAGATGAAAGCACTGGGGCCGCACGGCGTGCGCGTGATCCCCGCACGCGAATTCTTCGTCACCTACATGACCACGTGCCTGGAAGCGGCCGAGGTGCTGACGGAGGTGAGGATTCCGGTGTTGCATGGCGGCACCGGCTGGTCGATCCAGGAATTCGTGAAGCGCCACGGCGATCTCGCGCTCGCCGGCATCGTGGCCACGCTGCGCAAGGTCAAGGGCGTCTGCGAGGACGTGAGGATCGCGGCGTTCGGCGTGAACGCGACGGCCGTCCGTCTGGCCGCGGCCGAAGCCGCGCTGCAGGGGCAGCCGGCGACGCCGGAGAACTTCGCGCGCGCGGCGGCCCTCGGCGCGGAAGCGCTCGAGGAACCCATCGCCGACGTGCACGCAACGCCGGCCTACCGCCGCCAGCTCATACGCGTATACACCGGCCGCTGCCTCATCGAGGCGGCGGCCCGCGCAACCTGACCGGCGTGGGCCAACCCGCCGGCTCAACTGAGGACTGAGCGATACACCATGACGACGAGGCAGCGCACGACGGTCACGGTCAACGGCCGGGTCCACGAGCGGGAGGTCGAGCCACGGCTCACGCTCGCCGACTTCCTTCGCCACGAGCTGCACCTCGGCGGCACGCACGTCGGTTGCGAGCACGGCGTCTGCGGCGTCTGTAACGTGCTGATCGATGGCCGCGTGTCACGCTCCTGCCTGACGCTGGCCGTGCAGGCCGACGGCGCGCAGGTAACAACCATCGAAGGGCTGCGCAACCGCGAGACGGGCCAGCTGCATCCCATACAGCAGGCATTCATCGATGAGCACGGCCTGCAGTGCGGGTTCTGCACGCCCGGCTTCATCATGACGACGCTCGAACTGCTGGCGGAGAACGCGAACCCGAGCGACGACGCGATCAAGGATGCCCTCGGCGGCAATCTCTGCCGCTGCACGGGCTACGAGAACATCCTGAAGTCCGTGCGGCTGGCCGCCCGGCGGCTGCGCGAAGCGGGCGGAAGCGGTGCCCAGGCGCATCCGGCCTGAGCCGAGGCGAGACCCCACCATGGGCACGGATCTTCCCGGCCTTCCCGAACAGTTGCCGACGAGCTCAGTCCGCTACGTCGGCAGGCCCGTCAAGCGCATCGAGGACCCTGCCCTCGTGACGGGCACGGCGGAGTTCATCGACAACTTCAGCCTGCCGAACATGGCGCACTGCGCGATCCTGCGCAGCCCGCACCCGCACGCCCGCATCGTCCGGGTCGACACGAGCGCGGCCGAGGCGCTCGAGGGCGTCGTCGCCGTGCTGACGCCCGAGGACGTCAGGCGCTGGGCGACTGCGCACGTCACCAGCCCCGCAGGCTGGGGCAGGCACTGCGTCGCCACGGACAAGGTGCTCTTCGTCGGTGAGCCCGTCGCGGCGGTGGCTGCCACGAGCCGCGCGCTGGCGGAGGACGCCTGCGAACTGATCGAGGTCGAGTACCAAGTGCTGCCGCCGATCGGCGCGGCGCCGGCCGCGCTCGCGGCCGGCGCGCCGGTGCTGTGGGAGGAACACGGCACGAACGTCATCCAGAGCCGCACCTACGACTGGGGTGACGTCGACCGCGTGTTCGCCGAGGCCGACCACGTCGTCACGAATTCCTTCCGCTGGAACCGTTGCGGCGCCAACCCGACCGAGACGTTCGGGTGTGTCTGCCAATGGGACCTTACCGACCACAGCCTGCTGATCCACGGTTCCTACCAGGTGCCGGGATTCTGGGCGCTGGCCCGGTCGATCTCGCTCAACCTCCCCGCCAACAAGGTCAAGGTCGTCGGCCATCCGCAAGGCGGCGCGTTCGGCGGCAAGGGCGGCGCGCGGGCCACCGACATCGCCGCGCTGCTCTCGCGCAAGTCCTGGGGCCTGCCGGTCAAGTACACCGAGGACCGGATGGAGTACCTGCTCGCCGGCTTCAGCCAGTCGTGGGACCGCCGCTACGAGGCGGCGCTCGCGCTGCAGGCGGACGGCACGATGACCGGATTCAAGGTGAAGCTGCTCGACGACCAGGGCGCCACGACGGAGACCTACGGCACGATCTCGGTGGCCAAGCCGCTCGCCGCGTTCACGGGCAACTACCGTATCGAGGCCGCGCGGTACGACACCACGCTCGTCGTCACCAACCGCGCCCCGACTGCGCCATATCGCGGCTACGGCCCGCCGCCGCACTTCTGCGTGCTGGAAAACCTGGTCGACATGGCGGCCCGCAAGCTCGCGCTCGACCCCGCCGAGATCCGCCGCCGCAACTACATCCGCCTCGATCAGTTTCCCTACACGATCCCGAGCGGCAACGAATACGACAGCGGCGACTACGAGGCGATACTCGAAAAGGTGCTGGCGCTGGCCGACTACTCCGCACTGCGCAGGGAGCAGGCTGCGGCACGCGCACAAGGGCGCCTCGTCGGGATCAGCGTCGTGAACACCGTCGAACCCGGCGTCTTCGACTGGAATGCATACGCCACGGTCGGTGTCCAGGGCGTTGGCGTGCCGGAGGGCGCGCGGGTCTCGGTCGACATCCTCGGCAACATCACGATCGTCGTCGGCTTCAACCTGCAGGGCCAGGGGCAGTTCACGGTCGCCGCCCAGGTCGCCGCCGACTACTTCGGCGTCGAGATGAGCTCGATCAAAGTCACGTCGGCACCGACGGACTCGGCCCCGCCCCACTTCGGGCAGGGCGGCAGCCGGCTCGGCGTCGCCATCACCGGCGCCGTGCTCGGCGCCTGCCGCAAGCTCGAGGCAGACTGCAAGCGCGTGGTCGCGCACCTGATGGGCGGGCTGCCGGTCGATGCCATCGAACTCATGGACGGCCGGTTCCGGATCAAGGCCAATCCGTCCGTCGGCATGACGCTGGCGGAGGCCGCCGGCACGATGCTCGGCCGCAGCGACCTGCTGCCCCCCGGCATGGAGCCCAATCCGACCGCAACCTCGGTCTGGACCGCGCCCAATCGCAACGTGCCGGACGAGCAGGGTCGCTGCCGCAGCTACCTGACCGCGGCCAGCGCCACGCACGTCGTGATGGTCGAGGTCGACCGCGAGTCGGGCCGCACCGAGATCCTCCGCTACTTCATCGTCGACGACTGCGGCACGCGGCTCAACCCGGCCACGGTCGAGGGCCAGCTGCAGGGGGCCGTCGCGCAGGGCGTGGGTGCGGCGCTGCTCGAGGAATACGTCTACGACGACGGCGCCAACCCGCTCGTGACGACCTTCGCCGACTACCTCGTGCCGTCGATCCATGAGGTGCCGATCTCGCAGCGCGACTTCACCGTCACGCCCTCGCCGGTCACGCCGCTGGGCGCGAAGGGCTGCGGCGAAGGCGCGATGCACACGACGCCGGCGGCGATCATCTGCGCGATCAACGACGCGCTCGCGCCGCTCGGCGTGGAAATCACCGAAACGCCGGCGACGCCGTTGCGCGTCTGGACGGCCCTCGCGCGGGCGGGAGCGGCCGGCTGACGAGCCGGCGCAGCGATCGCGCGACGCGCGCCGCCGTCAGCTGACGACGACGTCCCGGTCATCGCCGCGGCGGCTCCGGTTCCTTGCTCGCGCGGCCCCGGACGAAGCCCGGCCCGTCCTCGAAGAGCGCCGTCATCCACTGTGAGCGCCGTAGCCCCAGGTATGTCATCGGGTTGAGCACCCGGCGCCACAGCGCGTACACCTGCTCGCTGTCGCTGATGCCGGTCTTGCACCACGTCGCGAAGTGCTCGCAGTTGTTGAGCACGAGGTCGAAGCCCGACTCGCCGAGCCGGCTCTCCGCACGGCCGATGACCGCGTTCGGCGTGAACGCCTTGCTCTCGCCGTCCTTGCCCGCGAGGCGCATCAGCTCGCGCTGCCAGAAGATGCGCATGCGCCGCGGCAGGTTCTCCGGCTGGCGCAGGCGCTCGAAAAAGTCGGTGTAGTCGCGCACCGTGACCGTTCCGTCCCGGGCGAAATCCTGCAGCGCCGTGCGCCTCACCCTGCGGGGATCGGACCAGGTCCGGCCCGTGAAATGAATGACGGTGCCGTCCCCGCAGTCGATGCCGTGGTGGACGAACAACCCGCCGAGGCGGGACACCGTGACGTGGTCCGCGCGCGCCATACCTGCGGGCAGCCTAGCGGCTAAAGACGTCGCCTGCCAGCGCCCCGGCTACTGGACCCGCGGGATCACGGTCTCGCCGAAGCGCTTGATCGCGTCGAGCTGTCCCTGCCGGTCTCGGACTTCGGGTGCCCACGGGATCAAAGCGGACTCGGTGACGCCGAGCGCCTCGAGGCGCTGGAAGTCTTCGGGCCGGTGCGCGTACGAGTCGATCACGTGGATCTCGAAGTCCTTGCGATCCGCCGTGCCGAACTCGCGACGGTATCCGTTCAGCTCCGCGATCAGCTTCGCCAGCGAATCGTAGTCGCTGTTGGCCGAGATCCAGCCGTCGCCGATGCGCGCCGCACGCTTGAGTGCCGGGGCCGCGTGGCCGCCGATCAGGATCGGGACCGGCTTCTCCGGCACCGGGTTCATCTTGAGCGGCCCGAAGTCGTAGTTCTCGCTGTGGTACTCGAAGTACTCGCCGCTCATCATGCCCCGGATGATCGCGATGCACTCGTCCATGAGCACGCCGCGACGCTCGAAGCGCACGCCGTTGTAGGTGAAGTCCTCCTTCCAGGGACTGAGGCCGGCGCCGAGCGCGACGCGCCCGTTGCTGACCACGGCCAGCGAGGTCAGCAGCTTGGCCAGCACCAGCGGCTGACGCACGGGCACCTTGAGCACGCTCGGGTAGAACCGGATCCGGGACGTGACGGCCGCCATGGTCGCCATCGAGATGAACGGCTCGATGAACGCCGAGGCGCCGATGTAGTTGCGGATCGTCTGCGTGTCGTTGTACGGGTATTCGGAGTCGGTCGACTTCGGATAGAACAGGCTGTCGGGCATGCACATCGAGTTGAAGCCGGCCTGTTCCGCGGCTTGTGCGAGCGCGGGGAAATCACGGTAGTCGCTGAATCCGAGCAGCAGTGCGAACTTCATGGCGAAGCCTCCCGAAGAAAGTCCTGGCACGCGGGCCGGTGCTGCTTCGCGCCTTCCCGTGCGGTCGTATCCGGTCGCTGCGGCATCGAGCCGCGGCTCGTCCATGTTCTTGCCGGCCCAGCCGGCGGATTCATGACATCCGGTCGGCGAACTGCTGCTTGAGGACGCGCCGCAGCAACTTGCCCATTTCGTTGTACGGCAGCTGGTCCACGTAGCGGATCGCGGTCGGCACGCGGGACGAGCGCAGTCTCTGCTTGACCCATTCCTGCAGCTCGGTGTCCGTGGCCCCGGCGTTCTCCTTGAAGACGATCACGGCGCCTACCGCCTCACCCCATTGCCGGTCGGGCACGGCGACCACGGCCACGTCGGACACCGCGGGATGTTCCAGCAGGATGTCCTCGATCTCGCCCGGCGAAATGTTCTCGCCACCACGGACGATCACGTCGTCGGCACGGCCCTCGAGATAGACGTAGCCGAACTCGTCCACCTGCCCATGGTCGCGGGTCGGGAACCAGCCGTCGGGATCGAGCAGGCTGCCCTGCTCCAGGTATTCGCCGGCCACCTGTTCGCCACGCACGAAGATCTCGCCGGACTGGCCGGGACCGAGTACCTCGCCGCGCTCCCCGCAGACCTGCAACTCGATCGTCGGCACAGGCTTGCCGACCGACGCCAGACGTCGGCGCACGAGCGGATCATGGCTGTCAAAGCCGCTGCGATGGTCGTCGGGGCCGAGCAGGCAGATCGTCGAACTCGTCTCCGTCAGTCCGTAAGCGTTGGTGAAATCCACGCCGGGGAAGTGCCGCATGGCCTGCTCGATGACCGCGAGCGGCATCTTGCCGCCGCCGTAGGCGATGGCCCGCAGGGCTGGCGTCCCGGCGCTCCCGCGTTCCTGCTCGAGGTGATCGACGATCCGCGACAGCATCGTCGGCACCACGAACGCATTGGTGATCTTTTCGTCGCGGCACAACCGCAACCAGTTCGCCGCGTCGAAGTTCGGCAACTGCACCATGCGCCGACCGGCATAGGTCGAGCTCAGCACCGCGGAAATGCCCGCGATGTGGTACGGCGGCACGGAGATCAGGATCGCGTCGTCCTCGGTCGCGGAGGCAAACTCCACCGTGCCAAGCACGTACGACATGAGGTTCTGGTGGCGCAGCACCGCCGCCTTCGGCTTGCCGGTCGTCCCGCTGGTGAACAGCTGGATGGCGGTGTCGTGCGGCTCGGCCGGCGCGGACATCGCCTCCGGCGTGAACGACAAGGCGATGCGCTGGAACTCGCCACGCAACATCACCTTGATGCCGGCGGGAAGTTCGAGCGGGGCGAGCACCGGGTCGTCGCTGATGAGCAGCGCCGGCGCGATGCGACCGAGCAGCGCCTCGAGCTCGATCTTGCTGAGCCGGTAGTTCATCGGCACGTACGGCACGCCGGCATAGGCCGCCGCGAACAGCGCGATCGGCACGACCAGGCTGTTGACGTCGAGCACACCGAGGTACTTGACGTTGGCGTCGCGAATGACCTCCGCCCCGGCGCGCGCCGCCGTGAGCAGGTCGGAATAGGTCAGGTGCAGGCCGCCCGAGCTGACGGCGATGCGCTGCGGATGGCACTCGGCCGCCATCTCCAGCGCCATGACCAGGTTCATGCGCTAGTCCGAGGAAGGCAGCGCTTTGGTCTGCTTGACCACCAGCGACTCGCCGTCGACCGCCAGCTCCCCTTTGCCGCCCTTGGTGCAGAGCAGCTCGACGGCATCGGTCGCGTTCACGTAGCGCTTGCCGACCAGCGCAAGCTGGGCCGCGGCAACCCCGGCGTGCGAACCCGGCGTCCTCGCGCCGTCCATCGCAATCATCTCGACGTCGCCGCAGGTGAGCAACACCTCGGCGGGAACCGTGCGCACGACCATGACCTCCGTGTCACACACGGCGCACCTGGCGCGCGTACCGGCCTTCAGCAACCTCATCGTGAACTCCTGCCGCTTTTCCGTGCGAAACGCCATTGAACCATGCGACCGCGAACCCACTGCGGAGCGGATGAAAGTGTGCTCATCGGCAAGCCTCGAATCATCGTCCACCTGGACTATTGCTGCGACGCGATCGGGATCGCCAGCGAACCTGCGGTGACGGACGGATTCTGCGGCTTCACCACGTTCTGCGATCGTCATCGTACGCCCATTGCCTGGAACCCGGGGCATCCGAATAATCCACCGATGGATCCCCGCCCTCCGCTCGATTCCGTGCGCCCGCTCGCGCGCCGCTCGCTGTGCCTGGCGGGTCGCGGCACGGCGACTGATTACGCGCGAGCGCTGCTCGCGTCGCTGGGGGCGACGGTCAGCGTTTCAGCCGGCCCGGACGACACGGAGCCATCGACTGCGTGGGCACGCAGTGGCCTGATGGCCTTGACCGGGCTTGTCGACGGTCCGCCGCAGATGTGCCCCGTGTCCATTGCAAGTTGCGCGGACGGAGTCATGCAGGCACTCCGTTGCGTCGCGCCGGCCACGCTTGCCAGCGCGCTGCCGGCCGGTGCGGCGATGCTGGGAGAACGGGCGGCAATCGCCGGACTGCAGCGCAACGGCGCCGTCTCGCCCGGCGGAGGCTGCCACCTGCTGCAGGCGTGCGACGGATGGTTCGCAATCAGCCTTGCGCGCGCGACCGACTGGGCGGCCGTACCCGCGTGGCTCGAGAACGAACGCATCGACACCTGGGAGACCGTGGCGGCGGCGGCGGCCTCGCGCCGCGTCGAAACGCTGGTCGAGCGCGCACGACTGCTCGGACTGGCCGCCTGCGTTTCAGCGCTGCCGGCGGCGGGCAGACCGTGGTACGCGATGACCCAGCCTGGCCCGCCGGCCTCGCCGCAGGAACGTCGCGGCCCACTGCGTCTGCTGGACTTGTCGTCGCTGTGGGCCGGGCCGCTGTGCTCGCACCTACTGCAGATTCTGGGCGCGAGGGTGGTCAAGGTCGAAAGCCTCGGGCGGCCTGACGGCGCCCGCGACGGACCACCCCTGTTTTACGACCTGCTCAACGCCGGCAAGCGCAGCGTCGGGTTGAATTTCGACGAGGCGGGCATCGCACGGCTGCACGAATTGATCGACTGGGCCGACGTGGTGATCGAAGGTTCCCGGCCGCGAGGCCTGCGTCAACTCGGGGTTATCGCCGAGGACTGCATCGCCCGGCGAAGCGGCCTCACCTGGATCAGCATCACCGGCTACGGCCGCGACGAACCGGAATGCAACTGGACCGCCTTTGGCGACGACGCCGGCGTGGCCGGCGGGCTTTCCGCGCTGATGCACGAGATGACTGGCCTGCCACTGATCTGCGGTGACGCCATCGCCGACCCGCTGGTCGGCATGCACGCGGCGCTGGCGGCACTCGCCAGTCACCAGGGCGGTGGCGGCCGGCTGTGGTCGCTCCCTTTGCGCGACGTCGTGGCGAACTGCGTCGCCTTTTCGATGCCGGTGGATCACGCCGCCCTGCGCGAACGCTGGGAGTCCTGGACCGCCGCGGCCAGGGCGGGCAACCTGGACATGACAGCGCCAGTCGCGCGACGGACGGAATTGCGCGCGCGCAACCTTGGCGCCGACACCGACTCGGTGCTCACCGGATTGGCGATCCATGCTGATACGTAGCGCAGGGATGCACGACGGCACCGTCGCGGACGTGTGCATCGACGGCGCGTCCGTGACGGCGATCGGCATGCACCTGCAGGCTCGCCCTGGCGAGGCCTTGCTCGAGGCTCGCGGCGGCGCACTGTTGCCCGGCCTGCACGATCACCACGTTCACATGATGGCGCTGGCGACCTCGCTCCAGTCGCTGCGTTGCGGCCCGCCGGAGGTGTCGACGGCGGCGGAACTCGAGCGTCGACTCAGACAACGCGATGCACTCCCGATCGAAGGTGACGACGAATGGATCCGGGGCATCGGCTATCACGAGTCGGTTGCCGGCGACATCGATCGCGCATGGCTGGATCGTGTCGTGCCATCGCGGTGCGTGCGGATACAGCACCGCTCCGGTCGCCTGTGGATCCTCAATTCCCGTGGCCTGGAACGACTGGCGCCCTCCGCGGCAGATTCCAGAGTGACGCGAATGCGGTCGCCCGCGGGGCTGGCGCAGGGCCGCGTCCTCGACGCGGACTCGTGGCTGCGCGCAAGGCTTGGCGGGCGTCCGCCATCGCTCCACCGCGTCAGTGCCCTTCTTTCCAGCCATGGTGTCACCGGTGTGACGGATGCGAGCGCAGCCAACACACGCCGGGAACAGCAGTATTTCCTCGAGGTGACCGCGCGCGGTGAACTGGTGCAGCAGGTTATCGTGATGGGTGATGCGAGCCTGAACGCCGCCATCGATACCGGGCTCGTGCGCTGTGGCCCGACCAAGATCTACCTGCGCGAGTCCGCCCTGCCTGAGACTGAGGAGCTTCGCGCCTGGATTCTGCGTAGTCACGCGGCCAGGCGGCCGGTGGCCGTGCATTGCGTAACCGACGCCGAACTGGTGTTTGCAGTGGCTGCCATCGCCGAGGTGGGCAGCCGGCCCGGCGATCGCATCGAACACGCTTCGGTCGCGCCGCCGGAGCTCGTGTCGCTGCTCGCCGAGCAGCGCCTGACCGTCGTGACGCAGCCGAACTTCGTCCGCGAACGTGGCGACACCTACCTTGCGGAAGTCCCCGCTGGTGACAGGCCGTGGCTGTATCGCGGGCGCGGCTTCCTCGACGCGGGCATCCGGCTCGCCGCGGGCACGGACGCGCCTCTCGGTGATCCGAACCCCTGGCTCGCGATGCAGGCCGCGATCGACCGCCGGACAACGGGCGGCCGCACGCTCGGTGAGGCCGAGTCACTTTCGCCGGAGGAAGCACTCGCGCTCTTCAGTGGCGAACCACTCGCGCCGGGTGGCGGCCTCAACCGAATCACCATCGGATCGCCTGCGGACCTGTGCCTGCTCGACCGGCCGTGGTCCGATGCCCGGAGGAATCTCGCGGCGACGCGAGTCAGCGCAACCGTGCAGCGCGGTCGACTCGTGTGGCAACGTGCGAGGTAGATGGCAGCCCCGCCCGCCCGAACGGACCGCCCATCCCGGTCAATCCACGACCGCATCGATGAGGCCCCAGGCGAGTGCTTGCGAGGCATCGATCGGTGCGCCGGACAAGGCCATGTAAGCCGCGCGCTGGCGGCCGATTCGACGCGGGATGCTGACGCAACCGCCAGCGCCGGGTATCAGCCCGAGTCGGATCTCCGGCAGTTGAAAAAAAGCATCGCGGCTTGCATGGACGCGCCGGCTGAAGGCAGGCAGCTCGGCACCGGCGCCGACGCACGCGCCGTGCACCCGGAATTCGATTCGCTCGATGCACCGCAGCAACATGGCCCCGGGCAGCCGCAGGCTACGCACCGCGTGAGCGGTGGCGGGATCAGGCGCGGTACCGAATTCGTCGAGATCACCCCCGGAGCTGAAGCACGGGCCGTTGCCCGACAGCCGCGCCACCTCGATCGTCGGGTCGGCCACCACGAACTGCAGCGCCTCCCACAGCCCATCGCGCATCTCGACCGACATCGAGTTGCGGCGACTCGGGCGATTGAGCCGAATGTCCACCCGCGCCCCGTTCCGCTCCACCACGACCGCCGGCCCGGGATCGCCGCACAGCCGCGTCCGCGGTGGCCCGCGGCGGTCCAGCCAACGGCGGAAATCGGGGCCGGCCTGCAGGGTCGCATACGCCAGCGACTCGACCAGGAGTGCCTGTTCGAGCGTGAGCTGCTCCGTGACGCGCAGCACCTGCACCAGCGTCATGGCAGCGAGCGGAGAGTTCCGTACGTTCTCGAGGGTGGCTTCGACATCGACTGCTTCGACCACGACCACGTCGCACGCCTGATGCAGGTCCGCGTGCGCGCCGCCGTCGGCAAGCGCGATCACCGGGCAAGGCTGACGACGCAGCCAGCGCGCGATGTCTGCCGTCTCCGCCGCGCTCATGGAACCGGCTGGCTCGTCCAGCCGCACCAGCAGGTATGGCCGCGGGGCGAGTGGCGACCCGCCATCGGCGACTGGCGAGCAGGCCCGCTCACGCAGCTCGCGCAGTCCGATCGCTTCTCTGGCCGATGCCGTGGTCACTGGGTATTTCGCCATGCGGACCCGCTGCGACCGTCGCCGGCAGCGGTCGCAATGCCGGTGGGTCAGGCCTTGGCGATCAGCTCCTCGGCAACCCGCTGCAGTTCTGCACGCTTCTGGGCCAGCGTCGTATTCGGGCCGATCGTGAATGCGAACGGGAACACCGTGTAACCGGTCGCACCGGCATCCTCCAGACGGCGCACGTCGACCGCAGTCATCGGCCTGCTGTCCCAGATCGCCACGATCGAGTTGAACGGCCTGTTGTGCGTGCCGTATTCCTTGCGCAGCGTGTCGAGCGTCTGCAGCGATGCGAGTGCCTCGTCGAGCGTCTGCCCGGGCGCAACCCAGCCGTCGCCCGTGCGCGCCGCGCGCCTCAGCGCCGGTTCGCTGATGCCCCCGATCAGGATCGGCACCGGCGTGGGTGGAACCGGGGTCATGATGATGCGCGGGAAGTTGAAGAACTGGCCGTGGTGCTCGACGAACTTGCCGGACTGCACCTTGCGGATGACTTCGATGCACTCGTCATAGCGCTTGCCACGGGTGTGGAAATCGACACCCACCATGTCGAACTCCTCCTTCATCCAGCCTGCACCGCAGCCGAGGTGCACGCGTCCGCCGGAGAAATACCCGAGGCTGCCAGTGGCCTTGGCCACCTCGAGCGGGTGGCGCAGCGGCAGGATGTAGATGTTGGTGCAGAAGTGCAGCTTCTCGGTGACCGCGGCCAGCGCGCCGATCAGCGACCAGGCATCGGGCCACAGCGTATCGTCCCGGAACTGTGGCGGCTTGTGGTCGGCCGAGTACAGGTACTTCGAATCCTGCTGCTCCGGGTGCACGAGGTGGTCCGACACCGTAAACCCGTGAAAGCCCGCGTCCTCGCTGGCCTTGGCGACTTCGTACAGCTGGTCGCCTTCACACAAGAACGACGATTGCCAGAATTGCATCGCTACTCCTTAGTCAATCTGCCGGCGCCGACGGTCGGGCTGGTCCCGGGCCGGCGCGGCATTGGTTCGTTTACGACTCGATTCTCAAGCGACCTTCGGTACCTCCGGGTCGGGCGTTTCTGGCGGCAGCCTGCGCCCCGTGACTGCCAGCATGTGTGTGGCCAGCCTGGGCATCTTCTGTATCCGCTCGAGCTTTTCGTAGATCCTCTCGTAGCTCTGGTGCTGGATCAGCCAGCGGCCGTCGACCTTCAGGTAACGATCGTCGTAGATCGCCGTGCCCTCCGTGCGCACCATGTGGCGGAGATTGAGGAAGTCGTCGTGCAGGTACCACTTCCCGGTCGCTTCCGTCTCGCTCAGGACCTCGATCTCCGGGTGATGACCGTTGTGACGGGCAACGCACTCGGCATTGAAGGAATTCGCGATCATCTCGATGAACTCGTCCTGGTTCTTGAGCTCGATGCGGTAGCTGCCACCGACGTAACAGGTGGTCACTTCCGGGTGCGTCAACCGCCGCAGTTCGGCCAGGTTCGCCGTGTCGATACAGCGGAAGTATGCGTGCTTGAGGCGCTTGATTTCCTCGATATCGCGCAGCGCCTGGACCTGCCGTGCAAGCTCTTCGATGGTCACCGTCATTGTTTGCTCCCGTTTTTCCCAGCCGCGTGGCGGATCGTCCGGCCATTCACCCGTTGCAACACATTGCCGCCTGCCCGCGCGGGCTGCTCAACCCGTCGCCGCCCTGCAGAGCGCCGCCGTCGGCTCGGCAAGGTCGAGCGTCGCGCGGCCGTACAGCGTCGTGCGCTGCCGGGCGGAGCGGCCGACTCCGGCCGCGAGCGCCGCCATTGCAGCGGCGTCGAACTCCTGGCCATTGACGCCGCCGGCCGCCCGCGTGATCGATTCGTACATGAGCGTGCCGCCCAGGTCGTTCGCGCCGGCCTGCAGGCACAGCGCGGCTCCCTGCGGTCCCATCTTGACCCAGGAAACCTGGATGTTCTGAATCACCGGGTGCAGCACCAGCCGCGCGATGGCATGCATCAGCACCGCCTCGCGCAGCGTAGGTCCCGAACGGGCACGGCCACGTCGCCAGAGCGGCGATTCCACGTGCACGAACGGCAACGGCACGAATTCCGTAAACCCGCCCGTCTGCTGCTGCAGCTGGCGGATTCGCGTCAGGTGCCGGGCCCAGTGCACGGGTCGGTCCACGTGACCAAACAAGATCGTGGCGGTGGTTTTGAGTCCGAGCAGGTGCGCCTCGCGGATCACTTCGAGCCACTGTTCGGTATCGAGCTTGTCGGGGCAGATGACGGCCCGCACCTCGTCGTCGAGAATTTCGGCGGCCGTTCCGGGCAGCGTGGAGAGACCCGCAGCCTGCAGTTCACGCAGGTAGTCGCGCAACGGCAGCCCGAGCGACTGCGCGCCGTGGCGCACCTCGAGCGGTGAGAATGCGTGCACGTGCATCTGCGGGACAACACGCTTCACGGCAGTCACGATGTCCAGGTAAGTCCGGCCGGTGTACTCCGGGTGGATGCCACCCTGCAGGCAGACCTCGCGGGCACCGCGCTGCCAGGCCTCGACGGCGCGACTCGCGACCTGATCCGGGGTCAGGTTGTAGGCCGGGCCGCGCAGGCTGGCCGCGCTGCGGCCCTTCGCGAAAGCGCAGAAGCCACAACGATGCGTGCAGATGTTGGTGTAGTTGATGTTGCAGTTGACGACGTAGGAGACGACATCGCCCACGGTCTCGGCGCGCAACTGATCTGCGGCGCCCAGCACCGCGTACAGGTCGGGCCCCTGCGCGTCGAACAACCGGACGATGTCGTCCTCGGTCAGGCCTTGCCCTTGGACGGCGCGGCGCAGCATACCGTCGATCTCTGCGGAGGCAGCGCCGACCGGTCGCCGAGGTCCCACCCACGTGGCCGTCGTGACCGGCAGCTCGTACCCCTGCGCAGCGTGCCAGGTGAACTCGCGCGCGCGCCCGAAAGCATCGGCTTTGCGCAATACTGCGGCCTGCAATCCGGGATCGACCCAGCGTTCGAGTGCCTGCACGTAGGCGGGTGCAAGCGCGAGACGTTCGACCAGGCGCCGGCCGGCCGCCTCGGTCGCGGCCGCAAGGGCCGCAATCTGCGGCCACGGCGCCTCCGGGTTCACGTGGTCCGGCGTCACCGGCGACACGCCACCCCAGTCGTTGATTCCAGCCCGGATCAGCGGTTCAAGTTCGTGGGCGCGCAGGTTTGGCGGCGCCTGGATCGACATCGACGGGCCGAAGATCAGTCGCGCCGCGGCAATCGTCCAGAGGTGCTCGTCGAGCGGGGGCTCGGGCGCACCTGCCATCAGGGTGCCGGGTTTGGCCCGGAAATTCTGGATGATGATTTCCTGCAGATGCCCATACGTATCGTGCAGTTCGCGCAGGGCGAGCAGCGATTCGATGCGTTCCGCGCGGCTCTCGCCGATGCCGATCAGCAGGCCGCTGGTGAACGCGACGCCCTGCTCTCCGGCCGCCCGGATCGTCGCCAGTCGCACGCCAGGCGCCTTGTCCGGACAACCCCAGTGCGGTCCGCCACGCTCGCACAGCCGCTGCGAGGCCGACTCGAGCATCATTCCCATGGACACGGCGACCGGGCGCAGTCGCGCGATTTCCGCGGCTGACATGACGCCGGGATTGAGGTGAACGAGCAACCCCGTCTCCTCGTGCACCAGCCGCGCCATCTTTTCTACGTACTCGAGCGTGCTGTCGCAGCCCATCGCCTCGAGCGCAACGCGGGCGGCGCGGTACCTTGACTCGGGCTTGTCACCGAGCGTGAACAGCGCCTCCTTGCATCCCGCCGCCGCCCCGGCGCGAGCTATGTCGAGCACCTGCTCCGGCGACAGGTAGGCCGGCGTCGCCTGCGCCGGAACCTGCGCGAACGTGCAGTAGCGGCAGACGTTGCGACACAACTGCGTGATCGGGATGAACACCTTGCGGGAATAGCTGACGGCGCGTCCGTGACCGCGGAGTGTCAACGACTCGGCGGCGTCGATCAGGTCATCGGCGCTTGCCGGTAGCAGCGAGAGCGCCTCATTGCGGCCCAAGCGATCGCTGTCGCAGGCGTACAGGCGCCGCAATGGCTCCGACCACGGGCCTTGCATCGCGCCATGACTGACGAAAGCGTAACGCGCACCGCCTCGTTGCACGAGCTTGGGCAGATCGGCGGGTTCGTCCACGTCCATCTCGAGGCCCGGTAACCGGACGGTCCTGACTTCCATCCCATGCCGCGCCGCCTCGGCGCGATGCAGTGCAAAACTGTTTTCGCCGAATTGGAATCGAAACGGCGCCGGCAAGCCAACAAACAATGCGTTGGTGCCCGTCCCGTGTCGGTCCGGAGCAAGTGCCACCACCCCTGTCCCACGACCCGCCGTCGCAACGAACTGGTCGATTTCCGCCGCGCTGACCAGCGGCAGGTCCGCGTGCAGGACGAGCAATCGCGTTGCGCCGCGTTGCTGCAGCTGGCTGGCCGACGACGACAACGCGTCATTGAGCCCCGTGCCCGGGTCCGCCAGCACGAGGACGCCCGGATCGATCCGGCCAGGCTCGGTCGTCACCACTGCAATGCCGTCCACCGACCGGCTGCTGCGCAATGCCGCGAGGACATCCCGCAGCATCGTTTCCGCCAGCCGGTCGCGCTCCGACGGCGACAGCCGGCCGGCCAGGCGCGCCTTGCGCTCGGGTCGTGCCTTGACCGCAACCAGCGCCCAGCAGCTCATCTCGGCTCCTCCTGCATGAAGATGCCGGCCCGTTCGTGCTCGACGAACCCGCACAACATCGTGGCGGTACCATGCCGCGCGGCGGCGAGTTCTCGCAAGTTGCATTGCACCATGCGACACCGTCCGTCGCGCCGCCAACCAGTGAAGCCATTTCGCACCGTGCTACCCGCTCCCCGGCGCCGCCAGCCGCGCCATAACCCGAGTCTAAGGCTATTCAGGAAATCACGGGTCGTCCTCGTCCACGAGGACTACGCGGTCAGAAGCGTTGACCGTGACCGAGTGCGGCGATCGCGGTCAGTTGTCGTGAATCGCTGATCTGGCCCGTCGACCCGCAACGCGCCTAGCAGATCGACGCGACACTGCTCAACAAGAGGTGGACGAGAGTCGTCTGTCGCCGCACCCCGGTCTTGGCGAAGATCGAGCGCAGGTGGGCGCGAGTGGTGTTCTTGCGAATCTTGAGTTCCGCCGCCGCCTCGTCCAGCGTCAAGCCCTTCGCCAGCAACAGGGCCAGCATGGCTTCTGCACCCGTCAGTCCGAACAGGTGCTTGATCATCTCCTGGGAAAGCTGCAACTTGCGGTCGGGGTCGCGGATGAACGCAATGGCTGTCGGGCGATGCCTGCCCTCCGACCATTCGCCCAATGGAACCGGCCGCACCAGCACCCCCAGGCTGGCTCGCCCTGCGCGCCGGGTCAGTGACATCGCCTCGGGCACGGCGGGCGCCGCGGCACCCGGCGCGGCAAGTGCCAGCTTGATCAGGCGCTGCAGCCCCTTGTTGTCGGCAGGGAATTCGGCGTGCAGCGCGTTCTGGAGCATGCGAACGCCGTCCTTCTCGGCAAGCAACGCGTCGGCAACGCGATTGGTCCGCATGACCGAGCCATTTTCGTCGAAGACGACCGTGCCGAGCAGCATCCGATCAATCGTCGTCGAGTACAACAGCCGCTCAGTCTCGATGAGGTCGATCCGCGAATGCAGGGTCACGGCGCGCTTCAGGTGCGGCAGCAATTCCTGGCACAGTGCCTTCTCCTGCCCGGAGAAGTTCTGCCCGCCGAGCGGCCGCGTGATGCGCAGCCGGCAGTCGGCACCATCCTCGGTGACGATGTCGGCACCCATGATGAAGCGGATGTCGTTCGGTTCGAGGAATGCCCGGTAGAACTCGCCCGTCATCCACGAGCTGTCGATCATCTCGTCGATGGTGACCACGCGCTGGGCGGGCAGCCCCACGAACGGGTCCATCGAGAACACCTGGTAATGACTGTAGGCGGCGTTGTAGACCTCGTGTCCCCGCTCGCTGGCGCGGATGACAAGAGCCGGCTGGTCGGCCGAGGCCGGGCGCAGGATCAGGGTCACCCAGTTGGCACGCAGGATTTCGCGCAGCATGACGAGCGCGCTGCCCCACGGCACGGCCTCCAGTGGACCCTGGTAGATCGCACCGAGCAGCGCACTGAACTGCTCGAACGAGAGCGGCATCGCCTCCCGGCGCGCAGGGTCCGGTCGCCGCTCGGACGCCGACGGTGGGCTCACTTCAGTTATGCCTTTGACCAAGAGGAATCCACTCGATCTGACGATCGACGAAGGCGCGGACAGGCCGCCGAAGCCCCGCCACGCGCGCCAAACATGACGTTGGCCATGATAGGCGGACCGCCGGTTGACCTGCAATCGGGTATGCCGGCCGAGAATCGCGCCGGTCCGAGGTCAGACCGCGAGGGAAGCACGACGCCCGAGCGCAACCCGCACGGCGGCCTTTCAATCCTTGCCGGCGCCACCGCGGGCGATCTGCGCGAGATCCAGGAAGACCGGTCTTTCGCCGCCGCCGTGCACTTCGATCCTGGCGCCGCTGACGTATGCAGCCAGCGGCGAGGCCAGGTAGAGACAGGCGCCGGCCACGTCGCGCGGCGTGCCCATCCGCTGCAGCGGGAGCATCGCGCCGACTCGCTTCACGCCTTCTTCCCCGCCATAGTGCTCGAGCGAATTCTCGGTGGCCACGAGGCCGACGATCAACGCGTTGACCCGGATGTGCTGCGGACCCCACTCCATCGCCAACGACTCCGTGAGGTTGAGCAGCCCGGCCTTGGCCGCGCCATAGGCTGCGGTGCGCGGCGAGGAGCGTACCGCCGACACGCTCGAGATGTTGATGATCGAGCCGCCTTCCGGCTGGTCCTTCATGACCGCGTGCGCCGCCTGCGACATGAAGAAGGCCGAGGTCAGGTTCAGCTGGATCACCTTCTCGATCAGCGACGCCGGGCACGTCGCTGAATCGGCCTCGGGTCCGCCCCCGGCGTTGTTGACCACGACGTCGAGCCCGCCGTGATCCCGCGCGATGCCCTGGACCAGCGCGTGGCACTGGTCCGCCTGCCGCACGTCACAGGTGCGGAAGTCGGCCTCGTTCGTACCCGATGTCGGCGCTGTGGCGGGCTCCTTGCGGCCGCAGACGATGACCGTGGCCCCGCGCGCCAGGAACGCCTCGGCAATGCCGCGGCCGATGCCCGCCGTGCCGCCGGTCACGAGTACACGGCTGCCCGAAAAATCCAGCATTGCCTCCAGCACCTTTCGCCCCTCGCTTCGTGCGTATCAATCTGCTACGGTTCCTGCGCAAAATCGAATTTACATTCGATCCATCGGATGATCGGCGGTCTTATAGACGTTTCGGCGACGCGCATGCAAGCCCTGCTCCCCACCACGGGTCCCGCGGCCATGGCGCTGGCCGCCCGCAACTACGGCACCGATGTCGCCCTCGAAGAGGGCGGCCTGCGCTGGAGTTACCTCGAGCTCGAGACCGAGGTCCGCCGCGCCGCGGCAGCGTTCATCGCGGCCGGCCTGAGACACGGCGACCGGGTTGCGATCTGGGCCCCCAACACGGGGCGCTGGATCGTCGCGGCGCTCGGCGCGCAGTCGGTTGGCGGTATCGTCGTGCCGCTCAACACGCGCCTCAAGGGCCGCGAGGCCAGCTACATCCTGAATCGCAGCGGCGCCCGGATCCTCGTGCACGCACGCGAATTGCTCGGCACACGCTTCGCCGACTTGCTCGCGGGCGAAGCGCTCCCTGCGCTCGAGCACCGCATCGTGCTCGATGGTGCCGAATGGGACGAGTTCCTCGCCGCCGGCGCGTCCGTCGCCGACGCTGAGGTGACGGCACGCCTGCAGCGGCTACGCGGCGAGGATGTCGCCGACATCCTGTTCACGTCTGGCACCACAGGACAGCCCAAAGGCGTGATGAGCTCGCACGCGCAGAACATTCGCGTCTTCGACGCCTGGGCCACCGTCGTCGGGCTCGCCCACGGCGATCGCTACCTGATCGTCAATCCGTTCTTCCACGCGTTCGGTTACAAGGCCGGCTGGCTTGCGTGCCTGTTGCGCGGCGCCACGATCCTGCCGCTGGCCGTGTTCGACGCCGACGTGGTGCTGCAACGCATCGTCGAAGACCGCATCTCAGTCCTGCCCGGCGCGCCGACGCTGTTCCAGTCGCTGCTGACGAACTGGGAACGGACGCCGGTGGACGTCTCATCGCTGCGTCTCGCCGTGACCGGGGCGGCCAGCGTGCCGGTAGCGCTGATCGAGCGCATGCGTTCTGAGCTGGGATTCCGCACGGTGATTACCGGTTACGGACTGACGGAGTCGACCGGCTGCGTCAGCATGTGCCGGCCGGGTGACAGCCCGGAGCGTATCGCACGCACCTGCGGAGCGCCGATCCCGGGCGTCGAAGTCCGCGTTGTCGACGAGGCGGGCCACGAGGCGCCGCGGAATTCAGCAGGCGAACTGCAGGTGCGCGGCTACAACGTCATGCTCGGCTATTTCGACGACGAGGCGGCGACGCGGGCGGCCATCGACGCCGACGGCTGGCTGCACACGGGCGACATCGGCGTGATGGACGAAACGGGCTACCTGCGCATCACGGACCGCAAGAAGGACATGTTCATCGTCGGTGGTTTCAATTGCTATCCGGCGGAGATCGAGAACCTGCTGAGCGCACACCCGGCGATCGCGCAGGTTGCCGTTGTCGGAGCGCCCGACGAGCGCATGGGCGAGGTCGGGCATGCTTACGTCGTGCTGCGCGCGGGCGCCGCGCTCGACGAGCCGTCGCTCATCGCGTGGTGCCGCGAGAACATGGCGAACTACAAGGTGCCGCGACGTGCTCACTTCGTGACCGAGCTGCCGACCACGGCCTCGGGCAAGGTCCAGCGCTTCGCGCTGCGCGCGGAGCGATGATCGGCCGCCCGCGCACTGGCGCACGCGCGCCCTCGCCGACGAGCGACTGCCGGACCCCGCGATGACGACGCGGCCGCACGGACGCAACGCCAACCGCCACTTCGGCGAGGGCATCTTCCGGCGGCGGCTGCGCCTGATTGCCGAAGCCGGTCAGGTCCGTGCCGGGCTCGAGGACACCAATCACGCGATGCGGCTCGTCTTGCGGCACGACGGCGAAAGAGTCACGGACGTCGCACCCCGCATGACGCGCATTCCGATTTCCACGTGCCCGGGTGCGGCCGGGCCGCTGCGCGCCTTCGTCGGCCTGCCGCTCGCGCCCTACCCGCTGCGGTCGTCCGCGGTCGTCAGCGCGCGCGCCAACTGCACCCACCTGCATCACCTGACGCTGCTCGCGATGGCGCATGCCCTGCGCGGCGGCGTGCGAGAGTACGACATCGAAGTTCCCGACGAGCATCCCGCGCCGGTGTGGGCCAGCGTCCGTCGCGACGGCGTGGAAATCCATCGCTGGCGGACGTTCGAGGGCAGCATCGTCGGGCCGGACGAACTGGCTGGCCTGCCGTTGAGCGCAGGCATCGCGCGCTGGGCGGCCGAGCGCTTCGAGGGCGACGCGCTGGAAGCCGCTTTCGTATTCGCAAACGCCTACGTGGTCAGCTTTTCGCGCCGCTACGAAGTCAACGCCTACGCCGGGCAGCGTGCCGCTGTCTACGGCCAGATGTCCGGCAAGTGCTATGGGTACCAGCCGGAAGTCGTGAGTCATGGCGGCGTGTATTTCCCCAATTCCATCGACACCACGCCGCCGGAAACGCGGCTCCTCGCCGATTTCGACCAGCCGCCGACCCAGGGCGCCGCGTCATGGAAAAACTGATCTACGCATTCTGGCGCGGTGACGCGCCGGCAGTGTCGCTGCGCGACCGGTTCCTTGGCGAGCTGGCCCCGCAGCTGCGCGACCTCGGCGCCGAGCGGCTGCAGTTCAACGTCAGCGACTTCCCGGACATGACGGGCACGCTCGACAATTTCTCGATCGCGAGCCTGCAGCCACGGCCCGACGGCATCGTCTCGTTCTGGCTGAGCAGCGCATGGCGGCGCGAGCCGGTCGAGCGCGCGCTGCGCGAGTCGTTCGCGCGCATCGCCGGGTACGCCGTCGCGGAGTCGACGATCCTGCGCAACGTCGAGCGTCGGGGCGCTGCGGGCGAGCGCACGCCCGGCTTCAGCCAGGTCACGTTCCTGCAGGTTCCGCCGCGGCTCTCCAGCCTTGAGTGGCGCAGGATCTGGTCCGAGGCGCACACGTCCGTCGCCATCGAGACGCAGGCCAATTTCCGCTACGTGCAGAACGTCGTCACGCTGCCGCTCGCGGCCGACTGCCCGCCCTTCGGCGGCATCGTCGAGGAGTGCTTTCCGATGGAGGCCATGCGCGACCCGCAGGTGTTCTTCGATGCGCCCGGCGATGCCGCCGAACTCCAGCGTCGCGCGCTGCGCATGCAGCACAGCTGCGCCAAGTTCATCGACTTCGACCGGCTCGACGTCATCGCGACCAGCGAATACGTCCTGCACGACGCGGCCGAACCGGCGCTGTGACGCGCCGGGTCGAGCCCGGCCGAACCGGCCTCTCGAGTCGCCGCGCGCGCCGGCCGCCGACTCCTCCGTTTGAGTGATGCGGGCGGCCTGTCGCCTGAGGCAAACAGACGACTGCGCCGAGGCCATCGCCGGGCGTCCACACTGGAGCGCCGATCTTGACGAATTCCGCACAGTACTCCCCGAGTTGCCCCGTGGCGCTGGATTCGATCCAGCGCTGGGACATCGAGACCGACGTCGTCGTCGTGGGCTTCGGCGGCGCGGGCGCCACCGCGGCGCTCGAGGCGGCCCGAGGTGGCGCACGCGTCGTGCTGCTGGAAGCTGCCTCCGGCAACGGCGGCGCCTCGGCACTTTCCGGCGGCGAGATCTACATGGGCGGCGGTACGCCGATCCAGCGAGCGTGCGGGCTCGAGGACACGGCCGAGGACATGTACCAGTACCTGCTGCTGAGCACGGGTCCCAACGCCGATGTGGCGAAGGTGCGGCTGTACGCCGATCACAGTCTCGAGCACTACGCCTGGCTCACGTCGCAGGGCATCGAATACAAGGTGTCCTACATCGCCGAGCGCATCGTCGAGCCCGACACGGACGACTGTCTCATCTGGTCCGGCAGCGAGGAAGCGTGGCCGTTCGCGCAGCGTGCCAGGCCCGCCCCGCGCGGGCATTGCCCTAAATTCACGGGCCTGGGCGGCGGCCGCTACGTCATGGACGTGCTGGCGAAGCGCGTCGTCGAAGCAGGCGTCGACGTGCGTTACGACGCCCGCGCGCTGGCGCTGGTGGCCGCTCACAACCGCGAGGTGCACGGCCTCGTGGCCCGCATCGACGGCGAGCTCCGCCGCGTGCGCGCCCGGCGCGGCGTCGTGCTCTGCTCGGGCGGCTTCATCATGAACCGCGAGATGGTCAAGCGGCACGCGCCGGAGCTCCTGCGGGCCATCAACCCGATCGGGACCATCGACGACGGCTCCGGCATCCGCCTCGGCATGAGCGTCGGCGGCAGCACCATCAACATGTCGGAAGGCTTCGTGACCATCCCGTGGTATCCGCCCGGCTCGCTGGTCAAGGGCATCTTCGTCAACGGCCGCGGCCAGCGCTTCATCAACGAGGACTGCTACCACGGCCGCGTGTCGCAGTACGCGCTGCACCAGGGCGGCGACCGCATCTGGATGCTGCAGGACCATGCGACCTACGGCGAGCACCCCATGGGCAAGGGCGTGCGCATCGAAATCGGCGCCGCCGGCGAGACCTGGGAGGAAGTGGAGCGCGAGCTGCAGCTGCCGGAGGGCTCGCTCGTGCACACGGTGTCGGTCTACAACCGCCACGCGGCCAAGGGCATCGATCCGCTGTTCCACAAGGCGGCGCGGTGGCTGAAGCCGCTCGACGAGCCGCCGTTGGTGGCGGTCGATTGCCGCATCGACCACTGCTACTACTCGGCGTTCACGCTCGGTGGGCTCGACACGCTGCCGACCGGAGAAGTGAAGGACGAGGACGGCGCGATCGTGCCGGGGCTGTTCGCGGCCGGCCGCACGGCCTGCGGGCTGCCCCGCTTCGGCGCCGGTTACAGCTCGGGAACGTCGCTGGGCGACGCGACGTTCTTCGGACGGCAGGCCGGCAAGCGCCTCGCGAGCAGCTCGAAGTAGCGGGAGATGGGGGGCATGTCCCCTATCTCCGCGGTGTCAGATGGCGGTCTGCCCCGCGTCGATGACGAACACCGACCCGGTCACGAACGCTGCCTCGGGCGACGCGAGGTATGCGATAGCGCCCGCGATTTCCCCGGGCTGCGCCGCTGCCCCGGACTGGCCGTCCGGCGCCTTCAGCAGCGAGCTCAGGCGCATGAAAAGCGCCCGGTCCAGGTTCGACGGCAGCTCGAACTTCGCGGTCATCGGCGTGGCGACGTTGCCCGGCGCCACGGCATTCACGCGCACGCCGGTACTTGCCAATTCCGCCGCGAGCGATTTCGTCAACCCGACCACGCCGAACTTGCTCGCCGAGTAGGCGGCGCCGTACGGAATGCCCACCACGCCGGCGGTCGAGGCGACGTTGACGATGTTGCCCTTGGTCTCGAGCAGGTGCGGCAACGCGGCCTGGCTCAGGAAAAAGACGCCGTTCAGGTTGATCGCGATCACGCGCAGCCACTCGGCATGCCGGGTCTCAAGGAAGTTGCGCGTGAGCAGCGTGCCGGCCACGTTGCAGAGGACGTCGAGCCGGCCAAAGGCGCCGATGGCGGCGGCAACCGCAGCGGCGCACGACCCGGGGTCCGCAACGTCGAGTACCTGCGCCGTGACCGGAAACCCGGCGTCGGCAAGTGTCTTCACTTCCTCGCGCAGCAGCGGCGCATTGATGTCACACGCGAGCACGCGGGCGCCTTCACGCACCAGCCGCTCGGTCGTGGCACGGCCGATGCCGGAGGCGGCGCCGGTGACGAGGGCAATCTTGTCTTCGAACCGTCTCATGTCGTCTTTCCTCGAAGGGGCGGCTGCGGGTACAACCTCCGCCCGGACTCAGCCAGGCATTGCCTCGCCGCCGTTCGCGTCCAGGACCGCGCCGGTCACGGCCGAGGCGTAGTCCGAGGCGAGGAACAGTGCGGCGCGCGCGCACTCGTCGTCGGTCACGAGCCGCCGCAGCGGGACGCTGGCCGCAATCGCATCGTAGACCTGCCGCTGCGGGACGCCCTGCTGCTGCGCGGCATGGCGGATGTACTGCTGGACCGGCGCTCCGTCCATCCAGCCCATGCGCACGACGTTGACACGGATGTTGTGCGGGCCAAGTTCGGTCGCGAGGTACTTCGAGACGACGTTCAGCGCGCCCTTGGAGGCCGCGTAACCGGCCTCGCCCGTGTGCGGCTTGATCGTCGCCATGGTGCTGATGTTGACGATGGCGCCGCCGCCGTTCGCCTTCATGACCGGCACCACGGCCTGCGCCATCTGCATCGTGCCGATGAGGTTGGTGTCGTAGACGGCCTTCCAGCCTTCGAGGTCGGCGGCATCGGCCGTGGCCGGTGCGCCCCAGAAGAAGGCACTGTTCAACAGCGCGTCGATGCGCCCGAACCGTTCGCGTGTCGTTTCGGCCAGGCGCCGGCACTGCGCCATGTCACGGATGTCGGTCGGTTGCTTGAGGACCTGACAGCCAGCGTTGGCTTCCTTGATGCGGCGTTCCGCCTCATCGAGCTTGTCGGCGGTTCGCGCGGAAATCGCGAGACCGGCGGCACCCTCGCGGGCCGCCTCGAGCGCGAGCTTCACGCCGAGTCCCGGCCCGATGCCGGAGACGATCAGGACCTTGCCGTGGAGCAGCATGGCTAGATCACGAGACCGACGTTGGCACCGTGGCGCGTCGCCTCCGCCATGCGCCGCGGCAGCCACGCGGCGCCTGCGACGTACAACTGCGCGATCCCGCCGTCTGCCTTGAGCTCGTCGTAGAGTTCCTGCTGCGCCACCGCGCCGTAGACGAGCACGACACTATCGAAACCCTCGTGGCGATAGGTTTGCGTGCCGACGGCCGAGATGAAGTCCAGCCCCTTCGCGTCGACCTTCGTCAGCGTGAGGTTCGGGTGCATGGCGACGCCGAGGCTCTCCATGCGGGCCACCGCCATGCCCAGCGAGTACCGCGCGATTTCCCAGCCGAGATGGACGTTCTTGTGGAAGACCGTGACCTGCTTGCCCTTGCTGGCGAGGAAGTCCGCCACGCAGGCCGTCTCGTAATAGTCTTCCTGCGACACGATCGCCACGCGGTTGCCGCTCGTGGCCTTGCCCTGCATGACCTCCCAGCCCTGCACCACGTGCGGCAGGTCGAGACCCGCAACGTCGTGCGGCACTCGCGGCCGGGCCCCGGTCGCGACGACCACCGCGTCCGGCGCGAGCGCCTTGATCGCGGCGACGTCGGCCTTCGTGCCGAGGCGCACGTCGACGCCCGTGCGGACCATCTCGTTCTCTTCGAAGTACACCTGGTCCTCGAACGAATCGCGACCCGGTGCCTTGGAGGCGATCAGCAACTGCCCGCCGAGCCGCTTGCCCTGTTCGAGCAGCGTCACCTGGTGGCCGCGCAGCGCGGCGATGCGCGCCGCCTCGCAGCCGGCGAGGCCGCCGCCGACGACCACGACGCGCTTGGTCTTCGGCGCCGGCTTGAACTGCTGTTCCCAGCGCAGCTCGCTGCCGATCACGGGGTTGATCGAGCACATCGGTGTGTACGGGATGTAGAGCGACTCCGAGGCTTCGTCGATGCAGCGCGTGCAGGCGATGCAGCGACGGATCTCGCCGAGCCGGCCCTCGCGGGCCTTGTTGGCGAACTCCGGATCGGCGATGCCTGCGCGCACCATGCCGACGAGATCGCAATAGCCGTCCTTGACCAGGTTCTCGGCCAGCACCGGATCATTGATGCGCCCGGTGAACAGCACGGCGACCTTCTTCGGCAGCGACGAGAGATCGGCCTTGGCCGCCTTGCCGACCTCGCGATGTTCCGCGTGCGGGTAGTAGGAATTCGGCACGTAGGACGGCGCGCCCCAGCAATGGCCGGTGTCGGTGTCGACGAAGTCGATCAGCCCGGTCTCGGCGATGGCGTAGAGCATCTCGCGCATTTCGAGGTTGTCGTACCCGCCCTGGCGGAACTCGAGCCCGCTGATGCGGATGCCGAGCGCGAGCGAGTCGCCGATGCGGGCGCGTATGCGCTTGAGGATCTCGACGACGAAGCGCACGCGTTCAGCCGGACCGCCGCCCCACCTGTCCGTGCGGCGGTTCGACACGGGCGACAGAAACGCGTGGCCCATGGTCTCGTGCGCACAGTGGATCTCGATGCCGTCGGCTCCAGCCGCCTTGGCGACTTCGGCGGCGTCGGCGTAGACGTTGATGCAGAACTCGATCTCCTCCTCGCCCAGCACGTGGGGCGTGTAGGACTGCGGAGCCAGCATCGGAACGGCCGAGGGACCCCACGCCGAAGTGAGCTGCGTGAGCTGGACCACGGCCACCGCACCGGCCTCGTGCACCTCGTCGACGAATTTCTTCATGCCCTCGGCGAACGCCGGATACTGGTAGGCCGCGCCGTGCGGCGCGCAGCCGATCGCGAGACCGACCTCGTCCGGCGTTTCCGGGGGAAACGGCACGTTCAGCAGCCATGTCTCACTGCCGATCCAGCCGGTGCCACCTCTGGCCTTCGCCACGTGATGCGCGATGAAGTTGTCGTCGATCATTCCCGGGACCATCGACGAGTTGATCGTGTTGGTGGTCTCGCAGATGCGATTCGGCACCCGCATCGGTCCCACCTGCAGCGGCGTGAACAGATGCTCGAATTTCACTGTGCTCATGCGGCGTTCCTGAATCTGTGGCCTGGTCCGCGGCGAGTCGGCTCAGGCGGGGCCCGTCGGCGTAAGGACCTTGATGGCGAAAGGCCGCTCGGTCTGCAGCTGGAAGTAGCCCCAGGACGGGAAAATCTCGACCAGCTTCGGCCACAGCTCCTTGCGCTCGGCCTCGGTGGCGTCGCGCGACGTGGCCGTGGACTTGTCGAAATCGAGCTGCACCCAGCAACGCGGATCGGCGTTGAGGTTGCGGACCCACGCCGGGTGTTCATCGTAACCCGCCAGCGAGCCGACGACGACCAGGTCGTTGCCGTTGCGCATGAACACCGCCGGGGTCGTACGCTTCTCGCCCGACTTGCGCCCGATCGTGGTCAGCAACAGCGTCGGGAAGCCGCCCTGGGCGTTCTCCCCGGTCGACCGCCCCGCGGGACTCGCAAGGTACGCTTCGACGTCGGCGCGGGCATCGCGGCGGATCAGGTCCAGCGACGCGGTTCGCTCCTTGAACCAGGCCCACTGCTCGTCGTTCAGGAAGTCCGGCTTCGGCATCTTGTCGCGGTCTTTCATGGTCGGCCCTCAAAACGGCGGAACTTTGACGGGGTCGCACTATCCGGGCGACGGGTACCGGGCGGTCAACCCTCATTTGAGGTATGGCGGCCGGGCGCAGTTCGGGCAGTGCATCCCCGGCCATCGCCGCCCGGCGGACGCAACGGCCGTCACTCGTAGGCGACGAGCAACTCGTAGACGAGGGCCGGGCCAGCGTCTCCGACGACCTCGACCTGCACCTCGAACCGCAGGCGCGTGCCGCGCGCGCCCGCGCGCGCCTCTGCGAGACGCATGCGGGCGTGGATCTCGCGCTCCACCGCGACCGGTCGCACGAAGCGCACGCGGTCGAGGCCGGCGTTGAATGCGCGGCGGAAGTCAGTGACCTCGACCGGGCTCGGTGTCTGCAGCGCCGGAACCAGCGACAGCACGAGGAAGCCATGCGCCAGCGTGGTCCCGGTGGGACTGTCGCGCTTCGCCCGCTCGGGATCGACGTGCAGCCAGAACTCGTCGTGGGTCATCCGCGCGAACGCGGAGATCAGTTCCTGGGTCACGCGAAAGGAAGGGCCCCAGTCGCAGAACTCAGTACTGACCGCCGCCTCCAGTGCCGGCAGGTCGTCGAAACGCATGCGTCGCGGCGGAGTATTCATGGCTGCCTCCTCCTGTCAGTTCGACGGATCGTGTGGTGATGTCCCGTTCGCACAGCGGTCATTGCGGCGGCAACGCGTAGCCGTCGACGACGGGCCGATGCTCCGGCGTGAAGTACCGGGCCAGCGTCGCATGCAGGTCGTCGACGGCCCAGCGCCCGCCCTGCGGATTGTCGTAGGACACGTCGAGCCGCGGCCGCTGCACGATCGTGACACGCCCGCCCCAGACGACGAAGACCTCGCCCGAAATGTGCGCGGCCTCGGGCGAGGCCAGGTAGCCGACCAGCGGCGCCACGTTCGCCGGGTTGAAGACGTCGAAGCCCTGCTTGGGCGCCGCGAACATGTGCGCGTGCGGCATGCTCTCGGTCATCGCCGTGCGGCCGCGCGGCAGGATCACGTTGCTCGTGACGCCGATCTTCTGCATGAGTGCCGCGGCGCCGATCGCGAGCGAGACGATGCCCGCCTTGGCCGGCCCATAGTTGGGCTGGCCGGGCGTCGCGTACAGCATGGCCTCGGAGGCCGTGCTGACCAGGCGGCCGTACACCGGGCCCGCCCTGGACTTCTCGCGCCAGTACTGCGCCGCGTTGCGCATGTTGACGAAGTGACCGCGCAGGTGGACACGCACCACCGAGTCGAACTCGTCGTCGGTCATGCCGTAGAGCGTCTTGTCGCGCGTGAAGCCGGCGTTGTTCACGAGGACGTTCACGTCGCCGAACGTGTCGAGCGCGGCCTTGAACACCCGGCCCGAGTCCGCGGTGTCGGCGCAGTCGCCGAGCACCGCGACGGCGTCGCTGCCGAGCGCCTTGATCGCGGCGACGACTTCCTGCGCCTTCTCCTGCGCGGCCGGGATGTCGTTCACGACGATGCGCGCGCCCTGGCGCGCGAGCTGCAGCGCCTCTTCACGGCCCAGGCCGGCGCCCGCGCCGGTCACGATGGCCACCTTGCCGGTCAAGTCACCCATGGTTCACTCCCTCCGAGCAGCCGTGTTCAGATGCGTTCGATGATGGTGCCGGTGCCGACGTTTGCGCCGCAGCACATGGTGATCAGCGCCGTGGCCTTGTCCTGGCGCTCGAGCTCGTGCAGCGCGGTGCAGATCAGGCGCGCCCCGGTCGAACCGACCGGGTGGCCGAGCGCCATCGCGCCGCCGTTGACGTTGACCTTGCTCATGTCGGCGTCGTAGACCTGCGCCCACGAAAGCACCACCGCAGCGAAGGCCTCGTTGATCTCGACGAGGTCGATGTCGCTCATCTTCATTCCGCTGCGCGCGAGCAGGCGCGCGGTGGCATCGACCGGGCCGTCGAGGCCGTAATACGGGTCGGCGCCGACGAGGCAGTCCGCGATGATGCGTGCGCGCGGCTTCAGGCCGCGTTGCTTCGCTTCCTCGGCGCTCATCCACAGCACGGCGGCGGCGCCGTCGGAAACCTGCGAGCTGCTGCCGGCAGTGATGATGCCGCCGGGCACCAGCGGCTTGAGTTGAGCGAGGCCTTCCATGGTCGTGTCGCGCAGGCCCTGGTCACGCAGCACGAGACGCGTGGCCCCGGTCGGCTTGCCGTCCTCGCCGAGCACTGGCGCCTCGACCTTGACCACCTCGCGGTCGAACCGCCCTTCGGCCCAGGCAGCCTTGGCGCGGCGCTGCGATTCGCACGCGAGGGCGTCCGTCATCTCGCGCGTGAGGCCGCGGTTCTTCGCGATGCGCTCGGCCATCTCGAACTGGGTCTGCGCGGTGTCCCACGACCAGCCCTGTGGAATGAAATACCCTGGACCGTGCATGACGTTGGCGCCGAGCGGCACGTGACTCATCATCTCCACGCCGCAGGCGATGCCGACGTCGACGGAGCCGGAGCCGACCAGCGCCGCCAGCTGGTGATTGCAGGCCTGCGCCGACCCGCACTGCGCGTCGACCGTGTAGCCGCCGGTGCCGTAGTTGCGGCCCATGGACAGCCACGAGTGCCGCACGATGTTGTTCGACTGCTCGCCCGCCTGCGTCACGCAGCCGCCGGCGACGAGGTCCACATCGGCGTAGTCGATGCCGGTGCGGCGCACGAGCTCGTCGAAGGTGACCGACAGCAGCTTCGTGACGTGCAGCCCGGAGAGCTCCCCGACGATGGGTTTGCCGCGCGAGATGGGGGTGCGGCAGGCTTCGACGATGACGGCTTCACGCATGGAATGGAACTCCTTCGGGCGCGGCGATTTCGTGAGGTGGTTCAGGCGCCGCAGACGCGGTACTCGTAGACGTCCTGCGCGTTGAGCGTGCGCTGCACGCGCCGCTGCTCGAGCAGGTAGGCCAGGTGGGCCATGGTCTCGCCGATGGCGAGGATGTTGTCCATCGGGGCGGGGCGGTCCGGGAACAGCCGCCGCGACAGGCCGTAGACGGTGTCCGGTTGCGCCGCGCACAGCCCGCGCACGCGCTCGAGCACCCCGAGGTGGTGCTGCTGCAGTTCGGCCGCGCGCGTCCGCAGGCCGCGGAACGGCAGTTCGTGCGACGGCAGCACCAGCGTTTCGTCGGGCAGCTCGGCGATGCGCTCGAGCGAAATGAGCCAGTCCTTCAGCGGATTCGCCTCCGGCTCGAACGGCAGCACACCGACGTTGGGCGTGATGCGCCCGAGGAGCTGGTCGCCGCTCAGCAGCACGCCGAGCTCGGCGCAGTACAGCGCGATGTGCTCCGGTGAGTGGCCTTCGCCGCCGCGCAGCTGCCACTGGCGGCCGCCGATCGCCAGCGTCTCGCCGTCGCGCAGGCGCTGGTAGGCGAGCGGCTGTGGCGAGTCGAACTCGAACTCGCGCAGGGCCTCCGCCAGCTCCGCGATGCGCTCGTCCGTGAGGCCCGCGCGCTTGAAGTACATGCGGTCTTCCCAGGAGTCGAGCGACATGTCGTGCACGAGGCGCAGCGCGAAGTATTCGGCGCGGCTCATGTGCAGCGGCACGCGCAGCTTCTCGGTGAGCCAGCCGGCCAGCCCGCAGTGGTCGCCGTGATGGTGGGTGCAGACGATGCCGGTGATCGGCGCGTCGAGCGCGGGCAGGATCTGCTCCCACAACCCGCGGGTCGTGCGGGTGTCGAAGCCGGTGTCGATGATGCGCCAGCCGCCCTCGTCGCGGACCAGGTACAGGTTGATGTGGTTGAGCGCCATCGGCAGCGGCATGCGCAGCCACTTGATGCAGCCCGGCACGACGTCGATGAGTTCGCCATTGCAGGCGGGCGCCTGGAACGGATAGGTGAGCGAGGACATCAGCGCGCGGCCCGCGGCATGCCGAGGCCGAACTGCGCGGCGATGTCGCGCAGCAGCTCGTTGACGCCGCCACCGAAGGTATTGATCAGCGCCAGGCGGTATTCCTCTTCGAGCCTGGCGGCCAGCACCGCAGCCGGGCTGTCACGCCGGTACAGGCCAGCCATGCCGACCACTTCCAGCAGCTTGCGGAACACCGCGATCGGCGTCTCCGTGCCGAACACCTTGGAGGCAGAGGCCAGGCCGACGTCCATCTTGCCCAGTGTCACGTCGGCGGCCATGCGGTAGTTGAGCAGGCGCATCGCCTCCAGCTTCTGGTAGCACTCGGCGAGCGCCGCTGCCACCCATGGCCGGTCGATCGGCCGTGCACCCGTCTCGTCGGGCTGGCGCGCCCACTTCAGCGTCTGGAAGAAGCAGCCGCGCGACTTGATGCCGTAGGCTCCGAGGCCGATGCGCTCGTGGTTCAACTGCGCCGTGATGAGCTTCCAGCCACCGTGCAATTCGCCGACCAGCATGTCGGCCGGAACATGCACGTCGCTGTAGTAGCTGGCGAAGGTCTGGTGTCCTACCGTGTGGATCGGCGTGAACGAGACGCCCGTTGCCCTGGCAGCCACGATCAGCAGCGAAATGCCCTTGTGCCGCGCCTGCGCGGGATCGGTGCGGCACGCCAGCCAGACATAGTCGGCGGCGTCGATGTCCGACGTGAATACCTTCTGCCCGTTCACGACGAAGCCGTCGCCGTCGGGCAGCGCGGTCGTCCTGAGCGTGGCCAGGTCCGTGCCCGCCGACGGCTCGGTGTAGCCGATCGCGAAGTGGATCTCGCCCGCGGCGATACCGGGCAGGAACCTCTTCTGGTGCACGACCGAGCCGTGCTGCATCAAGGCCGGCGCGACCGTGTTGATGGTCACGAACGGCAGCACGACGCCGGCGAGGTAAGCCTCCTCGAAAAAGATGAGCTGCTCGAGCGGGGTGTAGCCCTTGCCGCCGAACTGCTTCGGCCAGCCTACCGCGAGCCAGCCGTCCCGGCCCATCGTGCGGATCAGGTCCTTGTAGGCGACCAGGCGTTGCGGCCCGGCGTAGTCGTGGATCGCTTGCCGGTAGTGCGGGGTGACGACGCTGGCGAAATAGGCCCTGATCTGTTGCTTCAGGTCCTGCTGATCGCGCGTGAGATTCACGTACATTTCTGGTTTTCTCCGCGTGCGGCCGCTCAGCAGTCCGCGTCCGTGAGCGCCGGTGTCGCCAGCCACTGGCCCAGGGCCTCCAGGTTCGCGGACACACCGCCACAGGCGATCTCGATCGCCTGGCTCCAATAGGTGTAACGGTGGATCGGGTAGCTCACGTCGACTCCCATGCCGCCGTGCATGTGCTGGGCCGCGTGCGTCACGCGGTGACCGGTGTCACAGGTCCACGCCTTCACCACGCCAGCGCTGGCGACCGCATCCAGGCCTGAGTCCAGCCGCCAGACCAGCTGCCACAGCGACGACCGCAAGGCCTCGACGTCGATCAGGCAGTCGGCGCACTTCTGCGAGATCGCCTGGAAGGCGGCGATGGGCTGAGCGAACTGCACGCGCTCGCTCGTATAGGCCACGACACGCTTGAGCGCTTCCGCCGTGACGCCGAGTTGCAACGCGCCCAGGCAGGCCGCGACACGAGGGCCGAGCCAGCCCACAGCGTCCTCGTCGAGCGCGGCCCCGGCCGGCAGCGACAGGTTGGCGAACACGAGGTCGGCCGCCGGCTCGTGCTGCGTGAGCCGGCCGGCGATCTTCTCGATGCCGGCTTGCGCGAGGTCGACGGCGAACAGGCGCGCGCCCTGCGGCGTGCGCGCCGGCAGCAGCGCAACGATCGCCTGTTCGGCCTGCGGCACCGCGATGGCGCGGCCGTGCAGACGCCACCCGCCCGCACCGGGCTCCGCATGCAGCATCAGCCCGCGGCTGCCGTGCAGCCCTTCGAGACTCAGCGTGGCCAGCCGCGTCGCATCCGCGAGTGCGGAACCGTCGGGCCGTGCCGCGGTCGCATCCGCGAACTGCGCGAGGGCGGCGACGGCGAGCTGGTGCGACCACAGGGGCACGGGTGCGAGATGGCGACCCTGGCATTCGAGGACGGCGCACAGCTCCGTCATGCCGAGCGCGCTGCCCCCCGCTATTTCGGGCAGGATCAGCGCCGTCAGGCCAGCTTCGCGCAGACTTTGCCAGGTTGTCTGGTCATAGGCAGCGCCGCCCGACCAGAACCGCTGGATGGCCTCGTCGTTGCAGAGGTCGGCGAAGAGGCGCGACGCCATCTCGACAATCGCGCCCTGTTCCTCGGTCATCTGGAAGTTCATCGTCGGTTCTCCCCATCCCGCGGGCGCGGCGACGCATTCAGTCCATGCGTCCGAGAATGGCGCCGCCCGTGGGGACGCCCACGCCCGAGGTCACCAGCGCGTGATTGACCGTCTTCTTCGGCTGGTTCACGGACGTGCCGCGCACGAGGCGCACCGCTTCGACGATGCCGTTCACGCCGTGAATGTAGGCCTCGGACAACTGGCCGCCGTGGGTGTTGGTGGGCAACCGCCCGCCCGGGCGCAGGTTGCCGGCCTTGACGTAGTCGGCCGCTTCGCCGTACTTGCAGAAGCCCCAGGATTCGAGCTGCCAGAGCACGATCGGTGAGAAGGCGTCGTAGATGACGGCCGCATCGATATCCTGCGCGCTCAGGCCGCACTGCGCATAAGCCGCGGCGGCCGCGATATCCATTTCCGGAATGCGGGCGATCTCGGGGCGGTAGAACGACGTCATTTCCTCCTGGTCCCTGGCGAGACAACTCGCGACGCCGCGGATCGACACGCCAGGCTGCTGCAGGTGCCTGGCACGCTCTGCAGTCGTGACGACGATTGCGCAGCCGCCGTCGGTCTCCTGGCAGCAGTCATGGAGCCGCAGCGGATCACAGATCTTCTTGCCGGCGTCGTAGTCAGCGCGCGTGAACGGACGCTGGTAGAAAAAAGCCGCCGGATTGTTCGCGGCATAGTCGCGCGTCCCCTGCGCGACCTCGAACAGCGCGTCCTGCGTGCAGCCGGTCAGGTGCATGTAGCGCCGCGTGAACATTGCGACCCAGGAGGCGGGCGTCAGCAGCCCGAACGGCATGTAATAGCCGTAGTGGATGGCGCTGCCGGTGATCAGGCTGCCCGAGACGCCGGCCGAGTAGCGTTGGCCGGAACGCCCGTTGAGCGCACGGTAGCAGACCACGGTCTCGGCAACCCCGGTCGCCACGGCCATCGTCGCCTGCAGCAGCGTGCCCGTGGCGGCACCGCCGCCGTAGGGCACGCGGCTGTACAGGCTGATGTCGTTGCAGCCGACGGCGCGCGCGACGTCGACCTCTTCGTTCTGGTCGATCGTGAAGGTCACCAGTCCATCGACGTCCGCGGGCTTGAGGCCCGCGTCGTCGAGCGCCCTCTTCACGGCCTCCGCCGCCAGTGCGAGTTCCGAGCGACCCGAGTCCTTCGAGAACTCGGTCGAGCCGATGCCGACGATGGCAGCCCGGTCAGAGATTCTTGCAACCATGACTCAAGGCTCCTTCGGAAGTGCCACGCGCACCATGCCCGCCATGTGGTTTCCCCAGACGTTGTTGTCGCCGCTGACGCTGATGTCCACGGTGCCGGCTGCATCGTCCCGGGCGGTCACCTCGCCGGTGATGGTCATGACCATCCCGGGCAGGTTGGGCGCACCCAGCTTGACGTCGATGCGCTTCAACGTGGTTTCGGGACCGCTCCAGTCCGTCACGTAGCGGTACATGAGCCCGTTGCTCGTGAGGATGTTCATGAAGACGTCGGGCAGGCCGGCGGCCTGTGCCGCGGCCTTCTCGTGGTGGACGGGGGTGAAGTCGCGTGATGCGATCGCGCCGCCGACGATCAACCCGGCCGTGACGCCGATCGTCAGGGGCGGCAGCTTCTCGCCGATGACGATGCTGTCGTAACGCCGTGTGGTCTTGCTCATGATGTCGACTCGCTGTGCTTGCGTCAGGCGGGGTAGAAGTTCGGCAGCACGGTCTTCTCATCGACCCGTTCCACCCTGCCCTTGACCTTCATGCCGACGTGTACCGCGCCCGGATCGCATCCCGCGATGTTGGCCACCAGCCGCGTGCCTTCGCGCAACTCGATGAGGCCGCACACCAGCGGGTACGGATACCCGGGGAATTTCGGATAGCTGACCTCGGTGTAGCTGAAGACTTCGCCATCGAGCGAGGACTCGACGCTGTCCCACTCGAGCGACTGGCAGATGCCGCACATCGGGCGCGGTGGATGCCGCAGCGTGCCGCAGCCCTTGCAACGCTGGATCAGCAGCTTGCCCCGGTCGATGGCCTCCCACCACCAGGCGTTGTCGTGGCCGCGCGGTGACTGGATGCGGGTCGGCACTTCGAGCCTGGCTGCGCCACCGGCTGCTGCCGCGTCGGCCGCGACTGGAGCGGCGTTCGGCATGAACCTGAGCGTGCGGAACACCTGCCGCCCGACGTCCTCGCCGTTCTGGTCGGTAAACTTGGTGACGGTCTCGATGAAGTAGCCGTAACCCCGCGCCGTCTTCTTGGGTTCGGAGATGTTGTCGATGACGGTGTGCGACGTGACCTGATCGCCGGGGCGCAGGTCGCGGTAGACCTCGGTGACGGTGTTGGTGCCGAGCACGCCGGTGAAGCCATGGGCTTCGAATACGTTGTGCAGCTCGCGCTGCACGTCCGCCCGGCCGGCCTGCGGGTGGGCCATCGGGTACCCCTCCATGGCCCAGATCAGCAGCATCGTCGGCGGCGCGATGATGCCCTTCTTGCTCGAGCTGGCGGCGAATTCCGCGTCGGTGTACACCGGGTTCTCGTCCCCGGTCACTTCGGCCCAGTGGCGGATCATCGCCCGGTTGACATCGTCGTGACCGCGCTTTGGCGCGCCCTGCTCGCGGCCCACGTAGGCGCGAATCCTGGCTTCGAAGGCCTTGGTTTCTTCGGGCGTCATGCGTCGTACTCCGGCAGGTCTTGCGCCTAGAATATTTATAGTTGAATATAAATTCAACTATGCCGCGCAGCCATCGTCACAAGCGTGCCCCGGTGCAGGGCGCCCAGCTCGGCAGCCGCGGGCTGGCGACCCGGGAGCGTCTGAAGGCCGCGGCCCGCCGCGTGCTCGATCGCAAGGGCTACAGCCAGATGACGGTCGCCGACGTGACCGGCGAGGCCGGAGTCGCTGCGGGGCTGTTCCATCGCTATTTCCCCGACCTGCGGACGCTCACGCAGGAACTGCTCGGCGAGGTCATGACCGAGCTCGGCGACACCGACCGGATCGAGCGGGGCGTGACGCGCGGCGACTGGGTCGGGCGCATCCACTCGCACATCGTGCCGTCGGTCGCCAACCACGCGCTGCGACCGGGCCTGGTGCGCGCGATGAACCAGCTGGCGGAGGAATCGCCGGAGTTCCGGGCCCGACTGCGCGGTTTTTACCAGGTCCAGCTCGAGCTGCTGTCCGCGCAGATGCCGCGCCTGTTCCCAGATGCCCGGCTGACTGCGGCCGAGTCGCTGCTGCTCGCCTACGCGATCGGCGGCATCTCGGAAGTGGCGCTACGCGAGCTGTACATTCTTCGCAACCCCGCCTTGAAGAATCTTGACCTGAAGCCCGACGAACTGGCGGACTGGCTCGCGGCGCTGTTCTACCGGGCCTTGTTCGCGGCCAATCCGCCCCCGGACCGGCTGCCGGGCGCCGCGCGGCTGCTGTCGATCAAGCGCCGGGAGGCCACTGGCCCGAAGAAGACATCGGTCAGTTCGAAAAAACGAGCGGCGTCAGCCTGACGGCACCTGCCGGTCCATGGCGAGACCGGGGCGGTTCATTCCGCGCAAACGGCGCGCTCGATCTGCACGGCGATGCCTCGGGCCTCGAGGCCGGACCAGCCGCTCAGCCTTTCAGCGGCACGATCTTGCAGGTGGCCGAAGCGCGGGCGATCGGCGTGCCGTCGGCGTCGGTGAGCTGTGCCTCGGCGAAGGCGATCGAGCGCGTGCAGTGCGCCACCGTTGCTTCGCTGAAATACGTTCCTGGTGTGCAGATGCGGAAGAACGACACCTTGAGTTCGAGCGTGGGCGCCATCATGCCGACGCCCACGCGCGCAGTGATCGCATGCGCCATCGCGGCATCGAGCATCGATGTCACGAAGCCGCCCTGAACGATCGTTTCCGAATGACAGCAGGCTGCGGTCGGATGCCAGCGCAACCGTGCCCAGCCGCGCTGCCGGTCGATCGCTTCGACGTGCCCGTCGAGGACTTGCATGAACGCGCCGGAGCGTTCACGCATGTAGTCGATCATCTGTTGCGCATCGAGTGCTTCGCTCACCGCCGCCCCGTTCTCGCGTTCCAGCCACTGGAGTCTGGACGCAGTATAACGGCTGTCGTGGACGGCATCAGGAGGTATTGCGCTGGCGAATGCATTATATTCTGCGACGACCGCTGCATCCGACGTCGCCAGGACTTCTTCGAAACCTTCAATGTCGCACGTGATCCGTCAGCGATGCACCCACGCCCGGCCACGGACTGAGCGTCGGGCGGTCATGGGCATTGAGCAACAACATTAGGGAGATCGGCATGAGAATTTCCAGCTTCCTGACCGGGAAGCCAGTGCTGCGCGCGGCGTCGGCCCTCGCATCAGGTGTCCTGGTGCTGTCGGGGGTACCCGCCCTGGCGGTGGAGACCAAAGCACAGGCGGCGGCGCAGGACAGTTCGTCGGGCACCATCGAGGAGATCATCGTCACGGCCCAGAGGCGCGAGGAGTCGCTCCAGGCAACCCCCATCGCCATCACCGCCTTCTCGACCCGGGAGCTCGAGACGCAGCGCGTGAGCAACGTCATGGACCTCCTGAACAAGGTGCCGTCGCTCAACCTTGCGCCTTTCGCGGGCACGCGCGTGGCGCCGAATCTCTACATCCGGGGCATGGGCAACCTCACCGGCCAGAGCACCAAGGACATCCCCACGGGCATCTACATCGACGGGGTGCCCCTCGGGCGCAACATCGGCCTGGCCCTGGACATTGCCGATCTCGAGCGTATCGAGGTGCTGCGCGGCCCGCAGGGCACGCTCTGGGGCCGCAACACCACGGCGGGCGCCATCAACTTCATCACCCAGAAGCCCGATGACGATCTCGCCTTCGGTGTCCAGCTGACCGCGGGCAGCTGGGACCTGCGCTCGGGGCGGGCGACGGTCAACGTGCCGCTCAGCGACAAGGTCTTCGCGCGCGCCTCGTACATGCGCACCGAGAACGACGGCTGGGTGGAAAACGCCAACCAGACACTGCCGAACCAGATCAACTTCAACGAAGACCGCAAGAAGGAAGCGCTGCGGCTGGCGCTACGCTACGAGCCGCTCGATAACCTCACCGTCGATTACGGCTACGACAGCTCCGAGATGGACTTCGGCAACCATTTCTACCAGGTCGTCGCCGGCCCGACGGCCGTGCCGGGTCGCCAGGAGAAGGCAAACCGCGTCCGGGGGCTCTACCCCAGCGACACGGAGGTCTCGGGCCACAACCTGACGCTCGCCTGGGATCTCGGCAGCGCCACGGTCAGGTCGATCAGCGCCTACCGCGAGCTCGACAGCCAGACCAACATGAACTTCGTCGACATCTTCACCCAGGACAACATGCAGGCGCAGCACCAGGTCTCGCAGGAGCTGCAGCTGGTCGGTGATGCGCTCGGCGACCGCATCAAGTACGCCACGGGCCTGTTCTTCTTTGAGGAAAACAGCCGCGAGTCGCTCGCCTCGCTCTTCAGGGGCGGCGCCCTCGTCGACCAGTGGCACGTCAAGTCCCAGAGTTCCTCGGCCGCCGTCTACGGGCAGGCAACCTGGACGCCGCCGGTGCTCGAGGACCGCCTGGGCGTCACGCTCGGGCTGCGCTACACCGAGGATTCGCGCAAGGCAACCAAGACCTACGTGCGCACGGACCTCAGCCCAGCCGTCCCGGTCGGCCTGGTCGTCGTAGGCGACCGGGATTTCGACTCCCTGAACCCGGCCGTCACGCTCGACTACGGCTTCACGACCGACATCAGAGGCTATGCGAAGTACTCCACGGGCTATCGGGCCGGGGGCTTCAGCACCCAGAGTACACCGACCTACTTCAGCGAGGGCTTCGACCCCGAGGACGTCGACGCCTGGGAGGTCGGCGTCAAGTCGGATCTGCTGGACAGGCGCCTGCGCGTGAACCTCGCCGCCTTCCACAACAAGTACAAGGATCTGCAGGTCGACCAGGCCCGCACCCCGCCGGTCTTCGTCGACGTGCTGAATGCCGGCAGCGCGACGATCAAGGGCGTGGAACTCAAAAGTGCGGCGGTTCTGGCCCCAGGCCTGACGGCCAGTCTCTTCTATTCCTGGCTCGATGGAGAGTACGACTCCTACGTCGACAACGGCGTGGAGTACGCCGATGTGCGCTACATTCAGAACGCGCCCGGGTACCATGTTGGTGCGGGTCTCGAGTATGCCTTCCCGCACATTGCGATCGGCAACTTCACGCTGAGTGCCGATTACCGCAAGCAGGACGAGTTCTTTTCCGGCCCGAAGGCAGACACCCTGTCACCGGGCTATGACGTGTGGAACGCGCGTCTGCAGCTGGCCGATATTCCCGTCGGAGCGGGGTCGTTCCGGGTGGCCCTCTGGGGCAAGAACCTCGCGGATGAGGTCTATCGTCTCTCGACCTCGAATCTCGGGGTGCTCTCTGCGCAGTTCGGGCCGCCGCGCTCGATCGGCGTGGACATGATCTACGAGTACTGACGTGCCCGCTGCAAGCGGGGATGCCGCGCCCGCGGCGTCCCCGCGACCGGCCAGCCGGCGCTACTCCCGCTATGTGCTGGCGCTGCTGTCGCTGGTATACGTGGTGAGTTTCATCGATCGCCAGATTCTGGCGATGCTCATCGAGCCGATCAAGAATGAGTTCGACGTCTCCGACACCGCGATGGGATTCCTGACCGGCTTCGCCTTCGTGATCTTCTACACGCTCGCGGGCATTCCCGTCGCACGGTGGGCGGATCGCGGATCCCGGAAGTTCATCATCGCCGTCTCGCTGACGCTCTGGAGCGCCGCGACCGCCGCATCGAGTCTCGCGCGCAGCTTCGCCGAGCTCGCGGCGATCCGTGTCCTCGTTGGCGTGGGCGAGGCGGGCGGCAACCCGCCGGCGCACTCCCTGATCTCGGACTACTTTCCGCCGCAACGCCGCGCGACTGCGCTCTCGATCTATGCGTGTGGCGTGTATCTCGGCTCGGCCCTCGCCTTCCTGGCTGGCGGCTGGCTCATCATCCATTACGACTGGCGAACGGCCTTCTATCTGGTCGGGCTGCCGGGCGTGGTGCTCGCCGTCCTGGTTGCGACCACGGTGAGGGAGCTGCCGCGTGGTGCCTCCGAGCAACGCTCGGCCGCTGCGGCAAGCGCGCCTCTGCCGGAAGTCCTGCGTTTTCTCCTTCGCCGTCGAGCTTTCGTTCTGATCGCTCTCGGCTCGGCCGTGCAGTCGCTCTCGGGTTACGGTGTGATCACCTGGGGACCCACCTTCCTCGCTCGCGTGCACGAGATGAGCTCGACCGAGATCGGCCTGAGCCTCGGCGGAATCATCGGTCTGGCCGGCTGTCTCGGTGCGTTCGCGGGCGGCCGACTCGCCGATCGCATGGGAGCGCGCGACCTGCGCTGGTACATGCGGCTGCCGGCGATACAGGCGCTGCTGGCCCTGCCCTTCCTCGCCGGTTTCACACTGCTGTCTCAGCCGGCCCTGTCGCTCGCCTGTTTCGTACCCTTCTATGCGCTCGGCGCCATGTACGTCGGGCCGATGTTCTCGATGGTGCAGGGGCTCGTCGATCTGCGCATGCGTGCGACAGCCGCCGCGATCCTGCTGTTCGTAGTCAACCTGGTGGGTCTCGGTCTCGGGCCGCTGGCGATCGGCGCATTGAACGACCATGTCTTCGGACCCGTGCATGGTCGCGACGCCATTCGCTACTCGATGCTCGTGGTGGGGCTGTTCGGCGGCCTTGCGAGCATCCTCTTCTGGCAGGCATCGCGGCACCTGCCGGAAGAACTCGTGCGCTGACTCCTGCGCAGAGCGGCCGTGAAGCCGGCAGTCGGGCCCGCAATGCGCCCGCGGCATCGCCAGGTCAGCCCGTCACCTGGTACATCATCACGACTTCGGCACTGATCCGGACCGCGTCGTCCTGGTCGAGCATCTGCAGGCCGCAGGTCAGCAGGCCCAGGCCGGGGCGGCTGCGCGAAGCGCGCACTGAAATCGTGCGGTGTCGGCATCGCAGCGTATCGCCCGGATGGAACGGGCCGTGGAGTTGCCAGCGGTCGCACAGGTGACCGGCGGCTCCGTCGCCTGGCGACGGTCGGACCTCAGAGCACCTCGAACAACGCCGCCGCGCCCATGCCGCCGCCGACGCACATGCTGACGACAACGTGGCGCAGGCCGCGACAACGACCCTCGAGCAGTGCGTGCCCGACCAGCCGCGCACCCGACATGCCGAACGGATGGCCGATCGATATCGCGCCGCCATTGACGTTCAGCCGGTCGTTGGGGATCCCCAACTGGTCCCGGCAATAGAGCACCTGGCAGGCGAACGCCTCGTTGATCTCCCAGAGGTCGACGTCGGCGACCGAGAGGCCGGTCTGCTGCAGCAGCTTCGGGATCGCGAACACCGGGCCGATGCCCATCTCGTCGGCGCGGCAGCCGGCGACGGCCATCGACCGGTAGGCACCGAGCGGGCGCAGACCGCGGCGCACAGCTTCCTGGCGGCTCATGAGGACGCAGGCGCTCGCGCCGTCGGAGAGCTGCGACGCATTGCCGGCCGTGATGCAGCGCCCTTCCTTGACCCACTGGCCGTTCTTCCACACCGGCTTGAGCGCCGCCAGGCCCTCGAGCGTCGTGTCTGCGCGATTGCCTTCGTCGCGCGTGAGCGTCACGGCTTCGCTGCCCGTCGCATTGCCATCCTTGTCGAAGAGCTGCTTGACGCTCGGCAGCGGCACGATCTCCTCGCCGAACAGACCGTCGCGCTGTGCGCGGGCCGTGCGGCTCTGGCTCTGAACCGAGAACTCGTCCTGGGCGGCGCGCGAGATGGCGTAGCGCTCGGCCACGATCTCGGCCGTCTCGATCATCTGTATGTACGCCGTGGGCATCGCCGCGAGCACGGCCTTCGACTGCGAGCGGTAGGCGTTCTTGTGCTTGTTCTGCGTGAGCGAGATCGATTCGAGCCCGCCCGCCACGGCAATCTTGTGCTCGCCGGCCAGGATGCTCTTGGCCGCGCTCGCGATCGCGGCGAGGCCCGAGGCGCACAGCCGGTCGATGGTCATGCCGCCCACGCTTTCCGGGAGGCCTGCCGTGTACGTGCACAGCCGCCCGAGGTTGTAGCCCTGCGTGCCCTGCTGCGTCGCGATGCCGAGGATCACGTCGTCGACGTCGGCACCGTCGACGCCCGCCTTGGCGAGTGCCGCGCGGATGACGTGGCCGCCGAGCACTGGCGCCTCGGTGTCGTTGAAGGCGCCGCGATGTGCGCGGCCGATCGGCGTGCGCGCGGTCGAGACGATGACGGCTTCGGCGTGGCTCATCGGCAGGTCCTCATTCGAAGAACAGTCGGCTGATCGTGTCGACGACGCAGGCGGGCTTCGCGCTGCCTTCGATCTCGACGGTGACGCGGATCGTGGCCTGCACGCCCCCGCCCTTCACTTCCTCGGCGGCGACGACCTGGCCGCGCCCCCGGATGCGCGACCCGGCGCGGACGGGCGCAGGGAACCGCACCTTGTCACAGCCGTAGTTGACGCCCATCTTCAGGCGGTCGTACTCGACGAGCTCCGGCAGGAACTTGCTCGCGAGGCTCAGCGTGAGGTAGCCGTGCGCGATGCAGCCGCCGAACGGGCCCGCGGCCGCCCGCGCCTCGTCGACGTGAATCCACTGGTGGTCGCCGGTCGCGTCGGCGAACAGGTTGATGCGCTCCTGCGTGAGCGGCATCCACTCGGTGGCGCCGAGGTCGCGCCCTGCGGCGGCGAGCACGCCGGCGACGGAATCGAACTGCTGTGCCATGCGTCGGCCCTCAGGCGCGCTGCGAACTGACCGCGACCACTTCGCCGGTCATGTACGAAGAGTAGTCGCTCGCCAGGAACACCATCACGTTCGCGACTTCCCACGGCTCGGCGCCGCGCCCGAACGCCTCGCGCGAGGAAAGCTGCGCGAGCAGTTCGTCGGAGGCGGACTTGCGCAGGAATGCGTGGATCGCGATCGACGGGGCGACGGCGTTCACGCGCACGCCGAACTCCGCGGCCTCGATGGCGGCGCAGCGCGTCAGCGCCATCACGCCGGCCTTGGCCGCCGCGTAGTGAGCCTGCTCCACCTGGGCACGCCAGCCGAGCACGGAGGCGTTGTTGACGATGACGCCGCGGCCGCGCGGCTGCATGAGCTCGAGCGCGGCTCGCGTCATGCGGAACGTGCCGGTGAGCGTGATGTCGATGACCCTCGCCCACTCCTCGTCGCCCATCTCGACGATGCGCTTGCTGGTGCCGAGGCCCGCGTTGTTGATGAGCACGTCGACGTCGCCCAGCTTTTCCCGTGCGAATCCGAACAGCGCCCGGACCTGGCCTTCGCTGGAGACGTCGCACAGCTGGCCGTGCACGGCCTCGAGTCCCGTCTCCTTGCGGATCGCGGCCACCGCCTCGCCGAGCCGGCGCTCGTGGATATCGCTGATGACGAGGCCCCTGCAGCCTTCCTCGGCACAGCGCTTCGCGACGGCGAAACCGATGCCTGCGCCAGCGGCGGCCGTGACGAGCACGGTCTTGTCGCGCAGCAGGCCGTGCGCAGGTACGTAGTCCGGAGGCGGTCGCATGGGCTTCCCAGGATGGCGGCGCGGAACGGCCATGTTCCCCGGCCGGGCCACCCCCGGCATCGTCCCGTTGGACGAGAGGCCTCGCCGGTCGGCCTGCCCGCGGCGCCGGGCCGTGGCGATCGCACGTTCCGCCAGCAGCGCGCCGACCCGCACGGCATCGGCGCAGCAGACCCGCGGACGCTGCCCTTACCGTTGGTCGAACGACGAACAGCCAGGTTGGCGGTCGCGCCGCCATCGAAGCGCCGGCGGCCCGCTGGCCGCAGGCGGTCCGTCAGCGCGGCATGCCGAGCGCGCGCTCGGCGATCAGGTTGAGCTGGATCTCGTTGGCGCCGGCGTAGATCGTGTCGGAGCGGCTGAACAGCCACACCTGCCGCAGTTTCTGCGCGACGGCGTCGTCGTCGGGCAGGCACGCGGCGGCGCCCAGCACGTCGGCCGCGAGGCGGCCGAAGTCGCGGCGCCAGTTCGACCACGCGAACTTGGCGATGTACGACTCACGCGAGACCGGCGCGTTTTCGTCCTGTGCGAGCACGCGCAGCGCATTGCAGCGCAATGCATCGAGCGTCGCGGCGGCCATTGCGATGCGCTGGCGCAGCACGGGATCGCGTGCCGCGCCGTTGCGCCGCGCCACTTCGATCAGGCACTCCATCTCCCGCTCGAACCCGGCCTGCTGCCCGAGCGTCGACACGCCGCGCTCGAACCCGAGCAGCGCCATCGCCACCTTCCAGCCCTCGCCCGGCGCGCCGAGGTGCAGGGCGGCCTCGGTGCGCGCCCCGTCGAAGAACACCTCGTTGAACTCCGACTCGCCGGTGATCTGCCGGATCGGGCGGATCGTGACGCCCGGCTGCCGCAGTGGCACGAGCAGCATGACGAGGCCGTGGTGCCGCTGGGAACCGGGCTCGCTGCGCGCGACGACGAAGATCCAGTCGGACTCGTGTGCCCACGAGGTCCATGTCTTCTGGCCGTCGACCAGCCAGTGGTCGCCCTCGAGCCGCGCACGCGTCTGGACGTTGGCCAGGTCCGAACCCGCGTTCGGCTCGGAGTAGCCCTGTGCCCAGTACTCGGTGCCGGCCAGGATGCCGGGCAGGAAACGACGCTGCTGCTCCGGCGTGCCGAAACTCATCAGCGTCGGCGCGAGCAGCGTTTCGCCGATGTGCCCGAGACGGCCGGGGCCGCCCGCGCGCACGTATTCCTCGTGGAACACGACCTGCTGCGGCAGCGGCAGTGCGCGCCCGCCGTGTTCCCGTGGCCAGCCGATGCCGACCCAGCCGCCGCGGGCGAGTTGCTGCTCCCAGCGCCTGGCGAGCTTCGGGTCGTACGCCGGGTCGCCGACTCCGCCGCAGTCGCGCAGCGCGTCGAACTCCCCGCGCAGGTGCTCGCTCATCCAGGCGCGGACTTCCGCGCGGAAGGCGTCGTCGCTCGCGTTCGTCATGTGGCGGCCTCGTCCAGCAGCGCGACGGCGAGCCGCTCGCGCCACTCGCCCGGTGTGCCGAGCCAGCAGCGTGCCGCCTGGGCGCGCTTGAAGTACAGGTGCGGGTCGTATTCCCAGGTGAAGCCCACGCCGCCGTGGAGCTGGATCGCTTCCTGGGTGCAGGTTTGCGCCGCGTCGTCGGCGAGGCTGCGCGCCATCGTCGCGAGCCGCAGCCGGCGCAGGCCGGCCGGCCGGCCGTCGAACTCGCGCGCCGCCCCGAGCACCGCGGAGCGGGCGAGCTCCACCGCGACCATCATCTGCGCGCAGCGGTGCTTGAGCGCCTGGAACGTGGCGAGCGGCTTGCCGAACTGCACGCGTTGCCCGAGGTAAGCGACCGTCAGGTCCAGGCACTGCTGGGCGACGCCGACCTGCTCGGAGGCGAGCACGACTGCCGCCAGTTCGCGAGCCGTCGCCAGCGCGCAGCCGGCCGCGGCGCCGCTGGCGAGGCACTCGGCGTCGGCGACCTTCACGCCCTGCAGCGTCACCGCCGCAACCGGGCGAGTGGCATCGTGGTTGTCACGCGGCCGTCGCGTGACACCCGGCGCGTCGAGCGCGACGGCGAGCAACCGACGATCCCCGCCATCCTGCACGGGCAGCAGCAGCCAGTGCGCCGCCATCGCGGCCGGCACCGCCGGCAACATCCCGTCGAGACTCCAGCCGGCGCCGCGGTGCTGCGCCACGAGCGGCGCCCGCTCGAGCAGCCCGAGGTCGAGCGTGCAGATCTGCTCGCCGCTCGCGAGCGCCGGCAGCCAGCGCGCGGATGCCGATTCGTCGCCGACGGCGCGGATCGTCGCGGCGGCCAGCACGGCGCTCTCGAACCACGGCACGCAGGCGAGGCGCCGCCCGAAGGCTTCCGCCACCAGCACCAGCTCCGTCGCGCCGAGGCCGAGGCCGCCGTGCGCGTCCGGCACCTGGATGGCGCAGGCCCCGAGCTCGGCGACCTGCTGCCAGAGCTCGGGATCGAAACCGCCGAGTTCGAACGCGGCACGCCGCATGCGCGCCGAGTCGCTCGCGTTCGCGAGCAGTTCCGCGACCGAGTCGGCGATCTGGCGCTGCTCTTCGGTCAGCCTCAGGTCCATGGCCGCCGGCCTCAGCTGCCGTAGACGGGCTGCGCCGGACGACCCTCGGCAATGAGCTTGTCCACGACTGCGGTCAGCTCCGCCGGTTCCCAGCGAGCCTTCTTGTCGTTGATCTTGCCCGTGTGCCAGCCCTCGGCGATCGAGAGCTCGCCGCCCTTGGCCTCGAAGCAGAGCCCGGTGACGCGGGCCGACAGCGGGCTGCCGAGCCAGACGACGATCGAGGCGACATTGACCGGGTCCCAGACGTCAAAGCCGCTCGCCGGCTTCTTGACCATGTCCGGCATCGCGCCCTCGGTCATCGCCGTGCGGGCGGCCGGCGCCAGGCAGTTGACGGTAATGCCGTAACGCTCCATTTCCACCGCCTGCACCAGTGTCAGCGCGGCGATGCCGCCCTTGGCCGCGGAGTAGTTGCTCTGCGCGACCGAGCCCTGCAGGCCCGCACCGGAACTCGTGTTGATGATGCGTGCGTCGACCGGCTTGCCCGCCTTGGACGCGTCGCGCCAGCGGCGGCCGAGCACGCTCGCGAGGCAGAAGTGGCCCTTGAGGTGGACGCGCATGACGGTGTCCCAGTCGTCCTCAGAGAGCGAAAGGAACGTGCGGTCGCGCAGTACGCCCGCGTTGTTGACCAGCACGTGCACCTCGCCGAACGCGGCGACCGCCGAGTCGACGATGCCCTTCGCGCCTTCCATCGTGCTGATGTCGCCGCTGTCGGCAAGCGCGCGGCCGCCCGCCGCGGCGATCTCCGCGACGACGGCTTCGGCCGCATCGCGGCGGATGTCGTTGACGACGACGTTCGCGCCCTCGGCCGCGAACGTGAGCGCATAGGCGCGGCCGAGACCGCTGCCGGCGCCGGTGATGATTACGGTGCGTCCGTCACAAATGCCCATGGTTGCTATCCCAGTCTTTCGATGATCGTCACGTTGGCCTGCCCGCCGCCCTCGCACATCGTCTGCAGCCCGTAGCGTCCCCGCGTGCGCTCGAGCTCGTGCAGCAGCGTGGTCATGAGCTTCGTGCCGCTCGCGCCGAGCGGGTGGCCGAGCGCGATGGCGCCGCCATTCACGTTGGTGCGCGCGTGCGGGTAGCCGGTCTCCTTGAGCCAGGCCATGACCACCGAGGCGAACGCCTCGTTGATCTCCACGAGATCGATGTCCGCGAGCTGCATGCCGGCGCGCTCCAGCGCGCGTCGCGTCGCGGGGATCGGCGCCGTGAGGTGCCAGATCGGGTCGTCGGCGAGCACCGAGAGGTGGACGATGCGCGCCCGCGGCTTGAGGCCGTAGCGCTCGAGCGCCGCCTCTGACACGACAAGCACCGCTGAGGCGGCGTCGCAGGTCGAGCTCGACACGGCCGCGGTGATCTTCGGGAACGCAGGGTCGACCGGCTGCAGCGTGGCCATCTTCTCGAGCGTGCTCGCGCGCGCGGTCTCGTCCATGCGGAAGTCGCCGTAAGGCACGACCTCGCGGTCGAAGCGCCCCTCGGCGATCGCGCGCAGCGCGCGGTCGTGGCTCTCCTTGGAGAACACTTCCATCTGCTCGCGGCTGATGCCCCAGTGGTCCGCGATGCGCTGGGCCGCATAGAACTGGTTGACCGGCGCGTTGCCGAAGCGGGCCTGCCAGCCCTTGCTCTCGGCGAACGGTGTCGTGAAGCCAAGGGGCTGACCTGCCAGCATCGCCGAGGAGATCGGGATGCTCGTCATCGTCTGCACGCCACCCGCCAGCACGACGTCCTGCGTGCCGCTCATCACGGCCTGCGCGGCGAAGTGCACGGCCTGCTGCGAGCTGCCGCACTGGCGATCGACGGTCGTCCCGGGCACGTTGATCGGCTGTCCCGCCGCGAGCCACGCGGTGCGTGCAATGTCGCCTGCCAGCGCGCCGATCGTGTCGACGCAACCGAAGATCACGTCGTCGTACTCGGCGGCGGGGATCGCATTGCGCTCGACCAGCGCCTTGATCACGTGCGCGCCGAGGTCGGCCCCGTGCACCTGCGCGAGCGAGCCCTTGCGCTTGCCCGTGGGCGAACGCAGCGCGTCGACGATGTAAGCTTCGGCCATGGAGAAGCCCCTTCGGTTTCAGTACAGCGTGGCCGCCGGGCCGAGCGGCGCGTCATCGCGCAGCAGCGCTTCGCCGAGCCGCGCCTTGTGGAATGCGCGATCGCCCCAGGCGGCATCGAGCACCCAGGCCCGCTTCATGAACATCTGCAGGTCGACCTCCCAGGTATAGCCGCTCGCGCCGTGGACCTGGATGGCCTTGCGCGCCGCGGTCCAGGCAGCGTCGGCACACGCGAGCTTCGCGTGCGAAACCAGCGCGCTGCGGTGGCGCTCGCCGCGCTGCAGCGCCAGCGCCGCACGGTAGAGCACCGGACGCGCGAACTCGATCCTCGTCACGACGTCGGCGAGATGGTGCTTGACCGCCTGGAAGGATCCGATCGGTTTGCCGAACTGCCTGCGCTGTGCGGCATAGTCCACCGACAGGTCGAGCATGCGCTGCGCCAGGCCGACCAGATGGCCGGCCTCGGCGACTGCTGCACGGTCCACGGTCGCGTCCGCGAGCTCCTGCGCCCTGGCGCCACCCAGCAACGGGGGGGAAGCCCCGCGCGGCTGCGTCAGCGTGGAGAGGCGACGCGACGCGTCGATGCTGGTCATGGCCGAGTGCTGCAGCTCGGCAGCGGACATCGCGCGCAGCTCGAGCTCACCGTCGTCTCCCGCGTGGAAGACGAGCACCATGTCGGCCAGGTGCGCATCGGCCACCCACGGATTGACCGGGTGCACGATCGACACCCGCGCCGTACCGTCGGCGATCCGGCGCAGCCATTGCTCGCGCAGCGACGCGGACTCCGGCATCGCGCACAGCAGGCCCGTGGCCACGTATGCGGTGTCGGCCAGCGAGTCGGGAATCGCGTAGTAGCCGAGCTCCTCCGTGATCAGAGCCCAGTCGACGTCGCCCAAGCCGAGGCCACCGTAGGCCTCAGGCACCGACAGTCCCGTGATGCCCTGCGCGGCGATCTTGGCGCGCAGCTCGGGCGAGCGGCCGCCACCCGTTTCCCAGATCTCGCGCAGCAGCTCGGGGGCCGCCTCGTTCATCAGGAAACGACTGACCGACTCACGCAGCGCGAGCTGCTCCTCGGTGAACGTAAAGTCCACGATGCTCGCCCTCCCCTCAGGATTTTGGCAGGCCGAGCACGCGCTCGGCAATGATGTTGCGCTGGATCTCGTTCGTGCCCGCGTAGATCGGCCCGGCCTGCGCAAACAGGAAGCCTTCGAGCCAGTCGTGCACCTCCGGGTCGTCGATGAGCTCCGCGCGCGGCCCGAGGATCCGCATTGCAGTCTCGTGCATCTGCAGGTCGAGCTCGGACCAGAAGATCTTGTTGGTGCTGGATTCGGCGCCGACTCTACCACCCTTCAGCAGCCGACCCACGGTGTGGTAGCTCGCCAGGTTGTAGGCCTCGGCGTCCATCCACGCCTTCAGTACGCCATCGCGGATCGACGGATCGCGATCGGCGGAGGCCTGGTGGCGCCGGTAAAGCTCCACCAGCCGCTTCGCCGTGCGCTGGAAGCGCGCCGGCGAGCGCAGCAGCAGCCCGCGCTCGAAGCCCGCTGTGGCCATCGCGACGTTCCAGCCCTGGCCTTCCTCGCCGATGCGGTTCGCCACGCTGACGCGCACGTCGTCGAAGAACACCTCGGCGAAGGCCTGCTTGCCGTTGAGCGCCTTGATCGGGCGGATCGTGACGCCCCTGGCGTCCAGAGGCACGAGCAGATAGCTGAGCCCGTGGTGGCGGTTGCTCTGCGGGTCGCTGCGGAACAGCCCGAACAGCCAGTTGGCGAACACCGCGCGCGTCGACCAGGTCTTCTGTCCGTTGATGACGTACTCATCGCCGTCGCGGATCGCGCGGCCCGAGATGTTGGCCATGTCGGAGCCCGCGTTGGGCTCGCTCCAGCCCTGCGCCCACATGTCGTCGCAGCGAGCCATGCGCGGCAGGAAACGCGCCTTCTGCTCCGCTGTGCCGAATTCCATCAGCGTGGGCCCGAGCAGCAGGATGCCATTCTGGTTGACGCGCATCGGGGCGTCGGCAGCGTAATACTCCTCCTCGAAGATCAGCCATTCGATGAGGTCGGAACCGCGGCCGCCCAGTTCCGTCGGCCAGATCACGCTGCTGTAGCCACCGGCAGCGAGCTTTGCTTCCCAGGCGCGGTGCTGCTCGAATCCTTCGCCGGTGTCATAGCTCGCGAGTGGCCGCTGCGGCACGTGGTCGCGCAGCCACGCGCGCACCTCGGCGCGAAAGGCTTCCTGCTGCGGGGTGAAATCGAGGTCCATGCGCAGCCTCCTCAGAACCTGGCGTCGCGCTTGTCGAGGAAGGCGCGCCGCGTCTCCGCCGAGTCCGGGCTCATGTATGCCTGCAGCGTGAAGCCCTGCTCCCAGCGATACCTGGCCTCGAGGTTGCCATCCTCGATGCCGGTCAGCGCCTCCTTCGCAATGCGGATCATGGCCGGGCTCTTGGCGGCGATCTTCGCGGCAATGGCCATGGCCTCTTCGCGCAGCCGCTCGCGCGGGACCACCCGCTCGATTGCGCCGAGGCGATGAGCCTCGACCGCACCGATCATTTCGCCGGTGAAGAACAGGTAGCGCGTCTTCTGCACACCGAACATGCGCTGCAGGTGCGCCGCACCGCCCATCGCGCCGCGGTCGACCTCGGGCAGCCCGAATCTCGCATCCTCGGCGGCGATGACGATGTCGGCGGCGCCGCAGATGCCGATGCCGCCACCGAGCACGAAGCCGTGCACCGCCGCGATCACCGGCACCTTGTTGAGGTGCACCGCCTTGAAGGTCGCGTAGTTGCCGGCATTCACCGTCACGATCAGGCCCTGGTCGGCGTCGAGCTCCTTGATGTCGACGCCGGCGCAGAAGCCGCGGCCTTCGGCGCGGATGACGATGACGCGTACCGCCGCGTCCTCGCCGAGCGCGGCGATGCACTGCGCCAGCGCGTTCCACCCGGCCGAATTGAGCGCGTTGACCGGTGGACGGTTCAGCACCACCTCGGCCACGCCGTCGTCGTGAACCTGGCTCGTGAACTGGTCAGACATGGGTTTCCTCAACGGCACCTGTTGTCATCAACGCATCGCGGCGCTCGCGCGCCTGGCGCATGATCCCGTCGATGACGTCCTGGCAGCTCTGCAGCTTGTCGATGAGCGCAGCCACCTGGCCCGCCGACATGACGCCCTCGGCCGGCTTGCCCTCGACCATGGAGCGTTGCAACAGCATCGGCGCATTGGCGGCCATCACCGTCTGCGCCACGCTGCTCGCGTCCTCGCGCAGGCCGTGCCACGCCACCTTGAGCGCGTGGGCGCTGGTCATGCCGGTCTGCGCCTTGTACTGCAGGGCGAGCCTGAGCGCGATCCGCAGCCGCTGCAGCGGCGATGCCCTTTCCAGCATCGCCAGGTACTCGTTCGGGATCATGCGCTGCGGCATGCCGTCGACCAGATAGGACACCTGGATCTTCTCCGCGTCCCTGATCTTGAGGTAGCGCTCGAGCGTCACCGCGGGCACGCGATTGTCACCGGTCATCAGGAAGCGCGTGCCCATCGCGATCCCCTGCGCGCCGTATGCAAGCGCGGCCAGCAACCCACGGCCGTCGTAGAAGCCGCCCGCCGCCACGACCGGCACCGTCACGGCATCGACGACCTGCGGCAGCAGCACCGTGGTCGGTACGCTGCCGGTGTGGCCACCGCCCTCGGCGCCCTGGATCGTGATGACGTTGGCGCCCATCTCGATGGCCTTCAGCGCGTGCTTGAGCGCGCCCACCGTGGGCATACAGACGATGCCGGCGTCGCGCAGGCGGCCGATCACCTTCCTGTCCGGCCCGCGCCCGTAACTCACGGCGCGGACCCGGTGCTTCACCGCGAGGTCGAGCAGCTGCGCCGCGTTCGGCTGGAACATGTGGAAGTTCAGGCCGAAGGGCCGGTCGTCGGTGAGTTGCCGCACGCGGACGATCTCGGCCTCGATACGATCCGCGGCGATGGTGGCGCCCGCCAGAAAACCAAAACCGCCGGCGTTGGTCGTGGCAGCCACGAGCTCGGAGCCGGTCACCCAGCCCATGCCCGTCTGCACGATCGGGTAGCGGCAACCGAGCAGGTCACAGAGCGGCGTGTGGAAATCGGGCATCGCGTTCGTGCCTCAGCGCTTGACGATGACCGCCGAGCCATGACCGAAGAGGCCCTGGTTGGCGGTGATGCCGACCTTCGCATCGCGCACCTGGCGTGCACCGGCCTGGCCGCGCAGTTGCCACGTCAGTTCGCACACCTGGGCCAGCGCCTGCGCCGGCACGGCCTCGCCGAAGCAGGCCAGGCCACCGGAGGCGTTGACCGGAATGCGGCCGCCGACCCGCGTTGCGCCACCACGCAGCAGCGAAGCCGCTTCGCCGCGACCGCACAGCTGCAGGTCCTCGATCCAGTCGAGTTCGAGTGCCGTCGAGAGGTCGTACACCTCGGCGAGGCTGACGTCCGCGGGACCGATGCCGGCCTCCTCGTACGCCTTTGCGGGCAACGCCGCGCGAAAGCTGTGGGCAGCGGCCGCAACCGCCGAATCGGTGGCGATGTCCGGCATCTCGATCGTCGACGAGGCGAACGTCGGCGTGACGGTCGAGATCGCGGCCACCCGCGGCGCATCGCCCCGTCCCACGCGACGCGCATAGTCGATGCTCGCAACGATGAGCGCGGCAGCACCGTCAGACGTTGCGCAGACGTCCATCAGTCGCAGCGGGTTGGCTACCATGGGCGAGGCCGCAACTTCCGCCGGCGTGAAGCGCTTGCGATAGCGCGCGTTCGGGTTCTCGCAGCCGTGCTCCGAGTTCTTGATCTTGACCTGCGCGAAGTCATCGACCGAGTCGCCGTACAGCGCCATGCGCCGCCGCGCGTAGAGCGCGAAGTAGGTCGGATTGGTGATGCCCAGCCGGAAGCGAACCCAGTCGGGATCGTCGGGGCGCTCGCCCTTCGCTGGCGCCAGGAATCCCTTGGGCGTGGTGTCGGCGCCGATGACGAGGGCGAGCTCGCACTCGCCCGAGAGGATTCTGGAGCGCGCCGCGGCCAGAGCCTGCGAACCCGACGCACAGGCCGCGTAGGACGTGTTGACCTGCGCGCCCTGCCAGCCGAGGGCCTGCGCGAAAGTGGCGCCCGCCACCTGGCCGGGATAGCCGTTGCGGATCGTCGCTGCACCGCTGACGAACTGCACGCGGCGCCAGTCGACGCCCGCATCGGCCAGCGCGGCGCGCGCCGCGACGACGCCGTAGTCCACGAAGCTGCGCCCCCACTTGCCCCAGGGGTGCATGCCGACGCCCAGGATCGCGATGTCCCTGCTCATGGCGCCGGCTTCCACTTCCAGGAGAGGTGTCGTTCGGTCGCCGTCTCCGACAGTGTCTCGACGACGAGTTCCATCGGCATGCCGACCGTGAGCGCGGCCACGTCGACGCCCTGCACGACGGGGCCGAGCACGATCATCTGTTCCTGCTCGAGCTCCACGGCGGCGATCGCGAACGGCAGGTACGGATCGGCCGCGATGAACGGCTCGGGCGGCTGGTAGCACGCGTCGGTGTACGACCACAGGCGACCGCGCCGCGACAGCGGCACTTCCTCGAACTGCTCTCCCGCGCACGCCGGGTTGCGGCAGAAACGCGCCTGGCGCGGGAAGTAATACGTCCCGCAGCTCGTGCAGCGCGACCCGAGCAGGTGCGCGCCGGCCTCGCCCTGCGCGAACCAGCCCTCGAGGAAGGGCTTTTCCGTCTTCCGGGTCACGCGCTCAGGCTCCAAGCGCGGCGGCCCGCAGCCCGTGCGGGTCGAGGCGCGCGAGCAACTCGAGCTGTCCGGCAGTCGGTGCCGCCGTCGCCGCCACATCAGCGGGCACGTGCACCGGGAATCCCGTTGCCTGCTGAACCTGCTCCGCAGTCACGCCCGCGTGCAGGCTTCGCAACCGCACCTGCCGGGAGGGACCCCCGAAATCCATCACGCACAGGTTGGTGAGCAGCAACCGGATGTCGATGTCATCGAAGCCCCAGCCTCGCGCCAGCCGCGCCGGGTTGTAGCCTGCCGAGGCGACCATGTCGACCTCGCCCTCGACGAACACCTTGGTGCCGTGGTTCGGCACGAAGAATGAGTTGGCGTGGTTCATCGAGTTGCCGGGGAAACCGCGCACGCCAAGCATCTGCGTCTTTGGCTTGCGATGGTCTGCGCCGATCATCGAGATGTTGGCCTGGCCGTAACGGTCCACCTGGGTCGGCCCGACCATGGCGTGGCGCTTGCCACCCCAGACGTTGTCGAAGATGCGCGCGAAGCCCATGTGCGTCTCGCGCCGGATGCGATATTCGCCGCGCGGCCCGACCGGCACGGGCTCGGCCACGAGCCAGGCCTCGCTGTCGGTCAGCATCAGGTCGGGGTTGCAGGTCAGCTTGGCGAGCGATGCAGCCAGCCGCGGCACCATGCCGATGCCGGTTGCCAGCACTTCGCCGTCGTGGCGCCACGCCGCAGAGGCGGCGCAGATGATGGTGTCGACCAGGGTCGTATCGGACATCACACGCTCCGTCAGAACACCGGCAGCGGCAGCTTCCTCACCACCGCCTCACCGCCGACACGCCGCAGGTATTCTTCCTCGCCGCAGGCGACGTAGCGCTCGCAGTACTGCGCCCAGCCCCCGGGTTCCTTTGCGCTGGCTGCGTATTCCTTGAGATGTTTGACGTCGAACCCGTAGAGCGGCGCACACGAGGTCGGGTGCGCACCGCAGGGCGCGTGCACGACGCCAGTGGTCTGTGCGCGCTCCCAGAACACGTAGCGCGCCTCGTCGCCCTGCCCGAACGCCTCCGCCTCGACCAGTTCGTCGGCAGTGACGTAGGTGCGCGCGGCCGCGCGGGCATACAGGTCGTCCATGTACAGGTCCGGGCCCTTGACCTGGCACACGCCGCGTGCATCCGCACGATCGACGTGCAGCAGCGCGACATCCAGCGGCAGTGCTGGCATCGCCACCCACTGCCGGTCGTCGTAGGGCGAATCGACGAGCTTGATTGCGGGGCTGTGCCGCAGCACGTCCGTGCCCAGGCCCACCCGCGTCGGGATGAAAGGCGTGCGCATGGCGGCCGCTTTCAGTCCGAGCATGAGCAGTCCCTCGTCGATTTCCATGACCTCGATCGACCCCGACTGGCGCGCGCGGCGGAAGTACGGCTCGAGCGGGATGAAGTCGAGCGAGACGAAGGCGAAGACGAGCTTCCTGATCTTGCCGGCGGCGCAGAGCATGCCCACGTCCGCGCCGCCATAGGAGACGACGGTGAGGTCCCGGAGCGGGCTGCGCAGGATTTCGCGGATGAACGTCATCGGCTTGCGCCGCGGACCCCAGCCGCCGATGCCGATGGTCATGCCGTCGCGCAGTTGCGCAACGACGTCGCTGGCCGTGATGAGCTTGTTCATGCGGCGACCGCCCAGGGGTCGGCCAGGTCGACGGCGACCGTGACTGCGGCCGGCAGAAAACCACCAGGGCGGAGACGCCGGACCATGAACGTTCTCGAGAGACGCATCGCGCTTATTTACGCGAACCCGGCAAGGCGTGCCTACGTCCTAAAGGACTAGGACGCACGCTTGCCGACCGCGGGCTGATTCAGATGTACAGTGTCGCACCGGCCCTAAGCCTCCATGCTCGACCCGCAGCAGTCGCGCTGGATCGTGCGCAGGCTCTGTCCTCCATCGCTGATGACATCCCGAAGACCACCTGGAGAAAATCATGAATCAAACGGTCGCGCGGCCCGAACTCTCCCCTGCCAAGGGATTGCTGGTACTTTCCGCGATCATCGTCCTCGTCGCGCTGTTTCTCTGGCTGAGTCACACCGTTGGCGTCGTGCAGGTCTGGGCAGGCTTCCTCTTCATCCTGTACTGGGCCGGGCTCGAGCACGTGCAGATGGAGCGGCTGCTGCCGAGCGTCGTCGGCTCCCTGTCCGGCCTCGGCCTTGCGTACGGGATGAACGTCCTGCCGGAGCAGCTGGGAAACACCGGCTGGGCGATCTTTCTAGGCGCCGTCCTGGTCGCGGTCTACTGCCAGGTGATGGGCTGGCTGCCGGTCGTCGTCAACATGGCGATGATGCTGTTCCTGACCGTGGGCACCGTCCCCGCCGTGCAGCAGCACGCGGACCTGAGCAACGCCTTCGCCGCCCTGGTGCTCGGCATCGTGTTCATGGTCGTGCTGGTCGTTGGCGGCAACTGGGCGATGGGTACGTTCGGCAAGCGGCCGCCGCAGGCTTGACCGCGGTCACCCTAACCCACATGGACGATGCCAGGTCGTGCGATCGTCAGCGATCCTGCATCAGTCGTAATTCATTCATACAGATGGGGGTGACCATGCACCGGAGCGAATCTCGAGTTGACGTCCGCCTGCTGTCCAGCGCCGTGGCCCTGACGCTGGGCACCTTCGCGCTGGCAGCAACGCCCGCCCGGGCGCAGGAGCCTGCGGAGTCGACCGCTGCACCCGGGCGCGAAGCCGGTACGCTCGAGGTCATCGTGGTCACGGCGCAGAGGCGGGAAGAGCGGCTGCAGGACGTACCGATCGCCGTCAGCGTCGTATCGAGCGAGCAGCTCGAATCGCGCCGGATCACCAACCTGCTGAACCTCAAGGCGCTGGCTCCCAACCTCCTGGTGAGCAAGTATCCCAACAGCAACGTGGCATCGCAGGTCGCGATCCGCGGCGGCGTCACGGTCAACGGCGCCATGTACTGGGAACCGAGCACCGGGCTCTATCTCGATGGCGTGTACCTGGGCAAGGCCGTGGGCTCGGTCTTCGACCTGGTGGACGCCGAGCGCATCGAGGTGCTGCGCGGGCCGCAGGGTACGCTGTACGGCCGCAATACCATGGCCGGCGCAGTCAACCTGATCACCCGCGCCCCGACCGGCGAGTTTGCGGCCAACGCAAGTCTCGAGATCGGCAACTACCGCCACAACGTCCAGAAACTGTCGTTCGACCTGCCGAAAATCGGGATCGCGAGAATGTCGTTCGGCGTGCGTGCGCAGAACCGTGAGGGACTCGTCGACCTGACGTCCGACAGCCCGGGGGCCGCGCTCGACAGCCGCAAAGAGTTCGGCGGACGCTTTGCGCTCGCACTCGACTTCAGCGACGATTTCGTGGCGGACTACCGTTTCGACTACACGAACGTGGATCAGCTGCCGCCGCACAGCCAGTTGTACAGTCTCGTGCCGCGCACCCCGCTGTTCATCAGCGCCGCGCCTTATGCCTCGACCAAGCGACTGGAACAGGTGAGCACGAACTGGGCCAGTTACGAGCAGCTCAGCCTCCAGGGTCATGCGCTGACGCTCACCTGGGACATCAACGAGACCAACACCCTGAAGTCCATCACCGCCTACCGCGAGCTGAGCAACGACGACTCGGTCGACATAGACGGCGTGCCGCTCACGATTGCCACCGCCAAACGCATCTCGGACTTCGATCAGACCTCGCAGGAACTGCAGTGGCTCGGCCACACGGACCGGCTGAACTACGTGCTCGGCCTCTATTACTACAAGGAGGACGGCTATACGATCAATCCGCACGTGTTCTTCTTCGGCACCGACAGCTCGGAGTATGGCTTCGGCGCCGAGGCGGTGGCCGCGTACACCCAGCTCGATTACAAGGTCACCGACGCGCTGACGGTCACGGCCGGGTTGCGCTGGACCGATGAGGAAAAGAACACGCTGCGCTACAAGACCGTCACCGGTATCGGCGCCCCCATTGCGCGCGTCACCGCCAAGAAATCGTTCTCGTCGACCACGCCGATGGCAGCCATCACCTACCGGGTCTACGACGGACTCAATCTCTATGCGAGGTACGCCGAGGGCTTCAAGAGCGGCGGATTCCCGGGCGAGGCCGGCAGCGCGGCGGAAGCCGTGATTCCCTTCGATCCGGAGCAACAGGTGACCTGGGAGATCGGCGCCAAGATGACATCCGCTGACCGGCGTCTGATGCTCAATGCGGCCCTGTTCACCAACGACATCGAAGACATGCACGTCAATCGCTTCACCGGACTGCCCGGCGTCTCGGTGATCCGCAATGCCGGCCAGGCGCGTACGCGGGGTGGCGAACTGGAGGCCACGTGGCTCGCGCTGGAAGCCCTGCGGCTGCAGATGAGCTACGGCTACCTCGACGCGGAGTGGCAGCAGTTCATGGAGGCCCCTGCGCCGGGCCAGCCGATCAGCAACGTGGCCGACAACCGCGCCTTCCCGCACGCGCCCGAGCACACGTTCAACCTGATGGCGGACACGCGCTTCGCGCAGACCGAATGGGGCGAGCTGCGAGGCATTGCCGACTACAGCTATACCTCGTCCTTCTACCCGTACCCTTATCAGCTGACCACGGTCGATCCGACCCGCGCCACCGCCGGCCACACCAAGGTCGACGGCCTCGGCCTGCTCAACCTGCGGCTTGCGCTCGTCGACATCCCGCTCGGCAGTGCCGGTGCGGGGGAGTTCGCGCTCTGGGCAAGGAACGTCACGGACGAGCAGTCACCGACCAATTTCATCGACTTCGGGCCGGGCTTCTTCCAGAACTACACGCTGGCGTACTTCCAGGAACCACGCACGTACGGGGCGACGTTTACCTATCGGTGGCAGTGAGCACCGGGCCGGCGGCGCTCGATTGAGCGTCGCCGGGCAGGGAAGCACATGACGAGGCTCGCTGGCAAGATCGCGATCGTGACGGGCGCCGCGCGCGGCATGGGCGCGGCGATCTCCCGACGCTTCGCCGAGGAAGGGGCCACGGTCGCGCTGACCGACGTCCTGCCCGAGGTCGACGCGACCGCGCAGGCCATCGGTCCGGCTGCCACGGCCTACCGCCACGATGTGTCCGACGAATCCCGCTGGCAGGAAGTCGTCGACGCCGTGGTCGCGCGTCACGGTCGCATCGACGTGCTGGTCAACAATGCGGGCATCCTGATGTTCAAGGACCTGCTCGCGACGTCTGCGGCCGACCTGCGCAGGATCCTCGACGTCAACGCCGTCGGCACGTTCATCGGCATGCGCACCGTCGCGCCGCACATGATCAGGCAGGACAGCGGCTCGATCGTCAACAATTCGTCGTGCGACGGCATCTCGCCCGCCAACTCTCTCATTGCCTATGCCAGCTCGAAATTCGCCGTGCGCGGGATGACGAAGGTCGCCGCGCTCGAACTCGGCCCACACGGCGTGCGCGTCAACTCGGTGCACCCCGGCAGCATCAACACCCCGATGGTGAACCCGCAGGGCGCGCCGGCGGACGCGCTCAACCGCGGGATGTCGTGGTTCCCGGCGCAACGGCTCGGCGATCCCATCGAAGCGGCCAACTGTTTCGTGTTCCTGGCCTCGGACGAGTCGAGCTTCTGCATGGGCACGGAGCTGACCGTCGACGGTGGCCTGATCGCCGGCCACTACTACTACGGCCTGCCCGGTGCGCCGGCAGGGATCCTGCCGCCCGGGCCTGCGCCGCGCAAGACCTAGCGGCACCGGCCGTCGCGCCGCGTGCGGGGAGTTGCCGCGTCAGCTCGCCTCGTCGAAGCAGCGTCGCAGCTCGTTCTTCAGCAACTTGCCGGTCGGATTCTTCGGCAGCGGCTCCCGGCGCACGATGATGCGCGACGGCACCTTGTACGCGGCGAGCCGGCTGGCGACGAAGGCTCGCAGCTCCGCCTCTGTCGTTGCCGCGCCGGGCGCCTGAACGACCACGGCGGCCACCGCTTCGCCATGCACCGGGTCTGGAATCGGCAGTACGGCGGCCTCGGCCAGAGCCGGGTTCTCCAGCAGGCAGGACTCGACCTCCGCGGCCGCGATCTTCTCCCCGGCCCGGTTGATGACGTTCTTGAGCCGGTCGACGACGAACAGGTAGCCGTCCTGCAGGTAGCCGACATCGCCCGTGCGCAGCCAGCCGTCGCGCAGCGCCATCGCCGTCGCTTCGGGCTGGCCCCAGTACTCGCGCATGACCGGGACGCCGCGCACCTGGATCTCGCCCCGCTCACCCTCCGGCAGCGGGCGGTCGTCAGCGTCGACGATGCGGATCTCGATGATCGGCGATATCGTGCCCGAGCTGGTCGGTCGCGCGCGGAAGGCTTCTCCCGACATCGCCGCGGTGACGCCGCTGGTCTCGGTCATGCCGAAGCCAATGCCCGACATCGAGGGTCCGAGGCCCTCGAGCACCTCCGCGATGAGGCGTTGCGGGAGTCCTGCGCCGCCGAAACCGACACCGGCCAGCGTGCGGCGCACCGCGCCCAGGTCGAAGGTCGAGTGCTCCAGCATCTGCATCACCATCGTCGGCGCCGCATTGAACTGCGTCACGGAGTGCTGGACGAGCAGCTCGATCGCCTTCGCCGGGTCCCAACGGTGCATGAAGACGAGCTTGCGGCCGTTGACCAGGTTCGTCAGCAACTGCGCGTGCAGGCCGCTGATGTGGAACAGCGGCACGACCGTGAGCGTGGTCGGCGCCAGGGCGCGGCGCATGAGCTGCTCGACCACGGACGGCGAGGACATCGCCGAGAGCGCGCCGATGTAGTCGATGTTCATGATCGCCTGACAGACCGCAAGGTGGGTCGTCAGCACGGCCTTCGGCCGCGCCGAGGCTCCGGAGGTGAACAACAGCAGGGCCGGGTCCTGCGGCCCGACTTTCACCGCAGGCGGTCCCTGGCGCGCCGGCTGCGTGACTTCGCGCCATGCGTGCACGCCGCTGCCGCGCCCGGAATCGCTGTCGGCAACCACGACCTCGGCGCCGAGCGACCTCCATTCCTCGCCCAGCCGCTCGAGCCGGTCGGCGTCGAGGAACAGCACCTTGGGCTGGACCGCGCCGAATGCCCAGAGCAGCTCGTCGCGCAGCCCGAAGCTGTTGATCGGTGCCGGCACCGCGCCCGCCAGCACGACACCCAGGAACGCCACCACCCACTCCGGCCGATTGCGCATTGCGATCGCCACGCGATCGCCGGGCTCGACGCCGAACCGCTCCTTGAGTGCCCAGGCGACGGCATCGGCCTCGGCGAACACGCGCGCAAAGCTCCAGACCTCGCCCTGGTAGACGATGAACGGCTTCTCGCCGTGGGCGCGCCCGGCGTTGATGAGCTCGGGCAGCGTGGCTTTTGCGTGGCGAAACGCCGGAAGCTTCTGTCCGCCGACTTCGACCTCGGTCAGTTCGAAAGGCGCGCCGGGGCTGAGCAGCCTCGCGCGAATTTCCAGCAGTGCGCGGGTAATGGCGTCCAAGCGAATTCCCCCTCCCCCGGGCGAGGCGTCATAAACCCCGCAGACTGGCGTAGCGATCGCGATGAAACGTGCCGTCGCCGAAGGCCTGTTGTAGCACGCGTGCACGCTTGAGAAAAAGCCCTATGTCGAGGACGTCGGTGACGCCGACCCCGCCATGCATCTGCACGGCCTCGTTGAGCGTCCTTTCACCCAGGTCGGAGGCGCGCGCCTTGGCGAGGCTCGCGAGCGCAGCCGCGCCGTCCGCCCCGGCGTCGGCGGCCTCCAGCGCGGCGGCGAGGCAGCTGCGCAGCAGCTCGATCTCGACGTACAGGCGCGCGGCGCGGTGCTGCAGCGCCTGGAAGGACCCGATCGGCACGTCGAACTGCACCCGCTCCTTGAGGTAGCTCACCGTGCGCCCGAACGCCTCGGTGATCACGCCCAGCAGTTCGGCGGCGACACATGCCCGCGCCCGGTCGAGCACGCAGTCCAGCGCGTCGAACGCCAGGTCGGGTGCGCCGATGAGCGCCGCGTCGTCGAGCTGCACGCGCGCGAGGCGGACACGCGCCGCGTGGCGGCTGTCGACCAACCACGTGCGCTCGATCTGGACGCCGGCCGCCGCAGGGTCCACGAGGAACAGGCTGAGTCCGTTGCGATGTCCCGGTGCATCGGCGCTGCGCGCCACGACGATCAGCCGGTCGGCCACGTGACCGTCCAGCACGAACTCCTTCTGCCCGTCCAGCCGCCAGTGACCAGCCTCCCGCCAGGCGCGCAGCGTCACCTGGGTCGGGTCGTGACGTGGCGCCTCGTCGATGGCGAGCGCGAGCAGCGCCTCGCCCGCGCCGATCTTTGGCAGCCAGAGGTCGCGCTGCGACGCACTGCCGGCCTCCGCGAGCAGTCCACCGGCCAGCACCACCGTGGAGAGCAGCGGCGTGGCCGCCAGCGTGCGGCCCACCTGCTCGAAAACAGCGCCGAGGCCCTTGTAGCCGACCCCGAGGCCGCCAAACTCCGCGGGCAATACCGCGGCCGGCCAGCCGAGATCGGCCATCTCACGCCAGATCTCCGGGTCGTAGCCGCGCTCGTCGCCACGGTCACGCAGGGCGCGCAACGCCGAGACGGGCGACCGAGTCGCCAGGAACTGCTGCGCGCTGTCGCGCAGCATGCGCTGCTCATCGTCCAGCAGGAGCGTCATCGCCACCTCAAGCCGGCAGCCCGAGCACGCGTCGGGCGATGAGGTTGAGCTGGATTTCCGAGGCGCCGCCCGCAATCGTGTACGACTTGGTGTAGAGCCACAGCCGGCACACCGCGCGCTCGTCGGCGGTGAAGCCCTCGCCTTCCATGCTCAGGCCCCGATGACCCATGAGCTGCTGCAGGAGCTCGTACTTGGCGGATTCCTGTTCGCTCTGGACGAGCTTCATGATCGAGCCAGGCCCCGCGACGTCCTCGCGCGCGAGCGCCATCTCCTGCAGCCGGCGCGCGGTCAGCGAGAATGCGTGCTGATCCATCAGCGCGGCGGCCATGCGGTCCCGCCACACCGGGCCGCCCCCGGCCAGGTAGGGCGCGGCAACGACCAGCGCGTCGAGCGACGGGGCGCCGCCCTCGGTGAACTTCGACATCGCGGCCCGCTCGTGCTCGAGCAGTCTCTTGGCCACGCCCCAGCCCTGGTTGATGTCGCCGACGACATTCTTCGCCGGTACGCGCACGCCGTCGAAGAACACCTCGCAGAACCCGGACTTGCCGCTGATCAGCTCGATCGGGCGCACGGTGACGCCGGGCGACTTCATGTCGACCATGATGAAGCTGATGCCCTGCTGTTTCTTCGCCTGCGGATCGGTGCGTACCAGGGCATACATCCAGTCGGCCTTGTCGCCATCGCTGGTCCAGGTCTTCTGGCCACTGACGACGAAGTCGTCGCCGTCGCGCACCGCAGCGGTCCTCAGGGAGGCCAGGTCCGACCCGGCGTTCGGCTCCGAGAAACCCTGGCACCAGCGCACCTCGCCGCGCGCCATGCGTGGCAGGTGCTCGGACTTCTGTGCTGCGGTGCCGAACTCGAGCAGGACCGGCCCGAGCATCCAGATGCCGAGGTTGTACTGCGGCAGGCGGCAGCCGAGCGCGAGCATCTCCTGCTCGAGTACGCGCTGCTCGCGCGGGCCGAGGCCGCCACCACCGCAGGCACTGGGCCAGTCCGGGGCAAACCAGCCGCGGTCCCGCATGCGCTCGAACCAGATCCGCTGATCCTCGTTCTGGAAGCTCACCCGGGAGCCGCCCCACACCATCTCCTCGTTCGTGATCGGCGTGCGCATCGACGCCGGGCAGTTGGCTTCGAGCCACCGCCGCACCTCGGCACGGAACTCGTCGATCCCGGACACCGTGCATCTCCTCGCTGATCGCGGCCGCGGTGCGCCCGGGTATTCAGAACTGCGTCGGCCGCGAGTGGGCGTCGGACCCACCGTCGACGAAGATCTGCGCACCATGGATGTAGCTGGCTCCCGGACCGAGCAGGAACTCGATCACGGTGGCGATTTCCTCGGGGCGGGCCCGGCGCCCGAGCGGGGCGACGAACCGGTTGATGGCGGGGCCGTACAGCGGATCGTCGAGACCCGCCTGCAGCAGCGGCGTCTCGACCATGCCGGGCGCCACCGTATTGAGGCGGATGCCGCGCTGGCCCCATTCGGTGACGCGGCGTCGCACGGCGACGGTCAGCGCGTTCTTTGAGCCGGAATAGGCGACGTGCCCGGCATACTCGCCCGCGCCCGCCAGCACGGCCGCCACCCTGGCCTCGTCGCCGGCTTCGAGCGCTGCTCCGATCGGGTTCTGGTCCCAGGGCGACTGGACCGACGCCACCGAGGAGATGACCACCGCGGCCGGCGAGGATCCTCGCGCCAGCGCATCGCGCAGGCCATCGAGCATCGCCACGGCGCCGAAGTAGTTCACGGCTGCAATCTTCAGGTGCGCCTTCACCTGGGAACCGAGGCCCGCGCTGAGGACGAGGCCGTCGAGCACGCCGCCGCACTGCTCGAGCACGGCGGCGACGGCGGCGGCACGCCCCTCGGCCACGGACAGGTCGGCCGTCACGTCCGCATCCGCGATGTCGATGCCGATGACGCGGTGGCCCCGACTGCGCAGCAGGGCAGCCGTCGCCGCACCCATGCCGGTCCTGGAACCCGAGACTGCAAACGCTGACATGACTCACCTCCGTTGGGCGCAACGTGTCACGGCGGTCTGTCCGCCGCACCTGCCAAATGGACGATGCCCGGCGGGCGGGGGGACGCAGCCACGCCGGCCCAGGCTCGGCCAGGAGTGGCGGTGCCGGGGTCAGGCCGGCCGCAGGCGCAGCGGCACCCCGTCCGCCGGCTTCGGCAGCGGCACCCACTCCAGGCGCGGCGCGTAGCCCGCCGGCACCGTGAATTCGCATCGCTGCACGAATTTCCAGAGAAAGGTCTTCACCATCAGCTCGGCGAAGAGCATGCCGATGCACTTGTGCGCACCGCTGCCGAACGGGTGGAAGCACAGCGGGTGGCGTCTCTGTTCCTGGCGCGGCGGCGCGAAGCGGTCCGGATCGAAGGCGTCGGGATCGGTCCACCAGCGCGGGTCGCGCTGGTTGATCATCATCGGCAGATGCAGGACCGTATGCGCCGGGACGCGCAGGCCGTCGAGTTCGGTATCGCGGATCGTCCGTCGCATGGCCATCGGCACCGGTGGGTGCAGGCGCATGGCCTCGTAGAGGCAATGCTGCGCAAAGTCCATGCGGCCGAGGTCGGCGTGGGTGAGCGGACCGGGCCCGAACCGTGCCAGGTGTGCGCGCAGGCGCGAACGCAGCCCGGCGTCCCGACCCAGGTACATCGCGAGGTGCGTGAGCGCGCTGGTGCTGGTGTCGTGCGCGGCGAACAGCAGGAAGATGGTGTGATCGACGATCGTCCGCACGTCGTATGGCCGGCCCTGCTCGTCCGTCGCGCGACACAGCTGGCTCAGCGCGTCATCGCCCGTGGCTCCGCGCCGGCGGCGCTCGGTGATCATCGCCGTGCACCAGCGCTCGAGCTCGCGTCGCGCGCGCATTGCGCGACCGAAGGCTCCGAATGGCAGCTCGATACGCAGCACGGAGGTCAGGCCGGCGTTGAGGTCGAGAAACAGGTCGTTGATGGTGACGGCTTCCCGGTCGAAGTCCTCGATGCCGAGGAAGCACAGGGCACCGATCTCGAGCAGCAGCTGCTTGATGCGCGGATAGAAGACGACGCGGTCCTCGCGGCCCCAGTGCAGCAGGTGGCGGTCCATCACCGGCTGCATCATCTCGACGTAGCGCTGCAGTGCCGCCAGCTTGAAGGCGCCCTGCATCATCCGGCGGTTGGCGCGGTGCTCGTCGAAATCCATCAGCAGCAGGCCGCGCGGATAGAACGTGCCGAGCTGCTTGCCGTAGCCCTTCTGCGCGGAGAAGCACTCCTCGGGGTCGTGGAAAATCCGTTCGTACAGGTCGGCGCCCGTCACCAGCAGTCCGCCCTGCCACGCCAGCCGGATGCGCGAGACGGGCCCGTAGTCACGCACGTGGCGGGATGCCACGGCGTGCAGGTCGCGCAGCACCGCCAATGTCTGGCCGATGACCGGCAGTCCGTCATCCCCGGGGATGTGCGCCAGGTCGGAGGCGTCAGGCGCCTGCCGGTACGATCCGTCGATCCGGGCCCGCGCCGTCATCGATACAACTCCTGACACCAGCCCGCCACGGGAGCCCACCCGTACGCGGCCGCTGCCCAATGCGTCCAAACAGACGATGCCCTCGATGCGTTCGCGCCCAAAATGGTTTCCCCCGTCTCCGATCGACGCGGAGTCTACATGACGACACCCCTCATGCATCTGCTGGCACCGGGTCGCATCGGCGGGCTCGAGGTGCGCAACCGCATCGGCATGGCCCCGATGGGCTCCAACTTCGCCGAGTCCGACGGGCACTGCGGCGAGCGCATCGAGGCCTACTACGAGGCGCGTGCCAGGGGCGGGGCGGGCCTCCTGATCATGGGGGTCGCCTCCATCGCCCACCCCGTGGGCACGGCCGAGCCGTACCAGGTCGGCATTTCGCGCGACGAGTTCATCCCGGGTCTTGCGCGTGTCGCACAACGCGCTCACCGGCACGGCGCCAGGATCGCTGTCCAGCTGCAGCACGCCGGCAAGACCGCCACGCGCGACCTTGCCGACGGACGGCCCATCTGGGCGCCGTCGCCGCCGCCGCCCCTGAAGACCACGATGATGAAGGCCTTCACCAAAGAGGAGCTGGCGAGTTTCGTCGGCGCGATGGGCCGCCAGAAGCCGCAACTGCGCGTGCTGGACAAGGGCGACATCGAGCAGCTGATCGAGTGGTTCGCCGCGGCGGCCGCACGCGCGCAGGCGGCAGGATTCGACGGCGTCGAGCTGCACGCCGCGCACAGCTACATTCTCGCCGGATTCCTCTCGCCCTACTACAACAAGCGCGAGGACGAGTACGGCGGGTCGCTCGCGAACCGCGCCAGGCTGCTGCTCGAGACGATCGCGGCCGTGAAGCACCGCGTCGGGCCGGATTTTCCGGTCTGGGTCCGGCTGGACGGCGAGGAAAAGCGCACCGAGGGCGGCATCAGCATCGCCGACGCCGTCGCGACCGCCCGGCTCGTCGAGCAGGCCGGCGTGCACGCGATCAGCGTGTCGGCGTATGCGACCCTGACCGATGGAGTTGCGTTCACCGAGGCGCCGCTGGTCCACGAGCCGGGTGCGCTCGTCGGCTACGCGGCTGCGATCAAGGAGGCGGTCGGCGTCCCCGTCATGGTCGCCGGGCGCATCGAGCCGGAGGTGGCGAATGACGGCATCGCGCGGGGCAGCTACGACTTCCTCCTCATGGGCCGCAAGCTGCTCGCCGACCCGGACCTGCCCCGCAAGCTGATCGAAGGGCGCGCCGAGTTCGTGCGGCCGTGCATCTACTGCTACAGCTGCGTCAGCCAGATCTTCGTCAACAATCGCGTCCGGTGCGCCGCCAATCCCCAGGTCGGCCACGAGTTCGAATGGCCGATCGAGACTGCGCAGCCGAGGCGTCACGTGCTGGTGGTCGGCTCGGGACCGGCAGGTCTCGAGGCAGCACGCGTGGCGGCGCTCCGTGGCCACCGCGTGACGCTGGTCGAACGCTGCGACCGCCTGGGTGGAATGCTGTTCTTCGCCGGGCTCGCCTACCCGCCCAATCTCGAACTGCTCGACAACCTTGTGGCACAGGTGCGCGCGCTGCCGATCGAGGTCCGACTGTCGACGGAGGCGACGCCGGCCCTGGTGGCCGAACTGCAACCGGATGCCATCATCGTCGCGACCGGTCTGCGCCGCACGGCCCCGGCGATAGCGGGCGCCGAGCTGAAGCACGTCTGGAGCGGTGACGAACTCAAGCGCCTGATGACCGACGACCGAGCCGACGAGATCGCGGCACGCAAGCTCACGCTCGCGCAGCGCGCACTGCTCAAGGCCGGCGGCATCCTCAAGGTCACCGACAGCGCGCGGGCCCTGCAGGGCCTGTCGAAGCTGTGGATGCCCCTCGGCCGACGCGTGCTGATCGTCGGCGGCGGTCTCGTCGGACTCGAACTCGCCGATTTCCTGCTGGCTCGCGAACGCGAGGTCACGGTGCTCGAGGCCAGCGACAAGCCGGGGCGCGAACTGCCGATCGTGCTGCGCTGGCGCATGCTCGATTCGGTCGAGAGCCGGGGACGACTGCACCGCCAGGCCCGCGTGACGTCGATTGCCGCAGATGCCGTGCTCTGGACCGACGCGCAGGGCGTCGAGCAGCGCACCGAGGCGGATTCGGTCGTGCTGGCCCTCGGCACGGCGCCGGACGACAGCGTTGCGCAGGCCCTGGCCTCGAACGGTGTGCCGGTGCACCTCGCCGGCGACTGCCGCGAGCACGGCTGCATCGAGGGCGCGATGCTGGACGGGCACAACGCGGGCCGCCTGGTCTGAGGCCGGCACGTCCGGTCAAGCCCGGATCGGGGCCTCCGCACCGCCGTCGCGATCTTCGACGCTCCTGCCGCGCGCAGGCTACGCCGACTTGCGCCGCGGCCCGGCCACGGCGCTGCGCGCCTGCGCCGGCGAGCCCGCTCGCTTGCGCGCACGAGTCCTGCGCTTTGCGTCGGTAGCCGCTGGCCGCGTGCACTCGGCCATGAACTCGCCGATCTGGGCGATCGCAGCCTTGGACTCGGGCAGGAACGCGGCCATGTGCCATACGTGCGGCACCTGATCCCAGACCACGACCCTGAAGTCCACGCCCTGGGCGATAGCGCGCTTGCCGACGCGGCGCGTGTCGTCGAGCAGCACCTCGGTGCTGCCGACATGCGCGAGGACCGGCGGCAGGCCGCGGAAGTCGCCGAACACCGGCGACACCAGCGGATTGTCGTGCAACGCGTCATCGAGATAAAGCCTGTTCATCATCTTCATGCTCTTCGTCGACAGCATCGGGTCGCGGCGCGCGTTCGCGAACCGTGACTCACCGCCGAAACTGAAGTCCGTGAACGGCGAAATCACGACCGCGCCGGCGGGCAGCGGGTCGCCGTCGTCGCGCAGCGCGAGCAGGGTCGACAGCGTCAGTCCGCCCCCGGCAGAGTCGCCCGCGATCACGATGCTCTTCGGATCCGTGCCCAGGTCCAGCAGGTAGTGATAGGCCGCCAGGCAGTCCTCGAGTCCGGCCGGGAAGGGGTGCTCCGGCGCCAGCCGATAGTGCACCAGCAGGGCGCGCGATCCCGCCGCCCGACAGATGCGTGCCACCATCATCGGCGCCTGACCCGACGCCGGCAACATGAAACCACCGCCCGGCAGATAGAGCAGTGTCAGCGCGTCGCTCGACTCCGGCGTCCGGATCCAGTCGCCGCGGAAGGCGCAGGCCGGCACCGGGGACATCTTGACCGCGGCAGGCAACCTCGGCTTGCCTTTCGCTGCGACGAAGCGCCGCGTCTCCTCGAGCGAACTGTTGGTCATCATCCGCTTCACCGTGTGGTGCAGCACCAGGTTCAGGACCTTCACCTGCCAACTTGCCATCACAACCTCACTTCGCCGCGTGCGCCCTCTTCGCCTGGTACGGCCGCCGCGCCGCCTTGAACGCCTCCGTCCAGACGTCGCTCAGCTGCCGAATGACGCCGCGAGCCATCCGCACATTCTGCTTGCAGGCCTTGCGCACCACACCGACACGCCGGTCGCACTGCCCGGCGCCGAGCAACTCGCGCAGGAAGGCTGCATTCCTGCCGAGCGCGGCGCGATTGTGGCGCGACAGGTCGGCACCGGCCGTCGTCGCCCCGGCCAGCAGTGCGCTGACGGATTCGATCGCAGCGGCCGCCTCGACCCAACTGGAAGGCGCTGCGAATCTGCGGGCGCCGGTCATCAGGAAGTAGTCTTCCGCGCGGAGCGTCCTGAATTCATCGGCGACAGTCTCGCCGAAGACCGGGTCCAGGATCGGTCCCATGCTCGAGTCGATCTCGGCCCAGTCCTCGCTGTGCAACACCCGTTGCGCACGCGGGAAGACGCGCAGCTCCTCGACGTCCATGTGGCGCCGGAGGTGACCAATGTACTTGTGCGCGCTCTTGCGCAGCACGAAGGTGTCCGCCCTCTTCGGATCGACGCGGCAGCGGTCGATCAGCGCCAGCAACTCGGCGCCTTTCTCCAGGATCTGCACGTGTTCGTCCAGCAAGCGGTTCACGTCCGCATCGGACGCAGGATCGCGCTGCACGAGCTTGCGGAAGACGAGGTCCTCCTTGGGGTGGTGGAAGCGATCCGGGTAGTTGGTCATGTAGCGCATGACGCCGTGCATGACCCCGTAGTCGGGCTCCTTGCGCAGGTTCAGCATCGCAACCTGCTTCTCGAGCAGCTTGAATACCCGCAACTGGTAGCGGTGCTCTTCGCACAGCGCCTGCAGGATGTCGGGCATCTCCGCCGTGGCCTGCGCCGCCTCGTGGCGACCGCCGCGGCCCGGGCGCGGCCTGTCTGCCCTGCCCTGTTCGTCCCGTCGTCTTGCTGCGATTGTCATGCTGTCCCTCCCGCTGCCCGCTGCAGTCAGCCGCGGGCGGGCCGGCGCCTTGCGGTCCGACCTTCCACGGCACCGCCCGCGGCACGCCGCTGGCGCGGCGCGGCACGCGCACGTGCTCTGCCCTTGGCCTCGCCTGTTGCAACGGGCCGGCTGCCTGCGCCCTCGCGGGCGAGCAGCCGATCGACTTTGGCGCGCAGCTCGGCGACCTCCTCGCCGGACGGCACCCCGAGGCGGGCGAGCACGGCTGCCACCCGTTCGTCGAACACGCTGCGCAGATTGCTTTGCGGACCCAGGGCCATGATTCTGCCTGGCTTTGACGTCCAATCCTCCCAGATCCTGCGGGCCGTGTCCTGCAGTTCCGGCTCGAGCTTGCGGCCTTCGGCCACGAGCGTCTTGAAATCGGCTGGCGCACCCTTCTCGTCGGCTCCTTGAGCCCGTGTCAGGGAGGCGAGTCCGGCAAGGACGACCTCGTGGGACGACTCCCGGATGCGCGACAGCC
>Ga0073899_10000065_pt1 | contig 86502 bp, 72 predicted proteins | sample KloWWTmetaKNB5Ph_FD_88975 | JGI IMG/M metagenome (GOLD analysis project Ga0073899, IMG submission 88975) | Active sludge microbial communities from Klosterneuburg, Austria, studying microevolution and ecology of nitrifiers - Klosterneuburg... | ecosystem: Engineered > WWTP > Aerobic digester >... | reverse complement strand
TTGCCTCACACAGAGACACGGAGAACACAAAGAAAGACGCAGAAGGGGATTCCCTTTGTGCTCTTTGTGTCTCCGTGTGGGCAAACCAAATCAGAGAGTTGTAATTGGGTGCGTCTCAGAGGATAGGAGGCGTGCGTCGCACTGGTCAAAGGTCGCGTCGCAAAGAACTATCTGTTGACCAGTGCGACGCACGCCGCTGTTGAACTCACCTAAATCCTGGGACGCACCCTTGTAATTTGTGCGTTGCTCAGCTTTGCACAAAGAGCGGGTCAGACTCCTGCTTGATCTGGGCGCCCACGGTCGCTGCATCGGCTGTGCCGCTCCACAGCAGATCCATGGTCGGCGAGTAGATGCGCTGCGTGATCTCCGGCCAGTTGACGTGCACCGGGTCGCGCACGACATACTCCTGCGCCTGGGCAAACCCCTTGGCGTTCGTGGGCGGCTTGTTCGGGTCGAGGAAAGCCTCCGAGGTCACCACGGAAACGCGCGAAGGCGTCGTGGCGCCGACGGCCACTTCGTCCAACTGCGCCTGTGCGGTGGTGATATATTTGAGGAATTCCCACGCCTGCTGCGGATGCTTGGTGGCCGCGCCCGAAGCCCAGCCCGTGCCGCCGCCGCCCGTGCCGCGGCGCTCCGCCTTGCCGATCGGGATCGTGCCGACATCCCAGCGGAACGCGTCGATGGCGCGGAACTGGTTGACCGCCGACGGGTTGGTCAGCATCACCGCCACCCGGCCGGTCGCAAAGAGATCGACGCCGCCCAGCTCTGACTCCAGGTCCGGTCGCGGCGAGACTTCATATTTGTACATCAAATCTTGCAGGAACTGTAATGCTTCGACGGTGGCCTCGTCGGCCATCGCCGAGTCAGTGGCAACGCCTTGCTCGTTCTTGTGCACCAGGGCGCCGCCGTTGGAGTAGACCCACGAGGCCCACGGCCGCTGGCCGCGGTTGACCAGGAAGCCCCACTGCGTCACGCGGTCGTTCTCACGCTTGACCAGCCGCTGCAACATATCGAGGAAGACTTCAAAGGTGAAGCTTTTGTCTTCCCAGTCAACCGGCGGCGGTTCGACGCCCGCCTCTTCAAAGAGATCGACGTTGTAGAAGAGATTCTGGTTGCCGTAATCGCGCGGCATGGCAAAAGTCTTGCCGTCCCACTGGTAGAGACGCACCGCATCGGGGCGGAAATCGGAGAGATCGTAGCTGTCCGCGGCGATGAAGTCGTCCAGTTGCAGATGCAGCCCCTTCTGCGACACGGTGATGATCGGCGAGATCTCCTGCAAATAGCGGTAGATGTCGGGCGGCGTGCCCGCGGCAAAGAGCGTCTGCACCTTGGTGTTGTAGTCGGCGTTGGCGGTCGGCTGGTGCTGCACCGTGACCCCTGGATTCTGCTCCGAGAAATCCTTCGCCCACTTGTCGCGCACCGCAACATGACCTTCGTTGATGATGTCGCACACAAAGGTCAGCGTGACGGCCTCGGCGCCGGGCGCGGCGGCCTCCTGTGCGCCGCCGGGCGCCGGCTGGACGGCCGGCGCACACGCGGCCAGACCGCCCACGACAAAGGCGGCGATGGCGCTATTGCGTAGAAAATCGCGTCGGCTTAAGGTTGATTCTGGCATAATTTCCTCCTGAAAAGAATATGGTGAATGCGAATCGTAAACGGCCTGCCCTGGTTTGCCATGCGCACCATACCGGCCGCTGAGATGCGGCAGGCGTGTGCGGCGCCAGGAGAGGCGGATGGATGCTCTGTCAGGCTTTGACTCCGGTAAAGACAATGCCCTGGATAAAATAACGCTGCGTCGTGAAGAACAAGATCACCACCGGCAACATGCTGAGCAGCGACGCGGCCATCAGCAGGTTCCAGCTTGTGCTCGCCTCCCCCTGGAACATGCGGAGGCCCAGCGCCAGCGTGAAGAGGTCGGGATTGTGCAGGTAGATCAGCGGCAGCAGAAATTCGTTCCAGGCGCCGTTGAAGACAAAGATCACGACGATCAGCACGGCCGGCTTGGCCAGCGGCATGATGATGCGCCAGTACAGCCCGAAGTCCGAGCAGCCGTCGATGCGTGCGGCGTCATCCAGCTCGCGCGGGATCGCCAGCAGGTACTGGCGCACCAGGAAGGTCAGATAGGGCCCGCCGAAGAAGGCCGGCACGATCAGCGGCAGAAAGGTGTCGAGCCAGCCCCACCACTTGAACATGATGAACTGCGGGATCAGCGTGATGTGCGGCGGGAGCATCATCGTCGCCAGCATCACGAGGAACATGAAGTCGCGTCCCCACCAGCGCAGCCGTGCAAAGGCAAAGGCGACCAGCGTGATCGAGGCCACTTTGCCGACAATGCTGAGCGCCGTGATCAAGACGGTGTTCCACAGGTAGAGAAAGAAGGGGATCGCGGTCACCGCACGATAGTAGTTGCTCCACAAAATTTCCTTGGGAATCCACGTCGGCGGAAAGATATAGACCTCACCTGGCGATTTGAGCGAGGTCGAGAGCGTCCACACCAGCGGGATGAACATGAAAACCACGCCGAAGAGCAGCACCAGGTGGGTGAGCGTTCTGTTGAACAGGTTTCGTTGCCGCATGGTGACGTGCGGGCCCGCATGAGTGGCGGTGCGCAGCGTGTCAGGAGTAGCCGACATCTTTTTTATCCTTTGCGGTCATCGCCTTCATAGTAGACCCAGTAGCGCGAGGAGCGCTGCACGACCAGGGTCAGCACGAGAATGTAGATAAAGAGAACCCAGGCCAGCGCGCTGGCGTAGCCCATACGGAAGTACTCGAAGGCGTTGCGATAGATATAGAGCAGGTAAAAGAGCGTGGCGTTGTTGGGGCCGCCGGAGGTCATGATGAAGGCCTGCGTAAAGACCTGCAGCGCGGCGATAAAGCCGGTGACAAGCTGGAAGAAGAGCACCGGCGTCATCATCGGCAGCGTGATATTCCACAGCCGCGTCCAGCTCGACGCGCCGTCCACCTGCGCGGCCTCGTAGAGATCGGTGGGAATCCCCTGCAGCCCGGCCAGATAGATGATCGTGCCGGCGCCGACGCCCCACAGACTCATCAGGATCAGCGAAGGCAGCGCCCACTGCGGGTCGCCCAGCCAGCTTGGCCCGCGAATGCCGATGTTGGCGAGCATGGCGTTGAAGAGGCCAAACTCCGTCGAGAAGAGCCAGCGCCACAGCAGCGCCACGGCCACGCCGGAAAGCACCGACGGCAGATAGAAGGCCGTGCGATAGAAGCTCAACATGCGGATGTTGGTGTTCAACAGCAGCGCCAGCGCCAGCCCAAAGACAATCTGCAACGGCACGCTGACCAGCGCATAGATAGTCGTCACCTGCAGCGATTTCCAGACCAGGTTGTCGGCAAACATGGTGGTGAAGTTCTGCGCGCCGACAAAGGTGGGCGTCGTGATCAGATCCCAGTTGGTGAAGGCCATCCACAGCGAGGCCAGCATCGGCCCCACCGTCCAGAGGATAAAGCCGAGAATCCAGGGCGAGGCAAAAAGCCAGCCATTCAGGTTGCGGCGCACGCTTTGCCGGCTGACGCCGCGCCGCGCGCCTGCCGATCTTTGTTCAGAAGCCGTGGTAACAGCAGCCAATCGTCGCCTCCAATGGCACAAAGTGAAATGATCAGCGCAGCCCGATGCACCGCGTCGGTCAAACGCGACGTACACCTGCTAGAAGCTGTCGGCGAAAAATCCTTGCATCGATATTTTAATTTTGGAGGAAGGGAGAACGTGTTACACTTTCAGCAATCGTAACAAAATGAATGGTAATACTATGCCGCACTTCCACCTGCTTTGCAAACTTCAAAAAAGATGAGCGAAATCACGCCGGACGCCGCGCGCGTCGACGAAGACGCGGCCGACTTGCCGCAGGGAGTGCGCAGCGCGCTGCTTCACCTCTACGATAACGCCTTTCTGCAAAATCATCCGCTGACTGTGCTGCTCGCCGCGGGCGCCGCGGGCGACCGCCTGACCCACGCGCAGGCGCTGCGTCGCACCCTGCTCGACTGCATCGAGCGGCTGCGTCCGCACGCCACGGCGCACGGCGACGCCGCCCGCGCCTATGCCGTGTTGACCTATCGCTGCGTGGACGGGCTGACCATCGAGGAGATCGAGCAGAAGTTGGGCTTGAGCCGGCGTCAAACCTACCGAGAATTCACCAAAGGCGTCGAGGCAGTGGCGGCTCAACTGCAAGACCGGCTGGGCGTGCGCGCTGATCAGACGCTGCCCATCTCTACACTAGCGCCGGACGAGCACGCGCCGAACTCGCGACAGGCATTGGCCGAAGAGGAGCTGGCGCGGCTGGGCAAGGAAGCGCGCCGCGAGGCGATGGCTTTGCCCGACATCGTCCATGGCGTCTGCCATCTGCTGGAGGCGCGGCTGCAACGGCGCGGTATGGCGGTGCAGACCGCAGCCCTGGCGTCTGCGCCGACGGTGCTGGCCGACCGCACCCTCCTGCGTCAGGCGCTGCTCAACCTGCTGAGCTATGCGTTGGATGTGTTGCCGGATGGCGCATCGTTGGCGCTGGCGGTTGAGGAGCGGCCCGGCATGGTGCATCTTCATCTGCGACAAGCCAGCGCGGATGCTGCGACCGGACAGGGCGTCTCACCCGCTCATCAGCGTGAGGGCGTGGCGCTTACCGTGGCCCAATCGTTGCTGGCGGCCCAGCATGGACGCCTGACGCTCGATGAGACCCCGCAGGCGTGGGCCGCGGAAATCATGCTGCCGACCGCGCAGACGCCCACCGTCTTGATTATCGACGACAACCGCACCCTCATCGAGTTGTTTCGGCGCTACCTGGCGGGACATCGGGTGGTGGTGGCCGGCGCGGGGAGCGGCGATGAGGCGCTGGCGTGGCTGCGTCAATCTGCCGCGCAGGCCGTTGTGCTGGACGTGATGATGCCGCATCAAGACGGGTGGGAGGTGTTGCAGGCCTTGCGCAAGGAGCCTGCGCTTGCGGCCACGCCCATTATCGTCTGTTCCGTCCTGCGCGAACACGATTTGGCGCTCTCCCTGGGCGCCAGCGACACGCTCGTCAAGCCCGTCAGCCAGCCAGCGCTGCTAGACGTGCTGCGGCGTTGGCTGGGGACGTTGCTTCCGCTTGCGTAAGCCCCATCAAGGTGATTTCGAGCAGGGCCAGCAGTTCGCTCAACGCAAAACCCTGCGGGCGCCGGATGCGTAATTCGCCCTGAAGCGGCGCGTTCTCCTGTTCGATGCTGCGCACCGACACCACGATGATGGGTGTGCTCGCCAGGCGCGGGTCAGCGTTGACAGCTTCAATCAATTGCTGCCCACTCATCCCCGGCATATTGAGATCCACAAAGATAATGTCGGGATGATGCGTCTGGGCGATGGTCAGCCCTTCCGCGCCGCCAAACGCCTCCAGCGCGTGAAGTTCTGGGATCAGCGAACGCAACATACGGCCGATCAGCCGCACAATATGCGGGTCATCGTCGATGACGAGCGCGGTGCGCGGCCGCGACGGGAGGCGTTGCAGCACAAACGCTACATCGTCGCGCGTGACCGGTTTGGGGAGAAAGTCGCTGGCGCCGAGCAACGCGCCGACTTGATGCACATTAGGCAGCGGCGCCACCAGGACGAGCGCTCCATTCCCCGCGGTTGTCGCTGCTGCCGCGGCCTGCCACTGGTCGGCAAATTGCGGCTCAACCAGGACGATGTCCGGTAGTTGGGCGGCCATCAGCGCACACGCCCGCTCGACATCTTCGGCCAGGACGAAATCGCAGGGGCTGATGTAGCGGCGCAGCAACCCGACCGCGCGCGGATCGTCGTGGATGACAAGCACCAGGGGACGCTCCTGCTCACGGCGCAACGGTTGTGAAAGGCGCAGCGGAGAGAGCGGCAGCCGCTCATCCTGGGTGGGCAAAGGCAGCGTGAAGCTGACGCAAGTTCCCCGGCCCAGCTTGCTGTCGATCCACATGCGCCCTTCGTGCAGATCGACGAACTTCTTGCTGACCGCCAGGCCCAGGCCGCTGCCGTGTGTCAGCTCTTCCTCGTCCAGACGGTCGAATGCCTCGAACGCGCGCTGCAACTTGTCCGGCGCAATGCCGCGCCCGCTGTCCGTCACCCGGATCGTGACCTCGTCTGCGGTGCTTGCGGCGTCGATGCGCACCCAGCCCTGCTCTGTGTAGCGCATGGCGTTGGTGAGCAAATTGAGCAACACCTGGCGAATGCGAATCCTGTCCAGATCAACCAGCAACGTTTCCGGCGGCGCGTCCACGATCAATTGGAGGCGCCGCGCCTCTGCCAGCCCGCGCACGATGTTGGTCGCTTCCTGGATGACGCTGGTCAACGCCACGCGCTCCTTGCGGATCACCATGCGCCCCGACTCAATCTGCGACAGGTCGAGCACATCGTTGATCAGGTCAAGCAAGTGGCGCGAGCTGCGGTAGATCGCCAGCATATCGCCGCGGTATTCGCCCGGCAGCGTCTTGCCGCCATAGCTCTCCGGCGCGGTGGTCATCATTTCGCTGAAGCCGACGATCAAATTGAGCGGCGTGCGCAGTTCGTGGCTGACGTTGGCGACAAAGTCGGACTTGAAGCGATAGGCTTTCTCCGCGGCTTCCTGCGCAAAGACCAACGCGCGGTTGCTGCGCTCCAGCCGTGAAAGCGCCAGATCCAGGCTATGCAGCACGCGCTGCAACTCGGAGCGATGTTCGCGCGCCTCGGTGGCGCTGCGCTGCGCGTGGTCGGTCATGGTCAGCGCCCACTCCAGCGCGGTGAAGAGGCGACGCGTGCTGAGCCATGCGGCCAGCGCGGTCAGCAGCGTCAACAGCAGCGGGATGATCAGATCCACCGGTGCGATGGCGCGCGCCGCGGCCAGCGCGGCCATCGTCGCCACGGTGAGCAGCGTCGTCAGCCCCAGCCCGGCCGGGCGCGTCAGCGGTGCGGCCACCAGCACCACGATCAGATAGAGCACCAGCAATCGGGCGTCGGCGTAGGCGCTCACCACCACCGTGATCTGGACGAGCAGCGCCAGCAGATAGACGCTCACCGCCAGCCCCAGCCGCTCTTTCGACAGCATATAGGCGGCCACGCTGGAAAGGCCGGCGACCGCCAGCACAAGATAGCTGGACAGCACGCGCGCCGGGTCGAAAAGACCTACATAACTCGCCCAGGCCCAGGCCAGCGCCAGCGTCGCGGCCAGCAGCACCTTCAGCGCCTCGCGCGCAAAGTCGGCAAAGACCGCCTGTTTCTCGCTCTGTTGTGGATTGACTGCCTGCATCGCGCGCTCCTCTTGCTCACCGGTCGCGGGTGGGACGCTGCTATCGTACCGTGCTTCGGAAGGAATTTCCAGCCGGCGGCAGAGGCGGGTGTACTTCACGGTTGGAGCAAGAAACGTCCCCGGCACGGTGCAGCAGATGACGGCATGACCAAAACGCTTGTGCACCGTGCCGGGGACGTAATGCGCGCCTCCCAAGTTGAATTACACCCCAGAGGCGCAGAAAGAACTATCCACAGATTTCACAGATTTTGGAGCCTCCCCACCCTCTGTGAAATCCGTGCCATCTGCGAATAAACCCTCCCCCCTCTCCCTGTCTCCCCCTTCCCCCCCAATCCATGCTACAATCACCCCACCAGACAACTCGCCGCCTCACCGACAAGGAGCGAACATGGCCCCAGATGCTTCCGCACCGCTGCACTTCCCGCTCAACCTGCAGGCGCGCCTTGACGCGGCCGGCTTGACCGATGACGCTACGCTCCAGGCCGCGCTCGACGCCGACCCGCAGTTACGCGCCGACTTTGATGCCTTTCTGAAAGAAAACCTGGAGCTGCGCGCTGCTATGCAGATGAACGCGCTCGTGCAGGCCTTTGCCGGCGTCGGCAACAGTGAGAAGATGCTGGCCTTCTGGCGCACCGTCCCTTCCGAACTGGAACAGCCTCTCATCCAGACCGTCGAAGCGCTCATCGTCCAGGCGCAGACCAACGGCGACGAGAACGCCGTCGCGGAACTCTCGGCCCGGGCGCGTCTGTGAGGAGACCACGCAATCACAGGAACTTTCGCCCATTGCCCGCGCGCTGCTTGCCTTTGCCCAGGCGGCCGACGCATCTGCGGCTACAGCCCTGTTCGCGGCGCAGCGGCCCTGCTCCAGCCCTACGAAGCACAGCAGATGATGGACGCGCTGGCTGACCAGCCGCCGGATGACGCCGATGCCGAAACACGCCAGCGTATTGTCGACCGCCGCGACCTTCTCCGCCGCCTGCGCTGCACCGCAACGCGGTGAACCGCCCGCACGAGATGGCGCAGATCAAGGCCGAACTGGCCGCGCACGCCGATCCGGAGCCGCGGCGGGTGATCCTGGTGCTGGCGGCCAACCCGCTCGACACGGAGCGGCTGCGCCTCGACGCGGAGGTGCGCGCCATCGACGAGCAACTGCGCCAGGGCGAAGGGGACGACGGTTTTGTGCTGCACCAGCAGTGGGCCGTGCGCTCCGGCGATCTCATCGACGCGCTGCTGCGCCACCGGCCCGCTATTCTCCACTTTGCCGGCCACGGCGCGGCGGACGGCAGCCTGATCGTGGAGGAGAGCAACGGGCGGGCCACGGCGCTGCCGCCCGACGCGCTCCCCGCGCTGCGTCGTGCTCAACGCGTGCTGGTCGGACGTGCAGGCGGCCGCGCTGGCGCGCCACGTCGACTGCGTGGTGGGTATGGCGCAAGCCGTCGCCGACCACGCCGCGGGCTTCTATCGTGGCCTGGCCGCGGGCGAAGCAGTAGCCACGGCGGTGGCGCTCGGTCGTGCGCAGATGCTGGCCGCGGCCGGCGGCGATGACGATCAAGATGACGAAGCGGCCGCTATGCCGCAGATGCGCGTGCGCGACGGGGTGGTCGCGACGCAGCTCTTTCTGGCGCCGCGGCCGGCGCGCTAACTTCAGGAAATATCAGAACTTCACGATTCTCACGCGAAGCCGCGAAGAACGCGAAGGAAATCCTCTTCAACTTCGCGACTTCGCGTGAGGCAAAATCGTGAACGACTGAATATCCACAGATGTCACAGATGTCACAGATGCAGAGGTTGCCCTGCTCTCTGCGACATTTGCGCACTCTGTGGATCGTGCTTTACAAAACTCACACAAAGCCATCAAGGGCGCCACCTTTACCTTTGTGGCTCTGTGTCTCCGTGTGAAGCCAAATCGTGAACGACTACTGATGCCTACGTGCTTATGGCGCAGCGACTTGCAGAATGGCGGCGAGTTCGGCCAGCGCCGCGGTTTCTGCCTCGTTTACCTTGACGCCGCCGAACCCCAGGAAGTCGCCTTCCTTGGCCGCTTCGGCCGTGGCGACCGCCACGCTGTAGAGCCAACTCTTCACCGGCGCGGCTTCATCGCCGGCCTTTTCGTCGAGCATGGCGACGGAGGCGCGCACCTCCTCCAACAGCTTGACCCGCGCCGCGTCGACGCCGGATTTTTCCAGTTCCGGCTGCGCCTGCTTCAGCGTCGCGCTGTCTTTGTATTCGACGGCCAGTTCCGCCAACAGGCCGGTGGCGTTGGGGTCTTTGGCAATTTCGGCCACCTTGCTGGCGAGCGCCAGCGACTCCTTGAGCATGTCCCCCATCGCGGGGCTGGCCAGGGAAATCACCATCGATACTGCGACAGGCAGACCGACGACAGTGCGCCATTCTTCCGGGGTGAAGTCATTCTTGGTAACAGACATTATTCTCTCCCTTGTCATTGATGATGCTTGTGGTTTTCAGGTGGTTGAACTGTCTGGAAATGCATCAGCTTCTACTGTGCGCTGGCAGTGTAACGATGGCATAGGCTGCAAGGCAAATCTGTGAGAGTGCTCCTGCTCACTGTGCTCCGCTGCGCAGATAGCCGCCGCGCCCCGTGCCCCATAAAATACGCGCGCCAGCGGTCCCCGGCAAATCGTACGCGACCACGCCGCTGTGCGCGGTGTTGATCACCAGCTCGTAGTCGGCGTCGGCGTCGATGTTGGCGAGCGTCGGCGCAGCCAGCCCGCCGTTCCAGTCGCCAGAAAAGGGTGCGGGCAGATCGCCTGCATAGAGCACGGCGCCCAGCGCATCAAGGATGTGCAGTTTGCCAGTGCGGTTGCCACCTTTTTGCGGCCAGGAGGTGAAGATCACCTCGGCGCTGCCGTTGTGGTCGAGATCGGCGACGACAGGTTCGGAGGCGAAGCGGTGGAAGCCTTCGTCGGCGTCATAAACCGAATAGGGCCATGCGCCGTGCTCCGTCTTGTCGAGCCACCAGGCATGGAGCCGGCCATCGTAGGAGGCGTGGAGAATCTCCGCAACACCATCGCCGTCGAGATCGGCGACCACCGGGTTGGGCGGCGCCGACTCGATGACGTTGTAATCCTCGCTCAGCGGCGCGGCCCTGGCGTCAGGTGCAGGAAGAACGGTCCAGTCGTAGCCCCTTGCCTGCCAGCGGCTGCGGTCAGCGTTGAAGACAAAGGGCATCTCGTACAGGCTGCGGTACGGGTCCGCGCCGCAGTCGTAGACATTGCCGACGACGATAATCTCGCGCACGCCGTCGCCGTCGAGATCGGCAAGCACCGGCGCGCTGTTGGCGAAGTTGGGCCGGTGCTCGACGCCGCAGTTGGCATAGCCGCGCAGATCGACGGCATCATCCACGTGCACGCCGACCTGGCTCCAGACTTTGGGGCCTTTGGGATTGAAGTTGTTGTAGCGTGCGTTGGCCGGCAGTTGATTGCCATCGCGATCGAGCGCGGTAATATAGTGCGTGTCGGTCGGCCCGATGATCTCGGCGTAGCCGTCGCCGGTGAGGTCGCCCACCGCGGCGTTCTGGTTGTACATGCCCCAGCCGTAGCCCGCCTCGCCCGCGCGCCGTGCGGGCCAGCCCGCGCGCACGCTGCCGTCGGGTTCGTAGACGCTCAGTTGCCTGGTCGATCCGCCCGACGCGCGCCCGACCACCATTTCCAGGTGGCTGTCCTGGTCGATATCGGCCACTGCCAGCGTGCGCACCTCGCCTGCGCCGAAGGGATGGCGCGTCCAGCGTGCGCTGCCGTCGGCGTTGTAGACGGTAAGCTGGTCGCCGCCTCGCCCGACGACGATTTCCAGCGAGTTGTCGTTGTCGATGTCGGCCACGACCACGCCGGGCCAGGCGCGGCTGGAGTTGGCCGCGCGCTGCGCCAGCGCGCCCGTCGCGCCGTCGAGGATCACCAGGTCGTAGGCCGCCGCGATCACCTCCATCGTGCCGTCGCCGTCCAGGTCGGCCACGGCGGGCGAGGCGTACCAGCCCGTCTGGCACCAGGAGGCGAAGCAGCCGCCGCGCTGCCACTTGAGCACCGGCGGCTGGATGCCCGGTGGTGTGGGCGTCGGCGTGGGCGTGGGCGGCGAGACGGCGCCGCCGAGCACCAAAGGCAGGTAAAGACTCGACCCGGGGCCTTGGGCCAGCGCAGGCCGGAGCAGCAGCGCGCTGCCTGTCAACACCAGCGTGGCCAGGAGCATCCACAACCAGCTTCTTCGCATTGAACACCTCTCTTTTGAATCTGTCGCGTACCTTGCACCAGCATAACGGATTCAGTCCGGCAAAACCGGACGATACCCGGCTGATTGCGCAGTGACAAGAAACCGCGATCGGTGCAAGTGACATCTCAGTGTGTTCCGAGAATTGCTTGCGTAGCCCATCTGTTCTATACTGTATTGAACAGGACAATCGTCAAAAGTTGGCGTCCTCAGCGCGTCCTGTCCTTTCCATCCAGATGAAGGAGCAAACTATGCAGAACGCACCACTCGGCCACATGCAGTTCAATGTCGATGCAGACAACCTGCCATTTTATCGCGATCTTTTGACCTTTTTGGAGTGGCGACTGCTCGGCGAATGGCCCGGGATGATCGGACTTGGCAGCGAGTCGGGGCAGAGCCTCTGGTTCAGCGGCCAGGTCAAGGACGTCAGCAATGACTATGACGGGCCAGGGCTGAATCACCTCGCCTTTGCCGCGGCTTCGATGGCGGATGTGGATGAAGCAGTGCACTGGTTGCAGGCGCACGACGTGGCTACACTCTTCGAGACCCCGCGTCATCGCCCGGACTTTTCGAGTGATGAGCAGAGCACCTATTACCAGGTGATGTTTGAGACGCCGGATCGCATGCTGATGGAGATTGTCTATATCGGGCCGAAGTAGAAGCATGGGCCGCGGCTGACGCGGATCGAGCAGATTGCCGCGGATAAAGATCCGGGGCAATTCGCCCGATCCGCGTCAGCCGCGGTCAATCCCAGGCTGTCAAAGCTTCACGCCACGCAGGCGCAGGCTGTTGCTCACCACAAAAATGCTGCTGAAGGCCATGGCGCCGGCCGCGATGATCGGATTGAGCTGGAATTTCGGCCCCAGGAAGGGCACCAAAATTCCCGCGGCGATCGGGATCGCAGCCACGTTGTAGGCAAAGGCCCAGAAAAGATTCTGCTTGATCGTGCCCAGGGTGCGCCGGCTGAGTTGGATCGCCTGCGGCACACTGCGCAGATCGCCGCGCATGAGCGTCACGTCCGCGGCTTCGATGGCGACATCCGTGCCCGTGCCGATGGCCATGCCGACGTTGGATTGCGCCAGCGCGGGCGCGTCGTTGACGCCATCGCCCACCATTGCCACCACACGGCCGGCCGCCTGCTCCTGCTTCACCGCGTCAGCCTTGTCGCCGGGCAGCACCTCGGCCTTGACTTCCTGCTCGGGATTCAACCCAACCTGGCGCGCAATCGCCTGCGCCGTGCGCCAATTGTCGCCGGTGAGCATGACCACGCGCAGTTGCTGCGCGTGCATGCGCTTGATCGCTTCGGCGCTGCTCTCCTTCACGGTATCGGCCACGGCCAACAAGCCGGCTAACGCGCCGCCCACAGCCACGGCCATGACCGTCTTGCCTTCGTCCTGCAGGCGAGTGATGTCGGCCTGCATTGTCGTGATGTCCAGGCCGCGCGCGGTCATCAGCGCGGGGCTGCCCAGCAACACATCCTGCCCATCGACGCGCGCTTCGATGCCGCGCCCCGTGATCGAATCGAACGACTCGACTTCACTCAGCGTCACCCCCTGCGCTTTGGCATATTCCACAATCGCCTCGGCCAGGGGATGTTCGCTGGCGCGCTCGGCGGAGGCGGCGTAGTAGAGGAGAGATTGGGAGATTGAGAGATTGGGAGATTGAGAGATTGGAGATTGGAGACTGGAGACTGCTGTCGCTTCCTCTCCCTGTCTCCCTGTCTCCCCCTCTCCTTGTCTTCTGGTCTCTTCGTCTTTCCGCTCCCCTCGCCCCTCGCCCCTCGCCACCACATCCGTCACCGTGGGCTTGCCTTTGGTGATCGTGCCGGTCTTGTCGAGGACGACGGTGTCGATCGCGCCAGCTTTTTGCAGCGCCTCGGCGTTTTTAATCAGGATGCCATGCTGCGCGCCGACGCCGGTGCCCGCCATGATCGCGGTCGGTGTGGCCAGACCCAGCGCGCACGGGCAGGAGATGAGCAGCACCGTGGCCATGAAGATCAGCGCGATGCCCAGCGGACTCTCGTGTGGATAGAAGGCGGCGGCGCCCCAGAAATACCAGAACAGCCCGACGAGCAGGGCCAGCGACATGACGGCCGGCACGAAAATGGCCGACACCTTGTCCGCCAGATCCTGAATCGGCGCGCGGCTGGCCTGGGCGTCCTGCACCATCTTGACGATCTGCGCCAGCGCGGTCTGTTTGCCCACGGCGGTTGCCCGGAAGCGGAAACTGCCGGTCTTGTTGATCGCGCCGCCGATGACGGAATCGCCTGCTGTCTTGCTCACGGGCAGGCTCTCGCCGGTGAGCATGGACTCGTCCACGGTGCTCTGGCCCGCGGTCACCGCGCCATCGACCGGGATCTTCTCGCCCGGCCGCACGACGACGAGATCGCCGACCAATACATCCTCCACCGGGACTTCGAGCTCTTCCGCCGTGGCCCCATCCCCGCGCACGATGCGCGCGGTCTTGGCGCGCAGCCCCAACAGCTTGCGGATCGCCTCACCGGTCTGGCCTTTGGCGCGCGCTTCGAGGAATTTGCCCACCGTGATCAAGGTCAGGATCATGGCCGCCGACTCGAAGTAAACGTGATAGTGCATTGGGTCAAGCCGCAGCACGAGCACGGCCAGGCTGTAGAAATAGGCGACGCTTGACCCCATCGCCACCAGCGTGTCCATGTTGGCGGTGCGGTTTTGCAGCGCCTTCCACGCGCTGACGTAGTAATCCTTGCCCAGGTAGACCTGAACGATCGTCGTCAGGCCGGCGACCAGCCACAGCCGTCCCGGAAAATCGAGCGCGAGGCCAACCATCTCCGCCATGCTCAGGATCATGATGATCGTGCTGAGCACCGCGCCGACGATGACCTTGCGCCGCTTGTTTGCGATCTCGGCGTTGCGCGCGGCTTGCTCCGCATCGATCTGCTCTTGTTCGCCGCCCTCGACCTCGATGATCTTGTAGCCGGCGTCGCGCACCGCACGCTTGATGTCGCCAAGTTCGACCATTGAAGGCAGATAGGTGACGTGGGTGCGTTCGCTGGCATAGCTCGTATTGACGTCGAGCACGCCATCCAGCCGCTTGAGCGTGCGTGTGATCGTGTTGGCGCAATTGTTGCACGTCATGCCCGCCACAGGCAGATCGGCCTCGGCCAACGCCGCGCCGTAGCCGACGCCCTTGATCATTTCGATCATCTGCTCGGGCGTGACGCGCTTGGGATCATAGGAAATTGTCGCGCGCTCGCTGGCATAGGAGACGCTGGCCTCATCTACGCCCGGCATGCGCTTCAAGCTGCGCCCTACGGTGTTGGCGCAGTTGGCGCAGGTCATGCCGACAATGGGAATGACCAGTTCTTTGGTCTGTGTGTTTTTGGGGGCGACTGTGGTTGCTGCCGTCATAACTTTTGCCTCGCAAATTAGAGAGTGGAAATTGGGAGATTGGAGATTAAACAAAGCGCGCACGATGCGTCATGTACGCAATCTCTAATCTCTAATCTCCAATCTCTTAATCTCCCAATCTCTTGTCCTCTCTTACGCCGCCGGATAACCGATCTCTTCCAGCATCTTTTCAACTTCGGCCAACACATCGTCGTTCTCGACTTCGACGGTGACCTGTTTGCTGTCAAGTTCGGCCTTGACCTCCTCGACGCCATCGACGAACTTGAGTTCGCGCTCGATGGTGGCGGTGCAATGGCCGCAGGAAATCGCGGGGACGTTGTAGGTCTTGGTGCTCATCTGCTTGCTCCTGTTAATTGATAAGTTGACTTGTTGCTGAACGCCAGGGCCGGCAATCTAGCGCTAAGGCTATAACTTGCCGGTGGCCTTGAAAACATCCATGATTTCGGTGACGACGCGCGTTTTCTCCACATCATCTTCGCTGCGGATTGCAGTGGTGACGCAGGTGTTGAGATGATTCTCCAGCGTTAACGCGCTCACCCGCTCCAATGCCTGCTGCACAGCCTTGACTTGCTTGAGAATGTCCATGCAATAGGCGTCCTCCTCCACCATGCGCTCGATGCCGCGCACATGCCCTTCGATGCTTTTGAGCCGGTTGATCAACGTCTGTTTTTTAGCTGAATCCAACATCTTCGCCGCCTTTTTTTGCCCCACCCCCTATGGGAAGGGGTTGGTAGATAGTATAAGTGGATCGGCGCACTTTGTCAAGCGTCCCCCGGTTGAATTGCGCCTGACATGATTTGACAATCCGCACCGTCGTTGGCAGATTGAAGGCGATAATCGAACACCGCTGCTTCAGCCCCATTTCACACGCAAAGATAGACAGTGAACCCGATGACAACTCAACAGATAACAACTCAACAGATGACGACTCAACAACCCTTTACCTTTTTCCTAAATCAATTTGAAGCGCGCATCGAAGGCGTCGAGCCGCTCGTGCGCCGCTTATCGTCGCTGCGCGGTCAGTTTCTGGACCAATCTGCGTTTGACGCCATTCTGGCCCAGGGCGACCCGATGCTTTACAAAGTCTACGCGGTGGATCGCCCCGGCGTGGACGGTGAGCTTTCGTCCGGCCTCACCATTCTGCATCCCGGCAAAGTCGGCGATGAGTATTTCATGACAAAAGGACATTTTCATGCTGTGCTGGAGACAGGGGAGGTCTACTATTGTCTCGGCGGGCGCGGCATGATGGTGATGGAAACGCCGGAGGGCGACTGGCATGTGGCCGAGATGACGCCGGGCGCGGTTGTTTACGTGCCGCCGCGTTGGGCGCATCGCTCTGTCAATGTCAGCATCGCCGAAGACCTGGTCTTTTTCTGGGTCTACCCGGCCAACGCCGGCCATGACTATGGCGCCATCGAGCGTCAGGGCTTCCGCAAGCTCATTGTCGCACAGGAGGGCGCGCCGGCGATCGTCGACAACCCGCGTTGGCTGCCGCCGGCGCAACGCTAAACCGGGCGCGTTCCAGCAGAGGGGCGAGACTATTCCCAGCGTTGGTCAAGAGGCGCCGATAGACTTATACGTTATCCACAAGGAGACCAAACGTTCATGAAGCATTATCCTGCTTCCATTCTGTTCTTTGCGCTGCTGCTGGCCGCGTGTACACCGGCATTTTCCCCGCGCGAGGGCGCGCCCGCCGCGGTGACTTCCCCCGCGCCGGCTGCCGCTGCCGAAAATACCGTCGCCGCCGCGCCTGCGCGCGCGGCAGACGCAGCGGCGACGGAAACCATACCATTGCCGACCCCAACCGTAACCTCGGAGGTTACACCGCTGGCGCCTGATCAGGTGCGCATACGCCTTGCACCGGCCTACGATGGCTTTGAAGCGCCAGTCTTTCTCACCCACGCGGGCGACGGTAGCGGGCGGCTGTTCGTCGTCGAGAAGACCGGCAAGATTTGGGTCATCGCTGACGGCGAGGCGCAGCCGGCGCCTTTCCTCGACGTGAGCAGCAAAATCACGGCGGCGGGCAACGAGCAAGGCTTGCTTGGCCTGGCCTTTGCGCCCACCTTTGCCGAAAGCGGCCATTTCTTCATCAACTACACGGACAAACAGGGCGCGACCACCGTGGCGCGCTACACAGTAACGGACGCCGACCCGAATCAGGCCGACCCACAAAGCGCCTTTACCGTGCTGACCGTGGCGCAGCCGGCCGCCAACCACAACGCCGGGATGCTGGACTTTGGGCCGGACGGCTATCTCTACGTGCCGCTGGGCGACGGCGGCGCGGCCAACGACCGCTTTGACAACGGCCAGAACCCCGCCACGCTGTTGGGCAAAATCCTGCGCCTTGATGTAACCACCGACCCTGCGCAACCTTATCAGATTCCCGCGGACAACCCTTTCGTCAGCGCCGATTGGAAGGGTCAGGATGTGCGCGACGAGGTGTGGGCCATTGGGCTGCGCAACCCGTGGCGCACCAGCTTTGACCGTGAAACGGGCGATTTCTGGGTGGCCGATGTCGGCCAGAATCAGATCGAAGAAGTCAATGTCGTGCAACCGGGCGCGCCGGGCGGCGAGAATCTGGGTTGGCCAATCATGGAAGGGAGGAGCTGCTTCAACACGGCTGATTGTGATCAGACTGGCCTCACCCTTCCTGTGACCGATTACACGCACGTGGGCGGCAATTGTTCGGTGACCGGCGGCTACGTCTATCGCGGCGCCGAATTTCCGCAGTGGCGCGGCATCTACTTCTATGGCGATTATTGCAGCGGCCGTTTCTGGGCATTGGCGCCCAACGGCAGCGGCGATTGGCGCAACGCTGAGATTCTCGACGCCGATTTCGTGCTCTCCTCCTTTGGCGAGGATGAAGCGGGCGAGTTGTACGCACTCGATTACGGCAGCGGCGTGATCTATCGTCTGATGGCGGAGTAGGTGGATTCAACTATGACTCAAGCTGCGATTTTATCACATTCGACCCGGCCGCCGGTCGATTACAGCAAGAAATGGTGGGTGTTGCTTGCCGTGGGGTTGGCGCTTTTCCTGGGCAGCGTCGACGGCAGCATCGTCAATGTGGCCGTTGCGCCGCTGATGCAGAGCCTGCATGCCGACTTTCCCACTGTGCAGTGGGTTATTCTCTCCTACCTGCTGACGTTGACGCTCCTGCTGGTCGGCATGGGGCGGCTGGCCGACATGATGGGCAAGAAGCGCATCTTCGTCACGGGCATCGCCACCTTTCTCGCTGGCTCGATGTTGTGCGGATTAGCGCCCAATGTCTACTGGCTGATCGGCTTCCGTGTCCTGCAGGCGGTGGGCGCGGCGATGGTGATTGCACTGGGCACGGCGATTTTGACCGAGGCGTGGCCTTCCCAGCAGCGCGGTCAGGTGTTGGGGCTGGCCGCCGGCTTTATCTCGCTGGGGATCGTGCTGGGGCCGGTGGCCGGCGGCTTGATTCTGGGTGCGTTGAGCTGGCGCTGGATTTTCTACGTGAACATCCCGATCGGCGCGATCTCCCTGCTGCTGGTGCTGCTCTACCTGCCGCCGATGGCGCCGCAGAACCGGCGCGAGCGGTTTGACTTTCTCGGCGCCGTGGTGATGGGCGGCGGTCTGTTGGCGTTCACGCTGGCGATGACCGCCGGCCAGAATGCGGGCTTCACCGATCCACGGATCCTGGGACTGCTGGCCGTCAGCATCCTCATGCTGGCGATCTTTATCGTGGTGGAGCGTCGCGTACAGCACCCGCTCATGGATCTCTCTCTGTTTCGCGTGCCGGCCTTCTCGCTCAACCTCTTCACCGCGACGCTGGCGTTTATTGCCATTTCCGGCGTCGTGTTGCTGCTGCCCATCTATTTGAACCTGGCGCTCGGCTTGGACATGACGCGCGTGGGGCTGTTGATGGCAGCCGTGCCGCTGGTCATGGTGCTGTTGCAGCCGATCTCCGGCGCGCTGTCCGATCGCCTGGGTACGCGGCCGGTCAGTCTGCTTGGCCTGTTTTTTATCCTGGCGGGCTATCTGACCATGACGACATTGCAGCTCGACAGTTCGCAGGTGGGGTTTGTGTTGCGGATGTTGCCGGTGTCGATCGGGATGTCGATCTTCAACTCGCCCAACAACAGCGCCATCATGGGCGCGGTGCCGCGCACACGGCTCGGCGTGGCTTCAGGCATTCTGAGCATGGTGCGCACGCTCGGCCAGGTGACCGGTATCGCGGCGCTGGGCGCATTTTTCGCCAGCCGCGTGGTTCATTATGGCAGCGTTGAGTTGGATTCAGCAACGCCCCAGGCCATCTTGCTGGCGCTGCATGACCAGTTCTTCCTGGTCGCTGCGCTGATCTTGGCGGGCATCGTCGTGTCGGCATTAACGTGGCGCTGGGAGATGCGCACCCAGGCCGGCAAAGCGTCTGCGCCCCTACAGCCAATGACAGACCGTTCAGCAATAGCAGCGTCGGCGGATGAGCCAAATTTCCACGGTTAAAACGATAGACCACGGATGAGGCGGATGAGACAGATTTTTATCCGCCTCATCCGTGGTCTATCGAAAGCCGGCTGAACCGTTGCCATTTGCGCAGGAAATCCGCCGTCTACTGTCCTCATCCCACTGTCAGCGGGATTTCTTCTATCGTTTCCAATACTGGTTCGTAGCGGCAGCGACAGCCGAGCGGGGAAGTGCAGCCGCGGTGCGGCAACTCTGGCACGCGCGCGACAAGATACTGCTTGCCCGCGTGCTGACGGCATGGCTCGCACGTGTGCGCGTCGTCGGGCCCGACGATCTCCAGCCGGCGCACATGGTCGCCGCCCTTGACGCGCTGCCACGTTTCCTGGTTGTTGACGTAAAGTGCGATCGCGTGGGCGCGCCAGTAGACCGCCTCGCTGATGTCCATGTCCGGGCGTGCTAACTCCTGAGCGACGCCTGGCGGGATCTGATCGGCCGTCACGCGCCAGGTAGCGCCCCACAGATGTTCTTCAGCCGCATAGAGTTTCAGCCACGCCACTGTTTCCGGGCTGAGTCCGTCGAGCAACCAATGGTCGAGGAAAAAGATGCGCCGCGTCACTGCACTGTGGTTCATGGGGGGCTCCGGCCCGGTCCACTCCGCCTTGCCGAGCGGGGTGCGGTTCTCGTATTGGCGACGAATCGTCAGCGCCTCGCTCGTCATCATCTGCGCCAGCGCTTCGTGCACACCCTGGCGCGCCGCGTGTTTTGTCTGCTCCGTGCGGTGCAGATAGGCATCGACCCAGGGGCGCCCGCTCTCCGTCACCTGATAGCCGGCGCCGGTGGCCGCAAGCCAGCCCTGCTTTTGAAAGAGCGCGATCATCTCCGCATACGGTTTGGGCAGGACGCGGCTCCAGTCGCGCTGTGCGGTCGCGGCATGAAGTGCACGCGGCGTCGCAAACTGCGCCAGCAAGTCGATCTGCGCGTATTCCTTCAATTCCTGCGATTGCGCCAGCGCCATGCCATCCAGCTTGGCGCCAAAAAGATTTTTCAGTAATTGCATGGTTCGAGTTTGATCCCTCTACAATAATGACGCCAGTCGCGTCAGGACACCCAAGAGCAGCGCGCTTAGCCGCGGCACAATCACGGCGCCTGCCTCCACCACTTCCTGATGCGAAGGTTGCCCCGTCGCCTCCAGGTGGTCGATAGCGACGTTGGTGATCGTGCTCAGGCCAAGCACTTCCATGCCGGCATGATGCGCCACCATTGCCTCCGCGGCCGTGCTCATGCCGACCGCATCGGCGCCCAGGCCGCGCAACATGCGCACCTCCGCGGGCGATTCAAAGTTCGGGCCGGAAAGCTGTAAATAGACGCCGCGCCGCAGCGGAGTCGCAGTGTGCGCGGCCACTTCGTTTGTCAGCGCACGCAGCCGCGGCGTATAGATGTGATTGGCTGCCGGAAAACGCGGGCCAAAGTCTTCGAGGTTGGGGCCGCGCAGCGGGTTGGCGCCGGCCATGCCGGCCAGGTTGATGTGATCCTCGATCAGCATAATGTCGCCGGTGGCAAACGCTGGATTGAGACCGCCGGCCGCGTTGGTGACGATCAAGAGATTGGCGCCCAGGCGCTGCATGACGCGCACGGGCAGCGTCACCTGTTGCATGGGATAACCTTCGTAATAGTAAAAGCGTCCCTGCATAACGCAGACAGCGACGCCGGCCAATTGCCCTACCACCAACTGCCCGACGTGACCCGCCACCGTGCTGACCGGGAAATGGGGGATCTTGGCATAGGGAATGATGTTTGCGTCGGCGATCTGGTCGGCCAGCTCGCTCAGCCCGCTGCCCAGGATCAGCCCAACTTGCGGTTGATGGCGGATACGGCCGCGCACGAAGGCGGCCGCTTCTTCGTAAACGGATGATGCATAGGGTGTGTTCATAGGCTGCCATTGTACTCAAGTGCACGGATTCGTTCAAACGAGCCAACGCGCGCGACGCTGCAACGGCAACACGTCACCCCGCAAGCTACCGTAGGTCGGGCTACCAGCCCGACGTGCATTGCACCAATAACCAGCCAGTAGGTCGGGCTACCAGCCCGACGTGTATTGCACCAATAACCAGCCAGTAGGTCGGGCTACCAGCCCGACGTGCATTGCACCAATAACCAGCCAGTAGGTCGGGCTACCAGCCCGACGTGTATTTCACCAACGACCAGCCCGACGTGCATTGCGCCAATAACTACCAGCCCGACGTGTGTTGTGCTAGACTGCATGGACGAACTTTCAACAAAAACCGAGTTTCTTCAAGAAACTCGGTTTTTCAGTCGTAAAATTCATCCCCATGCGGGAGAGCAAGGAGAGACCAAGATGGCTGCACCTGCAATTTGTGTCGTCGGCTCGATCAATCTGGACATGAACGCCTATGTGGAACGCTTTCCTCGACCGGGCGAAACGCTGCATGGCGATCGGTTTACGACTGGCTACGGCGGCAAGGGCGCCAACCAGGCGGTGATGACGGCGCGTATGGGCGGGGTCGTCACAATGATCGGGCGGGTGGGGGACGACATCTTCGGGTCAGATATGCGCCGCAATCTCGCCAGCGAGGGCATCCATACCGATTTCGTCCTTCCCAGCCAGGGCGTCTCATCAGGCGTCGCCGTGATCACGATCGACGAAAACGGCCAGAATAACATTGTCGTGATTGCGGGCGCCAACGGTCTGGTCTCACCGGAGGATGTCGAACAGGCGCGCGGCGCCATCACCGGCGCGCAGGTGCTGCTCTGCCAGATGGAGGTGCCGATGGCGGCCAATCTGGCCGCCCTACGGATTGCGCAGGCCGCGAGCGTCGTGACTATTTTCAACTCCGCACCGGTCAGCAGTGAAATTCCGCGTGAGGTCTACCAACTGACCGACATCTTCTGCCCGAACGAAAGCGAGGCCGAGTTGCTCACCGGCCTTCCTGTACACACGCTTGACGATGCGCGCCTGGCCGCGGCGGTTATCCTGGAGCGCGGAGCAAAAGCCGCGCTGATCACGCTGGGCACGCGTGGCTGTCTCTACGTCACCGCTACGGAGGACGAACACATTCCCGTACAAGCTGTGACCGCGGTGGATACGACTGGCGCCGGCGATGCCTTTGTGGGCAGCCTGGCCTATTGCCTGGCCAGTGGCTGCTCAATGCGCGACGCCATCACGCGCGCCAACGCCATCGCCGCCATCAGCGTCCAGGCGCCTGGCGCTCAGTCCAGCTATCCACGCCGCGATCAGTTGCCGGCGTGGCTACAAAAATAGAGACATGTCCAATCGAATCGTCCTCATTTTTACCCTATTGCTGGCCTGCCAACTGGCGGGCGAAGTCGTGACCCGATTGTTGCGCCTGCCCGTGCCCGGCCCTGTGCTGGGGATGGTGATCCTGTTCTGCGCGCTGCTGATGCGCCGTCAGGTCCCGGATGACCTGAGCGCGGTGACGGGCGGGTTGTTGCACAACCTGTCGCTGCTCTTTGTCCCGGCGGGCGTCGGGGTGATGCTGCACGCACAGCTTCTGGTGGAAAATTGGGTGGCGCTTTCGGCCGCGCTGCTGCTGAGCGCGGTCATCACCATCGTCGTCACCGGCGTTGTGATGACCTGGGCGCTGCGGCTGACGCAAGAGAAAAAGGCAGGCGCAGCGTGATCGCCAATCCCAGTGAGATTTGGGTCTACCTGGCCGCCAGCCCCCTGCTCCACCTGACCATGACGCTGACGGCTTATCTGGTGGGCGATTATTGCTTTCGCAAGAGCGGGCAGAAGGCGATCTTTAACCCGGTGCTGATGGCGATCGTCCTGCTGGTCGTCATCCTGCGCGCGACCAACACTTCATACGAAACCTATTTCGAGGGCGCCCAGTTTGTGCATTTCTTGTTGGGGCCGGCTACGGTGGCATTGGCCGTACCGCTCTACCGCCAGTTTGACCGTGTGCGCCACTCGGCGCCGGCCATCCTGGTTTCGCTGCTGGCTGGCTCCGTCACCGCCGTGTTGAGCGCCACGCTGATCGCCTGGCTGCTGGGCGCGCCGCAAGATGTGATCGCGTCGATTGCGCCCAAATCCGCCACGACGCCGATTGCGATGGGCGTCTCCGAACAGATCGGCGGGTTGCCCTCGCTGACAGCCGTGCTGGTCATCCTCACCGGCATTGTCGGCGCCATGGCCGGCACGACGATCTTGGAGCGGGTGGGCGTGCGCGATGCAGGCGTGCAGGGCTTTGCGTTGGGTCTGACCTCGCACGGCATCGGCACGGCGCGCGCCCTGCAGGTCAGTGAAGTCGCCGGAGCCTTTTCGGCGCTGGCGATGGGTCTCAACGGGCTGGCGACTTCCTTGTTAGCGCCGCTGCTCGTCCATCTGCTGGGGTTGTGGTGATAAGGATAAATCGATGATCTCGCAACGTGATGCATTGCCCATTTACTTTCGTCTCGAAGGCGTCCTCACCGTTCGTGACGCCAAACGTCATATTCCCCACGCTTTTGTCATGCCCGACGACGCCACGCGGCTGGACATTCACTTTGTCTGTGAACCCGCCGCGGCGCAGGGGCTGGATAACATGCTGACGCTCAGCCTCTTCGACGCGCAAGGCTGGCGCGGCGCACGCCATCGCGGCGGGAATCGGCACGATGTGTGGATCGAGGCTAACGCCGCGACGCCCGGCTATCTGCCTGGCCCCCTCCCGCCGGGGGCGTGGATCGTCCAGATCGACGCCCATCGCATCTTGCCCGGCGCGCCGTTGCACTACACGCTCGACATTGAAATCCGCACTGAGATCAGCAGCGGCGCGCCAGGCGGCGTTACGCCGGATATTGGACAAGCTGCCTCCGGCCAGGTCGTTCGTCACGCACCGGGCTGGTTTCGCGGCGATTTGCATAGCCACACCGACCATTCCGACGCCGGCGACCGCACGGTGACGCAACTAATCCAGGCCGCCCATGCTGTGGATCTCGACTTCTTGTTTCTGACCGATCACAACACCATCTCCCCGCTGGCGCAAGTGGACGCACTGTCCAGCCCCGACCTGCTCGTGGCAGGCGGCGTGGAACTGACCACCTTCTGGGGCCATGCACTCGTGCTCGGCGCACGGCGCTGGATCGACTGGCGTTTTCGCCCCGGCGACAACGTGATCAATCGGCTGGCCGAAGAAGCTTATGCCAACGGCCACCTTTTCATCATGGCTCATCCTGCGTCGGGCGGCGACCCGTATTGCACGGGCTGTGCATGGCGCTTTGGCGAGATGATGCCGGGCGCGGCGCGCATCATCGAGATCTGGAACGGTGTGTGGGCAGGCGATTCCAACAACGAGTTGGCGCTGGCGCTCTACTATGACTGGCTCAACCAGGGACATCGGCTAGTTGCCACTGCGGGCAGCGACACACACAGCACCGCGGACTATGCAGCCGGGCCGGGTTTCAACGTCATCTACGCTGAGGAACTGTCGGAAGCGGCGCTGCTGCGGGCGATCGCGGCGGGTCATCTCTATTTGAGCAGCGGGCCACGGTTGACGCTGGAGGCGCAGGAGCAGGACGGAGCAGTGCGCAGGATGGGTGATATCGTCACGCAGCCCGCCACAGTCCACGTGCGCTGGCAGGCTTGCCCTGAAGGCGCGGTTTTGCGCGTGCTTGCCAACGGACAGTTGCTGCATCAGCAAGCTGTGGAGGTTGAGGGAAGCTTTCTCTACACATTGACGCCGGTGGATGCAAACTGGTTGGCAGCGGAAGTGCGCGATCAGGCCGGAGCGCTGCTTGCCATCACCAACCCGATCTTCTTCGACGAGGGCGCCTGAATCAATTCCGAGTTAAAAAAATCTATCCACAGAGGGCGCAGATTTCACAGATGCGGGCCTGTGCTGGAGTCTTAGAAGTAGCCACAGCCCAACCTTCTCGCCGGAATCTGCGTCATCTGGGTAAATCTTTGGATAAGTCCAACGCTGCCCTAACGACGCCCCAATTCGCGCTGCGCCAGCAACTCGAGCAGCCGCGCCAGCACTTCCTCGCGGTCGTCGCCGGTAAGCGCCAGCGCCATCTGCGCGGTGAGCAGGCCATACTTGACGCCGACATCGTAGCGACTGCCCGCCAGTTCGAGCGCCAGATACTTCTCGCGGCGCGCCAGTTCCACCAATGCCGCGGAGAGGGTGTAGCCGCGTTCAGGCTGTTCACCCGCGGCGCCCGCGGCAATCTGCGCTTCGAGGATGCTCATTACACCGGCAGTGAGGACATGCATCCCGAAGAAACAAAGATAGGAGCCGGCGCGCAGCCCCGGCACGATGAGATATTGCTCGGCCTGCGTCGGCGTGGGCTTTTCGATGACCGCATCGACTTCGTAGATCGCCTGTGAGCCGGGGACGCGCCGTCCACCCACCGCGCCGTAGTAGGGCAATAGACCTTCGCGCGTGGGTTGCACTGCGGAGATGGCGCACGCCTGCGCTTCCGCCATCGCCACCAATGCCTGCGCACAGCGTTGCTCCCCGCTGCTGACGTAAAGATGATCGCCGACCAGATGCAGAAAAGGGTCGCGGCCCGTGAACCCCTGAGCGCAGTAGACGGCGTGACCATGCCCTAGCGGTTCGGTTTGATGGACGAAATGGAGCCTGCGTGCATGCGGGCCGGCAACTTGTGCGTACGCCTGCTCGTCGCCCGACCGCACGACCACGCCGATCTCGTCAATCCCGGCGGACAGGACTTCCTCGATCAAGATCGTGAGCACCGACTTCTCGACGCCATCGCGGTCGATCAGCGTCTGCAAGGGTAGTGTCCGCTGTCGTCGTCCGGCCGCGGTGATGAGCGCTTTCTGAATTTTCATACCTGCATCAACCTGTTTTTATTGCCTGATTCCGATGTCATATAAGAGCGCTTGTAATGTGTATGCTGCCCCGGCCAACAACATCCCTGCAACCGATGACGCCACGATCACTACCAGGAAAGCGATGATCGGCAGCAAGGCCGCCCGCCAGCCGCGCACTGTGTGCGCAGTTGCCACGCCGAGCCACGTCGTCAGAAAGCTCAGCACCAGCACGAACGATTGAACAATCCCGGTGAAGGGCAGCACCAGGGCGAAAGCCACAAGGATCGAAGCGCTCTGCGCAAAACCCATGGCGCGGAAGGTGCGCGTAAAGGAGCCGCGCCTGGTCAACACCCAGCCCGCGGCAAAGACCACCGCCACACCAACGAAGTAAAAGAAAAGGTCGTTGACCATTTGAACCAAGTCGAATCCACGGTTTGTAACCGCGGAGTAAAGCATCGTCAGCAGCGTTGCAATCAGCAGCGCCGGCCCGGTCATGTAAGGATCTGCGACGACTTGCTGATAAGCGTTGCGGTCGAGCGTGAGGCAGCCAAGTGCACGCGGCAGCCACACTTTGAACCGGCGGATGCCTTCGATCAGCACGTCCGGCGCCCAGTCGGAGACGGTGGGCTGTGCGGGCGCCGGTTTTTCCAAAATCGGTGCGTTGCGATGGTTGTTGAGGATGTGGAAAACGTCGGTGGCGTTGCGGGTGTCGGGCGCCTCCATATCTGACGGATGAAAGAGGAAGGCGTCGGTTTGCTCGCCGCCCAAGCCGCCGTGATTGCCGATCAGCTCTTCCAGTGCGGCGACGGTGCCGTCAGGATAGACTGTGCTGATTACCCAGAGATCGCCGGCGCTGGGGAAGTCCATCACCCGCTTCAATTGCCAGACGCGCTTTTCGATGCTGGCCGCGGCTACGCCCTGCGCCGGTGCATAGGGCGCGACCGGATCGTCGCCCACCACTTCGCCTGTGTGCAGATTGCGCCGTCCCTGTTTGCCCAACACCACAGCCGTCATGTCGTCTGCGTAGCCGAGCACCAGGCCGATGCCTTCGTGTTGCACCAGGGCATCGACCATGCCAGGATAGGCTGCATCGAGTTCGCTCAGCATGATCTTGCGCGGAAAAAGGTCGAAATAGACCTGCGCGGCGTTGCCACTGCCGTAGGCCGTCACCGCGGCGGGTACTGTCGAGGTGGCTACGTTGCTGGCATTGGCGCCCATCTGCGCCAACTTTTGCCCCTGCTTCGCCACTGCGCTGCCGAGGGCATTCGTCGCGTTGGCATCCTGCATATTGGCCAATTCACCGGCGACCCCCTGCAGACCATAAGCGCCTGTGTCACCGCCGATCTCCTGCTGAACGGTCGTGCCGTGCGGCAGTTGTTGCTCGATAAACTCCTTGATCGTCACCCCGTAGCGCTGCAAAAAGGTGGGGCCAAAGGACTGGCCATGGTCGGAAAGCAGGATAAAGTCGTAGGGACGCGGCGCTTTTTCTTTGGCAACGCGATAGATCCGCGCCAACGTCTTGTCCAGCCGCTTGAGATCGCCAAACGCGTCGCTCGTCCATGGGCCGGAGTGATGGGCAACTTCGTCGTAGCCCAGGTAGAGCATGTAAATCGACGCCGAGCCGCGCATCATGTCGAGGATGGCAATGTGCGCTGAAATGTCGCGCATGAACGTAGACATGGCGGCGCGCAAGAAAGGATAGCCATGCTCCAGCCGATTGAGGCGCGGCCATACATCTTTGCGCTTCTGTTGCCAGCCTTCCCACAGCTCGCGTACAACTTCGGTGAAGAAGATCGCCAGCTCGCGCGTGAGGAAATAGGGGTCGAGCAGCAATAAGGCCACATCCTGTGCACGTCGTTGCTTTTCCACCGCATCGGTTTCAAACAAATTGGACATCGTGAACATCGACTTTTCCGCATCGCCGTTCAGCATGTTCATGATGCTCGACCCGTGACGCATCAGCCCTTGGCCGTGTCCATAGCGGGCGTTGAGTTCGGCCGCGTCGGAAGCGGAGACGTAAACTTTCTGCTGTGCTTTGTCGTACCAGCGATAGGCCGGAATATCATAATTGTCGCCAAACATGATGCCCGCCTGGCAGGAAGAGGTCATCGAAGGCAGGCCGCAATCGATGTGCGAAAGCACATAGCCATGCTCCTCGCTCAACTGGCGCAAGGTCGGCAACAAGCCATCGTCGAGCGCCTTTTGGATATGCCAATAGCTCAGGCCATCGATTTCTACCATCATCAGGCCACGCCCTGGCTCGCTGGCGCTGTCGAAGGGTTGCGCGCGTGCGCGGCGTTCGATGCGATTCTGGTAGAACGACCCTTCCTCATTGAGTTCGAGCACACCGGTGAGGATGGCATTGAAGAATGCAAAGGCCAGGCCGCCCACAATGCCACCCAAAAAGGTCACTTCGAAGCCCGGCAGCAGCCAGGCCGTGAGCCACAACGCCAGCGCGTTGACAAAGAAGCCGATTCCAAAGAGCGCGGCCCACCCTAATGGACGCGCCACCAACATAATGGCCGGACGAATCAGCAGGTTGACAATCGCCAGCAGCAGCGCCGCCGACACTGCGACCAATGGCAGGGACGCATCGTCAACTGTTTGCAGCACAATCCCCGGCACGATCCAGGCTGCAAGCAACAGCGACAGCGCATCTACTACCCACAGCACGGCAAACCGCACCAGCGCCAGCAAAGCGGTGCGTATCAGGTTGGTCATTAGGGTCGATTCCTTGCGCTAAGGGTGAAAAGAAGTTGCTCGCCTTTCGGTATATCATCTCTCAGAAATTCTGGCAAGCGTCATGGGTGCGGCTCAATCTCTCTGTCGCGCTGCCGATCAACGGCAGCATGCCCGACCTGGCTGTGATACAAGCTATGATACAATAAGGCTGCTTCAGACCAATCGCCTGGCAACGGTCATCCTGAATTTGTAGCCGAGCAGAGGTCAAACCAGGCTCTTTATCGTTTCGCCAATTGCACAAGAAGGCCTCTCATGCCGCAACTCATCGATTGGCTGATGGCTGGCGATCCGGCGATTCGCTGGCAGACGCAACGCTATCTGCTCGACGCGCCCGATCCGGTGTGGCGCGCCGAACGCCAACGTACTGCGGCGGCGGGCTGGGGAGCGCAATTTTTGGCCCATCAAGACGCCGACGGACGCTGGGGTGGCGGCGTCTATTCGCCCAAGTGGGTGTCGACAACCTACACCCTGCTCGTATTGATCGACATTGGCATCCCGCCCAGTTGCGGCGCAGCACAGCGCGGCGCACATCGGGTGCTGGATGAACTGCTGGGCGCGCAGGCTGACGCCGCCTTTCGCCGCCAGCTTGCCGGCCTCGACCGCTGCATCGTCGGCATGGCGTTGCAGATCGGCGTCTACTTCGGCATTGACGACGCTCGCATCGATCGGATTGTCGAAAACCTGCTGAGCGAGGTCATGGCGGACGGCGCCTGGAACTGCCGTCGCCACCGCCGTCCGCAGCCACATCACAGTTCCTTTCACACGACGTTGAATGTGCTGGAAGGTCTGCGCATTTACGCCGAGCAGGACGCCGGTGCGTTGAAAACCGATGTGCTGGCGGCCGAACAACAGGCGCGCGAATTTCTCTTGCAGCACCGGCTCTACAAATCCGACCACAGCGGCGAGGTGATCAACCCGAAGTTCACCATGCTTTCCTATCCGCCGCGCTGGCACTACGACGTGCTGCGCGGGCTGAGCTACTTTGCGCGCGCAGGCGCGCCTCGCGACGTGCGCCTGCAAGATGCGATGGCGCTGCTGAAAAGCCGCCGCCGTCAGGATGGAATGTGGCCCGTCCAGCAACGGTACGCCGGCAAGGAGTTCTTCATCATGGAAAAGACGGGCAGCCCCAGCCGCTGGAACACACTACGCGCCTTGCGCGTCTTGCGCTGGTGGGAGGCCGCATGAAGATCACCGTCTTTGCCGCCGGTTCCCGCGGGGATATTCAGCCTTGTGTGGTAGTGAGCAAAGGGCTGCAACAGGCAGGGTATCAGGTGTTGCTGGCCGCCCCCGAAGACTTTGCCGACTTCGCGCAAGAGCACGCTGTGGACTTTACGCCTTTGCGCGGCGATGTCCGGCAGATCATGGCGAGCGATACGGGGCGGAGGTTCATGGAAAGCGGCGGCGCCAATCCACTCTGGTCGATCCGTGCGGTCAGAACGATGATCGCGCCGGTCATCATGCAGATGGCGGAGGACGCTTACGCCGCCTGCCGCGGCGCGGACGCGCTGCTCTGCCTGGGCGTCTTCAGCGCCTTCGGCCACGCCATCGCCGAGGCGCTGCGCATCCCGATTGTCCACGTCGAACCAACGCCGCTGCTGCCGACGCGGGCTTTCCCCGCGCCCTCCTGGCCGATCCAGCGCGATCTGGGCGGATGGCACAATTACCTCTCCGGCGTGGCGATGCTGCGGGCGCTCTGGCTGTGGTACAGCCCGTTTGTGAACAAATTTCGGCAGCGGCTAGGGTTGTCCACCTACACAGCCACCGATTTTCACCGGGCGCTACGATCCACGCCCATGGTGAGCGCCTACAGCCCCCGCATCATCCCGCATCCGGCGGACTGGCCGGCCCACATCCACGTGACCGGCTATCTCTTTTTGGACGCAACGGCGGACTGGCAACCATCGCCCGAATTGCAAGCATTTCTGGCAGCCGGCGCGCCGCCGGTCTACATCGGCTTTGGCAGCATGGCCGGGCGCAACCCGGATGCACTGGCCCGGCTTACCCTCGACGCGCTGCGTATGAGCGGCCAACGCGGGCTGCTGCTCACTGGCTGGGGCGGCTTGCGCACAGCGTCAACCGGGGACAACGTCTTTGTGCTCGACTCGGCGCCTCACAGTTGGCTCTTCCCGCGCATGGCCGCGGTCGTGCATCATGGCGGCGCAGGCACCACTGCGGAAGGCGTGCGCGCCGGCGTGCCTACGGTCGTTGTGCCTTTTGTCCTTGACCAGCCATTCTGGGGTGCACGCATCCACGCGTTGGGGCTGGGGCCGCCTCCCATCCCACAGAAGAAGCTGACTGCGGAGCGACTGGCAGATGCGATCACAATGGCCGTGACCGATCGTGAGATGCGGCAGCGCGCCCGCGCGTGCGGCGAAGCCGTGCGGGCTGAACAGGGGGTTCACAACGCCGTGGAGGTAATCCGCCGCTACTTTGGCGATCCGGACAAGCACGGAGAGTAGCAGGAACCATGAAAGCAAACAACGAAATGTACACCGTCCTTCCCTACCCGCGCAGCCGGCTGCTCATGGTGGATGGCGGTCGGATGGGGCTGCGCAAGCATACAGTGCATGGGCTGGTGGAGTTTGACGTAACGCGCGCACGTACAATTATTCGCCAGCACAAGGAGCAGACGGGAGAGACGCTCTCCTTTGCGGCGTTCTTCCTCGCCTGTCTGGGCCAAGCCATCGACAGCAACAAGCAGATGCACGCGTATCGGAATTGGAAGAGGCAACTGATCCTTTTTGATGAGGTGGATGTCAACACTCTTTTTGAAGTCGAAGTGGAAGGGGAAAAGACGATTCGGCCCCATATCCTCCGAGCCGTGAACAAGAAAACCTTTAACGCGCTTCACCAAGAAATCCGGAGCTTTCAGCAGGAGCATCAGCATAGCCGGGAATCCAAATTTATCGAACGATTTGTCTGGCTGCCGGCCTTTGCCAGACGGTTTTTTCTCTGGATTCTCTTTCAAAACCCCAGGCTGATCAAGGAGTACTACGGGACGGTGCTCGTGACTTCGGTGGGAATGTTTGGCGCGGGAAGCGGGTGGGGTCTTCCCGTGCCAAACCATACTCTCCAGTTGACGCTGGGCGGCATCGCCAAGAAACCGGGCGCCGTTGAGGATCGGATCGAAATCCGTGAGTATCTAAACGTCACTATTAGCATCGATCACGACATTGTCGACGGCGCACCGGCGGCTCGCTTTACCCAGCGGCTGAAGGAGATGGTTGAAAGCGGCTACGGCCTATCTGATCCGGTTAAAATACCTTGAGATAGTGTCATGCAGGCGGGGGCAATCTAGACAAATGGTGAGTGAACGAATGGGCGCACAACAGACAACGCTGGCAGAGGCCGTGCGCCAAGCGTGTATCAAAACCGCGCTGGCGGCCTATGAGGATGCAGCCATGAATGGTCTTTGTCACGAAGGGGCATGGGAGTGTGCAGTGGATGCCATGCGCGCTCTGGATGTCACCGTAATCATCAGGCAGAGCCAGGCCCTGTCATCGGGGCGTGAGCAATGCTGACCACACAACCCGATTTTTACAACACGATCATCATCGGCGGCGGCTCGGCGGGCTGCGTGCTGGCCAACCGCCTCAGAGTCGACCCGGGCCAGCGCGTGCTCGTGCTGGAGGCCGGGCGCCGCGACGCCTGGTGGGACATCTTCATCCACATGCCGGCCGCGCTCACCTACCCGATCGGCTCCAAGTATTACGACTGGCGCTACTTATCCGAGCCGGAGCCGCACATGCACAACCGGCGCATCGCGCACGGTCGCGGCAAGCTGCTGGGCGGGTCGAGCAGCATCAACGGCATGATCTTTCAGCGCGGCAACCCGCTCGACTACGCACGCTGGAGCCGCGACCCCGGCCTGACGCGCTGGGATTATGCGCACTGTCTGCCCTATTTCAAGCGCATGGAGAACTGCCTGGCCGGGGCCGATGAATTCCGTGGCGGCGACGGTCCGTTGCTCCTGGAGCGGGGGCCTGCCAGCAGCCCGCTCTTTCGCACTTTCTTTGAGGCGGTGCAGCAGGCCGGCTATACGCTGACTGACGATGTCAACGGCTACCGGCAGGAGGGTTTCGCCGCGTTCGACCGCAACATCCATCGTGGTCGCCGGCTGAGCGCCGCCCGCGCCTATCTGCACCCGGTGCTGGCTCGCCCGAACCTGACCGTGCGCACCGGCGCCTTCACAACCCGCATCGTCTTTGAAGGGAAGCGCGCCATCGGGGTCGAGGTGGCGGAGGCTGGTCGCTCGCCGCAGCTTGTGCGTGGGGGACGCATCATCTGCTGCGGCGGTGCGATCAACTCGCCGCAGTTGCTGCTGCTCTCCGGGGTCGGCCCGGCCGCCGCACTGGAGGCGCTGCGCATCCCGGTCGTGCAGGATCTGCCCGGCGTCGGCGAGAACTTACAGGATCATCTGGAGGTCTATGTGCAGCACGCGTGCACACAGCCGGTTTCGATGGCGCCGGCGCTGCAGTGGTGGAACAAGCCATGGATCGGCGCGCAGTGGCTCTTCCTGCGCCGCGGACCCGCCGCCACCAACCACTTCGAGGCGGGCGGCTTTGTGTGCAGCAACGACGAGGTAGATTATCCCAACCTGATGTTTCACTTTTTGCCCGTCGCGATCCGCTACGACGGCACGTCGCCCAGCGGCGGGCACGGCTACCAGGTGCACGTCGGGCCGATGAACTCCGACGCGCGCGGGTCGGTCAAGCTGCGCTCCACTGACCCCACGAGCCACCCGGCGCTGCGCTTCAACTATCTCTCCACCGCGCAGGATCGCCGCGAATGGGTCGAGGCGATCCACGTGGCGCGCACCATTTTGGGCCAGCCAGCTTTTGCTGCATACGATGGCGGTGAGATTTCGCCTGGCCCCGCCGTGCAAAGCGACGCCGAAATTCTGGATTGGGTGGCGCGCGACGGCGAGACGGCCTATCATCCGTGCGGCACATGCAAAATGGGAACGGATGTGGTATCAGTGGTGCATCCTGACACGATGCAAGTGCATGGCGTGGAAGGACTGTTCGTGGTTGATGCGTCGGTCTTTCCCTACGTCACCAACGCCAACATTTACGCGCCGACCATGATGGTGGCGGAGAAGGCGGCGGATTTGCTGCTGGGCAACACGCCGCTGCCGCCGGCGCAGGCTGAGTTCTACCGGCGCCGCCCCGTGGATGACGCCAGGGCATAAACAGGCGCGCGGCGATTTCTTCTTTCAGTAGTTCACGATTTTGCCTCACACAAAGCCGCAAAGGCACAAAGTTGAAGATGGCGCTCTTTGTGTTCTTGGGGACTTCGTGTGAGTTTCGTGAAGTACTGTATTTCCACAACCGCAGACTCTTTTATGCGACCTGATCCGAGATGGGGATCAGGTGGATGTCGCGCTGGGGGAAAGGAATGGCGATGCCCGCCGCGTCAAAAGCCAGTTTGATGCGCTCGTTCATATCCCACTCTACCTGCCAATAATCCTGCGCCTTGACAAATGGACGCACGCCCAGGTTGACGCTGCTCTCGCCCAACTCCAGCACGATGATCACGGGGTGCGGTTCGCGCAGGACGCGCGGGTCGGCGTCCAGCATCTGTTGGGCGATCTGCCGCGCTTGCCCGATATCGTCGTCGTAGCTGATCCTGAAGATCATATCGATGCGCAAGACGCCCACCTTTGAGTAATTGATGATGCCGTTTTGTTGAATCTGTCCGTTCGGCAGAATCACGGTCTTTCGATCGGCGCGCAGAATACTCGAGGAGAGCGGCTGGATTTCGAGTACGGTCCCCGTCACGCCGTTGGTTTCAATCGTGTCGCCTACCTTGAAGGGCGCGAAGAGCAGGAAGTTCACCGTGGCCGCCAGATCGCGCAACGATTGCTGCAACGCCACGCCCAGCACGACCACCACGACGCCAGCCGACGCCAGCACCGCCTGCACCGGAAAGCCAAGTAGCCCCAGGATTGTCATGATGGCCGCGATCCATATTCCGTAATAAACGGTCGTGATCGCCAGCGTAATCAGAGCAGGCGTCAAAGCTGTGCGCAGCAGGATGGGATGCAATCGGCGCCGACTCCACGGCGCCAGCCAACGTGTGAAAAAAATAATGCCGGCCGCTAGGCCGACGCGCCATGCTACTTGAAACAAGAACGCGAGGAGTGGGTTGGCTGCAAACATGCGAATATTCCTTATTACAACTGACGTTCGAGCTGATCGAGACGGGCGCGCAGTTCATCCAGCACCGCCTGGTCGGCCTGCGCCTTCTCATCCAGCGCCTGGCGCATGGCGGCAATCAAAGCGGGCGCCTCCTCGGCTCTCTCCATGCCTACCGACAAATGACGGGCCGGCGTGGCGTGCGGGCGGCGAAACCAATCGGCCAGATAGCTGGTGATCACGGAAAAAAGCGCAACGCCAACCGTCATTACGGCGATGCCGACCAATCGCCCATAGTCGGTCACTGGATAGCGGTCGCCATAGCCAACCGTCGCGATCGTCACGTAGCTCCACCAGAGGGCGTCGTTGGCGGTGAGGATGTTGGCGTCCGGGCTGGCGTTTTCAGCTTGCAACACGAGGATGCCCGCCAATTCGAAGACAAGAATGGCAGCCAACAAAACACCGAGCAGGGTGCTCTGCGCGCGCTTGGCAACGATGCTGACGCCGACCGCCTCAATGTCCGCGCGTCGCAGCCGCCGGAGCGTCGCCCCTATCGCTATTAAGCGCCCTGCCGTGGCAAAGGGAACAGGCGAGCTTCCTATCAGCGTCAGCCATCCCCACTGATTGAGCAGCCAATGCAGACGGTCAGCCGAGCGTACAAAACGCGTGATGGCGTCCGCCATCAGAAAGATACTCAGCAAGACATTCATGAGCCACGCCACTGACCGTATATCGTTAGAAATCGGCAGCACCAGCAGCACGCTGTTGATAAGCATCAGCAGCACGACGCCCAGCACAAAGCCTTCATAGCCTGCGTGCACGACCAAAGTTTGTCGTGAGGAGGGAATGGGAGCAGGGTCTCGTGCTGGGTTGGTTTGTGACATGGCATGATCCCAGTTCTGCAGCGGCAACCTGATCAGTTACGCGCAGCGGTGTTTGGTAGAATCCGCAAGCATCCGCCTCATCCGTCCAATGCGCGGTCTACTTCCGCGATCTATTTCCACAGTCTATCTTTGCGCTGAACTGCCCAGGTGCGTGGCAACAAAGATCGCGGCGTCATACGCGCCAAGCCGGATCTTCACCCGTCCCCCTGCCGCGGTGCGTTGCCGGTTGCCCACGACATCGCGCCAGCGACCGTCATGCGGCACGGGCAATTCCACCGTGCGCGCTTTGGCGTCAAAATTAATCGCACACGCTGCGTAGTCGCCCGCATGATCCCAGCGGCAGAAACGGAGCATGTGTTCGCTGGCAAACTGATGTGCAAAGAAATGAATGTTGTCGCTGCGCAGGGCCGCATGTTGCTTGCGCGCCCGAATCAGCCGTTTGACGACATTCATGTGCTTGCGAAATTTGGGCTGCCCCAACTTACGCCACTGCATCGGCGCAAAGTCGATGGTGCGCGGGCTGTCGTCGCCATATTCCTGCCCAGCGTAGATCATCGGCACACCAGGCGCGGCAAAGACCATCACCAGCCCCAACTTGGCGCGCGCCAACGCCACATCCTGGAGCGTCATTCTTTGGGGGCGTGGGATGTGTTTGCCCGAATAAAACTTGATCTCGTGTTCGGGGCGGACTTCATCGTGGCTGCACGAGTAGTTGATCACCTGCGTGGCGCTGCCGAAGCCCAGGTCGCGATAGCCGCTTACCGCGCGGTAGATATCCTGCTTTTCCCATTCCCACCGGTGGTTGAGCACGTCATCCAGCGTATGGTGAAAATAGCCGTTCCAGACCGCGTCCATTTCGGTCTCTTGCACCAGTTTGGCCGCGGACTTTTCACCGTGCGTCCCCTCCAGTTGCCAGAATTCGCCGATCAAGATGCAATCGGGTTTCGCCTGCCGCGCGGCCCAGCAGATCGCCGCGATGCCGTGATAGGGGTCGAAGCTGGGGCGCGCTGGCTCGTTGCTGTCGTAATCAACGCCGCCCACCCAATCAAAGCGGAAACCGTCGATATGATACTCAGCCAGCCAGTAGCGCACGATGTCCTGGAAATAGCGCGTGGTTTCCGGGCTGAAATGATCCCAGTCGACGCCGCCCCACATGTTGATGCTCGACGGCGTATGGTGGAAGAAAGGATTCCAGCGCGTCCACCATTCGCCCTTTGGCCCGAAGAGCGGCGGATAGATGTTGTAATAAGGATGCTGACCCCAGGCATGGTTGAAGGCCACATCCACGATCACGGCCATGCCGGCGCGATGGCACGTATCGACAAAGCGTTTGAAATCCTCAGGCCCGCCATAGGCATTGGCGATCGCATGATAGAAGACGGGGTTATAGCCCCAACTTGAGTTGCCCGGAAATGCCTGGATCGGCATCAGCTCGACGCAGTTGACGCCCAATTTGGTCAAATGCGGAAGTTGGCGCGTCAACCGCTCGAAGTTTCCATAGTGCGGATGCCCGCCATGCCACGCGCCGGCAAAGTCGCGCACACACAGCTCGTAGATCACCAGGTCGCGCAGCGGCGGCGTCCGCCAGCGCCGGTCGCGCCAGGCAAATGGCGCCATGCGTCCCGGCAGCACGCCCCACGGTGCGTCCTGGCTCCATTGCACCTCGCGCGCATACGGGTCGCCAATCCAGGCGTGCGTGTCGTTGTCGACAAGCACATAGTAGCCATAGCGCGTCCGCCCAGGGTCGGGCACGGTGATCCACCACGTACCCGCGCCGTCGGTTTGCATGGGATGGCGCCGCGTGTCCCATTGGTTGAAATCACCAACGAGACTGACGACCGGTTTATAGGGTGCGCGCAACACAAACGTGACCTTGCCTTTCTCGACAAGGTCACGATGGGCGCCGCCGCGAATGTCAGCCGGCAGCCGGTCATGCGTCACCGCACGCTCAAATAAGTTGGAAAATTTAGATTCCATTGCGGCCAAGAAAGTCCGGAAAAAGGCGAACAGCGTTGACGCCATGCGCCCTATCGCCTTAATCATCCCATGTTGGCGATCAATGCCTGGCCGAATTCGCTGCACTTGACTTCGGTGGCGCCTTCCATCAAACGGGCGAAGTCATAGGTGACCACCTTCTGACCCACGGCTTTTTCCATCGCGCTCAGCACCAGATCCGCAGCTTCGCCCCATCCCATGTGGCGCAGCATCATCTCGCCGCTGAGGATGACCGAGGAGGGGTTGACCTTGTCCTGGCCGGCATATTTGGGCGCGGTGCCGTGCGTCGCCTCGAAGATCGCACGCCCGGTCTCGTAGTTGATGTTGGCGCCGGGCGCAATGCCGATCCCACCCACCTGCGCGGCCAGCGCGTCGCTGATGTAGTCGCCGTTGAGGTTCAACGTGGCGATGACGTCATACTCGGCCGGGCGCGTCAGGATCTGCTGCAAGAAGGCGTCCGCGATGACATCTTTGATCACGATGCCGTTGGGCAGCTTGTGCCACGGGCCGCCGTCCAGCGGCTCCGCGCCAAATTGCTCGCGCGCCACCTTGTAACCCCACTGCATAAAGGCGCCTTCGGTGAACTTCATGATGTTGCCCTTGTGCACCAGGGTCACGCTCTTGCGCTCGTTGTCGATGGCATATTGGATGGCAGCGCGCACCAGGCGGCTGGTGCCTTCTTCGCTCACCGGCTTAATGCCGATGCCGCTGCTCTGCGGGAAGCGAATCTTGGTGACGCCCATCTCGTTTTGCAGGAAGTCGATGATCTTCTTGGCGCCCGCGGTGTACGCATCCCACTCGATGCCGGCGTAGATGTCTTCTGTGTTTTCGCGGAAGATCACCATGTCGATCAATTCCGGGTGCTTGACCGGGCTGGGCACGCCGATGAAGTACTGCACCGGACGCACGCAGGCATAGAGGTCGAGCCGCTGGCGCAACGCCACGTTGATGCTGCGGATGCCGCCGCCCACGGGCGTGGTCAACGGCCCCTTGATGGCGACGATATACTCGTCGATGGCGTCCAGCGTCTCCTGTGGCAGCCAGATCGGCTCGCCGTAGACTTCGTTGGCCTTCTCGCCGGCGTAGACTTCCATCCAGGCGATGCGACGTTTGCCGCCATAGGCTTTCTCCACGGCAGCGTCGAGCACGGGCTGGCTGGCCGCCCAGATATCGACGCCGGTGCCGTCGCCCTCGATAAAGGCAACGATGGGGTGGTCAGGAACGTGAAGTTTGCCATCAGTAAGTTCAATCTTCTCTCCCTGCGGGATTGAGATTTTTTGAAATGCCATCATGTGACTCCTTTTTGTGGTTGAGGCGATTGATTCCACCAGAAAATACGCCAGTTGTGAGGTGGGCGTCGTTTTGTTTGCTCTGAAGCTTTGCCCGAAAGTGTACCAAAGAGCGATCAAACAGTCTATTCCCTGGTGTATTTGCGGACAAAAAAGTAGCTTCTAGGCCAGCGCCTCAGCCACCGTCTGCGCCAGTTGTTCGGCGTCGGGGGGTTTGGTCAGCCACCCCCACAGCCCAAATTCGCGCAGCGGCTCCAACTCATCACGCATTGGATGGCCGGTCAACAAAATCAGCGGGGTCGTATCCTTGCGCTTACGCAGCGCCTTGAGCAGCCCAACGCCGCCCAACTTTGGCATGACCACGTCGCTGATGATCAGGCGAAACGGCTCGGCCGCGGCTTCCAGCTTGGCGAGGGCATCTTCACCATTTACAGCCGCCTCGACCCGGTAGTTCCATCCTGCCACCAATTCTGTCAGGGTCACCCGCAAAGCAGCGTGGTCTTCGACGAGCAGAATACGTTCGCCGTGTCCCACCGGCGTCGAGACCGCCTGGCTGGACGACAGCTCAGGGACGATCATTGCAGTGCTGGGCAAAAAGATATCAAAGCGCGTGCCTTCGCCCGGTTGACTCGCCACCGTGATCTGACCATCATGTTGCGCAACAATGCCATGCACCTGCGCCAACCCCAGCCCCGTTCCTTCCCCATGCGCCTTTGTCGTGAAAAATGGCTCGAAGATGTGATCCATGATTTCTGGAGACATCCCGCCGCCGGTGTCCGCCACCGTCAGTTGCACCCAGTGGCCCCGCTTCATGCCAGGCAGCGGCGCCTCTTTTGGCTTCGTCACGGTGACGTGGGCCAGTGCGAAGTGCAGAAAGCCGCTTTCGGCAATGGCGTCGCGTGCATTGACCGCCAAATTCATCACTATCTGCTGGAGACGCGTAGGGTCGCCGTTGATGAAAAAAGGCGCGTCGTTGCCCTGATCCACCGTGAATTCAACCTCGATATGTTCGGGCAGCGTCTGTTGCAGTAAAACAACCTGCTCTCTCACCAATTCCAATAAATCCAAAGGTTGATGATCGACCGCTGAACTCCGGCTGAAGTCGAGAATCTGCCGGATCATCCGGGTGGCGCGCATGGCTTGCTGGTCGATAGCGATCATGCGTTCGCGTTCGCGCGCGCTCAGGCCGGGCGCCTGCATGGTCATCTGCGCATACGCGGAGATGACCGACATGATATTGTTGAAGTCGTGCGCGATGCCCGCGGCAAGCTGACCGACGGCAGCCAATCGCTCCTGTCGCTGGAGTTGTTGTCCAATAAAGCGGGCTTCGGTGACATCGTGGAGCACGACCACCCAACTGCCTGGCATCGAATCACCGGCCACTGGCCAGGCGATCCCTTCAAAGATGCGCTGGCCGGCTTTGATCGTATGCCAGGCGCCTTGCGGGGGCGAACTGAGCAGATTCGCCAGGAGACAATCACCCAACCGGGTGAGCGGCTGATCCCCGGCGAGCACGTCAGGGGAGGCAAGATGATGCGCCAGGTAATCCTGCGCCAGTGCATTGGCCACCAGGATGCGCCCCTCGTTGTCCAGCAGGAGCACGCCTTCGGGCACACTGTTCATGATCTGCAACGTTTGTGCAGCTTGCGCCTGCGTCGTCTCGAGCAAACGTCTGCGCTCCGCCTCGGCCGCTTTGCGCGCCGTAATGTCCTGCTTTACGCCGACAAAGTGACTGACTTGCCCCTGTTCATCCAGCACCGGCGTAATCGTCTGCTCCTCGATATATAGCTCGCCATCTTTGCGCCGATTCGTGAGCTCGCCGCGCCAAACTTTGCCGGCCAAAATGCTCTGCCACATCTTCTCGTAAAAGGCGGCGTCCTGCACGCCCGATCGAACCAGTTCGCTCGGGTTATGACCTATACTTTCAGCTTGGGTATAGCCTGTCAGCTCAGTGAAAGCTGGGTTGACCCACTCAATGACGCCATCGATATTTGTAATCACGATGCTGTTTGCCGTGGATTCCAAAGCAGCGGCCTGTAATCTCTGCTGGGCCTCGATGCGCTTGCGCTCGGTAATATCCTGCACCACACCGGAAAGCTGCACAATCGTGCCCGCTGCATCCAACACGGAGTCAGCAGGAATCGCCCAGATGATCCGCACTTCACCATCTGGGCGCACAATTCGATACTCGCCTTCGCGCATCATGCCGACTTCCAGAAATTCCTTAAGCTGGGCCAGGACGCTCTCCAAATCCGCTGGATGGATATCCTGAGCGAGAAGCGACTCCATATCGCCAATATAAAGATCCGAAGAGATGCCAAAGATGCGCTGCATTTCCTCTGAACTCTCTATGCGATTTGAGGCGAGATTCCACATCCAGTGCCCGACATGGGCGATTTGCTGCGAGCGCGCCAGCATCTGCTCACTCGTGCGCAGCGCATTCTCTGCGCGTTTGCGCGCGGAGATATCCATCGCAACCACCAGTCGCGCCGGACGTCCGGCAAATTCCACACGGTGTGAGGTCGTCTCCACCGAAAAAATTTCACCGTTCTTCTTACGATGTTGCCATTCGCCTGCAAAGTTAAGCGCTTGCCGGGCCTTTGCCGTGTTTGCCCACAAATGTTCTACATCTTCGGCCGGCCAGATGTCGCTGAGGGCCATGGTGCGGAACTCCTCCTGCGTAAAGCCATACTGCTCGACGGCGGCCGCATTTACTTCCAGGAAATGTAAAGTTTCAACGTCGTACACCCACATGGGATGCGGATTGCTGGCAAAAAGCAGCCGATAGCGCCCCTCACTGGCTGCAAGTGCAGCGTTTGCGCGCTCTTGTTTCCGTTCCGCCCTCGCTAAGGTCCCATAAACGATCAACGTGCTGATGCCGATGAATACCCATCCTTTGTAGGTCTGCCACGCGGCAAACTCCGCTGGGTGCGACGCCACCGCAGCCAACACCCAATCGGATAGTAGAATCCACAACGCGCCGAATAAGGCAAACGCCAAGGAGGTGCGCCGTGCAAGATGTCGAGACAACCGCCGTGCGTTCACGTGCTCTTCTGAAAGGTTATCGGTTTCGTTCATCGTCGCTGCCCACATTTGTAAACAATGATTGCGTCTGTTATGGGTCAGAAAGCCTGAGAAGGCTTCTCTGGGAGCTATTACCTTATCACATAACTGACGGAGTTGTCATGTCACCCCGCACCGTGCGCTGATGTGTAATCGATTACAGGTTGCCCGCCAATATTGTGAATTCCGTCACATGCAGTAAAATATTTTTGGGCTATCATAGATTCATGCGTGCGGGCATAAATGGCCGGCGCGGGCAATGAAAGCTTTATCCGAAAATTGGTTGCGATGCTGGATGCCAGTTGCACCATTTTGGGATAGATACTCGACGGTTTTGCATGCTTTGCTCAGCGTTGGGGAACCAACCTGCAAGACAAAGCGTCTATCGATGCGGAAAAGGAGTTTTTTGATTATGATTGACTACAACTATTTGGTGATGGCGCGTAAAGAATATGAAGAGCGCGTGCACAAGGCGGAAATGGAATTGTTGGCGAGACAGAGCCAGAGTCAACAGCCGGGGACACTGAGCAAGCTGCTGTATGGCCTGGGTGAATGGCTGGAAACGATGGGTTCACGGCTGAAGGAGCAACATCAACCCATCTCGATGCACCACACGTATCATCGTGGACACGCAAATTAGGTAACCGCTCACGCAGGCGCAATGTGGCGCCGTGCGGACACGTGAAAACAAAATAACGCAACAACAAAATAATAAGAAAGAGGACTCCGCTCATTTGAGCGGAGTCCTCTTTGCGGACAAGGACTTTAGTTCGCTGTAGTAGCCCCACGGGGATTCGAACCCCGGTCGCAGCCTTGAAAGGGCTGAGTCCTAGTCCTCTAGACGATGGGGCCACGTCGTTCAGAACGTCTAGCATTGTACCTATGCGCGCCTATGTCGTCAAATCGGCAAGGGGTCAGGCAATCTTATCTGTATTCTTTCTCCTTTGGCGCTTGTGGTAGACTGGTCAAGCAGAAGGCGAGTGGACAACTCGCCTTCTGCTTGAATCACCAAGAAATTCTGTAAAGGATGCTCGGTTTGGACATTCTTACTGTGGCCTGTGTTCAACAACGCGTGCGGCTGCCGATCACGCTCGACGAATATCGGGATGGGCTGCGCCGCTTTTTGCGCGCGGCCGAAAACAAACGCGCCCGGTTGGTGATCTTTCCCGAATTGGCCGGCGTTATGATCGTGCCGCCGCTGCTTGGCGATTTTCGCTCCTCGCTCCTGCTGCGCGCCGATGTTGGGCGCCGCGGCGGCGCGTCGACCTGGCAGAAAATCGTCGGCGCGATGGCGGGCAGTGCGGCCGGCATTCTCAAAGCGAATTACGGCATCGGGATGGCAGGTTTGCTCGATGTCGCGTCCGCCACGATCTGGGAGCGCTACACCGAGCTGTTTGGCGGTCTGGCCAAGGAGTTCGGTGTGACCCTGGTGGCGCCAAGCGCCTATCTGCCCGATCCCTTCGATGGTGTGATCCGCAACCTGGCTGTGGTCTTTGGCCCCGATGGCGCACAACTGGGCGTCCAGGCTAAAGTCATCCTGACGCCGGAGGATGAGCGCTTCTGCCAGCCTGGCACAACCTGGGACATTATTCGCACCGAAGTTGGCGCGCTTGGCCTGATGATCGGCAGCGATGTGCTTTTCCCCGAAGTGGGACGGTTGCTGGCCTTTCAAGGCGCCGAGGCGTTGATCTCGTTGGCCGCCAGCGCCAGTCAGGTGGAGTACAATAAGATTCGCGCCGGCACATTAGCGCGTATGCAAGACAACCAGCTTTTTGCAGCGTGCGCATTTCTGGTGGGCGAAGACGCCTTCGACGCTACACATACGAAAACTTATCTTGGCAAATCCGCTATTTTCGCGCCACAAGAACTGACGCCACGCTTCAATGGCGTGCTGGTCGAAATGGGCAACTTTAGCAGCGAAGGCGTTTTGACCGCAGAGTGGAATTTTGCCGAACTGCGGCTGCTGTGGGAAAAAAGCGATGCGCGCCTGCGGGGTCAGTTCAACGCATCCCAGGCCAGCCAGATTTTGGCAACCATCTATCGCCAGTTGCAAGGCGCGCCGCGCCTCGAAGATCAAGCCGATGACGCAGGGGCTGACGCCATGCATACCGCGCAGCTATCCGCTACGTCACTCATTACGCTCGATGATCTGCCAGTGATTGCGTCCATCACAAGCCACTGGCCGCCGCATAGCACTGCTGATGCAGAGGATCTTCCGCTGCAAGAAACGGTCGCCTGGAACGTAACCAGCGCCACCGAGGCGGTGCAACCCAACGCCGATCTCCGCTACGAAGAAGAAACCGACGAGATGGATGCCCTCGACGATGCAGAGCGGGCAGACTAAAGCAAGACGGCAGGGACAACAGCGGGCGGCTAGCGCGGCGACCACGCGGCAAAGACGCCCGGGCCTATAAACGTCGGCTCGCTACCCTCCACCACCTCTTGCACCCAAACGCCACTGCGGCCGTCGGCCAACGTGCCGGTGAACACAAAGGCATGGCTATCCGCTGACCACACACGATAGCTCTGCGCGTACTGGTCGAAAAATGGCAGATAGTTGTCCAAGTAGGCGCGCGAAGGCAAAAACCCCGCCAACGGCGTCGATGTCCGCCCGTCCCACACATACCACCGCAACCCCAGTTGCCCGGCCACAAACTCAAGGCCAAGATAAGCCAACCGCTCACCGGACGGACTCCAGTAGAACGCAAGCACCGGGTTGGAGGTCACTTCACGCGTTTGCAGCGTAGCGACGTCGACGGCGTAGAGTGGCCCGAGCGAGCTTGACCGCGCCATCCGCTCCGTAACGATATACGCCACCCGTGCGCCGTCGGGGCTGAGCGAAAAGCTGATTCGCCCCGGATAATCAGTCAGCTCCGTCAGCTCTTGACCTTGCAAGTCGGCCACAATGAGCCGCTGGCGCACGGCGTCGGCAGTGGCATAGAGGAGCCGTTCCCCATCCGCGGCCCATTGCGGCGTAGGAAACTGTCCGCCCGAGATTTGCAGCGACTCTGCAACACCGTCAAGCGACAGCAACTCCACCCGCTCGCTCCCGACGTGGGTCAGCAGACGCTGTCCATCAGGCGCCCAGGAAAAGTAGAAAGGCTGACCCTCAGCCAACGTCCGGGCGCTGCCGCCGTTGTCATCAAATTCCACCACACGCAACGCCATCGACGGCTGATCGAGCGACAGCCAGTTGCTCAAATAGGCCAGCCGGTCGCCCACCGGACTCCAGGCAAGGTAAAAGGGCAGAAAAGGGACATCCAGTTCACGGCGGTCAGCGCCGTCAAAGCGGGTCGTCTCCAAAAAGCTGCGGCGTCCCTCGCGGCGCGCCCACGCAATCTGCGCGCCGTCCGGCGACCAGACCGGCTGCAAATATTGGCGCTGCGGCGAAGCGTCGGTCGTCAACGCAAAGCGTGCGCCGGTCGCGGCATCCACAAGAAAGAGATTGCCATCCGTCCCACTCACCAACAGTTGATTGGCGGGGTCGGCGGGCGGTGCACTGGCTTCGGACGCCAGCCGGATTTGGCTGACAAGTCGCTGCGCCTGGGAGGGCAGCCGATCTGCAGAGCAACCGGCCGCCATCAACAGGAACAGTGTAAACATAAATGGAGGTAGCAGTCGCTTGATCATAAAGCCGTTTCCTTCGCAGAACGATCCAATTTGCACGCGCGTCAGGGCCGCTGCATCGTACATGGATTGTCCGGCAGTCACTGCATCACCGCTTACAAACCCCCCCGGATCGCGGACGTCTCGTCCGCAAATGGGCGCGAACGTCTCATCCGCGATCCGGCAAGGGAGAGCGCTAGCGGCGCGGCTTCAGATAAAGCGTAATTTCGCTGCGATTGTGGAAAAGCTGGCGCGCGCCGGCAAGGGTGTAGGCCGGGCGCAAAATGGCAAAGGTCTGGTCTAGCACCGGTTTGCGGTCGTGCTCGGGCAACTTGACGGTCATCAGCGCCCACCCGTGGGGATAGAGAAGCTTCGCGTACGCTGCCATGACGCGCGCCGAGTCGCGCGCGTCCATCCGCATATCGTTGACGATGATGTCGAAGGCGTCGGGTTCGGCTTGCAGATAGTGCTCGGCGGTCATGCGTAGATGACGGACGCCGCGGTCGTCAGCCAGGCGCGCATCCAACTCACCGGGGTCGATGGCCGTGACATACTGACCGGCGCGACGCAGGACGCGCGTCCAACCGCCGGGCGCCGCGCCCAAATCGAGCGCGACGCCGTGCGACGGCAGCACGATCCCGAAAACCTCCAGCGCTTCAAGCAGCTTAAATTCGGCGCGGCTGATCTGACCTTCTTCACGCGCAAAACGGCGCATACCGCCGCCCCAACTCGACAGATTATCGACCGCCAGCGACACACCCGCCAGCGCTGCCAATCGCGTACCCTTGCCCAACGCGGCGCCGCCCAGCAAGAGCTGCGGGTCGGGCTGCCAGGTTTTCAGCGCGGCGCAGATTACCGTAACCACCTGCGCCGGCGCGCGCACATCCAAGGGTGGGCCAGACTCGCCGCTAAGCGCCGCGGACAACGGCGTGTTGAGGTCGAAAGGCTTGTAAGCTGCATCCGCCAGCACGCGCGCCTGCACAGAAAAGCTCTGCGTGGTCTCCAGCGGAGGCAACGCAGCCGGCAGCATCCGCGCCAGATACGCCGGGTCGCCCGTATGCCCGCCCAACGGCGCCACCACCTGCACCGGCGCAAGATGACGCACAAAGATGGGCGGTGTGCGCCGCCAGGTTGCGGCTAGCGCGGCAAACGGCATTCCGGCGTCGACCAGCAGCACATCTTCGGCCAGTTTTTCGAGGAGAACGGCGTCAGACGCGACGCCGCGCAACTCCTCCAACGCAAGGTCGACCGCGCCATCGTTACAGGAAAGGATCAGAATTGAATCGTGGGTCATAACGCGCCTTGTTCGTACATTGATGTGGAAGCCGGTGTAAGGGCGGAGCGCAGGTGTGCGGCCAACGCCAGCGCACGCTCGGCCGCATCGCCGACATGTCCACTGGCATCGAGCAGACCCGGCACCGCATCGGCGGGGACAAATTGCGTGATGCGCTCATCGGCGGCCAACAACTCTGCCAGCGGATTGGCGCGCCCTGCTTGCAGGGCCGCCCACGCGGCCAGACTCTGTTCGCGAATGACCTCGTGCAGCGCCTGGCGGTCGCCGCCCGCCTGCACCGCGGCCATCAGCACGCGTTCGGTGGCGGCAAAGATGCCGTAGTCGCGCAGGTTGCGCTCGATGGGGCCTGTCCAGAAGTGCATGCCTTCCACCAGTCCCTGCGCCCGGCGCAAGATTTCGTCGGTCAGCAGAAAGGCTTCAGGTAAAAGTAATCGCCGGTTAGCGGAATCGTCCAGCGTGCGCTCCAACAGGCTCAACGCGGCGTTGTCCCAGGCCACACGCGGCAGCGCAGCCACGAGCCGCGCCAGGCTGTCGATGTTTTCGGCTGTGATCGGGTTGCGCTTGAAGGGCATGGCGCTTGAACCGACCTGTTTGGCGCCAAAAGGTTCGCTCCATTCGCCAAAGGGGGGACTCTGCAAGATGCGCAGATCGAAGGCAAATTTGTGCAGCGTGGCGCACAGACCGGCCAGCGCGTTGAGCACGAGCCAATCCTGTTTGCGTGGATAGGTCTGCGTGGCAACAGGAAATGCTTCCAGGCCGAGCGACGCCATCACCTGCGCTTCCAGTTGGCGCGCGGTCAAAGCGCTGCCTTCCAGCAACTGCGTGTAACTGGCGCTGGTGCCAACCGCGCCTTTGAGACCCTTGCCGCGCACGTTTGCCCGCACCCGGCGCAATTCATCCAGATCGATCAGCAGATCCTGGCCGTACTGGGCAAGTCGATAGCCAATGGTGGTCGGCTCCGCGGGCTGAATGTGGGTGAAGGCGATGGTGGCGGTGTGCGCCTCCGCTTCGATGCGTCCGGCCAACGAAGCCAGCACCTGTTCGAGTTGGCGGATCACTATGTCGAGCGCGGCGCGCAGCCGCATCGCATCGACGTTGTCCAGCACATCCATCGAGGTGGCGCCGAGATGGATGATCGCCCCGCCGACCGCACATTGCGCCGCGTAGGTCTTGATTTCGGCCATCAAGTCATGGCGTATTTCGCGCTCGATCGCCTCTGCCGCAGCGATGTCGATGTCGTCCTGATGGGCGCGCAGATCGGCCACCTGCTCGGCGCTGACTAACCCGGCCGTCTGTTGCGCGTCGGCCAGAGCAACCCAGACGCGCCGCAACAGTCGTCGCTTGTGCACCTCGCTCCACAGATGACGCATGGCCTCGCCGCCGTAGCGCCAGGTCAGGGGTGAAAGATATGTTTCGTGATCAAACACGCCACTCACCAGAAACCATCGTCTTGATTGTAGCCGAACTCCTCGCAGATGGAGGCGACGACCTCGACAACCTGGTCGTGAACGGCGCCGTTGGTGGCGATGATGCCATTGTGGGCGCGCACATCGCGTTTATTGTAGCGCAACGGATTGCCCCAGCAATCGGTCATCCGCCCGCCGGCAGCTTCGAGCAGCGCTTGCGGCGCGCAGAGATCCCACTCCTTGCAGCCTGGGCTAGGGTGGATGTACAGATCGGCCAACTGGCGCGTGATGAGGCCGACCTTCAGCCCCGCGCTGCCCGAAACCCGCTCGCGGGTGATATTGAGTTGGGCGCGGATACGGTCGACAATTTGTTGCCGGTGGCTGCGGCTGCTGACCATCGTCATATTTCTGATGTCGGCAAAATTGCTGGCGGTCAGTCTGATGCGTTCGCCATCTTCGTAGAGATAGGCGCCATGTCCTGCGGCGCCGGCATAAAGCAGGCTGGTGGCCGGTTGTTGCACGACGCCGAGCACCGCTCTTCCTTCGACCACCAGGCCGATCATGATGGAAAATTCGCCGTTGCGTGCGATAAATTCTTTGGTTCCGTCGAGTGGGTCGACAATCCAAACGCGTGAATTGTCCAGCCGCGCCAGATCATCCTTCGATTCTTCCGAGAGAAGGCCGTCCTCCGGGAATCGGGCGCGAATCCGCTCCACGATGTGCTGGTTGGCGCTGCGGTCGGCTTCTGTGACTGGTTCATCGCCGGGCTTGTAGCGTACTTCTGACGAACCAATGTAAAAGGTATTGACGATCGTGGCAGCTTCACGCGCCAGTTTGGAGACGAATTCCAGTTCTTGGGTCAGGTCGAGTGTTTTGATTTGCTGTTCAGCCATGAAAAATGTCATTCTATCTGCTTGTTCAATCGATTCGGTGCGATACTGTACTCAAAACGCGCGGCTTGTGCAAAGTTGCCGCCCGATAGAACGCAACTACTGTTCTAGCGGACATCTGTTGCACAGCGCACGCCCAGCCAATTGGTGGCCGTGCGTGGCGGCGTCGGTGCGAGCGCCATCGTGCGTAATTTGTCCGGTTCGTCGCCAAACGCGCCGCCTTTGACCAGATAGAGCGTGACCGCATCCTGCACGACGGTGGACGACGTCCATTCGGCGACGTTGCCGGCCATGTCGCTTGCGCCAAGCGGGCTGTCGCCTGCCGGCTGGAAAGCGCCGACCTGCACAGTATCCCCAATGCCTAGCTGCGCGCTATTGGCGCGTTGCACGGCAAATTCGTCTCCCCACGGGAAGCGATACATGCGCCCGGTGGCCGGCGCAGACGCCGCGGCGACTTCCCACTCGGCCGCGGTGGGGAGGCGTTTTCCCATAAAGCGACAAAACCGGTCGGCGCTGTCGTAGTCAATGTTGATCATCGGGAAGCGGGCGGATGCCGGGTCGAGCAGGTAGTTGGCGCGTGTGGCGCTGGCGGGCGTGGCCGGCCAGGGACACGCGCCGCGCTCGTAACAGGTGCGATAATTGCTGACGGTTGCCTCGTAGCGATCGATGCGAAAGGCCGGCAGCTCGACGACTTGCGCCACACCGGCTGGCTCCAATGTGACGCGATACGCGCCAGGCGGGACTTCGATCATGGTGACCGGCTGCGTGCGCTGCCACCACACGACTGCTCCTCCGATTACGCCTATCACCACCGCCAGCAGCATCAAGCTGCCCAGCCGTCGCGGCCAGTTGCGTTCGTGTGGTGATGCGGCTTCTCCTTCGATCCAGGGAGGGACTACTGGCAACGCATCTTCGGCGAACGTGGCGACAGGCAGCGGTGCGGCGGTCAACACGGTGAGGGCGGCAGTCGCCTGCGTGCGCTTTGCGCCATCAATGGCCGCGGCTGCACGCAGCAATTCGACCAAAGCCGGCGTCCATGCCGCGCTCTGGTCGTCGCTCTGCTGAAGCCGAGCCAGCTCGCTGGCGGCCAACGGCTGTGACGACTTGAAAAGACTTTCCTCCACCAGAACGGCGGTGCGTTCGGGGTCGGTCTGATAACGCAACGCCGTCACCATGCCGCGACGACGCGTCAAGGCCGTGCGCAGCAGCAACGTGCGCTGGCTCTCGTCGAGATCGTGGCCGGCTTCGAGAACGAGCAGCCCATCGCGCAACAGATCGTCGGCGGGCAACACCCCGCGGCGCCACCATTCGTCCAGCGCCCGGTTCAAGGCGCGCTGCACGCGCTGGGTCCGCGCATCGGCTGCCGGCTTTGCTGCAATCGGCGTTTCCACCATCGCGGCGGCTGCTGCTGACGGCGCCACAGGACGGCCAGCAGGACGACGGTAGGCGAAAGTCTCGTCTTCGTAATCCCATGTGAGCTCATCAGCGTCGCCGTCTGCATTGTGCGCCGATGGGGAGTCGCTGTTTGTGCTGCCTTTGCGAAATGACATGCGTCCCATTGTATGCAGCGCAGAGAAAAGTGCAAACAGGCTGGACAGCGGGGTCTCCCTCAGCCCAGTAGGTCAGGCTATCAGCCTGACGCAGCTTGGTGCCTCTTGGGGCAACCACGCCGTCAGGCTATCAGCCTGACCTACAAGATTACAAGACATTGCTGTGAACGACGATTAACACAAACTTGGCGCGCAATCCAATTGACGACTAGAATCAAGAAAAATAAATCCGCCTGGCGCAGACGGGACAAAGTAGGTCAACCATCAGCAGCCGCACCAACCACCGGTCAATTTACGTCCGGCTGTCCTGGCAAAACTAAGGGGGTGAGCATGAGCCAAAAGGAACTTGGCTACGTCGAACTGGAGTGGACTTGTCCGGTCTGCAAGACGCGCAATCCGGGCACACAGACGACTTGCAGCGGCTGTGGTGCGGCGCAACCGGACAACGTGCAGTTTGAAGCGCCGGCGGCGGCCGCGATAGCCGAAGATCAGGCCAAGATCGAGCGCGCCAAAACCGGGCCAGATATTCACTGCGGCTTCTGCGGCGCGCGCAATTCCGCCACCGCCAAAACCTGCCGGCAATGCGGCGCCGACCTGACGGAAGGCAAGGCGCGTGAGGCAGGAAAAGTCGTCGGCGCGTATGCGCCCGACACCGGCGCGGTCGTGCGCTGTACGGCGTGTGGCATGGAGAACCCCGCGACCGCGCGCCAATGTGTGCGTTGTGGCGCGCCGCTGGACAAGGCGCCGGTCGCGCCGGCAGCCGCGCCGGCGCCAGCCGCAGCCGGCGGCATGGGGCGTGGGACGATCATCTTTGCCATCCTTGCCGTGGTGGTGCTCTTGGGGCTGGGGTGGCTCGTTTTTGCCATGTTCCAGACCAGCGACACCGTGGCAACCGCCGTCGATGCGCGCTGGGAACGCTCCATTGCGATCATGGGGCAGGTTCCTGTACAAGCCAGCGCCTGGCGGGACGAGGCGCCGGCCAACGCTGCCGACCTCAGTTGTCGCACTGAAGTGCGCTCCACCAGCGATTCGCCCCAGCCCGGCGCTCGGGAAGTCTGCGGCACGCCCTACACGCTGGACACAGGCACCGGCATGGGCAAGGTGGTGCAGGACTGCGTTTACGAAGTTTACGACGATTATTGCACCTACACCACGCTGCAATGGGGCGTGGTCAACACCGTCGTCCAACGCGGCGATGGATTGGCCGCGGCCTGGCCAGGCGCCAACCTCGGCGCGGGTCAACAATTAGGGCAGCGCTCGGAAAAATATGTGTGCGTCGTCACTGCCGATGACCGTGAATATACATTCGACCTGCGCACTGATGCAGAATTTGCGCAGTGTCAGCCCGGCAGTCGCTGGCGGTTGAGCGTCAACGCGTTGGGCGGCGTGACGGATGCGGAGCCTGTACGCTGAGGAGCAACCAGCGCCAACTGGATCGGCGTCTATTGGCGATACGTCAGCAGCCGCAGCGCATTGAGCACGACGACAATCGTGCTGCCTTCGTGCAGAATCACAGCGCCGCTCAGTTGGATGACGCCAAACACTGATGACAGGATCAGCAGAGCAATCACACCGAGCGAGATGACCAGATTCTGACGGATGATCGAACGGCTGAAGCGGCTGAGGCCGACGGCGAACGGCAATTTGCCCACGTCGTCGGCCATCAAGGCCACGTCCGCAGTTTCCAATGCCACTGCTGTCCCCGCGCCGCCCATTGCAATGCCCACCGTCGCGGTCGCCAACGCGGGCGCGTCGTTGACGCCGTCGCCGACCATGGCAATCGGCCCGAATTCCTGTTGTAGCCGCTGGATCGCGTCCAGCTTCTGCTCGGGCAAGAGGCCGGCGCGCACGTCGGTGACGCCCACTTCGGCGCCGATGCGCCGCGCGACGCTTTCATTGTCGCCGGTCAGCATGACAAGTTTTTGGACCCCAAGCTCCACCAGCGCCGCCAGGGTGATGTGAATGTCTGGGCGCGCCACATCCGCCAGCGCCAGCACGCCCAGAAAGCGACCGTTCTGGCTGACCGCCATCGTGGATTTGCCATCCGCCTCCAGACGGTGCACGGCCTCCACGACGGAAGCGCTCGGCGCGTGGCCGTCGGTTTCACGAAACAACTGCAAGGAGCCGATCAGCACGGGCTGACCGTTCACCGTGCTTTTGACGCCGCGACCGCTGATGTTTTCCAACCCCTCCGCCGCGGGCAAATCCAGCTTCTTTTGCCGCGCCGCCTGCACGACGGCTGCGGCCAGCGGATGGTTGGCGTGCTGTTCGGCGGCCGCGGCGACGCTCAACAATGCGTCGGGTGTGGCGCCGTTCACCGGGACGATGTCCGTGAGTTGGAACTTGCCCGCGGTCAATGTGCCTGTCTTGTCAAACGCCATCACATTGAGCGACCCTAAATTTTCCAGATGGACGCCGCCTTTGATCAACACGCCGTTGCGCGCACCCTGGGCAATGCCGGCCAGCACCGCCGCGGGCGCTCCGATCGCCAACGCGCAAGGCGAAGCAGCGACCAGCAGCAGCATCGCACGATAGAAGCTCTCCTGCAGCGGCATCCAGCCAATGAGCGGCGGCGCCACGATCACCAGGCCCACAAAGATCAGCACGGCAGGGACAAACCAGGCCGTAAAGCGTTGGGTGAATTGCTGCGTTGGGCTTTGCTGCGCCTGGGCTTCGGCGACCAACTGCATGATGCGGCTGAGCGTGTTGTCTTGCGCCAGCCTGGTAATGCGCACGTCAAGCGCGTTCTCCTGATTGATGGAGCCGGCAAAGACGGCGTCTCCTTCGCCTTTGGCAACAGGCACGCTCTCTCCTGTGATGGCGGCCTGGTCGATCGCGCTCGACCCGCGCACGATTTCGCCATCCACCGGCAGGCGGTCGCCAGGCCGCACGACCACGACATCGCCGATTTGCAGCGTCTCCACCGGCTGTTCGACGATCTGCTCGCCTTGTTTGAGGTAGGCTTGTCTCGGCATCAACGCGCCCAGCGCGCCGATCGCGTTGCGCGCCCGATCCAGCGCGTAGTGCTCGCCAGCATGGCCAAGCCCGAACAGAAAAAGCAGAAAGGCGCCTTCCGCCCATTCGCCCAAAATGGCCGCGCCCGCGGCCGCGGCCAGCATCAACACGTCGGTGTCGAACCTGCCTCTGAATAAGGCAGGGAGCGCGTGCATCGCGACGTCGTAACCGCCGGCAAGGTAAGCCAGGATGTAGAACAGCAAGGCCACTTGCGACGCCAGCCCGAAGAAGATCTCGCCCACCCAGCCGATTACCAGAAAGAAACCCGCGGCCGCCACCAACAAAAGTGGCCAGCGCTCCTGCGCCCAGTGAGGCAAAAAGGAGGGTGCACTGCCATGATTGTGATCGTCCGCTGCTTGCGGGTCGCCATGCGGGGCGGACGGCTGCACCGGACGCTGGTCCCGCGCGTGATACCCCATCGACTGCAATACCCGGTTAATATCAGCGCGCTGCAACTGCGCCGTATCGTAGGCGACAAAGGCCAACCCGGCGGCATAATTGACGTTGGCGTGCACCATCCCAGGCAGCGCCGTCAGTCGGGCGGTCACGGTGTCGGCAACATCGGCGGCGTCGATGCTGGTGAGCGGGATCTGTTCGTGACGATATTGTGATGTCACCGCAGCGCCCGCGGTCAGCGCCAACCGTTCGATTTGAGACAGAGACAACAGGTTAGGGTCATAGTGAATGCAGAGATCAGCATAGCCATTGGTGCGCGCGATATGAACATAGTCGACGCCGCTCTGCACCTGCAGCCGCTCCGTCAGGAAATGTACACAGGCGTCGCTGTGGTCGATTTCCGGCAACACCAGGTTGAGTTCAAGTTTCAGTTTTTTCATAGGATTTCATCGTGAATCGATGCGCCGCTAAATTTCACGCTTGGACAGCCTGCTAATCGTGACTGACATGATCCACGCCCTGATGATAAAGTTGATGGATATGTTCGTCGGCCAGTGTGTAGAAAACGTGCTTGCCCTCTTTGCGCGTTTCGACAATGCGCAAGGCGCGCAAGCGGCCCAAATGATGCGACACCGCGGGCTGGCTCATGCCAAGCACCAGGCAGAGATCGCCTACGCACAGTTCGGTGTGCGCTAACAACCCGACAATGCGCACGCGCGTCGGGTCGGAGAGCGCCTTGAAGAGTGCGGCGGCGCGGGTAGCGGTGATGCCGTCGAGTAGATGGCTGCTTGCTGCCTGCGCCAGCGTGTGATCGGTGTGATCGTCGCTGCAAATTGCCTGCCGTGTACGCATATTTCCCGCCAAACAAATAAACGTTCGTTTATGCGTTCAGCATAGCAGCAGCGATGAGGGCTGTCAAGATTGTCCCCAAAAGCCAAAAGCAACTATGATCGCTACAGATGGCGTTTTCTAGAAGAACCTTGCGCAGCCGTCGCAGGCCAGACAGAATTGGTGAGAGATTTTCATGAAAAGCGATGTTCTTGTAGTGGGCGCCGGCCCGGCTGGGCTGGCATTGGCTGCAGCGCTGTGCGAAGCTGGTTTGCGTGTCGAGGGAATTGCACCTGGCGGCCCCGATGCGCCGTGGCCCAACACCTACGGTATCTGGGAAGACGAGTTGCCTTCGGCTGGACTGGCTGCCATGCTCCACCATCGGTGGACCGACTGCGTCACCTATGCCGCCGATGAGGAATTGCGGCTTGACCGCGTCTATGGGTTGCTCGATAACGCACAACTTCAGACGCATCTACTGGCGCAGTGCGAGCGCGGCGCGATGCGTTGGCATCAACAGCCGGCCCGCGCCATCGCGCATCATGCCACTCATGCCAGCGTCACCGTAGGTGATGGGACAGCGCTGACTGCGCGCGTCGTGGTCGATGCCAGCGGCCACAAGCCGGTCTTCGTGCAACGTCCGCCGCTCGGCGAAGTGGCCTTCCAGGCTGCCTACGGCGTCGTCGGAACCTTTACCCAGCCGCCGGTGCGGACAGGTCGCCTCGTGCTGATGGATTATCGTTCGGACTATTTGACGGAGCGTGAGCGTCAGCAGGAGCCGCCGACCTTTCTCTACGCGATGGACCTCGGCGGCGGGCGCTATTTTGTGGAGGAAACGTCGCTGGCGCACGCGCCGGCCGCGCCATTTGACCTGCTCAAGGCTCGGCTGCAGCGGCGACTGGCGTCCATGGGCGGCGCCGTCGCCGGTGTGGAGCACGAGGAATTCTGTCTCTTCCCGATGAACCTGCCGATCCCCTATCTGGATCAGCCCGTGCTGGGTTACGGCGGCGCGGCGAGCATGGTGCACCCCGCGTCGGGCTATCAGGTGGGGGCCGCGCTGCGCAACGCGCCGGTGGTGGCCCATGCGCTGGCGCAGGCGCTGAACAAGCCAGATGCTTCGCCGGCAAGCATTGCCAAAGCGGGGTGGGATGCGCTGTGGCCCGCGGAGCGGCTGCGCAAGCACAGGCTTTACCTTTTCGGCTTGCAGACATTGCTTTCCTTTGACGAGGCGCAACTGCAACGCTTCTTTGCCGCGTTCTTCCGCCTGCCGCGCAGGCGGTGGGGCGGCTATCTTTCCAATACCCTCACCCTGCCGGAAATCTTGCAGTCGATGACCGGTCTGCTCTTCGCTGCGCCGATGGATGTGCGTCGTGGTCTGCTGGGCGCGGCGCTGCGCCATCCGTCGCTGTTTGTGCGGGCGGCGACAGGGCTGGGATAGAGGGTACGCTGGCTGTGCACGCTCCTGCGTAATGCGTGGTGCGTGGTGCGTGGTGCGTGTGCATCCAAACTGCAGGCTCGCTTCGGGTTGATGCGCAGCCTCGTTTCTGGTACGATTGCTCCAATTTGTTCCAAGACGCCACGTGCGAGAATATCAGCGAGGAAAAAACCGATGGCAACCTACCAGATTCTCTACTGGTTCGACATTCCTGTCCAGGTCAAGGCAAGCGTCGGGCGCAACCGGCGCACCGTCGCCCTGTCCGACCGCTTTTCCGAAGCCATCGACGCGGCGGCGATGGCCTCCGGGCTGATCGGCTCTGATGCCTACACTGAGCAGTTTCGCTGGGGCGAGGCGCAAGAGCGTGAGGGCGAGCCTGAAGCGGTGGCGGCAGCGGTGGCAGGAGAGTTGGAAGCGCAGTATCCGGAGATCAACTGGCGATCCACCGCGCAGGTGTTGCGGCAGCAGCGCGGCAGCGCATGATGCACCAATGAACAAGGCTGGATTGACGCAGGCTGCTGCGTGATGTGCGTTGGGGAGCAGCCTGTGCGTCTTGCTGCCCCCCGGCGCATATCAGTAGAAGATTACTCACGCTCCTTCTCTGCAGCCTGTTTCGCGCGATCTTCCTCGGTGAATTCGACGCGTTCGGCGGCGTTTGCACGTGCTCTCAAGATGCGCGACGAGGTGGAAGCCCAAGCTGAGCGTGTGCCCTGTTCATTCTTGTCAAAGGCCATCACCGCCGCAGAGCGTACGCCGGCCGCCAGTGCATCGTTGATCGCATCCAAATCCGCGCTCAAGAAGACGAACTGCCAGTCGAGCTTTTCCTGCTTCTCGGCGATCATCTTGGCGATCTGATCCTTGCGAAACTCACGGCTGGCGTTTTCCTGCCCGTCGGTGATGACGACCATTACGACGCGCGAGGGACGCACCGCTTCCGGCATCTGCGACAAGCTCTGCTCCAAATCGTTGACGCCGCGCCCGATGGCATCCAATAGGGGCGTGGAAGCGCGCGGGACAAAAGTGGAACGCGTCAGTTCCGTCACGGCGGTCACGGGTGCAAATTTGTGCAGCACCTCGTAAGGGTCTTGTGAGTCGAACTGGACAAGGGTCATCGTCGCATAGCCGGCCGCGCTTTTCTGTTCGTTGAGAAAGGCGTTAAAGCCGCCGATAGTGTCATCGCGAATCGTTTCCATCGACCCGGTGCGATCTAAAATCACGCTGATATGGGTGTAATCGTTGCGCATCGTATTGTCTCCTTTTTTGGGCAGAAAATGGGACAGCGCATGATGGCGGGGTGCAGGGCAAAGCGGGATTGGCAATCTTACGCGTACCAAACAGGCTAACAGCAAACGACTCACTGCCAACCCTTATTATACATCAGAGTCGAAATGATCTAGAAAACCGCGTTTCTGGGCTTGCATAACAAACTTGAGAATCAGGGAACGTTCCCGGCGCGTCGCACCGCCAGTTTGCACCGTGCATAACTCCTGTGGCGTGGCGGAGGTGCTGCCCGTAGCGCGCTAGCCCGCCGCATAAACCACGCTCACCACCGTGAACGCCACCAACGTCACCAGCGTGGCGAGCGAAAGCGTGTTGACCACGTACGTCTGATCCTCCGCCGCGGTGTTGCGCATAAAGAGCGGGATGACAAAGGGCGGCGGCAGCACGAACATCGTCATCACCGCAGCTTGCAACATGCGGTCGCCCGGAAAGAGGCGGCTCACGACCAGCGCGTTGAGGAGCAGCCCCACCACCACCCAGATCGCCAGGCGCACGCCGACTGTACGCAGCGGTGCGCTGAGACCGCGACGCTGCAGGGTGACCTCGTAGCCGATCACCAGCCCGATCAACGGCGTTGTCACCGCGGCCAGCAAGCCGAGCGTGTCGAACAGGGCGTTGGTGAGCGGAAAGGTCGTCAGCAGCGGCACGACGCCCAGCCGGTTGAGCAGGATGCCGGCGGCGATGCTCAGGATCACAGGCGTGGTCAGAAAGCCGCGCACCGTCTGGGCGAAGGGAAGCGCCCCCGCCCCCTGTCGCTGTACAAAGGGGACGAGGATGAAGAAGACAAAGACCACCTGCCCCAGATCCACGACGGCAAAGTTGAAGACTTGCTCGACGCCGTAGACTGCGGCAAAGATCGCATAGCCCATCATGCCCGCCTCGAAACCAGTCAGCAGCGGCGGCAGGTAGGCTGACTGCGTGCCGGCCAAGCCGTGCAAGAAGCGCCCGCTCACCAGCACCACCGCACACGCCGCAAAGACCAGCGCGCCAATCGCCAGATGGCCTGCCTCCAGCGTCACCGCGGCAAAGGCCAGCACCAGCACAGCCGGCAGCGTCACGTTGACGATCAGCTTTTTGATCTCCTCGATGGTCGTGGGCTGCAAAAAGCCGGCGCGCCGGAAGAAGGCGCCGAGCGCAAAGAGCAGCAGCACCGGCAGGACTTTGGAAAACGCCTCAAGATACAGCATGGTGGACACTTTCAGACTGGCTGGATTCACGAACCGGGCGCAGGCGCAGCGTCTTGATCTCGAAGGGCCGGAACATGAGATCGATAGCGTCGCCGGCGACGTCGAGCGCGCGCTCCGGGCGTTCGAGCAGGTCGGCTTCCTCGACGCTGCTGAGCAGGAATCCTGGCAGCAGGTGCGTCTGCACCGTCGCGCCGGTGGCCTCGTAGGCGCGCACGATCAGCCCGTCGCCATCCTCTGCCAGCTTCACCGTCTCCATCACTACATCGGGCGAGTCGATCTCGATCCACGACGCGGCGACCGGCAGCGCGCCCGGATGCGGCGTCGCCTCCACCACCTGCACGGGGATATTGAAGTCATAGGCCGCCTGCACGACGCCCGCGCAGAGACCGTCACCGCCATGTGGGTAGAGCGCATAGCGAAAGGTGTGGTCGCCCTGGTCGGTATAGGCCGGATGCGGGTCGCCGGGCGCCACCGCGTCATCGGTCACCAGCCGCGGGCCGGGATAGGGCACGCTGCGCAGCAGGTTCAGGTCGATGGTGTTACCTTTGATTTGATGGCCGTACTTGCTGTCGTTGAGCAGCGCCACGCCGTAGTCGCGCTGTGACAGATCGACCCATTTGTGCGCCGGCGTCTCGGCACGCGCCAGGTCCCAGGTGGTGTTGCGATGAGTGGGCCGGCGGATGTGGCCGAACTGAATCTCGTAGCGCGCCTCGTCGGCGTGCACCGCCACCGGGAAGGTGACGCGCAGCATCGTGCGCGGCTCGCGCCAGCGCGCTTGCGTGGCAAACTCGACCAGCGGGCTGCCCGCGGTCAGGCGGATCGTCTGGATCAATTCGGAGTGGCCGACGTGATAAGCCTGCTCGACGACGGCATGTGGCCCATTGACCCATGCGCGCGCCGCTGTCAGCTCCAGATAGCGCGGCGCGCTTTCGGCGTATTCCATCGGAAAATCCCAGGTATCGCCCGGATCGTGATAGAGCGCCAGGCGATTGGCAAGCGCGCCGGCCGGCACGCACTCGCGCTGGTTCAGCTTGTCGAAGAGAGAGACAACGGCGCCGGACGCATCAAACTGCACGACGAGCCGGTCGTTCTCCAGCCGGTCGGTTGCGGCGACTGGCTCCGGGAAGACATCAGCGGGTTGCGCCGCATCGAAAACGGTGTAGCCAAGCGCGGGCGTCCGCACGTTGTGCCACGCCTGGCCGATTTTCTGCCAGGTTGCGCGTTCCCAATTCAAGGAGTTGAAGCAGATCACCGGCTGCTGGGCCACAGTCGTGTCGATCTGCGCGGCCAGCGCCTGTTGCGCGGCACGCAGCAGGTCGGCGGTTTCGGCCAGCAGCGCGGCGTAACGCGGCAGGCACTCGTCATAGACGCGCTTGATCGACGAGCCGGGTAGGATGTCGTGGAACTGGTAGAGCAGCACCTCGCGCCAGATCGCATCTAGCGCGGCGCGCGGGTAGCCCGCACCGGTCACAAGCTGCGCTATGGCCGCCATCCACTCCGTCTCGCGCAGCGCCTGCTCCATGCGCCGGTTATACCACTTATTGGCGGCGTTGGTGGTGAAGGTGCCTTGATGGCGCTCCAGGTAGAGTTCACCCTGCCAGGTAGCGAAGCGGTCGGCCTCCTGCGCCCATTTCTCGAAGAAGGCGGCGGTCCATTCCTGCTGCACCGGCGGCAGCCCGGCGAAGTTGCCCAGCCGCGCCAGCCGCTCCAGATGCTCTTCACCCGGCCCGCCACCGCCGTCGCCGATGCCGTAGGCCATGAGCGCATGGCCGGAGACGCCCTTGTCGCGGTAGTTCTGCTCGATCTTGGCGAGCGAGCGCGGCGCGGCGGGACCGTTGTAGGTCTCCTCCGGCAGCATGTGAACCAGCACTTCAGAGCCGTCGATGCCCTGCCAGCGGAAGGAGTGATGCGGGAACGGGTTGATCAGGCTCCAGCTCAGCTTCTGCGTCGAAAAGTGGCGGATGCCGGCGCGCGCCATGATCTGCGGCAGCGCGCCGCTGTAGCCAAAGGTGTCGGGCAGCCAGACATAGTCGACCTCGACGCCGAACTCCTCCTGGAAGAAGCGCCGCCCGTAAAGAATCTGGCGGATCAGCGCCTCGCCGCCGGTGACGTTGGTGTCCGGCTCCACCCACAGCGCGCCCTGCGGCTCGATGCGTCCTTCGGCGACACGCGCCTTGATGCGTGCGAAGAGGCCGGGATAGTCCTCTTTCATCCACTGGAAAAGCTGCGCCTGGCTGGCAGCAAAGACGTACTCGCGGTAGAGCGCCATGTTCGCCAGCACGGTGGCGAAGGTGCGGGCGCCCTTACGCTTTGTCTCACGCAGCGGCCACAGCCACGCCAGATCGATGTGGGCGTGGCCGACGGCGCTGATCGTCAACGACGCGTCGCCGTTGTGTTTGGCGAGTTCGCCGCGCAGCCGGGCGCGGGCGGCTGCCACGGCGTCGGGATCCAGTCCGCGCCAGATCAGGTGCATGGCGTCATGCAGCGCGTAGCGGATCTGGGCGCGACGCGCGCTTTCAGCGGGTAGCACGGTCATCGCCTCGCGCAGCACCTCGAAGTCATAGTAGAGCGCCTTGATTTCAGGCCGGCACACCGCGATCCAGGCATCCTTGATCACGCCGTTCTCCTGCACCAGCCCGAAGAGATCATTGCAACCGGCGTCCGCCCAGACTTCGACGCGCACCCCTGCCTGCGCGTTCTCGCTGACGGGCAGCACGCGTTTGCCAGGCAGGCCCAGGCTCTTCTCGAATTCGGAGGCGACATTGGTGAGGCCGCGCACCGGCTCGCCACGTTCATCGACCACGCACAACTCGCCGTTGACATCGAGCAGCAGCACGACGTGCTGGCCGGCCGCCTGCGCCGGGATCACACCGGTGAAGCGGAACCAGGCCGCGTCGAAGAGCTCGCCCCACGCGTCGCCGATCTGTAACTGGAGCGGCTCGCCCGTGGTGCGTGCGGCAAAGGGCACGGGTTCTTTGGTGCGCCACGCCGCGATCTCCAGCGGCGCGACGATCGTGTAAACGCCTTCGCCCAGACGTTGCAGCGCGGTGGTCAGGTGTTGGTCGGTATAGGCGACAAAGTCAGGCATGAGGCGCGCTCCTTTAGTTAGCGGCAGAGATGAGATGGCTTGGTGCTGAGTTTACCAGAGAATTTGAATTTGGCATGGACATTACCTATCACTACTCTACACATTCATCTACGCCGGGATAGCCGTGCCACTGGGGTTTGTCGCCATGATCGATTTGTGGCACGATGCACCCGTCCAGATGCTGCGCTCCGATCAGTTTGTCCAGACGACGTTGATGGTTCCGCGCGACGTTTTGTCGCGCGGTGGTCTCCTGATTCTGTATCTTCAGCGGCAATAGAAGATGATAGAACAGCTTGCAGGACAGATAGCACAATATTCGAGAAGGATATTCACCCATGACCCAACCTATGACATCGCTGGAACGCACGCGCACCGTGCTGGCTGGCGGCATTCCCGACCGCGTTCCGGTCGATCTACACAACTTTATGATGGTGGCCGAAGACTCCGGCATGCCCTTCCCGGAGTTTTTCCAAAACGGCGAAGCCATGGCCGAAGGGCAGATCAAGGCGTGGCGCGAGTTTGGCCACGATGTGCTGATACTCGAAAACGGCACGGCCGCGTTGGCCGAAGCGTGCGGCGCGCAGGTGGAGTATATGGAAGGCAGCGCACCCGTCTGCCACGGCCCGGCTATCAGGTCGCTCGATGACCTCGACAAGCTTAAAGTGCCCGATCCGTACAAAGCGTTTCCCCTCACCGAAAACCTGAAGACGACGCGCATTGTGGCGCAGGAGATCGGCGACAAAGCGTTCATCATCGGCCGCGCCGACCAAGGCCCCTTCTCGCTGGCGGCAATGCTGCTGGGGATGGAGGAGTTTCTGCTGCGCCTGGCGCAGGCCGATGGTGCGCGCAGCGGGCGGCGCGGCGGTGGCGGCGACCCGGAGTTGGCGAAGAAGCTACATCGCCTGCTCGAATTTTCCCTGGCAGTCACCACACGCTACGCCTACGCCCAGATTGAAGCCGGCGCGCACATGACCTCGATCGGCGAGTCGCTTTCGGGCCCAGATGTCTGCTCGCCCAAATCCTACAAGACTTTCGAGTGGTCCTACGCCAAACGTATGGTGGAGAATCTCAAGGCCGACAACATCCAACTGGCCTATCACATCTGTGGCGACGCCACCGCCATCGTGCCGGACATGGTGGAGACCGGGGCAATGGTCCTCGAACTCGACTATAAGGTGGATATGCCGGCGGTGAAGGCGGCGACACGTGGGCGCGCGACGGTGCTTGGCCCGGTCGATCCAAGCGGCGTGATGGCCTTGGGCGCGCCATCCGACGTTGAAAGAGCTGCACGTGAAGCCATCGATATACTTGGCGAGGGCGGCGGGCTGATCTTAGGGCCAGGCTGCGCGCTGCCGCCCAAGACGCCGCCAGAGAATGTGCACACGTTGATTGAACCGCCCGCAAGTATGGAGTCTACGCGTGAGCGCCAATGCACTGGAGCAACTGGTTGAGATCGGCAGTTCATTTGCGCAAACCTACCAGTCGGTGCTGACATTCTCCGGGTGGAAGGTGGCGATGCTGCGTTGCTTTGAGATTGTTGCGCCGGAAAACTTCACTCGCGTAGAGCGCCACTGGAACACGAACGAAGTCTTTATCCTGACGGCTGGTGAGGCCGACTTGATCCTGTTCGACGATGCGGACGGGACGCCGACCCAATCCTTCGTGATCGCAATGCAGCACAGCGTTGCGTATAATGTCCGCCAATCGATCTGGCATCACGTCATCATGTCACCAGACGCGCACGTCATTCTGATCGAGCGCGAAGAGACCGGGCCGGCAACGACCGACTATTATGCGCTCGCGCCCGAAGTGGTCGCGGCGACGAGAACTCAATTTTCTCTTGCGGCCGGACAATTACGAATTGCGACATGACTGTCACCCCGGATTGTTGGCGCTCCTCGCATCAGGTATACTGGCGCCATCAAATCACCATGCTTTATGAATGATGGCCGGAATGAGCAATCACTCAAATACGGAATCGAACAGGATATTGAGAAATGGCTGACCAGGGTTCAATGGTTGTTTTTATGCCTGCGGGGCGAAGAGGAGCTTTCGCCGAAGGCACGACGGTATTGGACGCCGCACGCGAGCTGGGCGTCGGCATTGAAAGCATTTGCAGTGGCCGGCTTACCTGTGGCAAGTGCAAGGTGCGCGTCGAGGAGGGGCAGTTTGCCAAGCACGCCATCACCTCCGCGGCAGATCATCTCACGGCAGCCGGTAGCGAAGAGCGCGAACTGCTGCACTCGATGCACGCCGACGACTGCCGCCTCTCCTGCACCGCGCAGGTGACCGGCGACGTGCTGATCTATGTGCCGGAGGAGAGCCGTGCACACAAGCAGGTCATTCGCAAGGCCGCGGGCAATCGCGTCATCGACGTCGACGCGGCGGTGCGGCAGATTTACGTACAGGTCGAGGATGCCGCGCTGGGCGAGCATCGCGGGGACTGGCGCCGGCTGCAAGACGCGCTCGAACGGGAGGCAGGGCTGGTCAACCTGGACATCGACCTGCCGGCGCTGCGCAAGCTGCAGCCGGCGCTGCGCCAGGCAAAGCGTGCGCTCACCGTGATCGTCTGGGACGACCGCCAGGTGATCGACGTGCGCCCTGGCTACGAAGAGGGTATCTACGGGCTGGCGGTGGATATCGGCAGCACGACCGTCGCCGTTTACCTCTGCGACCTGCGCACGGGCGAGGTGCTGGCGACCGAGTCCGAGATGAACCCGCAGATCATCTACGGCGAAGATCTCATGAGCCGCATCTCCTACGTGTTGATGAACGACGACGGCGCCGAGAAGATGCACGACGCCATCATCAAGGCGCTTAACAAGCTGGCGGCGCAGGCCGCGCATACGGCCGGCCTCAAGCTGCGCGACATCCACGAGATGGTAGTCGCCGGCAACACGACGATGATCCATCTCTTTCTGGGTGTGGACCCGCGCGAACTGGGTGGGACGCCTTTCGCGCTGGCCAACCGCGACGCGATGGACATCAAGGCGCGCGACCTCGGTCTGCGCCTGCACCCCGCGGCCAACGTCCATGTGTTGCCGGCCGAGGCCGGTCATGTCGGCGCGGACAATGTGGCGGTGCTCGTCGCCGAGGAGCCGCACCGGCAGGACGAGATCGAGCTGATCGTCGACGTCGGCACCAATGCTGAGATCGTGCTGGGCAACCGCGCGTGGCTGATGAGCGCGTCCAGCCCGACCGGCCCGGCCTTTGAGGGCGCGCAGATCAGCGCGGGAATGCGCGCCGCGCCCGGCGCGATCGAGCGCGTGCGCATCGACCGCGACACGGGCCGCGCCAACTTCCGCGTGATCGGCGACGAGCGCTGGTCCGACGAATGGGACGCGAGCGCGCCGTCGGTCATCGCGGGCAAGCCGGAGTATCTGGCCGCCGGCATCTGTGGTTCAGGGATTATTGAAGTTGTGGCCGAACTTTTCCTGGCGGGCATCCTGCAGGCTGATGGCCGCTTCAACGCCGCCCACGCCACGGATCGGTTGATCTGGGAGGGGCGGCGGGGCGCGTACATCCTGGCCACCGCGCAACAGACCACCAACGGCCAGCCCCTCTATGTGACGCAGGATGATGTGCGCGCAATTCAGCTTGCCAAGGCTGCGCTCTATGCCGGCGCCAAGATCTTGATGAAGCGTGCGGGCATCGAGCGTGTGGATCGCATCGTGCTCGCCGGGGCGTTTGGCAGCTATATCGATCCATTGTACGCTTTGGTGCTGGGATTGATCCCGGACTGCGACCCGCAGCGCATCACCGCAGTTGGCAATGCCGCGGGCGACGGCGCGCGTATCGCGCTGCTCAACCGGGCCAAGCGGCGCGAGGCGATGGAACTGGCGCACGGCGTGCGTTACGTCGAAACCGCGGTGGCGCAGGATTTTCAGGACGAATTTGTTGACGCCATCCATATCCCGCACGCCAGCGATTCGTATCCGCATCTGGTGGACATCCTGCCGGCGCCGGTTGCGTCGGTTGTGGAGCCGGCCTCGACGCGGCGTCGGATGCGAACTAGATAAACCAGAGGCTGTGAATAGAACACGCAACGTGTCCAATCTATCAAGCATAGGCAACTTGACCACCAACGCCCAAGGCGTAAGAGTTACGGAGACGAAAACTATGAGCGAAGAAATCATTTTGTCCGAGTTGTCGCAAGAAGAGATCTACGAGTTGATGAAGGAAGATCTCTACGATGGCCTGGCCAACGAAATTGTCGAAGAAGTGAACGAGTCGCTTGGCCGCGGTCAGCAGCCCTATGAAGTGTTGACCTACGGGTTGGTGGCCGGGATGGAGATCGTCGGCAACGACTTTCGCGACGGCATCCTCTTTGTGCCGGAAGTGCTGATGGCGGCCAAGGCGATGAAGGCGGGCATGGCGATCTTGCGCCCGCTGCTGGCCGAAACCGGCGCCGAAAAGATCGGCAGCATGGTGATCGGTACGGTCAAGGGCGACATCCACGACATCGGCAAGAATCTGGTCACGATGATGATGGAAGGCGCCGGCTTTGAAGTCTTTGACCTGGGCATCAATAATTCGGCTGAAGCGTACATCGAAGCCATCGAGAAGCACGACGCCGACATCCTGGGCATGAGCGCGCTGCTGACGACGACCATGCCTTACATGAAGGTCGTCATCGATACGCTCAAGGAAAAGGGCATCCGCAAGGATGTCGTTGTGCTGGTCGGCGGCGCGCCGCTCAATGAAGCCTTTGCCGAGGCGATCGAGGCTGACGCTTACTGCCGCGACGCCGCGGTGGCGGTGGAAACGGCCAAGAAGTTCATGCAGATTCGCCGCGGCGTCAAAGCGTAGGGGATACCATCTCCACCCTGATAACAGCTTTGACGCAGAGGCGCGGAGATGCAGAGGCTCGCAGAGAAAAGCGATCTTCAGTAGTTCACGATTTGTAGTGATGGCTTTAGCCATTCCAGAGAGAGGCAACGACTGAAGTCGTCACTACGGTGAGAATCGTGAACTACTGATTTTCATTGCTTATGGCGCTCTGTGAGGGTATGTACACTACCCTGATGATTTGCTCCAATCGGAGGATTGACAGGAAAGTGCAATGAGTGCACCGGTCACTGCGCCGCATTTGCCAGCGGATAGCGACCGAACTCCTGCGCCGCCGCGTAGAGCCGAAAGAGGTTCTGCGCAGCGGCGCGTCGCCTTGCCGGTGGTTGGCGGGGACGAGCATATAGCCGCCGCCGGCCGCCAACTGCTGATGCGCCGCCTGACCTCTTCCTCGACGCCGGCCTCCGTCCTCCTGCATCGCTTTGCGAATATCGATGCCGCCCGTAAAGGCGATGCAGTCGCCGAACGCGGCCTTGATCGCAGCCAAGTCGCTGGCCGGCGGCTCCAGTGGGTGCGCCACGTCGGCGCCGCCCTCGACAAAGCGCGACAGGCAGGGCGCAATCGCGCCGTCCGAGTGATAGATAACCTTGATGTGTGGCGCTTTGGCTTTGATACGATGGATCAGCCGGGTGTAGTTTTCCGTGTACAAGATTATCACGCGTGGGGAGTTGAGAAATCCTGCCACCTCTGGCACAATAAACAGTGTTTTGGAAAGTAGATTCGCAGGAATGAGAATAAATGAATAAGTTGCTAGAACTGCTACAGAGTGAATCGGTGCTGCTGCTCGACGGCGCGATGGGCACCGAACTTTTTGCGCGTGGCCTGGTTTCCGGCGGCAGCCCCGAAGAGTGGAATGTTACGCACCCCGAACGCGTGCAGGATGTCCATAAAGCCTACGTCGAGGCCGGCTCGAACATTATCCTGACCAACTCCTTTGGCGGTACGCACTTTCGGCTCAAACTGCATAATTTCCAAGATCGCGTGGTCGAGTTGAACCGTGCCGCGGCGCAAAATGCACGCGTCGCCGCCGATGCCCCCGATCATCCGGTGCTGGTGGCCGGCTCGATGGGGCCGACCGGCGAGCTGCTGATCCCGATGGGCAGTATGACTTATGATGAGTGCCGCGACGCCTTTGCCGAGCAGGCGCGCGGGCTGGTCGAGGGCGGCGCCGACATCCTGTGGGTCGAGACGATGAGCGACCTCAACGAAGTCAAGGCTGCGGTCGAAGGCGCACGCTCAGCCTCGGCGGAGATCCCGATCTGCGCTACGATGAGCTACGACACGCGCGGGCGCACCATGATGGGCGTCACCGGCGCGCAGATGGTGCAGGCGCTGGCCGGCCTCGGTCTGACCGCGGTCGGCGCCAACTGTGGCAACAATCTGATCGACACCGAAGCGGCGTTGGCCGAGATGCACGCGGCCGCGCCCGAGCTGATCCTGATCGCCAAAGCCAACGCCGGCATGCCGCGCTTCGAGGGCGAAACGCTGATCTATGATGGCACGCCCGCGGTGATGGCCGCCTATGCCGACCGCGTGCGCGCCAATGGCATCTCGCTGATCGGTGGTTGCTGCGGCAGTGGCCCGGCGCACATTCGCATGATGCGCCAGGTGCTCGACGGGGAGATTGCGGCGCCAGAGGTTGACCTCGCACCTGTACAGGACACGCCCGAACCCGCCCCTGCTCGCGTGCGCGAGCGACACGTGCGCAGAGGTTAGTTTTCCAGGCGCCGAGTCGAATGAGTCTGCACTTCACGTGGGACAGCAATAAGGCGCGGTCGAACGCCTTTCAACATGGCGTCGGCTTTCAGGAAGCAGTTCCCGTATTTCGTGATGAACTGGCAGCAATCTTTGAAGATGCATGGCATTCAGATGATGAAGATCGCGAAATCATCGTCGGGCACTCGGAACAGAATCGACTGCTTGTTGTAATTTTCATGCAACGAAGCGAGTCAATTCGCATCATCAGTGCACGCAAGGCAACGCGAAGGGAGAGCGAAGCGCATGAGAAAAAACGTACAAGGTGACGCTGAAGACAAAATGCTCAACGAATATGCGTTTGACTATACAAAGGCCAAGTCAAATCGCTTTGCAGAACAGCTAGTGGATAAACAGGTCATGGTCGTTCTTGACCCTGATGTGGCGGCCGTATTTCAGAGTTCTGATGATGTCAATCGTGTGCTGCGCGCGTTGATTGAAGCCATGCCGCACCCGGCAGAAATGTGAATGGTGACAGAGCATGTTTACTTTTTTCCGCAACCGTCCTGCTCTTCTTGAGAAAACCTATCAAGCCGCCGAGCGCGCGGCCTGGGCGCTCAACCCGCTGATCGCCAAGATCGGCTACGGACGCGTCGAGCGGCTGATCAGACCGGCCGAGGACTTCGCCAAGGAGCGCCTGTTTGGCTGCCACCACTGCGGCCAGTGCATCCTCCACTCCACCGGCATGTCCTGCCCGATGGAGTGCCCCAAAAATCTGCGCAACGGGCCGTGCGGGGGCGTCCGCCCCAATGGTCACTGCGAGGTCAAGCCGGAGATGCGCTGTGTGTGGGTCGTGGCGTATGAGAACTCGCGGCAGATGCCGATCTACGGCCATGAGTTGATCGAGATTCAGCCGCCTGTCAACCGCCGTCTCGAAGATACATCGGCGTGGATCAACATGCTGACGGGTGTAGACCAGCAGACGCCCGCGGGGTGGGCGCCGATAGAAGTGGGAGCTAACCGGACAGAGGAATCAAGGGGATGATCAAAACAGTCATTGAAGATGGCTACCGAATTGCCCTGCCCGAAACAGTGCGAGGCCAGTTCCATATTGGCGACGAGGTAGTTGTGAATCAGGAGAGTGACGGCAGAATCGTCATTGAGGTTGCCGAATCCAATAGCGCAATTTCTTATCAGGATTCTGGCAAAGACAGCCCGTTAGGCATACAACTGCGCGAATTAAGGAAGCGCATCGTCAGTTCGGGGACGCCGCTGTTAAACTGGGGCGAACTTGAACAGGATCTTGCAGAACGGCGTGGCGAGCACTAGAGGGAGCGTGGCTTCACAACTGGTATTCATTGACTCCAGCGTGTTGATTGCGGCTGCACGCGGCGTCGATCCTATTTCGCAGCGCGCGCTTTCGATTTTAAGCCATCCAGATTTTCGCTTCGCCTCAAGTCAACTGGTTCGTCTTGAGGTGCTGCCAAAAGCACTTTATACGAACCGTACTGTCGAAGCGGATTTCTATCAAGCCTTCTTCGCCGCAGTCTATAGGTGGATATCGCTGACAACGGCTGTTTTCGACGCTGCATATACTGAAGCAATCCGCTATGGACTGAGCGCAATCGATTCTATCCATTTAGTCTCGGCGGCTTCAATTCAGGCGGAGTTATTTTTTACTGTTGAGAGAGAGTCAAAGCCGTTGCACAGAACCCAATTGATCCAGATGATTTCAATTACCCCTGAATCCACAAATATATAAAGGGATCTTTGTCTTGGATGAACAATTCGTTACGTCTACACTAGCGTCTGTTGGGACCGAACCACGCAGCCGCCTTGAGCGCGTGCTGCGCTCCGGGCGATTTGCCGTGACCGCCGAACTCAACCCGCCCGATTCGGCCGACCCGCAGGAGGTCTACGATGGCGCGCTGGTGCTTTCCAGCATCTGCGATGGCATCAATGCCGTGGACGCATCGGGCGCCAACTGCCACATGTCGAGCGTGGCGATCTGCGCGCTGCTCACGCGCGCCGGCTACGAACCGGTCTACCAGGTCTCCTGCCGCGACCGCAACCGCATCGCGATCCAGGGCGACCTGCTGGGCGCGGCGGCGATGGGGGTGCGCAACGTGCTCTGCATCACCGGCGACGACGTGACCGCCGGCGACCAGCCGCAGGCCAAGCGCGTCTTCGACCTTGACAGCATCCAACTGCTGCACACGGCGCGCATCATGCGCGACCACGGCGTCTACCTCAGCGGCCGCAAGCTGACCGTGCCGCCACCACTCTTTCTGGGTGCGGCGGAGAACCCCTTTGCACCTCCTTTTGATTGGCGTGCACAGCGCCTGGCCAAGAAGATCGCGGCGGGCGCCGAGTTTATCCAGACCCAGTACTGTTTTGACATGCCCCGCTTTCGCACGTTTATGCAACAGGTGCGCGATCTTGGTTTGCACGATCAGTGTTACATTCTGGCCGGCGTCGGGCCGTTGCGGTCAGCCGGCGCGGCCGAGTTCATGCGCACCAAAGTGCCGGGCGTCTACATCCCAGATGAGGTGATCGCACGACTCAAGGCGGCGCCCAAAAACAAACAGCGTGCGGAGGGTAAACGCATCTGCGTCGAGATCATCCAGCAAGTGCGCGAGATGGCGGGCGTGGCGGGCGTCCACATCATGGCCTATCGCCAGGAAGAGCTGGTCGCCGAGATCGTGGAGGAGGCCGGCTTGCTGCCGCGACCGTTCCGCGCCGAAGTGCCCCATCCAGCACGCGAGCGGCACCTGCATCGACCGGCGGAACGCGCCCGTTAAGAAATTTTGCGCCTGCCGTTGACAGGCGTTCCATAAATTTATGCCAAGGAGTCTTTTTCATGGAAACAATGGTTAGCTCTCGCACAAAAGAAGTCCGCATCGGTCACGATCTGCCCTTCGTCATCATCGGCGAGCGCATCAACCCGACCGGGCGCAAGAAGCTGGCGGCTGAAATGGCGGCAGGTGATTTCTCGCGCGTCATCAGCGACACGCACGCCCAAATCGCCGCCGGCGCGCACATGCTGGATGTCAACGCCGGCATTCCGCTGGCCGACGAGCCGGCGATTCTGGCCGCTGCGGTCAAGCTGGTGCAATCGATCACCGACGCACCGCTCTCGATCGATTCGTCGATTGTCAAGGCGCTGGAAAGCGGCCTCTCAGTCTATCAGGGCAAGGCGTTGGTCAATTCGGTGACGGGCGAAGATGAACGGCTCGAAGCGGTGTTGCCGCTGATCAAGAAGTACGGCGCGGCCGTTATTGCCATCTCCAACGACGAGACCGGCATCTCCGAGGACCCGGAAGTGCGGCTGGCCGTCGCCAAGAAGATCATCGAGCGGGCGATGGATCACGGCATCCCGCGTGAGGATGTGCTGATCGACCCGCTGGTCATGCCGATCGGCGCCATGCGCTATGCAGGCCGCCAGGTCTTCGAGATCGTGCGCCGCTGCCGCGATGAACTCAAGGTTAACACCTGCTGCGGCGCCAGCAACGTTTCGTTTGGCCTGCCCAACCGCGGCCCGCTCAACGGCACGTTTTTGGCGATGGCGATCAGCGCCGGCCTGACCTCGGCGATCACCAATCCCATCGAGGAGCACATCAAGACCGCGATCATGGCGGCGGATGTCATGACCGGCAACGACGAGAATTGTCTGAACTGGATCGTCGCCAACCGTGCGCCGCAGCCGGAAGGGGAAGCGGCCGGCCGGCGCGAGCGGCGGGTGCGGAGAGGGTAAGGGGAGATTGAGAGATTAAGAGATTGGAGATTGAATAGTCGTAACGCAGCATCTGCCAATCGAACCATCTCTGAATCTCCCATCTCTAACTATTATGACCACTTGTCTGATTATCTGCGGTGCGTTGGCGCGTGAGGTGCTGGCGCTTAAGGAGCGACATCACTGGGCAGTGGAGGTGGTGGCCGTGCCGGCCACGTTCCACATGATCCCGGCGCGTATCGCGCCGGCCGTCGAGAAGCGCATTGTCGAACTGCGCGACCGGTACGACCGGCTGATCGTTGTCTACGGTGACTGCGGCACGGGCGGCGCGCTTGATGCCATGCTGGATCGGGTGGGCGTCGAGCGCATCGCCGGCCCGCATTGCTACGAGTGGTATGCTGGCGGGCTCTTTCAGGCGCTGATGGACGAGGAGCCGGGCAGCTATTTTGTGACCGACTTCATGGTGCGTCAATTTGACACGCTGATCCTCAAGAGCATGGGGCTGGATCGCTTCCCGCAGCTCAAGGAGGATTACTTCTGCAATTACCAGCGGCTGGTCTACCTGGTGCAAAAACCCGATCCGGCGCTGATGGAACAGGCCAAGGCGGCGTCAACCTACCTCGGCCTGCCGTTGGAGATCCGGGCGACCGGCTACAATTTCCTGGAGGCGCGGCTGTTGGAGCTACTTCAGCCTCTGTAGGATATAAAATGTCGATAAGAGGCGCCACTAAAAATCATCTGCTCACTGATGAATGGTCAAATGGTGGCGATCCAGTTCAACAAAGGAGTGCGGCTGAAGAGCAGCAACAATGCGCTCAAGATTACGGGCAAACAGGCTGCAGACACCCTATCCTGAGATCGGTAAGACTATAGTTTCCGGTAAAAGGCGAACGCGTGGGCGATAAAATGAAAAGCGGCGGTTAGCAGCCCACAATATGGTTGAATCAAAACCATTAAGGAGTGGGGCATGCTAACCGCCTTAGGGCCGACGTTTGTGCAGATTACTCTGTCACGACAAACGGTCCTGCATTCCCAATCGGCATATCCGGCGGGCTTGCCCAGCAGACCATATAGAGCAGCCCCTCGTTCACAGAAACACCTTCGTAGGTTCGGTTTTCGCCTGGTTGCAACTCCTTGAAGAAAACCATATCCGACCAGGAAGACGGGCCGGAGTTGTAGGTGGAAGCCATCAAATCGAGCAGGTCTTTCCCTTCCTCCAGGGTAAAGGCCGTTACCGCATACTTCTCAAATCGCTCATCCTGCACATCTACAGTCACGGTCAATTCCCCGGCTTGCAAGGTCATCGGGCCGTCATAGGCGCAGGTGCTATTGGTGATAGTCACCGTAATTTCATTAACCGGGGGTTCGCTCAAGTCAGCCGGCGGCTGCACGAACGCAGCCAACTCCGGGATTGCCTCGAACAGGACGGGTTTGAAATTGACCAAAGCCTCTTCCGTCATTGTGGAATGATACAAGGTAATCTTGCCATCCTTCACCACAAAAACTTCGTGGAAAGTGTTCGGAGCCACCCCAAGCTCCCGCGTAAAATCCATCCAGGTCCTGGCCTCGGCATAGACCGCACCGCCGTGGACGCGTTCAGGCGTCACTTCCCACACGAAATTTTGGCCTGTGCAACATTCCTCCATGAAGATGCGAAATTGTTCTTTGCCTCGATAGACCTCCATCCCGGTGGGCGGCATGCCGACAAAATAGAGCAGCGCATCATCCGCGAAAAGCTCGGCTGCCCCGGCATAATCTCCTGCGTTGACGCGCTCCACCATCTCCGTCACCGTAGTGGCTGGTGACACAGTTGAAGGATCGGGCGCTAGAGGTGGTTGCGTTGGCGGCGGCAATGGTTGGATCAATTGCACGCTGCACCCGGAGAGAGCCACCATTGTCACAAGCAAGAGCGCCGTTACAAGCAAGCACACAGTGAAAGTGGAAAACAAGCGTGTCATGATTGACCTCCTTTTGGGTATCCGATATCTAATCGACGGAGCAAAGCGTCACACTCTCCCTCTCTATTCAGCATAGCACCCCGTCATCTGCTCAACTTGACATTTCTTGCCAGAAGCCGAAAACCATCGCAATTTCGCCTGAAATCGTGCTACACTATTCTTACAGAGAGCAAGCGTCGTTTTGGGTAAGTGGCCGATCATGAAGGAGCTTTGCACTACAATCGATCGACAGGCGTGGCTGGAAAAGAGATAGCACGTCCTAGACGCATCATTGCTCAAGGTCAAACTATCGATCGCTGAAACGAGGCTGTTGGTAGGGTTGAGAGGAGGCGGTATGCCGGTTTCAAGTGCCTTGATTGCCCTCGACCAATTCACGACCTTTGGTGATCTGCTCAAGTACTTACGCCGTCGCGCCGGTTTGACGCAACGTGAGCTGTCCATCGCCGTGGGCTACAGTGACGCCCAAATCTCGCGCTTGGAACAGAATGAGCGGTTGCCCGATGTGGCAACGCTGGCTGCTCGATTCATCCCCGCTTTGTATGCAGACGATCAACCCGAGGTCGCTGCGCGGTTGCTTGAACTTGCTGCGTCCGTTCGGCGTGAAGATGCCCCCGCCGCCGGGCTTCCTCCGTACAAGGGGTTATACTACTTCGATGAGTCCGATGCCGAATTGTTTTTCGGGCGTGAAGAATTGACCCAAACCCTTGTCAATCATGTTCATCACGGGATCAAGAACAACCAACGTTTTCTGGCAGTTGTGGGTGCTTCGGGCGGCGGCAAATCTTCCGTTGTGCGCGCCGGGCTGATACCGGCATTTCGTTGGCAGCAATCTTCATCTGGCTGGCCGGTTTTTGTGATGACGCCGACGGCCCATCCGTTGGATAGCCTGACCGCCAGCCTCCAGAGAGATGCCGAGCGCAGGTTGTCTTTTCCAAGATCGGTTCATGCCTTTTCCCGTCAGCCAGAAACCCTGAACGAACTTCTGAAGCAGATTACAAACGAGACTGGTGCAGCCCATGCATTGCTGGTTGTTGATCAATTTGAAGAATTGTTCACCCTTTGCCGGAGTGAGATGGAACAGGCCGCCTTTGTTGACAATCTGCTGACGGCCGCGCTGCAACCCGATGGGGTCGCGATCATTTTGATTGTTTTGCGCGCTGATTTTTATGCGCATTGCGCCCGTTTTGACCGACTCCGGCAGGCGCTTGCCAAGCACCAAGACTATATTGGCTCCATGACAGCCAAAGAGCTGCGCTGTGCCATCGAAGAACCTGCACAGCACGGCCATTGGCAACTGGAGCCAGGTTTGGTTGAGCTACTCCTCCATGATGTGGGCGCCGATGCCGGCCAGATTCCGGAACCGGGTGCGCTGCCCCTGCTTTCTCATGCGTTGTTGACAACCTGGCAGCGTCGGCGCGGACGCAACCTCACCATCAGCGGCTACATCGCCTCTGGTGGAATTCGCGGCGCCATTGCGGAAACGGCTGAAGCCGTTTTTCAAGACCAATTGGCGCCAGAGCAACGTGTAATCGCACGGCAGGTATTTTTGCGCTTGACCGAATTGGGTGACGACACAAACTCTGCCGATACCCGCCGCCGGGTCAGCTTTGATGAACTGACTTCGAAACCGGAAGACAGGGAACAGGTTCATGAAGTGTTGATGACTCTTGCTAATGCACGTTTGATCATCACCGATCAGAACACCGCTGAAGTTGCCCATGAAGCGCTGATTCGTGAATGGCCTACGCTGCGCAACTGGATCGTTGAAAACCGCGAGAGCCTACGCCTGCATCGACACTTGACAGAAGCCGCTCAAGAATGGGGCGCCCTGAGTCGCGATCCCGGCGGGGCATATCGTGGCGCACGGCTGCCCAGGCGCTTGAATGGTCTGAAATCCATGGGGATGATCTGAATCTTCTGGAACGCACCTTTCTTGAAGCATCTCACGCCTTGATAGAGCAAGAAGCCGCCGAACAGGAAGCCCAGCGCCAACACGCCCTGGAAGCCGCGCAAAAACTGGCTGAAACGGAGCGCGCACGCGCCGAAGAGCAAGTCCATTCCAATCGCCGCCTGCGCCAGCGTACGGCATTATTGACGGTTGCTGTTGTCATCGTTGGCATTCTGGCCTTGGTTGCCTTTATTTTTGGGCAACGAGCGGTTCAGGCTGAAAACCTTGCCACGTCCCGAGAACTGGCGGCTGCCTCCATCAATAACCTGCAAATCGACCCGGAGCGCAGTGTGCTGTTGGCTCTTCAGGCCATCGAAAAAATGGAGACGCTTGAAGCCCGTAATGCGCTGCACCTCGCCTTGCCCGCACTGCATTCTGTTTTCACCGTGCACGCGCATGTGAGAGGCGCCGTTGATGTGGCCTTCAGCCCGGATGGAACCCGCATTGCGAGCATTGGCGAAGATCATACGGTAAAAATCTGGGACGCGATTTCAGGACAACCCCAGCTTATCCTGGAGAACGAGTCGGGCGAATCACCGTCCAGCGTCGCCTTCAGTTCGGATGGCGAAACCCTTGCAACGGCGTGGATCACCCAAGTGATCCTTTGGGATGCGCACAGCGGGGAGAAGGTATACACCCTGAACGGGGCGGCGGTTAATACAGTCGGCTACAACCTGGCGGTAGGCAGATCAGCTTCAGCCCGGATGGTAACTACCTGGCGATTGCCAACATGGATGGGGCTTCCAAAGTTTGGGATTTGGCAACCCAACGTGAGGTTTTGTCGCTACAGAATCCATTGCTGCCGACAAAAGCGATTGCATTCAGTGCGGATGGCCGCTGGCTGGCAACAGGCGGAGATGAGGGACTCGTGAAAATCTGGAACGCTGATTCCGGTGAGGAACGATTCACCTTACCACTCGGCGGCGTGATCCATGCGGTTGCCTTTAGCCCCAACGATCCTCGCGTTGCCGCCGCCAGTGAAGATGGCAGTGTCAAAGTATGGGATGCCACAACCGGCGAAGAGTTGCTAAGCCTGCCGCGCTTATCCGGCATGTATGATCTTGCCTTTCTTTCCAATGGCAGGCTGATAACAGCGGGTCAGGATGGCGTCACCAGGGTCTGGGATGCGATTTCGGGGCAGGAATTGCTCACCCTGGCCGGACACAAGAGCACCGTGGTGGGCGTGGCAGGCAGTCCAGACGGAACCCGCATTGCCACCTCCGGCTACGATGAAACCCTCAGAGTGTGGGATGCCAATCCGGGTCACGAGGTGCTCACCATTGCGGCGCATCAAGATGTTGTCTGGGATGTTCGCTACAGCCCTGATGGCGAGCGTCTCGCCTCGGTCAGTGTTGACGGAACCGCAAAATTGTGGGATGCAGATTCAGGCCGGCTGCTGCTTACCCTATCCAAAGGCGATATGCCAACGGACGGATTTACCGGGCTGGCCTTTAGCCAAAACGGCGGGGAAATCGCCGTAGGCGGACTGGATGGGACGATCACCCTGTGGGACAGCCAAACCGGCGACCATTTGCATACGTTCACCGGGCATGAAAACATGGTGCTTGGGCTTGCTTTCAGCTCCAATGGAACCCGCCTTGCCAGCGTCAGTCTAGATTCGACTGCGAAAGTCTGGGATCTAACCACCGGGACGGCAGTAGCCACCTTCACCGGTCACCAAGCTCCAGTTTGGTTGACCAACATCGGCTTTAGCGCGGATGGCAAGCGCGTTTTCACTGGCGGCGATGACGATTTTGTGCGCATGTGGGATGGCGAAACCGGCCAGGAATTGGCTGCGTTTTCGGGGGATGGCAAGGATATTTACGGCGTTGCACTCAGCCCAAACGGCGATCTGTTGGCCATGAGCAACCAAGATGGCGACATTATTCTTTGGGACCTGAATTCCGGAGGAAAAATTGCGCACCTTATCTGGTCATTCCGGATTAGCTCTTCGTCTGGCGTTCAGCCAAGATGGGACTCGGATAGCCTCCGCCAGTTTCGACCGGCTTGCTAAAGTGTGGGATGTCAACACGGGCGAAGAGCTTGTCAGCCTGCATGGCAACACCGGCAATGTTTTTGGCGTTTCGTTTAGCCCGGATGGGAATCACCTTGCTACTGCAGGGGCAGATGGAACGATTCGTACGTATGAATTGCGATTGCCTGCTTTGGTCGACCTGGCGCGTTCCCGCGTCACGCGTTCACTGACGGAAGATGAGTGCCGCAGGTTTATTCATCTGAATAGTTGTCCATAAAAAGAGCCGCGGCGTCAAATGCGGCTGCGCATTCTGTCAGGCGGCGTTTGGCGCCAGCGCGCCCCGGTGATGCCTGTGCTATGATTGCGGCGAACTGTTGCGATGAAGAACCGGATATCTCTGGATCATGGCGTCATTCCTTGAACTGTTCAATGTTGCCACGACTGGCGACGTTCTAAATGCCCCCAACGGCCAACTGACCGATTGAGCGAGTTGAACGTCTCTCTGCTCGTTGGGCAAAGGTCTGGTATACTTCTCCTCTGAAACTGGCGACAGCAGATCCTGGGCAAAACCGCACATAGGTTGCGTCCTTATAGCCGGTCGGCGCCGCCAGGCTGAAATTTTTATCTTCAAAACACTCAACGAGGAGAAACGATGGAATGCCGCACAAATTGACCGACCTCAAACGCCCCGTGCCCAGTGACCTCGACATCGCCCAGGCCGCCACGCCACTGCCCATCCGCCAGATCGCCGACGAGGCCGGCATCCTGCCCGACGAGTTGGAGATGTACGGCAACTACAAGGCCAAGGTCACGCTCGATGTGCGCGATCGGCTCAAGGATCAGCCGAACGGAAACTACATCGTCGTCACCGCGATCACACCGACGCCGCTGGGCGAGGGCAAGACGACCACCACCGTCGGTCTCAGCCAGGCGCTGGGCGCGCATCTGGGCAGGAAGGTCTTCACCTGCATCCGCCAGCCCAGCCAGGGACCGACCTTTGGCATCAAGGGCGGCGCGGCCGGCGGCGGCTATGCGCAGGTCATCCCGATGGAGGACTTCAACCTGCACCTGACCGGCGACATCCACGCCATCACCGCGGCGAACAACCTGCTGGCCGCAGCCATCGACGCGCGCATGTTCCACGAAGCGGACATGGACGACGCTACCCTCTTCAAGCGCCTCTGCCCGCTCAAGGGTGGCAAGCGCTCCTTCAGCGGCACCATGCTGCGCCGGCTCAAGAAGCTGAGCATCGACAAAACCAATCCCGACGACCTGACGCCGGAGGAGATCAGCCGCTTCGTGCGCCTTGATATCGACCCGGAAACCATTACCTGGCGCCGCGTCGTCGACACCAACGACCGCATGTTGCGCGGCATCACGATTGGGGAAGGGCCGCAGGAGAAGGGGCGCACGCGCGAGACGGGCTACGACATCACCGTGGCGAGCGAGATCATGGCGATCCTGGCGCTCACCACCTCGTTGCAGGATATGCGCGAGCGCTTCGGACGCATGGTGGTCGGCTTGAACCGGCAGGGCGATCCGGTCACCGCCGAGGACATCGGCGCGGCGGGCGCGCTGGCCGTGCTCATGAAAGATGCGATCAAGCCCAACCTGATGCAGACGCTGGAGGGCACGCCCGCGCTGGTGCATGCCGGCCCCTTTGCCAACATCGCCCACGGCAACTCGTCGATTGTCGCCGACCAGATCGCGCTCAAGCTAGTCGGGCCGGAGGGCTACGTGCTGACTGAGGCGGGCTTTGGCGCCGACATCGGCATGGAGAAGTTCTTCAATATCAAGTGCCGCTACAGCGGGCTGGCGCCCGACTGTGTGGTGTTAGTGGCGACGATCCGTGCGCTCAAGATGCACGGCGGCGGCCCCAAGGTGGTCGCCGGCAAGGTGCTCGACGCCGCCTACACCGAGGAAAATCTCGAATTGCTCGAAGCAGGGTGCAGCAACCTCGCCGTCCACGTGCGCAACGCCCGCCGCTTTGGCGTGCCGGTCGTGGTGGCGGTCAACCGCTTCCACACCGACACCGACGCCGAGGTGGAGCTGGTGCGACGCAAGGCAATGGAAGCCGGTGCGTATGATGCCGTGCCCTCCAATCACTGGGCGGACGGTGGCGCCGGTTCCGTGGAGTTGGGCGAGGCAGTGATCGAGGCGTGCAAGCAGCCGTCGGACTTCCAGTTCCTCTACCCGCTCGACCTGACCATCAAGGAGAAGATCGAGACCATCGTCAAGCTGATCTACGGCGGCGACGGCGTGGAATTCTCGCCCAAGGCCGAGGAGCAGATCGCCGCGTACACGCGCGCCGGCTTCGACAACCTGCCCATGTGCATGGCCAAGACGCACCTGAGCATCAGCCACGACGCCGAGCTGAAGGGCGCGCCGAGCGGCTTCACCGTGCCCGTGCGCGAAATCCGCGCCAGCGTCGGCGCCGGCTTCCTCTACCCGCTGCTAGGCACGATGAGCACGATGCCCGGACTGTCGACGCGGCCGGCCTTCTTCGACATCGACATCGACCCGGAAACCGGCCAAATCATCGGGCTTTCCTAACCTGAAAATAGCTTTGACGCAGAGTCGCAGAGAAAGGCGATTGCAGTACTTCACGAAACTCACACAAAGCCACAAAGAACACAAGGCGCGCCATCTTCAACTTTGTGCTCTCTGTGGCTTTGTGTGAGACAAAATCGTGTACGCACTTCCGCTGCGCCCTTCTGGGGAATGCCCGATACTATTTGGTTGATCCGGCAGGATACGCGACAATGACGCATGTCTTTTGCACAACGGTGATGAGGAGCGTTCATGTCGTCCAAATGGCCTGCCAAGTTATTTTCCTATCACCCGCGGGTTCCCGTATCCACAGACGCTGAAGAGGAGGCGCCGCCCGCCCCGTCGCCGGAGTCTGTAGAAGCATCTTCCTCCCCGCCCGTCCTGCCGGAGCCAAACCACGCTGCAACTGAGGAGACGACCCTCACCGCGCCGGTCGAGCACGAAGCGCGGCTGGTTGAGCGCGCCCGCACTCACCCGGAGGCGTTCGGCCAACTCTACGAGCTGTACGTGGATCGCGTTTACTCCTATATCTATCACCGCGTGGGCAATGTTCAAGACGCCGAAGACCTGACCGCGCGCACCTTCTACCGTGCGCTGGATAAGCTCGACACCTACGAGGATCGCGGGCTGCCTTTCTCGGCGTGGCTCTTTCGGATCGCGCACAACCTGGTCGCCAATTGGCATCGCGACCACAGTCGCCGCCAGGTGTTTTCATTGGATAAACTCTGGTGGCGTAGCAGCGACGAGCCACGCCCGGAACAGACTGTCGAGGCCAACGCCGAACGCGAGGAATTGTGGGACGCGATCAATCGCCTGCCGGAAGAGCGGCGCAATTTGTTGCTCTACAAGCTCAACACGACGCTCTCCAATCTTGAAATTGGCGAAATGATGAACAAAAGTGAAAGCGCCATCAAGTCGCTCTATTTCAGAACGCTGGCCGCGCTGCGCAAGGATCTCGAAGATCGAGGATGGGAAAACGTGGAAGAAACCAGCGAACCCACCTCCCCTCACCCCCACTCGAACGAGGAAGCATAATCATGGATGATCAATGGATTGATAAGGACGCCGCGTTGATTTCGCCGGATGCGAAGTTTCGCCATGATCTGGCGCAGGCGCTGCAAGACAGCCATGAGCGCCAGCGCGTCCAGCGTCAATTGTATGGGAGCGCGCCGTCTGCGCAGCGCGGCCAAGCGCTCTTCTGGCGGCTGCTTGGCGCGCTTGGCCTGCTGGCTCTGGTCTTTAGCCTGGGCTTCTATGTGGGACAGCAGAGCCACAAATTACGCGGCTACGTCGATTGATCAGCGTGCGTCGCGCACCAGTTCACGCTTGCGTTGCGCCATGCACGCCTGCAATGCTTCGTCGCTGACCGCATCGAGTGGCGGCGGCGCATAGCAGCTTGTCCACCTTCTGCGCCGCGCGCACTTTGCTATCGTGCGCACCGGCGACTTCCCATGCATCGCGCTTCCTTACAGTTTGCTTGCAATGGGGTGCAAGCCCTTGTTGCACCGGGGACTTTGTTTTACAATGGCAAAATAGCCAGGCGCTTCTGAGTTGGCCCCGGCTGTACTGACCACCACTGTGGCTGACCTGCCCGCTGCGACGCATCTGCTCACGCTTTTTATCCCGAATTGATTCTGCATGTCGCGCATTTTGAACAACATTGAGGAAGGATTAAAAAGCTGCTCCCCTTGACGCGGAGGTGCTGAGCAGCAGAGATAACGCGGAAGGAACCTGGGCAGAGAAACCATCCTTATTCTGGAAATGATGCAACGATGCAAGAGCAATTCTTCAAACAACCTATTCTGAATTCTCCCTACGCATACCCTGGCCGCCACTGGGAGCTGGATGAACAGGGCCAGCCAACACAGCAGATCATCGAACGCCGACGCCGTGCGGAGTTCATCACCCCTGTTCCGAAGCCGCGCAAGCGCAAGACGTCACCCAGTCAGCCACAATTGATCTTCGATGAAGGCGTCGGTCTGTCGACGGAGCGCCAACAGTACGACCCGACGCCGATCATCAACCAACTGCGCCAGCGCGTCGATCAATGGCGCGCCATTGCGGACTCGTCACGATGGGATGTCACGCCGGAGACGGCGCGCCTGCTTCAGCACTGGCGTCATTATTCGTTCAACAGCTTTCGCCCCTTTTTCTGTCAGATCGAGGCGGTGGAAACGCTGATCTGGCTGACCGAGGTTGCGCCCAAGGACAAAAAAGCAAACGGAGGCATTCTGGAGCATCTGGAGAATGCCAACCATGACGCCAACCCGGAGTTGATGCGGATTGCGCTGAAGCTGGCCACCGGCGCGGGCAAGACGACTGTCATGGCGATGATCATCGCCTGGCAGACGGTCAACGCGATGCGCAGACCGAACAGCAAGAAGTTTACGCGCGGTTTTCTGATCGTGACGCCTGGCATCACGATCAAAGATCGGCTGCGTGTGCTGCAGCCCAATGACCCGGACAGCTACTATCAGAGCCGCGAGCTTGTGCCCAACGACATGTTGGGCGACATGGACCGCGCCAAGATCGTCATCACCAATTATCACGCGTTCAAGCTGCGCGAACGGATGGCGCTCTCCAAGGGCGGGCGCGCGCTGCTGCAAGGCCGTGGGCCAGAACTGGCGACGCTTGAGACGGAGGGGCAGATGCTCCAGCGCGTGATGCCCGATTTGATGGGTCTCAAGCATATCCTCGCCATCAATGACGAGGCGCACCACTGTTATCGCGAACGGCCCGGCATTGACGAGGAAGGCGACCTGACCGGCGACGAAAAACAGGAAGCCGAAAAGAACAACGAGGCCGCGCGCCTGTGGATTTCCGGGTTGGAGGCAGTCAACCGCCAGCTTGGCCTCACCCAGGTGGTTGATCTGTCGGCGACGCCTTTTTTCCTGCGCGGTTCGGGCTACGCCGAAGGCACGCTCTTCCCCTGGTCCATGAGCGACTTCTCGCTGATGGACGCCATCGAGTGCGGGATCGTCAAGCTGCCGCGCGTGCCGGTGGCCGACAACATCCCCGGCAACGAGATGCCCGTTTACCGCAACCTTTGGGAGCATATCGGCAAGCAGATGCCAAAGAAGGGCCGGGGCAAGGCCAAATCGCTTGACCCGTTGAGCCTGCCCGTGGAGTTGCAGACCGCACTGGATGCGCTCTACGGCCACTATCAGCAGACTTTTGAACTCTGGCAGCGCGCAGACATCCAGGCGCCGCCCTGTTTTATTGTGGTCTGCAACAATACCGCCACTTCCAAGTTGATCTACGACTACATTTCCGGGTTTTATCGAGAAAATGAGGACGGCAGTTCCAGCCTGGTCAATGGCCGGCTGAAACTGTTCCGTAATTTTGATGAGAACGATACACCGCTGGCGCGGCCAAACACGCTGTTGATCGACAGCGAGCAGCTCGAATCCGGCAGTGCGCTGGACGACAACTTTCGCAAGATGGCCGCTGACGAGATTGAACGTTTCCGCCGTGAGATTATCGAGCGCACCGGCGACGTGCGCCAGGCGGAGAATCTGACCGACCAGGAGCTGCTGCGCGAGGTGATGAACACCGTCGGCAAGCCGGGCCGGCTGGGCGAAGGCATCCGCTGCGTCGTCTCCGTGTCGATGCTGACCGAGGGGTGGGACGCCAACACGGTGACGCATGTGCTGGGCGTGCGCGCGTTTGGCACGCAATTGCTCTGCGAACAGGTGATCGGCCGGGCGCTGCGCCGCCAATCCTACGAACTCAACGAGGCAGGGATCTTCAACGTCGAATATGCCGACGTGCTGGGCATTCCCTTTGACTTTACGGCCAAGCCGGTGGTGGCGCCGCCGCAGCCGCCGCGTGAGACGGTGCACGTGCACGCGGTGCGCCCCGAGCGCGACGCGCTGGAGATTCGTTTTCCGCGCGTCGTGGGCTATCGCGTGGAATTACCCGAAGAACGGCTGAGCGCCCAGTTCAATGAGGATTCGGTGCTGGAACTGACGCCTGATCTGGTCGGCCCATCGATCACGCGCAATGCCGGCATCATCGGCGAAGAGATCGATCTGAACCTGCAACATCTGGCGGATGTGCGTCCTGCAACGCTGCTCTATCAATTGACCAAGCGGCTGCTTTTCACCAAGTGGCGCGATCCTGGTGATGAGCCGAAACTGCACCTGTTCGGCCAGCTCAAGCGCATCGCCAAGGAGTGGCTCGACACGTGTTTGGTCTGCAAAGGCGGCGCCTATCCGGCTCAGTTGCTCTATCAAGAGCTGGCCGACATGGCCTGCGAACGGATCACGGCGGCCATTACGCGCTCATTTCTGGGCGAGCGCCCCATCAAGGCCGTGCTTGATGCGTACAACCCGGCCGGCTCGACAATGCACGTCAACTTCAACACGTCCAAGCGCGAGCGCTGGCAGACCGATCCCCGCCGCTGCCACGTCAATTGGGTTGTGCTCGACAGTGATTGGGAGGCGGAATTCTGCCGGGTGGCCGAGGCGCATCCGCGCGTGCGCGCCTATGTCAAGAATCACAGCCTGGGGCTGGAGGTTCCTTACCGCTACGGCTCCGAAACGCGCATCTATCGTCCTGACTTCATCGTGCAGGTGGATGATGGCTACGGGGGAGATGGTCATGGGCGCGAGGGTCACGGCGACGCCGGCCCACTGCATCTAATCGTGGAGATCAAGGGGTACCGCCGCGAAGACGCCAAGGAAAAGAAAGCCACGATGGAGACCTACTGGGTTCCCGGCGTTAACCGCCTCGGCGTCTACGGTCGCTGGGCCTTCGCCGAGTTCGCCGAAGTCTACCAGATCGAAACCGACTTCGCGGCCAAAGTCGAAGCCGCGTTCGCCGCCATGCTCGCGTCCCATCGGGACGCCTAGATTCACATGTCCCGATGGGACGATTGAATGATGGAGATTGTTCGATGGCCAATACCTATACATCGCTCTTCTACCATATCGTCTTCAGCACCAAACACCGCGTCCGCTACATCCGCCCGGAGATCGAGCAACGCGTCTGGGAATATATGGGCGGCGTCATGCGCCACCACAAGCTGACCGCGCTGCAAATCGGCGGAGTTGACGACCACATCCACGCGCTGATCATGGCGCCGCCGACCATTGCGCCCTGCCAGATCGCGCAATATCTGAAGGGCGACTCCTCCAAATGGATTCACGAGACCTTCCCGGAGCTGCACGCCTTTGCCTGGCAGGAGGGCTACGGCGCCTTTACCGTCAGCAAGTCGGGTCTTGCGGTTGTCATCCGCTACATTCAAAACCAGCGCGCCCATCACCAGAAACAAGATTTCCAGGCCGAATACCTGGACTTCCTACACCGTCACGAGGTCGACTACGATGAACGCTACGTGTGGGGATAACGACCCGCCCCATCGGGGCGCATGAATTGAGACACTCCCCGCGCGACGGGATGCTTGTGATGGCGAATGCATCGGCGAACGCGGCCATGAATGATGGGGTGGATATTCACGAATCGCCGGCCATGAATGACCGGCCTAAGGGCAGGCGTCCCGATGGGACGAAATGCGTAGCGCCCGACCCCGCCCCATCGGGGCGCATGAATTGAGACACACGACACGTCGAATTCCCGCCCCATCGGGGCGCATGAATTGAGACACACGACACGTCGAATTCCCGCCCCATCGGGGCGCATGAATTGAGA
>Ga0073899_10000064_pt1 | contig 86524 bp, 74 predicted proteins | sample KloWWTmetaKNB5Ph_FD_88975 | JGI IMG/M metagenome (GOLD analysis project Ga0073899, IMG submission 88975) | Active sludge microbial communities from Klosterneuburg, Austria, studying microevolution and ecology of nitrifiers - Klosterneuburg... | ecosystem: Engineered > WWTP > Aerobic digester >... | reverse complement strand
TTGGCAGCCTGGTGCGTAGGTCGGGCTATCAGCCCGACGTAAATGCGTAGGTCGGGTTATCAGCCCGACGTAAATGCGTAGGTCGGGCTATCAGCCCGACGTAGCCCCCCTCATCTTGTTGAGCATCGTCCCTCCCCCGTCGGCCAGACCTACGCTGGAGGATGCGACCCTCATCGTCGACGCAACATCGTCGGGCTGGTAGCCCGACCTACGGAGGGCGCCCGAAACCTTTGGCAGTCAAGAGTCGCCATCCTGTGGGGACTTGTGGCAAAATAGCTTCGTCATGATTTGAAGCGAGAAGTTTGTACGACCAACCATTAGCGAACGGAGGACAGCATGACAGGCGCCGGCATTCTCAACACAAATACGCACAGCATCGACCGCGTGCTCAACGCCGGGTTGCCGGTGATGTTGATCTTCTGGCGACCCTCCACGCCCATGCCTCCTACGCAACAGCAGGCGCTTGACGAACTGGCGCGCAGCTATGCCGGTCGTGCGCTCCTGGCGCAAGTCAATGCCGAGGAAGAAGCAGCGTTAGCGCACCGCTTTCGCGTGACGGCGACGCCGGTCTTTCTGCTGGTACGCGGCGGCAAAGTCGGAATCGCCCTGGCGAGTGAGGAGGCGCGCAGCCACGCAGCGGACTGGTTGGCACATTTCGTCGACGGCAAGCCGCAGCCAACGGTCGCGGCCCGTCCAGCCAACAAACCTGCCGGCGATGGCAAGCCGCTCACGCTGACCGACGCCAGCTTTCAGCAGGTGATCAACCAGTCGCTGCCCGTGTTGGTGGATTTTTGGGCGGCGTGGTGCGGGCCGTGCCGCATGGTGGCGCCTTCGGTGGAGAAATTGGCGCAGGAGTTCGCCGGGCGCGCCGTGGTGGGCAAGCTCAACGTGGACGAGTACCAGGCCACCGCGCAACGCTATCAAGTGATGAGCATTCCGACGCTGATCATCTTCAAAAACGGCCAGCCGGTCGATCAGATCGTCGGCGCCCAGTCCTATCAGGCGTTGCAGCAGCGGCTGAGCCAATTCGCTTGAGTACGAAATAAGGCACTACAACGGATGCAAGAAAGAAACGGATTTGCTTCGCTGTGTGATGGGTCGAGCGCGCTCTAGCGATAGACCCAATCCACTGTTCCGCATCCGCTGCAGTGATTTAGCGCAGAGGAACGGATTTGCTCCGCTGTATAATGCGCCCATCTTTCTCTAGCGGCAGACTAAATCCGTTGTTTCCCCTGCATCCGCTGTAGTGATTCAGGGCGTTCGCCCCGCCCTAGACGATGCCTTCCCGAAACGTGGGAAACTGGGCGCCACGCCCAAACATTGCCGTGTGGATCGCTCGCGTCGTGGCCTGCGGGTCGACGGCTTGCCAGACGCGCCGACCGATGGCAACCCCGGCCGCACCGGCCTGCAAAGCATCCTCCACCAGTTGCAACGTGGAGACGTCCGGGGTGGTTTTGGGGCCGCCGGCAACGATGATGGGCACAGGAACGGCCTGCACGATCTCGGCAAAGCGCGCCACATCGCCGCAATAGTTGGTCTTGATCACGTCGGCGCCGATCTCCATGCCGATGCGCGCCGCATGGGCAATCGCAGCAGCGTCAAAGAAACGATCCTCCGGCGGCATCATCTCGGCGATGACCGGCATGGCGTAGGGTTCACAGCTTCGAATCAGCGCGGCCAGCCAGCGGTAGATGTCCAGATCGCCGTCACGCCCAAAAAAGACAGAAACGGCGACGGCGTCCGCATCGAGCCGCAGCGCGGTTTCCACCTGCGCAATCGGGGTCTCCTGCGCACCCTGTGCGCTCAACCCTGCGGTGAGGCTGACGCGCAGCACAAGCGCCACGTCGGGACGCAGCGACGCCTCCGCCGCGCGCAGAAAACCAGGCGAGGCGAGCACTGCATTGGCGCCACCCGCCAGCACCTGGCCCACAATCTCCGCCGGCCGATCCAACCCTTTGACCGGCCCCAGCCAACCGCCGTGATCCAGCGGCGAAAGCAGGCATCGGCGTTGCTCCCCCACAAACAGACGGCGCATCCGCCGCGTCTTGCCGAACATAAGCATCTCCACTTCTTTGCTTGATGATTTGTAACTGTTCAGCCTGGTTCTATAGACCAGGGGCTAGACGGAAAATTCCGGATACGTTGCAGATGGGAATCCGTGAGCATCCGCCTCATCCGCATCATCCGTGGTCTATGCTTGCGATGGCTGAACCGGTACGATGATTTTAGGTAATGGTCACCGTGCGAGTGTAGCGTCAGCAAACTCGGTTAGTTGACAATAGCGACGATAGAGATCGTCGTACAGCGCCGCGAGTGATTGGGTTGGTGAGCAAACTTCCGAAGCGCCAAATGTGCGCGCTAACGCCGCGTCAAACGTGTTGCGTGGATCGAGCGCCTGACACGCATACGCGTACAAGCCGCGCGTCACCGTCTCCTCCCCGGCGTAGACGTAAACCGGACGGCCGCAGACATCGGCTATCAATTGAGGCAGCCCTGCAATCGCTGCGCCGCCGCCGGCCAGGGCAATGGTCTCTATGGCCACATGCAGCCGGTCGAATTCGTCGAGCAGATAGCGCAGGCTGAAGGCGACCCCTTCGAGCACGGCGCGCAGCAAATGGCTGCGGCTGCACGTCAGCGTCAATCCGTAAAAGGCGCCGCGCAGCGCATCGTTCCAGAAGGGCGTCCGCTCGCCAGCCAGGAAGGGCAGGAAAAAAGCGCCTTCCGCACCGGCGGGCGCTGCAAACGCCTGTTGGATCGCCGCGTCGAACGGCGTTTGATCGGCATAGAGCGTCTGCCACGCCCATTGCACCGCCGCGCCTGTGGTGGAGCTGACCCCGCCAAGCAGCGGATAAGGCAGCAGCGGATAGACGTAGAGACGCGCGCCTGTCTGCTCAACCTGCTGACCCGCGGCCAGTGGGCAGAAGACCATCGACGAGCTGCCCATGCTGCAGGTGACGCGACCTGGCGTTGGCGGCGATCCGCAGAGCAGCGCGAGCACGTCGCCCGCACCCACGAGCACCTTAACGCCTGGGTCGAATCCATAGCGCGCGCACAGATGCGCATGCACCGCGCCGGCGTCGTCTTGCGCGTGGCGCAATGGTGGGAGCAGATCCGGACGGATGCCGTAGGCGGTCAGGCGCGACGTAGCCCACATAAGCGTTTCCCAGTCGAGCAGGGCAGCTCCGCCGGCTTCGGTGACATCCGTGCATTGAACGCCGGTCAGGCGAAAGCGCAGGTAATCCTTGGGCCACAACAGAGACGCACACTGTTGCAAACACTCCGGCTCTTCTCGCGCCAGCCACAGTAACTTTGGCAAAGTATAGGTCGAGTTGAGATGATAGGGCGCCAATTCCAGGCGTTGCTGTAGTTCGACAGTTTCGGCCACTGCCCTGCGATCCAGCCACAGGATCGTGGGGCGGATCACCTCGCCCGCCGCGTCAAGCAGCACGGCCGTGTGCATCTGGCCGGTCACGGCAATGGCGCGCACCTGCGCCAGCGAGTAGGGTGATCGTGCCAATTCCAGGATGGCGGCGTCAAAGGCCTGCCACCACTGCTCCGGGTCGGCCTCGGCCCAGCCCGGCTGCGGCGTGGCGTAAGTGTAGCGGCGGCTTGCCCGCGCCAGCACCTCGCCCGCCGGGCTGTACAGGACGGCCTTCAACGCCGAGGTGCCCACGTCGATGGTGAGAATCATTGAGCGTCCATTCTCACATCACTGTTCCCCGTTGACTTCCATCACGATCTTGAGACCGACACGCTGCTTGACCAGCTCAAGTCCCGCAGCAAGCTCCTCCAGCGGGAGAAGATGGCTGATCAGCGCCTCCGTCTGCACCTGGCCCGCTTCGATCAAGCCGAGCGCCCGATGCATATTTTCGGGCGTGCTGTCGGACGAGCCGGTGATGATCCATTCGCCGTAGTGAATCTGATTAGGGTCAAGGCTGACCTGATCCTTGGGATAGATGCCGGCAAAGATGTTGAGGCGGCCACCCGGCGCCAACAGCTTGACGCACTCTTCGACCATACGCGCCGAGCCGACGGTCAGGGCGATGGCATCGACGCCCCAACCTGCGGTCGCGTCCTGGACGAACGTGGTGAGATCGGTCTGTTGCGGGTCCACCACCCACGTCGCGCCCAACGCCTGCGCCTGCTCGCGCCGCATCGACACCGGGTCGGAGGCAAGGACGCGCGCGCCAAACGCACGGGCAACCTGCAAATGCATCAGTCCAATCGGGCCGAGGCCGACCACAAGCTCCACCTCGCCCGGATAGAGGCGCAGCATGTCCTGGCCGCGCAACACACACGCCAGCGGCTCCATCATCGCGGCCGCTTTCAGGCTGACGCCGGGGCGGATCGGGTGAATGTTGCGCTGCGGCACACAGACATAGTCGGCATAGCCGCCGCCATATTGCAGGTAAGTTGGACGCCGGCAGCGGTTGGGGCGGCCGGTGCGGCAGGCTTTGCACACGCCGCATTTGACGATCATGTCCGGCGCAACCGCCTGGCCGATCTCCAGCTCCTTGACATTTTTACCGACCGCGGCGACGCGCCCCGCCACCTCATGACCGAGCACGCGCGGGAAGGCTACGGCGGAGGAAAGTCCCGAAAACGCGCGCACATCCCAGGGGCAGATCGCAGCGTAGGCCACCTTGACGAGCACATCATCGTCACCCACCGTGGGAATCGGGAGGTGACGCAACTCAACTTCCTGTGGCCGCTCGCACCACATCACGCACATCGTATTTGTCGCTGACATAGATATTCCTTTTCTGTGAGATTCCTTTTCTGTTGACCTGCTTTACCGTTTCATAAGCCAGGCTCATGCCGGATGGCGCTGCTAAGAAGGTGTTTGAAAAGCCCTACCACAAAGCCACAAAGGACACAAAGAGGCACGAAGTGGGCGAACAAAGAAGGGCTTCCAGGTGCTGCTTTGCGCAGCTTAGCGTGTTTCGCGTCTTAGAGGTTACTTTTCAAACAATTTCTAAGCGTGAAAATTGCTCTTCTCTGCGAACCTCTGCATCTCCGCGTCAGAAGTCCTTTTCAAACCAGGCTTGCAGCGGCGCGCCGCGCACATAAATCGTCGCAATGTCGGCGAGCGAAGCGCGGTGCACAATGGCGCTGATGGGGTCGTGAAGATAGCGCAGATGCGGTCGCTCCAGATCGAAGAGCAGGAAGCTGGCCTCCTTGCCCGGCGCCAGGCTGCCGATGCGCGCATCCAGCTTGAGGGCGCGCGCGCCTTCGATGGTGGCGGCCCGCAAGAGGGCGTGATGGTCGATGGCAGTCGGATCGTGCGCCAGGCCGCGCCCGAGACGCGACGCAAAGTCCATTTCGCGCAACATGTCCGGGGCCACGAACATCATGTTGTCCGTGCCCAGGGCAAAGCGCACACCCATCTCCCGCCAGCGCGCCAAGTCGGGAAAGCCGACGCCGAGGATGCCGTTGCTGCGCACACAGGCGACGCCATAAACGCCTTGCGCCGCGATGTGCGCCAGGTCGTCGGGCGTGGCATGCACCAGATGCACGAGCAGGTCGGGATGCCAGTCCAGCACGCGCGCCACCTGCGTGCGCGCGGTCGCCTGGAGCGATGCAGCCTGCGCCGCCGCACTCTCGGCCGCGTGGACGGCGAAGAGCCTGTCGGGATATTGGCGGCGCAAACGGGCGAGCAACGCGGCCGGATAGGCTTCCACGTCGCGCACGCCTAGCCCGTCCGCTTCCTCTAAAAGACGATGCGCCTGATTTTCCAGCTCGGCTTGGTCGGCATCTTCATCCATACGCCCCAGGATCACGGTGTGAATCGGCAGCCCGGCCGCGGCCTTGCGCAGCGCGGCGACGCCGGCCAGCCCCTGTTCGCGAAAATCGCCGCACGCCGCCACGCCACATTGCAGCATATCGATGAGGCCGGTGCGCATCATCTCGGTCAACAGGTCGGGGTCAACGCTGCGCAGAAAGCGATGCTTCATGCCGTCGGGTGGGATGACGGCGGCAGCGTGGCTCAGTCCCACGCCCAACTCCTTGGCGCCAGTGTCGCCGACATGCGTGTGAGCATCGACGAACATCGGGCAGATCAGCTTGCCGGCAAGCTCAACCTGGCGCGCACCGGCCGGCGCCGCGCCGATCGACAGGATGCGTTCGCCCTGCAGCGTCAATGCCGCACCGGTCACCACGCGCAGATCGTCGCCGGCGACAACCAACGCGCCCGTCAGGCTAACGACTGATTCGTCGCCTCTCGCCCCTCGCCCCTCGCAACTCACAACTTATCCCTTGGTGGCGCCCATCGTCACGCCCTGGATAAAATAACGGTTCAGAAACAACGAAATGAACAGCGCAGGCACGATGGCAAAAATGCACATCACCGCCATCTTGCCCCAGTTGATCTCGACCGCGCTGAACGAGGACAGAATCCCCAGCGGGATCGTCTTGGTCTCCGGCGAGGTCAGCATCAGCGCAAATAAGAAATCGTTCCAACTGAAGATGATTACATAGAGCGCTGAAGCGACGATGCCGGGGATCGAGAGCGGCAACGCCACCCGCCAGAAGGCGACAAAGCGCGAGGCGCCATCGACCAAGGCCGCCTCTTCGATCTCTCTGGGCACATCGGCAAAATAGCTGCGCATCATCCAGACGACAAAAGCCGCGTCGAACACTGTATCCAGGATGATCAGCGAGGCGTAGCTACCCAACAGATGCAGGTCGCGCATGATCAAGTAAAAGGGGATCAGCATCGCCACCGGCGGCACCATAAGCAGCAGCAAAAAAAAGTACGCCGACATGTTCAATGCACGCGAGCCGGAGCGGGCAATGGCGTAGCCCGCGGGCACGCCCAACACCAGCGACAGCACGGTCGCGCCGAGCGAGACAATCAGACTGTTCGTCAGGTACAGGCCGACCTTCGACGTTGCCAGCACATCTTCATAATTGCGCAAGGTAAAATCGAAAAACAACCATTTGGGCGGAATGGAGAAGGCTTCCCGGCCAAACTTGAACGAGGTGGTGATCAGCCAAAACACGGGGACCATAAAAAAGATCACCACCATCACCGTCAGCACAGTGAGAAGACCCTGCTCAAATTTGCTGCGCTTTTGCATCATGTCGCAAACTCCAACATCTGGTGGTCACATTACCAACGTGACTTCGATCATAGTACAAGTCTGGTTGGGCGGCGCCGTCGGGCTGGTAGCCCGACCTACGAATTGCTGGCAACGCCGGACGGTGAATTTCGTAGGTCACGCTACCAGCGTGACGTTGCCTGTCGCCACAGTCTGGTTGGGCGGCGCCGTCGGGCTGGTAGCCCAACCTACGAATTGCTGGCAACGCCGGACAGTGAATCTCGTAGGTCACGCTACCAGCGTGACGTTGCCTGTCGCCACAGTCCGTTTGGGCGGCGCCGTCGGGCTGGTAGCCCGACCTACGCAGTGTTGGCAACGCCGGACAGTGAATCTCGTAGGTCACGCTACCAGCGTGACGTTGCCTGTCGCCACAGTCTGATTGGGCGGCGCCGTCGGGCTGGTAGCCTGACCTACGTAGTGTTGGCAACGCCGGACGGTGAATTTCGTAGGTCACGCTACCAGCGTGACGTTGCCTGTCGCCACAGTCTGATTGGGCGGCGCCGTCGGGCTGGTAGCCCGACCTACTATAATTGCTGGCGTTCCAGGATGATGATATACAGCGCCGACAAGATGGCGATGATCACGAGCAGCACGTTAGCAAGCGCGGCGGCATAGCCCATGTCAAAGAAAGTCATGCCTACGGTGTAGATGTGAAAGTTGAGCACGGTGGTGGCCGACCCGGGGCCGCCGCCTGTCGTGGCATAAATCACATCGAACACTTTGAACGACTGCATGGTTCGCAACAGCAGCGCCACAAGCAACGTCGGTTTGAGCAGGGGCAAAGTGATATGGACAAACCGTTGCCAGCGTGTGGCGCCGTCGGCAAAGGCGGCTTCGTACGGCTCAAGCGGCAGCCCTTTGAGACCGGCCAGGAAAATGATCATCAGCAGCGGCGTCCACTGCCACACGTCGATCAGGATCACAGCCAACATCGCCCAGTTCAGCTCTGCCAGCGGGCCGCGCCCGACATCAACGCCTAACGTTTTCAGATAATACGGAATGACTCCAAAATCGGCGTTGTAGAGCGACTTCCACACCAAACCGACGACAAGCGGCGGCAGCGCCATCGGCAGCAGCAGCAGCGAACGCGCCCCGCGTATCAACCTCGCCTCCGACGCGAGCAACAGCGCCAGGGCAAGTCCGAGGATCATTTCCAGGATTACTGTGCCGGCGACGTAGAGCAGCGTCACCTGGATCGATGTCAACACGATCGGATCCTGGGCGGCGCGGAGATAGTTGTCCAGTCCCACAAAAGTCTGCACCTGGTTCGGGTCGGTCAGGCGATATTTGAAGAGGCTGATGCGAAATGAGAAAAGGAGTGGATAGATGGCGATAGCGGCCACAAACACCAGCAGCGGGAGCAACATCAACAGATACGCGCCCTCCCCGCGCAGCGCATGACGCATTTGTTCGCCCCATCCATGCTCTGGGTGGGATCGTCGTCCCCGACTAGCAGCCATGTGGTGTGTCCGATGTGGTTAGCGATCGGGCGGGGTGTCCCGATCGCTCAAGTTTGTCAGTACAGCCGGTTATTGCCAGTTATCTTCGACTTGCTTCTGGGCCGCTTCCAATGCCTGTTCGGCGGTTTCCTGCCCCACGAGGAAGGCATTGACATGCGTGCCAAGCGCGTCCTGGATAATGCTGTATTGCGGGATACGCGGTCGATAGTCGCCGTCGCCCTTTTCAAACGACTCAAGCAGGATCGGCATCCAGGGATATTCCGCGACGATCTCTGGGTCGGTCATCGTGCTGCGGCGGATGGGCGCGCCGTCATTGCGCAGCCATTCCTTCTGGATCTCAGGCGATGTCACCCATTTGATAAATTGCCAGGCGCACTCTTGCTGTTCCGGCGTAGAGTCGGCGTTGATGCCGATGCCCCAGCCGCCGAAGCCAAATTGCGGCTCCATGCCTGCCTTCACCGGCGCCACGGTCAGGTCAACATTGCCGGCGACCGAGGAGATATCCGGGTTCTCGTAGCCGGCGCGTGCAATGCTCCACCCTTCCATCAGGGCTACGTTGCCGCTGCGGAAGGCCGTCTCGCGCTGATCCCACCAGTAGTCCATCGCCCCTGCCGGTGCATAACTGAAGAGATCGCCGAAATGCTGCAAGATCTCGACATTCTCCGGTGTGTTGAGCGTGGGATTGCCCTCGTCATCCAGAAGGCGGCCACCATATTGCTGCACCCACGCCATGTAATCCTGCGCCACCGCCGGCCCTTTTGCCCCCAAGAGCGCAATGCCATACACGCCGGCATCGGCATTGGTGAGAGCCTGAGCCGCGGCCGTCAACTCCTCTTGCGTCGTGGGCGGCTGGATGCCAGCCTGTTCCAACAGATCCTTGCGGTAGTTCAGCACATTGGCGTAGCCTGCCAACGGATAGGCGACGTGCGTCCCCTGCCACTCGCCCAACGTCCACGCCACCGGCAGAATGTCATCTAGCTGCAATTCAGCCTCATCGCGCGCCATGAAGTCGTCCAGGGGAAGCGTGTACAGATTCTGGCCAAATTCACCCGACCACACGATGTCCACCGTCATGAGATCGTAGTTGCCGGTGTGCCCGACAAAATCGGCAATCAGCTTCTGGTAGAGATCGACGTACCCCAACTCATCCAATGTGACTTTGGCGCCCGACGCTTCCTCAAACTTGGGAACTAACACGCGAAACGCGGCGACATACTGGTCTGTCATCGAACCCAACACCAGGCTCTGTCCTTGACAGGCGTCCAAACCGGCCGCGACTGCGGGTGGCGCGGCCTCCGGCGCGGTGGCAGCGGGCGCCACCGGCGCGGTGCAACCGATTAGCCCCACCAACACGACCCCGACCATGATCAAATTCAGGAATTTCCACAGGTTGTGATGCACAGCAGTACTCCTTTCGTTACCGTTACAGTTCGTTACTATCACAGAAAAATATAGCAATGCACTCAATCACATGCACCAAGAGGCAGCTCGCGCGGCATCTATCGTCGCACAACCAAGTTTTTCAACTGTCTGTAAGAGGAGTTAGTTCTTCGGGTGCACACGCCAAATCCATCCAGGAGGCGGTTGGACTTTTGCGCTGCGTATGCACCCATAAATCTGCCGCTTGAGTATAGCACGCTAGCTGACAGCCGCAAAAAATTTGAAATGAGAGGCGAGTAAGGGCCGAAACGTCAGGCGCGCCGCAGCTTGCGATAGGTGATGCGGTGCGGCCGGTCGGCAATGGGGCCGAGGCGGCGATGGCGGTCTTCTTCATATTCGCTGTAGTTGCCCGGAAAGAAGTAAACCTGGCTGTCGCCTTCAAAAGCAAGGATGTGCGTGGCGATGCGGTCAAGGAACCAGCGATCATGCGAGATCACCAGCACGCAGCCCGCAAAGCCTTCGAGTGCATCCTCCAGCGCGCGCAGGGTGTTCACGTCGAGGTCGTTGCTTGGCTCATCCAGCAGGATCAAGTTGCCGCCCGACTTGAGCATCTTTGCCATGTGCAGCCGGTTGCGCTCCCCGCCGGAAAGCGCCCCAACCTTCTTTTGCTGATCCTGGCCGGCAAAATTGAAGCGCGCGGCATACGCGCGCGAGTTGACCACACGGTCGCCGAGCTGCAATTGATCGTTGCCGTCGGAGATCTCTTCCCACACGCTCTTGTTGGCGTCGAGGATATCGCGCGATTGGTCGACATAGGCCAGCTTGACTGTAGCGCCGACCGTCAGCGCGCCGCTGTCGGGCGTTTCCTGGCCGACGATCATGCGAAAGAGGGTCGTCTTGCCCGCGCCGTTTGGCCCGATAATGCCCACAATGGCGCCGGGCGGGATGTCGAAGGTCAGGTTCTCATAAAGCAGGTTGTCGCCGTACGCCTTGCTGATGTCTTCGGTGCGCACCACCACATCGCCCAGGCGCGGACCCGGCGGAATATAAATTTCCCGATCTTCCAGCGCACGCTCTTTCTCCTGCGACAACAGATCGTTGTAGGCGTTGATGCGCGACTTACGCTTGGTTTGTCGCGCCTTGGGCGACATGTGCAGCCATTCCAGTTCGCGCTGCAACGTCTTCTGGCGCAACGCCTCCTGTTTTTCCTCTTGCGCCAGACGCTGTTGCTTCTGCTCCAGCCACGACGAATAGTTGCCACGCCATGGAATGCCATAGCCGCGGTCGAGCTCCAAGATCCAGCCGGCCACATTGTCGAGGAAATAGCGGTCATGCGTGACCGCGATGACCGTGCCTTTGTACTCGCGCAGATGCTGCTCCAGCCAGGCCACTGACTCAGCGTCGAGGTGGTTGGTCGGCTCGTCCAGCAGGAGGATGTCCGGCTCCTTGAGCAGCAGGCGACAAAGCGCCACCCGCCGTCGCTCGCCGCCCGAAAGCACCTTGACCGCCGCGTCGCCCGGCGGACAGCGCAGCGCATCCATCGCCAGCTCAAGCCGGCTGTCGAGATCCCACGCATTGAGCGCGTCGAGTCGATCCTGCACTTCGCCCTGGCGCGTCATCAACGCATCCATCTCGTCGGGCGACAGGTCCTCACCAAAGCGGGCGTTGATCTCGTCGAATTCGCGCAGCACATCCACGACTTCCTGCACACCTTCTTCGACCACCTCGCGCACCGTCTTGCTGTTGTCGAGCAGTGGCTCCTGTTCGAGAAAGCCAACGGTGTAGCCAGGCGCCAGCATGGTCTCGCCGACAAAATCCTTCTCCACGCCCGCCATGATACGCAGCAGGGTGCTCTTACCCGCGCCGTTAAGACCCAGCACGCCGATTTTCGCGCCGTAGAAATAGGAGAGGCTGATATCGCGCAGCACCTGTTTGTTGGGAGGATAAATCTTCCCGACTCCCATCATCGAATAAATGATCTTTGTGCTCATAGTTTTGTTTACGTTCGCTCCAATGGATGGGTAGGCGTCATGCCTGACCCTCGCCGTCTTCTGACAATCGCAGCATTGTACCAAACGCCTCCCCCTTTCCCTAGCGCCGCCGCCATCCGCCGGCATTTTGACGCTTACGCAATCCCCTTTTCCAGCAACTTGCCAAAAGAGTGATTCGCATATACCCTATAGCGGTCACTTATCATGATTTCCTCACTTTCAGGGAGGACCGAATGCAGCGCAAAAGCCTCGTCCTGGTGGCCATTGCAATCACCTTGTTTACCACCTTTTTGCTACAGTTGACAGTAGCCCAGGCGGCCGCGCCACAACAATCTGCGGCGCCGACTGCGACAGATGAACCCGTAGCGCTCGATCAGCCGATCCGCATCCAGATTCGCCAGTCGCTTCCGTTCACCATTTCGCTGCTGCCTGCGACGGCGCTCACTGCCACCGCGTCGCTGACGCCGGCCGTGGATGCACTCACCGCAGCCGACGAGATCACGGAGAGCATTGCACTGACTGACGCCGTTGACGGAGCAGTCATCACTCCCACCATCGAGGCTGACGCTGACGTATTGACGGCAACCGCATTGACGGCAACCGCACAGATAACGACGCCGGCCATCGTAAACAATGTAGTGGTGACGCTTGAGATCGAGTTGGATTTTCTCGTCACGCAAACATTGACGACGACAGTGCCCACTTCCGTGACGCTGCAAGTATCGGGCTTCGAAACCCAGACTATCCCTGTCGATGTCGTCATCGCGCCGCTTGCCGAGGGTGAAGCTGTCGTGGAACTGGTGCTGCCGTCCCTTGTTGAAGCGCCGGCAGTGACCGAGACGCTGGAGGTGACGGCCACTGAAGCTCTGACGGAAAGCGTCGCCACGCCCACCGTGACTGCCACCCTGGCGTCAGACCTCAACGGCGTCCCGTTGATCAACACGACGGCGACTGTCACTTCTAATCTGCGCGCCGGGCCTGGCACCACCTTCAACGTCGTGTCACAGGTCGGGCCGGGCGAAACCGTTCAAATCGCCGCGATCAGCGAAGACGGACAATGGTATCTGTTGGGAAACGGCGCCTGGATTGCCAACTTCCTGGTTGCCGAGCAGCCGGCCAATGCGCCGGTCGTCAACGACGAAATTCTGCAGGCAGTGCAAGGCACTACGCCCACCGAAGCCGCAACGCCTGAGGAGACAGCCACCCCTACACCGCCTGCTGCCACCGGCGTCGTCACACCGACGGTGACGACAGACGCTAATCTACGCTCCGGCCCGGGCACCAACTTTGACGCTATCGGCGGCACTGTCATTGGACAAGAGGTTAACATTGTCGGACGCAATGCAGATGGCACATGGTTCCGTCTCGACAACGGAGGCTGGGTCTTCGGCACGTTGGTCGCCAACCCGCCGGCGCTCGACAGCATCCCGGTTGTCGACAACGACGGCGCGCCGCTTGAGCCGGCCGCGCAGCCAGCCGCTACGCCCGCGGCTGGGCTAGGCGGGCTGTTGCCGACGCCGACGCCACCCGCGCAAGCCGGCGCCGACGAGGCAGCGGCTTATCTGACGGCAGCGGGCGAACTCATCGGCCAGTTTGATCTGGTGCTTAACAGCGTCGATGCATTGCTTGCAGAGGTCAACAGCAATAATGCGCTGATCTCTGACCCAGCCTGGACGACGCGCATGAATGCCGCGTTGACCCTCCTGCGCCGCACAAGCGCCAGTGTAGGGGAGCTTACTGTACCTGCTACGGCGACGACTGTCCATCAGCAGTTGGAGAAGGCTGCGATCAGCTATGCGGAGGCGGCGGATGCCCTGGCGCAGGCCGTCCGCGCCGGCGACATTGGCCTGTTGGGCGAAACCGACGCGCTGGTGAGCACGGCTGCCGCCAACTTAACCGCTGCCGAGAGCGCCATTGCCCAAGCGCGTGGCCAGTAAAAGCAGACAGTAAAAGCCGGCAGTCCTATTTTGAAGCGGAGGCGCGGCGTCAGATTTAGAGAATTTCCAACCAGACTTTGCGTTCTCACGGGGCGAGCAGTACTGCTCGCCCCGTTTTATTTTTCCTCAACGCTGGCCGCAATGATTGCACCTTGCGCCTGTGGAGCGCCTGTACACCTTACGAAAAGAATACAGCATTTGCCAGATGACGCCATTACCCAAAATAGGCTATTCTATTGGCGGATGGGTAATGGGTTCAGGGTTTACATGTAGGTTTTCTCCTTCTCTCTGTGTGTGCAGAAGCGCCGGCGATATCGTCGGCGCTTCTGCTTTTGCGCGCCTGAGCAGGTTCAGCGCTGAACGCCAGGCATGAGGTGAGGCGGATGCTGCTGAACGAAGCTACTTAGGCGCCTGCCCGGAATGCGCCTAAAGGCTGAATGGAGCAATGGCGCGCTCCAAACCTTTGGCCGCGCTCACCGGCTGGTATAAGATGACTGCCGTCACGATACTGCGTCACAATCTGCCGATTTCAACCGGCCAGGCACAGCACATACGACACACCATGTCGAGCCACGAAAGGTTTACACATGAAGACATTGCTCGCAAAACTCCAGCTCGATTCCGTCAATCTCGGCGCCTGCAGCGGCCCGGAGAAGTGGATCGACAGCGGCGCTTCTCCGCTCACCTCCTACAACCCGACCACGGGCGCGCCGATCGCGCAGGTGATCCCCGCCAATGGAGCAGCTTATGAAACCATTGTCGCAAGTGCTTAGGCGGCGTTCATGCAGTGGCGCAACGTGCCCGCGCCTAAACGCGGGGATATCATCCGCGACCTTGGCGCGATCTTGCGCGAATCCAAAGAACCGCTTGGCGAACTGGTCTCGTTGGAGATGGGGAAGATCCGCACCGAAGGCATAGGCGAGGTGCAGGAAATGATCGACATCTGCGACTTTGCCGTCGGTCTTTCGCGCCAACTCTACGGGCTGACCATGCACTCCGAGCGCCCCGCGCACCGCATGTATGAACAATGGCACCCGCTTGGACCAATCGGCATCATCACCGCCTTCAATTTCCCGGTCGCGGTCTGGTCGTGGAACGCCGCGCTCGCGGCAGTCTGCGGCGATACCCTGGTGTGGAAGCCGAGCGAGTTGACTCCACTCTGCGGCGTGGCGGTGCAGCACCTCGCCAACCAGGTGATGGCCGATCACCAACTGACGGGCATCTTCACGCTTGCAACCGGCGCGGGCGATATCGGTCAACGAATGGCGGAAGATCAACGGCTGCCGCTGATCTCCTTTACCGGCTCGATTCCGACCGGGCGCCGCGTAGCGCAGACCGTGGCGGGACGTCTCGGCCGCCCGCTGCTCGAATTAGGCGGCAACAACGCCATTATTGTGTCAGACAAAGCGGAGCTCGACCTGGCGGTGCGCGCCATCATGTTTGGCGCAGTCGGCACAGCGGGACAGCGTTGCACCAGCACGCGGCGCATCATCGCTCACGCCGCCATCGTCGACGAACTGACCGCACGGCTCGTCAACGCCTATCGCCAGACGCAGATCGGCGATCCATTGCAGCCCGGCGTGCTGATGGGTCCCCTTGCCACCTCGCGCGCAGTTGCCGCCATGTTGCGTGCAGTCGAACGCGCCGTGGCGGACGGCGGCGTGGTGCTCACCGGCGGCGTGGCCCGCCCTGAGCTTGGCCCACAATTTGTCGAGCCTACCATCATTCGTATGCCCGCGCAGACAGAGATCGTGCGGGAAGAAACCTTTGCGCCCATTCTTTATGTCATGTCCTATCGCAGCCCGGCCGAGGCCATTGAGCTGCACAACGGTGTGACGCAGGGCTTGTCGTCCGCCATCTTCACCGACAGCCTGCGCGAAGCGGAGATGTTCCTCTCGGTGGCGGGGTCGGACTGCGGCATCGCCAATGTCAACATCGGCACGTCAGGCGCGGAGATCGGCGGTGCGTTTGGCGGCGAGAAGGATACGGGTGGCGGCCGCGAGTCCGGTTCCGACGCGTGGAAAGCTTATATGCGCCGGCAGACGAACACAATCAACTGGTCGGGCGAGCTGCCGTTGGCGCAGGGGATCAAATTCGAATAGCGTTCAACTTTCGTGGGAGTTTTACACATGAAGCATACAAACGGCGCGTCTACTGAGCGATTTATCTATCCGCTTACGTTCGACCCAGTCTTCAAGGACTACCCGTGGGGGGGGCGCAATCTGGCGATAAAACTGGGGCGGACGATCCCTGACGGCATTGTGGCGGAGAGTTGGGACATCGCCGCGCACACGCATGGCTCCAGCGTCGTCAATACCGGCCCGCTCGCAGGCAAGACGCTCCCAGAAGTGCAGGCGCTGCTGGGCGAGGCGTTGCTGGGCGACCGCAATGACCAGGCGCTGGCCGCGGGCAAATTCCCGCTGCTGATCAAAATCCTCGACGCCAACCGCTGGCTCTCGGTTCAGGTGCATCCGGATGACGCGTATGGCCTGGCCCACGAAGACGAGCCGGGAAAAACTGAGATGTGGGTGGTGCTGCACGCCGACCCCGGCGCTGAGTTGATCTACGGATTTGCGCCGGGCATGACGCGCGCTCACTACGCTGAGGTTATCGGCACGGATGCCAGCGTCGACAGTCTGCATCGCGTGCCGGTCAAGCCGGGTGATGTGATCTTTGTGCCGTCGGGCACAGTGCACGCGCTGGGGCCGGGTATCATAGTCGCCGAGATCCAGCAGAACAGTGACTCGACCTATCGCATCTGGGATTGGGGACGCCCGCGCCCGCTGCATCTGGAAAAATCGCTCGATGTGCTCAACTTCAGTCAGGTGCAGCCGGGGCCGGCGACGCCTACCGTGTTGCTCGACGAAGAGGGGCTGCGCATCGAACAGCTTGTACGCTGCCCCTATTTCGAGACTGAGCGCATCACGCTGCCGGCCGGACACCACTATTACGGATTATGCGACGGCTCAACTTTTGAAATCTGGGCAGTGGTACAAGGGAAGGCGGCGCTTGATTCCAACGCGGCGTCATTGACCTTGCAGGCCGTGCAATGGGTGCTCCTGCCGGCGGAGTTGGGCGAGTACCAGATTAGCGCCGAGGAAGATGCTGTGTTGCTACGCGTCGTCACCCCAGAAAATGAAGGGTAACGTGCAGACCACCAAACCAGAGTTGTCCTTTCGCCGTCTCATTGGCACGGGCATGGCGGCCAAGCTGCTGGTTGACATCGGCGCGCAAATTTTCAACCCCTTCCTGCCTGTGATCGCGGCCGGGCTGGGCGTCAGCGTCGTCGAACTGGGGCGGCTGGTGGGGCTACGCAGCGCAATGGGCATTTTCTCGCCTGTCAGCGGCACGTTGGCCGATCGGCATGGCTATCGGCTGGTCATCCGCGGCGCACTGTTGCTTACAGCCACGGGGTTTCTGTTGCTGGCGGTCAGCAGCGCGGCCTGGATGGTCGCGCTCGCCATGATCCTGACCGGGTTGGGGATGGGCGCGTTTGTCCCCAATTTGCAGGCGTTCGTCAGCAGTCGGTTGGATTATCGGCTGCGCGCACGCGGGCTGGGCATGATCGAATACTCCTGGGCGCTGACCGGCATCATTGGCCTGCCGCTGATCGGGCTGCTGATCGCTGCCACCGGCTGGCGCACGCCTTTCTTTCTGCTCGCCGCCGCCATGGTGGTGATGAGCGTGGTCTTTGGCGCCATGCCTGGCATCCAGCAAGGCCGAGCTGCGTCGTCGGACAGCGCTCAGCTCCCTGCGCCCTGGCGGAGCCGGCTGGCGGAGCTCGTCGTCATCTATACCAACCGGCGCTCAACCTACGCCACTATCCTGGCCGGCGCGCTCAGCTACTTCGCCGCCATGCAGGTAATGATCGCGCACGGCGCCTGGTTGGCCGCTCAATACGGGCTGGACGCGGCCACGTTGGGGCTGGTGGCCTTTATCTTTGGCTGGTTTGACCTGGCCGCCAGCGTATCGGTCAGCCTCTTCACCGACCGGCTCGGCAAGAAGCGCAGCGTGCTGATCGGCATCGTCGGCTCGTTGGTTGGCTATCTGCTGATGCCCTTACTCAACGTAGCGCTGCTGCCCACCGTTGCCATCATCGGCATGGCGCGCATGTTTTTCGAGTTCAATATCGTCAGCCACTTCCCGCTGCTGAGCGAGCAGGCGCCGGCGCAGCGCGGCCAGGTGATGACGCTCGGCGCCGCAGCAACCTTGATCGGCGGCTCACTGGCTGGCTTCACCGGCCCCTGGCTGCTGGTCAATGTAGGTGTGGCGGCATTGGCCTGGACATCGGCGGTCGTAATTATCGCGGGGCTTGCCATCGTCGTCTTCCTCGTCAAAGAGGACTGAGCTCATTTCTTACACAATCATGAAGCATTGATTATGTGCAGGGAAGCTTCATTGATCCGGCTACATGTTATCCCGTATAATCAATCCCTATGAGCGGACAAACGATTCTCGTTGTCGACGACGAACCGAGCATCAGCGAGGTCGTAAGCCTTTATCTGCGCCGCGCCGGCTATCAGGTGCGCGTCGTGCATGACGGGGAAGCTGCTTTGCGCGATCTGGTGCGCAGCCTGCCCGACCTGGTCATCCTCGACCTGATGCTGCCCGGCGTGGACGGCATGGAAATCACGCGGCGGCTGCGCGCGGAAGGCGACACCCCAATTATCATGGTGACGGCGCGGCGCGAGGAGACCGACCGCATCCTGGGGCTGGAAATGGGCGCCGATGATTATGTCGTCAAACCCTTCAGTCCGCAGGAATTGGTCAGCCGCGTGCGCGCGGTGCTGCGTCGCGCCCAAACGACAGCCAGGCGTGAGGAGACTGGCGCAGGCGAGCGGGTGCTGATCTTTCAGCACATGACGATCGACGCCAGCACGCGTCTGGCTACACTTGGCAATGCCGAAGTCACGCTCACCGCCAAAGAATTCGACCTGCTTTGGTTTCTCGCCAACCATCCACGCCAGGTGTTCAACCGCGACCAACTGCTGGATCGCGTCTGGGGCGAGAGCCAGTATATCGACCCCAGCACCGTCACCGTCCACGTGCGCCGTTTGCGCGAAAAGCTCGAACCTGACCCGTCCACACCGCGGCATATCTTGACGGTGTGGGGTGTAGGATATAAATTCGAGCCGTAATCAGGAAAAAGGAACAACCAAACTTGACTATCTACCCAACTCGCCAACAATTGACGTTGCCGCTGCGCTTTCTGGGCGGAGTACTGGCGACGATGGCGCTGGCGCTCCTGATTTTCTGGACGCGGATGCAACCACCGCTCGAAGAGTTCCGCGCCATGACCCTCTTTCTGGGCGTCACGGCCGCCGTCTCGATCGTGGCGGGCTTCTTCGCCTACCGCGTCGGCTGGATCAGTTGGTCATCGCGGCTGAGTTGGACGCTCGTCTCCAGCTACATCCTCTCCAGCCTGCTCACCTTCCTCAATGTCTGGTGGACGGCGCGGCTGATGTTTATCAACCAGCACGACCTGACGCTGGCCGTGATCCTGCTACTGTTTGCAGCAGGCATTGCGGTGGCGCTTGGTTATTTTCTCTCCGCGGCGGTGACGGACAAGATCACGGCGCTCAGCCGCGGGGCCGCGGCTATCGCGCGCGGCGAATTCAGCACACGCGTCGCCATCACCGGCCGCGATGAGTTGTCACAACTGGCGGCTGCCTTCAACAGCATGGCCGTCCAGTTGAAAGAGGCTGAGCGGCGCAAGCGGGAGCTGGACACGCTGCGCCGCGACCTTGTCGCCTGGGTGGGCCACGATCTGCGCACGCCGCTTGCCTCAGTGCGCGCCATGGTGGAGGCGCTGGCCGACGGCGTGGTCGAAGACCCGGAGACGGCGACGCGCTATCTACGCACCGCCCAGCGCGACATCGACGCGCTCTCCGCGTTGATCGACGATCTGTTCGACATGGCGCAGATGGACGCCGGCGGGCTGCGGCTTGACCGGCGGCAGAACGCGATTTCCGACCTCATCTCCGACACGCTGGAAAGTTTTGGCAAACAGGCGGCGGACCGCGGCGTAAGCCTGACCGGGCTGGCCGCGCCAGGCGTCGATCCCGTCAACTGTGACGCGCGACAGATCTCGCGAGCGCTCAGCAACCTTGTCAGCAATGCGCTCCGCCATACGCCGGCAGGCGGCGCCGTGCAGGTGCACGCCTACCCAACGCGCGAGGGGGTGGTCGTCGAGGTGAGTGACACCGGGGAAGGCATCCGCGCGGAGGATATGCCGCACATCTTCGAGCAATTCTATCGCGGCGAGAAGTCGCGCAGCCGCGCTACTGGCGGCTCTGGCCTCGGCTTGGCCATCGTGCAGGCGATCGTAGAAGCACACGGCGCGCAGGTTCGCGCGACCAGCAACCTCGGCAGTGGCACGCGCTTTACCTTCGTGCTGCCCCAGCGCCCCGAACCGTACGCCAGCCATCCGCTGGTGCGCAAGCGTGGATAGGGAAATTCGTAGGTCACGCTATCAGCGTGACAGTTTTGTAGGTCACGTTATCAGCGTGACGGTGGTTGGCAGTAGGGGACGTCGGGCTGGTAGGGGACACAGGCGTCGGGCTGATAGCCCGACCTACGAGAGTGATGGGGGTTAGCGGCAGACAGGGAAATCCGTAGTAGGTCACGCTATCAGCGTGACAGGTTGGCAGTAGGGGACGTCGGGCTGATAGGGGACACAGGCGTCGGGCTGGTAGCCCGACCTACGGGAGTGATGGGGGTTAGCGGCAGACAGGGAAATCCGTAGTAGGTCACGCTATCAGCGTGACAGTTTTGTAGGTCACGCTATCAGCGTGACAGGTTGGCAGTAGGGGACGTCGGGCTGATAGGGGACACAGGCGTCGGGCTGGTAGCCCGACCTACTGAAAGATACTCACCCGTTCTGCGCTTCGTCGACGCCGAGGAATGACATGATGATGGGGGAGAAGTCAGTCAAGTCAGCGACCTGCTCCGCGTAGTGGTGACGCTCGGCGCCCAGCAGCAGCGTCAGCGCCGGATTGGTGGTGTGCTTGCCGTGGCTGCAATCTTCAACGTTGCCGTGATCGCTCGTCACGATGAGCAGGGTGTGCGCCAGCTCCGCAACAGCAAGCAGCCCGGTGAGGAATTCATCCACGCGCTGAAAAAGCTGCACCGCCCCCTCCCGGTTGCGCGCATGGCCGAGCACATCGCTTTGCCACAATTCGAAAAAGACAAAGTCGTGGGGCTGGCTCAATTCCCACAGCACGTGGGCAGCGTCGCGAGGTGTGTAAAGCGGCGCCTCGCGATAGCCAAGTTCGTCGCGCCAGGCTCGATTGGTGAAATCTGACGACAGCGCGCGGCCCTGGAGGAGATCTGTTTGGGTCAATAGCGCCTGTCCGCTCAGTTTGGCGGCATAGGGCACCGCGCTCAGCAGCCGCCTGCCACGCTGGATAGCGTCAAAATAACCTTGCGGATAGGCATTGCAGAAAAAAGGGCTGCGGCCCGCCTGCGCCAACCGCCGAAAGATGCTGCCCTCGTCGAGGATGGCGCGCACGCGGGCGTCGGGACGCGGGCCGTAGTGCTCGCCGAGGCGCTGCGGCGCGTTGATGCCGGTGACGATGGCCGCCTGTCCGGTGGCGCTCTGCGGCCGGCCAGGGATGCCCAGGGTGGCGTCGGTGGGGATCAATTCGGCGTGCGCAGTCGATAGTCGCCCCGTCGCCGCCACGGCGCGCTGTCCATCCAACAGTGTGCGCAACCCTGGATAGGCATCGACCGCCAGTGGGTTCTGCGCCGGGTCGTCCACGCCCAGCCCCACGCCGTCGAGAAAGAGCAGGATGACGCGCTTGCGTCCGGTCATCACGCGGCCCCGGCTGGGCGCGTCAGGTTGGCGATCTCGATCTCCGGTAGCTTGTCCATAGGGGTAAGACCCAGCCCCCGCGCTGAGCAATAAAACTCCATCTGCTGCTGGATCATGTACACCTCATCTTGCATTGAGAAAACTCACTTTTGGTATTATACAATAGACGATATTCGCAGCGACCACACGTCTTGCAACCGAAAGGCAGCGTTATGTCACTTACCTATCATTCCGCCATGCGTGGCATCCTTTTCACCGACCAGTATCAGCTCACGATGGCGCAGCTTTATTTCCGCCACGGGCTGCATGAAATGGAGGTGCAATTCGATCATTTCTATCGGCGCAACCCGGACTACGACCAGCATCAGGCCGGTTACTGCATTAACGCCGGGCTGGAATGGTTTCTGGACTGGATGCAGCAGGCGCATTTTCGTGACCAGGAACTGGATTATCTACGCCATCACCGCAACAGCGAGGGGCGCCGCGTCTTTGGCGACGACTTCCTGACCTACTTGCGCGCGTACGGCAATTTTTCCGGGCTGAGCCTTGACGCCATCCCCGAAGGCCGCGTCGTCCATCCTAATACGCCGTTGACGATCGTGCGGGGGCCGATGGCGATGGCGCAGATTATCGAGACGCCACTGCTCAACAAGCTCAACTACCAGACGCTGGTCGCCACCAAGGCTGCGCGGCTGGTGGAAGCAAGCCGCGGTGGGACGATCCTGGAATTCGGATTGCGCCGCGCCCAGGGCGAAGGCGCCAACGACGGCACGCGTGCGGCGGTGATCGGCGGGGCCAACTTCAGCTCGAATGTGGGCGTCTCGCACGTGCTGGGATTGCCGCCCAAGGGCACGCACGCACACAGCATGGTGCAGTTGATGATGGCATTAGGTGAAGGCGAGATCGGCGCGTTTCGCGCCTACGCCGAGCTTTACCCGGATGACTGTCTGCTGCTCGTGGATACGGTGGACACTTTGCAGAGCGGCGTGCCCAACGCGATCAAGGTCTTCGAGGAGCTGCGGCGCAAGGGGCATCGCCCGGTCGGCATCCGGCTGGACTCCGGCGACCAGGCGTATCTGAGCATCCAGGCCGCCAAACTGCTCGACGAAGCCGGCTTCGGGGAAACTTCCATTGTACTCTCCAGCGACCTCGACGAGTTGGTAATCTGGCAGATTTTGACGCAAATCCAGCAAGAGGCGCCGCGCTACGGCGTCGATGCCGACAGGCTGATCAAGCGGCTGGTCTATGGCGTGGGCACGCGGCTGGTCACGTCGTGGGGCGAGCCGGCGTTGGGGGGCGTTTACAAGTTGGTTGCTGTGCACAAAGGCGGCGGCTGGAATTCCGCCATCAAGATCTCGGAATCGCCCTCCAAAACGCCCACGCCTGGCAACAAGCGCACGTGGCGCATCTACGACCGCCGCCAGAAGGCCACTGCCGACCTGCTGACGCTAGAGAATGAAGTCATCGCCACCGACGCGCCGCTTGTGTTGCGCCATCCATCCGATCACACCAAGCTGCGCGTCCTGCAGCCGGGTCAGATCAGCCGCATCGAGCCGCTGCACGAAGCGGTGGTGCGCGCCGGCAGGATCGTCTTCGACGCGCCGCCGCTGGAGGAGCTGCGCCGGCGCCGTGTCGAAGATGTGGAGGCGCTTGACCCCGGCGTGCGGCGTCTGGTCAACCCACACATCTATCACGTGTCGCTGAGCGAGGCGCTGTGGAATTTGAAGCAAGAACTGATCGCAGAGGCGCGACGAGATAATATCAGTCAGGCGCAATAACCAAGGGGGGGGATTGTGGCGACGGATGTCAATTGATCAGCGTCGCCTTATTCCTCCGCCCACGACTCCACCACCAGCCGGAAGATGTCGCTCTCGGTGATGATGCCAACGACTTTGCCGTTGCGCACCACAGGCAGGCCACTGACCTGATACTCCAACATGCGCTCGGCCGCTTCCTGGATGGTGGCGCTGGGATTGATCGTCATCGGCGAATAAGTCATCACTTCGCGCACGATGTGCTGCGTGAGCAGCACCCGCGTTGCGTCGTCGGCTTCGTCGGCCGTGACCGGAATCTGGCGCAAAATATCGCTGTTGGTGATGATGCCGATGAGTTCGCCGCGCTCCACAACCGGGAGGCGGCGCACCTCATGTTCGCTCATCAGCTCTTGCGCAGCGGCCAGGGTGGCATCGGGTGCAATGGTGACTGGATTCTCGCGCATCCAATCCTGAACTTCGGTCAGGTGGCGCTTGTTCATAAGGAGCCTCCTCTGTCGTGCATGCTGAAGCTGCACGTTTCCTGGTTAAGTTGAATGAACGCGCACCAGCAGCGCCGACTGTTCGATGTAGCGAATCACCGTATTGGCAATGCTGCCCGGGAAGTGACCAGGGCTGGATTCACTGCCGACGACCACCAGGTCATAATCTTCGTCGCGTGCGCGCTGCAGGATCACTTCCGGCACAGAGCCGGGCTGCAAGATCATCGAAGATCGGTTGAAGCCATACATCTCAAGCTTGCGCTCCCACTCATGCAGCTTAGTCGAGAGCCGTGTGCCTTGCGAAATGGCTCTGTCCACATCGATTGTCGTCGACGCATCCGCAGCCAGATAGGGCGCCGCCGACGGCGGCATGACGTGGAGCAGATCGAGCCTGGCGCCGAGCACCTGAGCAAATTGGGCGCCAACCGCAACGACAGCCTCATCTTCGACGCCCGCGCAAACCAGCACATGCCGGAACACATGCCGATGCCCCTTCATAAGCAGCACCGTCGACGACGCCTCTTGCACCAGCCGATGCGCGGTCGGGCCAACGGCATTGACGCCGCCAGCCCCACGGTCGGCAAACGCGCCGACGATCAACAGATCGATCGGGTGCGTCTGCATATATTGCAGCAACACCTCATCCGCATAGCCAACGAGAGGCTCCACTTCGGGCTTAGGGTCGGACGGCAGCAGCGAAATGGCGTCCTTCATGATCTGCTGCGCCTGGGCCGCGTCTTCGCGCCCCGACGCAGTCACCAGCACCGTGAGGTTGCTCCCGAAGGCAGCCTGCAACTCACTGGCGAGCGTTACTGCCCGCTGGCCAAAGGTGGAGCCATCAGTCGCCACGGCCATGCGCAGCTTGGCGCCCTTGCCGAGCACAGTCGCCAGCTTCTCGCCCGCGGTTTTAACCATCGCCACGCTCTCCGGGCGCAATAACAGCACCGGCGCGACTACACTGCGCAGCACACGTTCGGCCACGCTCCCCATTACCAACCGATTCAGCCCGGACCGGCCATGCGTCGCCATTGCGATCAGACTGATGGATTCTTCATTGGCATATTGCACAATGCGTTGGGCCGGGTCGCCAAATTGTGCTTCCAGCTTCACAGCGTAGCCCATTTCACGCAGACGATCCGCTTCGCTGCGCAAATCCTCCAAAAGTTCATTGCGCAGCGCTTGCAGCTCGTGTTCCACTTCAGAATAACCACGCTCGACCGCGCTGTTGTACGCCTCGTATGAACCGGAAAGCGGGTAGCTGCCGATCATCATGTCGCGCGACGTGGAAATTTCCATGGGCAGGTTGGGCGGGGGCGCCACGCGCAACAAGATCAGTGCAACATCATGTGGATCGAAAAAATCAAGCACGATGTGGACGATCTGCAGGCTGAAGTCGGACCCATCAAGTGGGATCAGCACTTTTCGCTTCACGGTCTTTGCCTCCTTTTGGGGAGTGGAAAGCAAAGGGAGCGACAACATGGTGCACTTGTCATCCCTGCGCTTCCTTCCACTTGCCGTCTAAAGCCAAACGGCTGTAGCGAAAACTCTTATCGCAACAGTACGCCGGTCGGATCATATTTCCAGGATTGCAGCACCTTCATGTAGTTGGCGCGTTCGAAAGCGGCCGGCTCGGCGACATTCTTCTGGCTCATGCTGCCGCGCGCCTGCGCCAGAGAATGATACTCATGATCCTCCAGCCATTGCGCCACCTCCTGCACGATCAACCCCATGCGCTGCACGCCATTGCGCAGCAGCTCCGAGGCCATCATCGTGACATTGGCGCCAGCCATCACACTTTTCAGCACGTCTTCATAGGAATGCACGCCGCGCGTGATGGCAAAGTCCACCGGCACCCTGCCGTAGAGGATCGACACCCAGCGCAACGGCAAGCGCAACTCCCATGCGCTCGACAACGTCAGGTTCGGCACAACTTCCAGCCGTTCGAGATCGAAGTCAGGCTGATAGAAGCGATTGAAGATCACCAAACTATCGGCGCCGGCCTTGGCCAATCGCATCGACATATTAGCGAACGAACTGAAGAACGGGCCAACTTTGACCGCCAGCGGGATCGAGATGCTCGCCTTGACGTCGCGCACGACATCGAGGTACATCTCCTCAACCTCAGCGCTCGTCAAGGCAGGGTCAGTGGGAATGTAGTAGATGTTCAGTTCCAGCGCGTCGGCGCCAGCCTCCTGAATCATGCGCGCATACTCCACCCAACCACCGGTCGAGACGCCGTTGAGGCTGCCGATGATCGGAATCTGCACGCTCTCTTTGGCGCGGCGCAGCAAATCGAGATAGGCATTGGGGCCGATATTGTAGCTGTCCATCTCTGGGAAATAGTCCAGCGCTTCGGCAAAACTCTCGGCGCCATAGGAGAGATAGTGGTCGAGCAGATGGCTCTCGCCGACGATCTGCTCCTCAAAGAGGGAATACATCACGATTGCAGAGGCGCTGGCGTCCTCCAGCCGCTTGATCTTGTCTAAGCTATCCGACAGCGGCGAAGCCGACGCGACAACCGGGTGTTTGAGTTTCAGTCCCAAATAGTTTGTAGTCAGGTCAACCATGGATCTTGCCTCCTATGGATTTGATTACGGCGCGTTGTTCCATTCGTGGCGTAGCGTGCGGCGCATGACGGTTGCGGTGGGGAGCACCATTCCTCCAGGCGACCCGTCTTCGTCGACGTTCGAGCGGCCATCCAGCCGTCATGCGCTGCACGGCTACGCTCACGCCGGCTCTGCCGCGAGATATTCCAACTCTTTCCAATTCCGTGCGATCAACACTTCGGCCTGCGCCAACAGCGCTTCCGAAGTCTCCGGGTCGGACTGCATCAACATGCGGTAGCGCGATTCGTTCAGCGCATAGTCGCGGAAGCGAATCTTGGGCGCTTTGGAATCCAGTTGGAAGGGGTTCTTGCCCGCTTCGCGCAGGCGCGGGTCATAGCGATAGAGCGGCCAGTACCCAGAATCCACGGCCAGCTTCTGCTGATCCATCCCCTTTGCCATGTTGATGCCGTGAGCAATGCAGTGGCTGTAGGCGATAATGATCGACGGCCCATCGTAAGACTCGGCTTCCTGAATCGCACGCAGCGTCTGGGCATCACTAGCGCCCATCGCGATGCGCGCCACATACACATAGCCATAGTTCATCGCCATCTTGGCGAGATCCTTCTTCGGCGTGGTCTTGCCACCCGCGGCAAACTTCGCCACGGCGCCTAACGGCGTCGCCTTAGAGGATTGGCCGCCCGTGTTGGAGTAGACCTCCGTGTCGAGCACGACGATATTGACATTGCGGCCGCTTGCCAGCACGTGGTCGAGACCACCGTAGCCGATATCGTAGGCCCAGCCGTCACCGCCGATGATCCAAACATCTTTCCGCATCAACTTGTCGGCCAGGCTGACCAAGTCAAGCGCTTCAGGACGGTCGACGCCGCTCAGAACCTGCTGCAACTGTTCGACGCGCACGCGCTGCGCAGCAACGCCACTTTCGTCACTCTGGTCAGCGTTTAACAGGGCGTCCGCCAACTCATCGCCGATCATATCACGCAGGCGCTCCACCAGTTCACGCGCATATTCATTTTGTTTGTCCAACGTCACCCGCATCCCCAGCCCAAACTCAGCGTTGTCCTCGAACAGCGAGTTCGACCACGCGGGGCCGCGACCTTCCGGGTTGACCGACCACGGCGTCGTCGGCAGGTTGCCGCCATAGATGCTGGAGCAGCCGGTGGCATTGGCGATCACCGAGCGATCGCCATACAACTGGCTGATCAGCTTGAGATAAGGCGTCTCGCCACAGCCGGCGCACGCACCGGAGAACTCAAAGAGCGGCTGCAAGAGCTGCACGTTCTTGACGTTGTTCCACTTGAGCGTGTCGACGTGCTGCGTCTCCGGCAGCTTGGTGAAAAAGTCCCAGGTGCGGGCGCCTTGTTCGCGCAAGGGCAACTGGTCTTCCATGTTGATCGCCTTGCGACCCACCGCCGCCTTATTCTTGGCCGGACAGACCTCGACGCAAAGCTGGCAGCCCGTGCAATCTTCGACCGCGACCTGCAACGTGTACTGAAGATCCGGGAATTCACGCCACCGTGAATCCGCGGTGAGGAACCCTTCCGGCGCGCCCGCCAGCAGTTCAGGCTCGACAAGCTTGGAGCGAATCACGGCGTGCGGGCAGACGTAAACGCACTTGCCACACTGGATGCAGACATCCGGGTCCCAAACGGGGACTTCCAGGGCAATGTTGCGCTTCTCCCACTGCGTCGTGCCCGTCGGGTAGGTGCCATCGACAGGCATCGCGCTGACCGGCAGGAAATCGCCCTCGCCCTTGATCATCATGGCGGTGACATCCTGCACAAAGGCAGGCGCGTCAGCAGGCACCGCGGGCGGGAGTTCGAGCGTGCTGGTGACTGCATCCGGCACTTTCATCTCGAACAGGTTGGCCAATGTGGCGTCGACCGCCGCATAGTTGCGCCGCACGATGGCCTCGCCGCGCTTGCCGTAGGTCTTCTTGATCGATTCCTTGATCTTCTCAATCGCCTCGTCACGGGGCAAGACGCCGCTGATCGCAAAGAAGCAGGTCTGCATCACGGTGTTGATACGGCCGGCCATGCCCTGTTCGGCGGCGACCGCGTAGGCATCGATCACATAGACCTTGATGTTGCGGTCGATGATCTTCTGCTGCACGACGCGCGGGAGGTAATTCCACACCTCATCCATCAGATAGGGAGCGTTGAGCAGAAGCACGGCGCCAATTTCCGCCTCACCCAACACATCGTAGCGTTCGAGGAAGCCAAATTGATGGACGCCGATGAAGTTGGCCTTCTGGATCAGATAGGTGCTGTGGATCGGACGTGTGCCAAAGCGCAGATGCGAAACCGTGCGTGCGCCCGACTTCTTCGAGTCGTAGACAAAATAGCCTTGTGCGTAGTTGTCGGTCTCTTCGCCAATGATCTTGATCGAGTTCTTGTTGGCGCCCACTGTGCCGTCGGAGCCAAGCCCCCAGAACAGCGCGCGCACGACTTCCTTCGGCTCCGTCGAGAAGGCAGGATCGTAGTCGAGGCTGGTGTGCGTCACGTCGTCGTTGATGCCGATCGTGAAGTGATTCTTGGGCTGCGCCTTCTTGAGTTCGTCGAAGATGCCCATCGTCATAGCCGGGGTGAATTCCTTTGACGACAGACCGTAGCGACCGCCGATGACCCGCGGGAATTGCGCAAAGGGCGACCATCCCTGCATCGCACCTTCGGCCAATGCCGTCAGCACATCTTGATAGAGCGGCTCGCCCGCGGCGCCAGGCTCCTTGGTGCGGTCGAGCACGGCAATCGACTTGGTCGTTACGGGCAGCGCCCTGACAAAGTGTTCGACCGAGAAGGGACGGAAAAGCCGCACCTTGACCATGCCGACCTTTTCCCCACGCGCCAGCATCCAATCCACAGTTTCATGCACTGCTTCGGCGCCGGACCCCATCACGACGATGATGCGCTCGGCGTCGGGTGCGCCAACGTAGTCGAACAGGTGATACTCCCGCCCGACAAGCTGCGCAAACTTGTCCATCAACTGTTGTACGATCTCAGGCGTCGCCACATAGAAGGGGTTCGCGCTCTCACGCGCCTGGAAGTAGACATCGGGATTTTGCGCGGTGCCGCGCATGACCGGCTTTTCCGGGTTGAGCGCCCGCGCACGATGTGCACGCACCAGATCGTCGTCGATCATGGCGCGAATGTCTTCATCGGCAAGCTGTTCGATCTTGGCGACTTCGTGCGAGGTGCGGAAGCCGTCGAAAATGTTCAGGAAGGGTACGCGCGCTTCAAGCGTGGCAGCCTGTGCGATCAGCGAGAGGTCCATCACTTCCTGCACAGAGTTGGCAAAGAGCATGCCCCAGCCAGTGCCGCGCGTCGCCATCACATCGCTGTGGTCGCCGAAAATCGACAAGCCCTGCGCAGCCAGCGAACGCGCCGCGATCTGGAAGACCGTGCTCGTCAACTCGCCCGCGATCTTGTACATGTTGGGGATCATCAGCAGCAAGCCCTGGCTCGCCGTAAAGGTTGTCGTCAGCGAGCCGGTCTGTAGCGCACCATGCACTGCGCCGGCCGCTCCACCTTCCGATTGCATCTCCACCACCGTGGGCACGCTGCCCCACAGGTTGCGTATTCCCGCAGCGCTCCAGGCGTCAGCCAGTTCACCCATCGGCGAAGACGGGGTGATCGGGTAGATTGCGGCAACCTCGTTGGTCTTGTAGGCGATATAGGCAGCCGCCTCGTTGCCGTCAATCGTGACTTGTACTCTAGCCATTGTGGATTTCCTCTCTAGCCTTACGTTTATACTTCGCGTGCATCGACGACGTGATCGCCGATCGACTCAAGTGCAGAAATGAGTTTGTCCTTGGTGACGCCCTTAACCTTTACAACAAGTTCACGGGCGCCATCTGTCTCGCGCGCCATCGATCCTACACTGAGGATCAAGCCGCCCATTTCCGCGATCTTGGTGGAGAGCCTGGCCAGCGTACCTGAGCCAGTGGGCACCTGCACCGTGAGCCGCAGCCCATGTTCACCGCCGCCCAACATCTCCACAAATGCCTTGAAAATGTCGGTTTCGGTAATCACACCGACGACCTTGCCGCTGTCGTCAACGACTGGGACGCCGCCGATCTTGTGAGTCACCATCAAGCTGGCCGCATCTTCGACCGGCGTGTCCTGATTGATGGTGAGCACGTTGTGGGTCATGATGTCGCTGACCTTCAGCTTCCACAAAAGATAATTGACTTCCCACACACTCAACGAAGTCGCCGGCGAAGGCGACGCATGCAACATATCGCGTTCGGAAACAATCCCCACGATCTTGCCGGCGCCGTCCACCACGGGCAGACGCCTGAACTTTTTGTCGCGCAGTAGTTTCAACGCTTCCTAAAAGGGCGTTTCTGCCGCTATTGTCACTGCTGGCGATGTCATACGCTCGCGTACCAACATAGATGATTCCTCCTTGCATCAATAAAGACGTAGGACAGGACTACTATAAAGCAGAATCTCCCCACCATGCGTCATGCACGTGGGGAGATTCCCTTTAGTCATGTGTGCAGTCAGGGGACTGGTCAACTGACTAGGCGTTTAACCTTAAAAAAATTGGTGGGTTTGGGCAAAAATTACGGTTTTTCCTGCAAGCCATCAAAGAAAATCATCAGCAACTGCTGAGCTAACTTCTCGCTTGGGATGACGCCGGCGACTGGAGCAACCTGGAAATAGGGATACATCATGCCCAGGAGCGTCCAGGTGGCGACCGTCGCATCGATCGCCTTCAGTTCGCCGCGCGCGATGCCATCGGCCAAAATGCTGTTGATGCGCCCAATAAACTGGGTGTGGTAGTGTGCGACAAATTGCTGTCGCGTCCCCGCATCCAGGTTGCCCAATTCTTGACTTGCCAGGCGCAGGCTGGCGCGCCGCTCCGCTGGCAGCATCAGGATCTGCTGCACGATTGCTTCAATCTGGTCGCGACAGGTTGGACCGGACATGCGGCAGCGCTCGATGAGCGTCGCAAGTTCCCGTAACACGCTTTCCAGAATCGCCACAAAGAGCTGCTCTTTATCACGGAAATGATAGTAAAGCGCGGCTTTGGTCAGCCCCACCGCGTCGGCAATCTCGCGCATGGAGATGCCGCGATATCCCTTTTCGACAAATAGACGTTGGGCAGCGGCAAGAATGGCTTCTCGACTGTCAACGCTCTCGGCGTGCGACATGGTGTTTACCAATCTTTCAAAGTACGGCGCCGCTCAATCGGCTGGATCAACATCCCCGGATCCTTGCATGATCCGGGGATGTTGATCCAGCACTCTGTACGTACAGTAAAATTCTAGATCCACCCAAACTGCTACTGGTTAGAATCCAGGCAGCCACGGACGCCCGTAGGACAGGAATGGCCACGGGATGGCGGCAAGCACGGCGAGCACTGCCAGCGTCGCGTAGATGGTTCCACGCTTGAATTTGCCGGCGGAGGTCGTCGCACGTTTCGCGGTGATGACCGCTAAATGCGCCAGCACCCACGCTACGATCATGACGCCGATGTGCTCCATGGCGAAAAAGCGCACGCTGTTCTGCCACCAACTGCCCACAATGTAGAGCACGAGACCTAACAGCAACTGAATATCCATCGAGATCGCAAACCAGGAGAGAGACTTGCGGTCGCTCTCAGCAAACTCTTTTTTGCCAAAAAGTCCCGTATACATACGCACCAGGACATAGACCGCCAAAACCACCACTACCCACCGCATAATATTGTGCAGGATCAGCACGAAATCCATTTATCGCTCCTTTTCGTTTTGCAAGATGTTCGCCTGTCCGAGGCGATTTGAATAACTAACATTGACGCCTACTCAGGATGCTATCACACATGCCAAACTTCCGTAAGCCTATTCACCGTCTGTTCAGGGGCGCGCCGCCGAAACCCGGGCCGTAGAAGTGTCTTCCGTCATCATGGTAGACAGCTCATCCGCGCGTGATTTCAAGCCAAACGCCAGGATGGTCAAAACTAAGGCAATGACGCCGATCGTGAGATAGGCGTAACGATAGCCGTCCATCCCGCCGCCCATGCTCGCGGCCACGGCGCCCACCGACGCCGCGCCGACCAGTTGCCCAACGCTGGTGAAAACGGTCGCCACCGCCTGTGCGGCCGCGCGATCCTCGGCGCCGGCTTCATTGAGCATGATGTAGCGGATCGGGGCGCCCAGCAACGCCGCCAGTCCTAGACCGACCACGACGCCCGCGGTGTAATACGCCACCAGATTGGCGCCAAGCAGCCACAAAAGCAACATGCCGAGCGCCAATAAAGCCGTGCCGCCGATAATCACCGCACGCGAGCCGACCTTGTCCAGCAACCGCCCAACCACAGGCGAGCCGATAAAGAGGGCAAAGACCAACGGCAGCAACATAAAGCTGGCGCGCGAACTCGTCACGCCAAAGGCGGCGACTGCCAAAGAGGGCAGAAAGAGCACGGCGACTTCGCCCAGACCAGCGCCAAAGGCAATGGCCGAGGCCAGCCGCAGTTGCCGCGTCGCCAGCAAGTTGGGACGCAGAATCGGGTCGGCGGCGCGGATTTCGGCGCGCAGGAACAGCGGAGTCAACACCGCGGCGAGCAGCAGGAAAGGCCACACCAGCCACGACAGGATGCTGTCCACCAGATTGGTGGCGTCGATCTGGTTCAACCCCAATGCCAGTGAACCTAGCAAAGCGGTTAACAGTATCATCCCCACCCAATCAAACGGGGCGACCACTTGCCGCTGCGCCGAAGGCAACGTCCGCCAGGCCAACCACCCGATGACCGCCGCAATCGGCAGATTGACCGCAAAGATCCAGTGCCAGCTCAACAGCAGCAACAAGCCACCCACGACCGGCCCCACGATAAAGGCCAGCCCAAACACGGCGCCGATCAGCCCCAAGGCGCTGCCGCGCTTCTCGGGCGGGAAAGTGTCGCCGATCACCGCCGCGGCCACCGGGAAGATGCCGCCGGCGCCCAGGCCCTGGATCGCGCGCCCCACGATGACAAACGCAAAGGAGGGCGCCAACATCACGATGGCCGACCCCACCGCAAACAGAGCAATGTCGAGCACGTAGATCGAGCGGCGACCATAGCGATCCGACAGCTTTGCCATCAACGGCGTACCGACGAGATTCATCAACACGTAGATATTGAACACCCAGGAGAGCGCCCGCTCATCCACCTGAAACGCCGTTTGAATGGCAGGCAGGGCAGGCCCGACGATGGCAATGTCCAGCGCCGCCATCAACACGCCGAAAAATAGAATCCACAGCACCTTATTGCGCATATTTCCACCTCACTGACTGACTCACTAACTTACCGACCGGTCAGTAAGTTAGCATACTCACGGAAGAGGGGCTTGTCAAAAATAGCGATGGCTTATCACGCCGTTTGCGGCGCTTTTCTCATCGATCGATCGCCATGTCTTCCATTGAGACTGGATCTTCCACCGGCTCCAGATGGGTGAGAATGGTGGTTGGCCCAGAGAGCGTCTGGCGGATGTCGCGCTCGATCTGCTCCAGGATGTTGTGGCCGCGCTGCACCGTCCACTTACCGGGCACGAGCACATGCACCGAAATGAAGCGCCGTTGCCCAGCCTGGCGCGTGCGCAGAGAATGAAACTGGACGCCCTGCGGCGCGTAGCGCGCCATAATCGCCACAACCTGGTCGCGCTCCGCCTGCGGGATGGCCGAGTCGAGCAGCCCCAACGCGGAGCGACGCATCAACTGAACGCCCGACCAAACGATGTTGACCGCCACCGCCAGCGCGATCAGCGGGTCCAAAATCAGCCAGCCGGACAATGTCACGGCCACGATGCCGACTACCACCCCGACCGACGTCCACACATCCGTCATCAGGTGATGACCATCAGCTTCCAGCGTGATCGAGTTGTATTGGCGACCGGCGCGCAGGAGCACGCGCGCCACACCAAAGTTGATCGCCGATGCCGCCAACGAGACGAGCAGACCTGGCCCGACATTCTCCAAAGGTTGTGGCGCGAGCATCCGGCTGATGGCAGCCGAACCGATGCTGTACGCGGCCAGCAAGATCAGCGCGCCCTCCGCGGCGCTGGAGAAATACTCAGCTTTGGTGTGGCCGTAGGCGTGGTCTTCATCCGGTGGGCGTTCGGCAATAGTCAGCAAGGAGAGCGCCAACAGCGCGGCCACCAGGTTCACCAAGGATTCCATCGCGTCGGACAGCAACCCAACTGAACCCGTCAGCAGATATGCGGCGCTTTTGAGGCCAATCGTGACAATCGCCGCCGCAATGGAGAGATAAACATAGCGCCGGAGCGACGGCGGCGTGGCCGTGGTTGTAGTCGTAGTCGTGGAATCCCGACGATCGTTCATGGCGAATGCATTCTAATCAACACGCCCCACGCCAGATCGGTAGATAAAAAACAACAGCACAGCTCTTCATGTGAATTCCACTGTGGATTTGACATAGCAAGAAGATAGCGCAGATTTGCGGAATCTGCGCTATCTTCTTGCTATCAATGTGGGATTTCTTTCGATCCCGTGCTCACTCCACGGCCAGAATATGGATTTTGGGGTGGGGAACCGTTTCAAAAGAGCCGAAATGTGTTTTGAGCGTAAAGCCTTTCTCGAGGTGCGGCTCGTTCACCATCAATTGCTTGGTCGCTTTCACCGCCCACTCAAACAGCTCGATAAAACGTGCGGAATTCTCGCCTTCGTAGACCTCGGTGCTTTCTTGGTGCTCGAAGGGAACTGCCAACCAATGCACGACGCTTTCAGGGTGGATGCTCTTGATGATGGCGAATTGTTTTTCGTCGTTGCGTGCGATGATCGTACCGGGTTCCACACCGGTGAGGATGCCGCAGAATGGGCAAGAGCTTGTGCTTTGCACTGTCATAGTTTCCTTCTCTCCTTATCGAACAACGAGGATGCAGGTTTTCTAAATTACGAGTTTGCAATCGAGGCCAAACTTTGTGAAATTGGCAATAGGTATATGCGTTTGAAGACTATTGCAGATTCGATCTCAGGCTGATCCGACCGTGATCTCTGAGGAGCCTCCCAACGAGGACGCCGCGCTCGCTCAGCCGATCGCCAACAACCGGTCGCGATGCACCGACAACAGCAACCACCCCAACAGACAGCCGTCGACAAGGGTGACGCTGAGGGCGAGCACAGCAAGCAGCGTCGTGAGACTCTCTGGATTGCCGCCACCCTGGGCAACCCACCAAACAGCAAGCCCAGTTGCCCCTAGCGCCACTGCCCCGGCAAAGGCAATGGATAACAGGAATGCAAAGCGTGCGCTGGGCGTATACAACGAAATCAGGGCGCCCGCAAGCACCACAAGCACAAGACTGGGGGCGCTCACACTTACAAGCCACCCGACCACCGCCAGGGGATGCCCATCGGCAAACACGCCGACCTGCGCCCATGCCTGTTGCAAAAGGCCAGGGATCATTCCCAGCAGCAAGAGACCCCACCCGAACAGGGTGACAGCAATGATCTTGCCCAGAACAAAGGCGCGGTCAGGCAGCCTTGAGGCCAGCAACGTCTCCAGCGTTTGGCGTTCGCGCTCGCCCGCAATCGAATCGGTAATCATCACCGCGGAGAGAACGAACGGCAAAGCCGCCCACACAATCGGGGTAATCAGCGGCCCCGCCTCGAGATAGCCTAGCAAGAGGGCGGCAATGAGACTCCACGCCATGATCAGGATGACAAGGAAGCCCCACCCAAAACGGGAGCGCACGAAACGCCATTCGCGCCACTCCTTGACCGCCATCGTCCAACTATCAAAAATCATGCTTGGCATCATAGGAATGCTCCAGGATGGATCGGTAAGCAGTCGCCAACCCGCTGTCGACCTGCTCGACCGACTCGATATCGGCGCCTGATTCGACGACGAGGTTTACGATCGAGGCGCAGGCTGTCCCGCAGGAAATCTCGACGATCAAGCAATTCCGATCGATAAAAGCACGGCAGACATCGCGACGGCTTTCGACCAGACGCACGAGGTCTGCGGTGAAGCCTGCCCCCTTGATCACAACGCGGGTTGCATTGCCAATCTGCGCCAAGGACTTTGGCGTCCCGTGCGCAAGCAAGCGCCCTTGGTGGAGGACGGCGATCTCGTCGCAAAGCGCCGCCTCGTTTGGATCGCGCGTCGTGATCAGCACCGTTGCGCCGTCCTGATGCGCCAGCCTGTTCAGATCGCCGCGCAGAAGCTCCTGATCCTGGACATCCAGGCCGGCCGTCGGTTCATCCAAAATCAAGAGGGCGGGGCGATGCACCAGCGCACGCAGAATTGCCAGCTTGTGTCTCATGGTGGGGCTCCACCCGGCGACGCGTTCGTGCCGGCGCGTCCACAGATCAAGATGCTGGAGCAGATCGCGAATCCGCGCTGTGCGATCGACTGCGGGCAAATGCCAGATGCGGGCGTATAACTCCAGGTTTTCGATGGCAGTCAGATTTTCGTACAAACCGGGTGACTGCAACACCACCCCCGTTCGTGCGCGAATTGCGTCTCCATCCGTGCGAACATCGAAGCCGAGCAGCCACGCCGTACCGCTCGTTGGCGGCGCCAACCCGAGCAATAAACGCACCAATGTTGTCTTGCCCGCGCCCATCGGCCCCAAGACGCCGTAAACCGCACCGGATGGAACATCCAGGTCGATATGATCGATCACCATTTGGGAACCGAATGTTCGAGTGAGTTGTTCGGTGAGGACTGCGGGTGCTGGCACGTGGTTCCTTTCACCCTACAAATCAATGCTGTTTTTCGCAGATTGTATTTCGGCGTCTGGCGGCAGAACGTTCCCATATCCGTTCAGATGCCGTGAGGAGATTCCAGACAATTCAGGCGCGTCAGGGCAAGGCATTCACAACAGGCTGAGTTCGTCTGAATCGTGCTGAATCATAAAGTCTGACGATAGGCTGTGAAAAAGTTAGCATCACTGCCATGAGTATGGGGTGAAGCGGGGCAGGCGACTAGGGGCAGGTGTCATGTAGCTGATATGACAGGTGTTGCCTATTTCAGGCGTCGCGCTTTTCGATCGGGGCCGTGACCATCAGGCGCGCGCCCGCGCCCAGCGCAGTTTCCAAGCGAAACTCTCCGTGCAGCGCGCGGGCGCGCGAGCGCAGATTGCGCAGCCCATTGCCAGGGCTGCGGCGAGCCTGAGCAGGATCCATGCCCACGCCGTCATCTTGGATGGATAATTGCAGCAACCCTTCCTCGAAGCCAAATTGCAACTTCACGGCGCGGGCGGCGGCATGTTTACGGATATTGGTGAGCGCTTCTTGAGCAATGTGCAGGAACTCATCAGCCTGTCGCGCAGTGCAAACGATGGCGGCCTGTTCGTCGACCCTGAGTTCGATAGACAACAGCGTGTCGGTGCGCAGCTCCTGCGCCAACGCCTCCAGACCCTGCTTAATGTTGCGCCCCTGAAAGCGCTGCGGGCGCAGATGCTGAATATAGTTTCGGATGTCGACGATCACTTCGTTGAGACCAGTGATCGCGGCGCCGATCACATCGCGCGTCTGTTCGGGTGCGGTGTCGATCCGATGGCCCGCATCGTCGAGCAGCAAACCGATCGCGTAGATGGACTGGATGACGCCGTCATGCAGATCCATGCCGATACGCTCGCGCTCGCGCAGAACTGCAATCTGCTGATTCTCGCGATAAAGCTGTGCGTTCTCGACGGCAATCGCGGCCTGGATCGCAAACATCGTCAACAGCTCCTGGTCTTCCTGTGTGAACTCCCCATCGACCACGCCGCCAGAAGGGAGCGTCACCCGCTTATCCGTGAGGTAGAGATTTCCATAGTACTTGCCTTTGGACGCAATCGGGACGCCCACCAACGTATGCATGGCCGGGTGACCTTCAGGAAAACCAATCGAACGCGCATCGACTGTGATGTCGGCGATCCGCATCGGCTCCCCCTCCCGGCCCAATACACCGAGCAGCCCTGCTCCTAAAGGCGCACCTATCAGACGATCATGTGACTCTGGATTCAGCCCGGACGTATAGAACTGTTCGATCGTCTGGCCGTCAAAGCCCATGACAGCCAATGCACCGTAGCGAGCTTCGACTAAAACGCGGCTCTGGTCGACGACTTGCTGCAGCACCTTGGCAATATCGAGTTCGGTGGTGAGCGCCAGGCCCGCTTTTCGCAACGCCTCCAAGTGTTCGCTGCGACGGTGCGCTTCTGCTTCGCCGCGCTCCAGATTCGTGGCGATCCAATGAGCAAACAAGGTGGCGCCAATGGTAATGATCAACAACTCGACAAGCGTCGCCGCAAACAAGATCGGCTGCTGCCAAATCATCAACTTGAGCACCACCCATGCCACCCAGGAAGCCAGCGGCGCGACCACACCAAGCCATCGTAGAGAACGAGTGTCGATTCGGTTCATCATTTACCTAGATTGCTTGCCCACGCGGTCATCGCTGCCACGCTATGGTATAATCAGCCGATTGACCGATATCTAAGCGACTAACAAAGTGGTGACGACGAGACTGCCAGCCACGGAACGACTGGGAATGCCGAACATGCACATACGGATCTTGCTTGTAGACGACCATGAGATTGTTCGACTTGGCCTCAAGGCGCTCCTTTCGCGCTATCCCCATTTCGAAGTAATCGCCGAGGCGAGCGATGCACAGGAAGCCCTTGAACAGACCCTGCGCTTCCAGCCGGATGTGATCGTCATGGATATCCGGCTGCCTGGCAAAAACGGCATCGAGGCGACGCGCGAAATCATCGAGACACGGCCGGAAACCAAGGTCATCATGCTCACCTCCCATGCCGATGATGACGTGCTCTTTGATGCGATCAGCGCAGGCGCCAGTGGCTACGTACTCAAGCAGATCGGCAGCGACGATCTTGTCCGTGCGCTGGAAACCGTTGGCCGCGGCGAGTCGATGCTTGATCCCGCTTTGACCCAAAAAGTTTTTCAGCGCGTGCGTGAGTCGGCGCGCCGTGCAGAGGACGAATATTTCGCCGCTTTGACAGAACAAGAACTTAATATTCTCTCCTTGATCACGGAAGGGCTCACCAACCGTGAAATCGCCGAGCGCGTCTTTCTCAGCGAAAAGACAGTACGCAATTATGTCAGTTCGATCTTGTCGAAGCTCGACCTCTCGTCACGCGCCGAAGCAGCCGCCTACGCCGTGCGCCACCACATCCTTGAACATCTACAAAACAGTCATACATAGCTGCGCACGTTCACATCCCAATGGCGGGTGGGAGTATATCACAACTTGGCGTCACGTGCGCGGCGTGCGCGCCTGATCGGGCGTATCCCCCAACCGCTCAGGTCGCCTTGACGCTCCACGCTCTGCATGACTGGTCATGTGACCAGTGGCTGAACTCTACGCTCGGTGAATCCAACAGAGAGCAATTCACGGTAGTATGGAGACGCCACACAATGCGCGGCAACTTCATCCTGGGCGCGCATTGTCTGCAGAAAAACCTGACGGCTCGCGATGTCATGCGAGCAAATATCTCAAGGGGGAGACGTATGTACAAGACAATCTTGGTGCCGCTGGATGGTTCACCGCGCGCGGAAACGATCCTGTCCCACGCTGCGTCACTGGCGGCCAAATACCAGGCAAAGCTGGTGTTGTTGCAGGTTGTCGAGCCAATCGTTGCCATGGTCACACCTTACGACATGGTGCCTTATGTCGACAAAGATGCAGCAGAACGAAGTATGGAGGAAGCCAAATCCTATCTAGCGGCCAAAGAAGGCGAGTTACGCGGCCAGGGCATTGAGGCCAAATCGGTCGTGGAGAGTGGCCCAGTGGTCAGCGTCATCCTTGACGTCGCCGAGCGCGAAAAGGCCGACCTGGTGGCGATGGCGAGCCATGGCCGCACAGGATTGTCGCGCGTTTTCTACGGAAGCGTTGCCGCCGGCATTCTCCACAAAGCGGATCGACCGCTGCTTTTGATTCGCGCGCAGGACTGAACGAACAAGCTTGCGCACGGAGAGAAATCGTTATGTATAAACGCATCCTCGTACCGCTGGATGGCGCCAAACGCTCGGAGGCGATTCTGCCACAGGTGGAATCGCTGGCGCATCAATTTGGTGCGTCGATCATCCTCCTGGAAGTGCTGGAGCCGCCTCCCCAACACGCTGCCGCGGTGGCGCCTGATCTTCTAAAGGCTGGTGTATCACAGCGCGCCACAGAGATCAGGCGCTACGTCCATGAGGTGCAAGAGCGCCTGACCGCGCGCGGATTGACCGCCGGCGCTGTCGTTACACAAGGCCCGGTGGTCGACACGATCTTAACAGTAGCCAAAAATGAGAAGGTCGATCTGATCGCCATGGCGAGTCACGGCTACACCGGCCTGGCGCGTTTCCTGCACGGCAGCGTCGCCGCCGAGTTGCTTCATCGCGCCAGAACGCCCTTGTTGATTCTACACACCGACGAGGAAGAGGCATAGGCCGCGCCTGCCCTGAATCCCATGCAAACCGTTTATGGCCCCATCCCATCCCGGCGTCTGGGACGTTCGCTTGGCGTCGATCCCATCCCGCTGAAGACCTGCAACTGGAATTGCATCTATTGCCAGCTCGGTCGCTCGACGCCGCTGGTCAACGCGCGCGACGAATATATCCCGCGCGAGACGATTCTGGCTGAAATCCAGGCGACGTTGGCGCATCATGCCCCTGGCGAAATCGATCACATTTCCTTTGTCGGGTCGGGTGAGCCCACCCTGCACAGTGGGCTGGGCTGGATGATCCGCGCGGTCAGGCAGATCACGACGATCCCGGTGGCGGTGATCACCAATGGCGTGTTGCTGCACCGTGCGGATGTGCGGGCAGAGCTGCTGGCGGCCGACATCGTCATGCCCACGGTGAGCGCAGGCACAGCGGCGCTTTACCAGCGCATTCACCGACCCCATCCAGCCGCCACCTATGTGCGCTTAATCGACGGATTGGAGGCGTTTCGCGCACTCTACACCGGACAGCTCTGGGTTGAAGTGATGCTGATGCGCGAGGTCAACGACTCGGAAGACGCGCTGCTTGCGCTGGCGGCCGTGCTGCGGCGCATCCATCCCGATCAGGTGCACGTCATCCTGCCCGACCGTCCGCCCGCGGAGCCCTGGGTAATGGCCGCGGATCAGGATGGGCTGCTGCGCGCTGAGGCGGTGCTTGGCCCGATCGCACACATCGTCCACCCTTTCTCGCATGGCGTCCATGTCAGCGACTATGCGTCGCCCGGCGAGGCGATCGTCGGCATTGTGACGCGCCACCCGATGAGCGAGCCGCAATTGGTCGCGGCGCTGGATGGCTGGTCGCCTGGCGAGGTCGCCGCAGCTCTGACCGAATTGGAACATGCCGGCGCCATTCGTCCTGTGGATCGGCTCGGCGTGCGTTTCTGGGCCGCGGCGCCCGCACGCTTTCCAGCCTAAACTGGGCTCGCGCACGTCTCGTCCGCCCAACCAACCACATAAAAAGCAGCCAAAAAGATAACTATTCAGGCTATTGCGAAAATAGATCACGGATGGTGCGGATTAGGCGGATTCTCACAGATTTCATCCGAGAAGTATCCGGATTTGTCCATCTAATCCGCCTAATCCGTGGCCGATTGAAACCAAGCTGAATAGCAACCCCAAAAGAAGCAAAGAACAGGAGAAGATCTGATGAATGCACTCACTGCAGCCACCCTGCACCGATTTGATGAACTGCACGCCAGCATGAAAGAAGTCATCGCCGCGCTGCCTGCCCAGGCGCTGGATTGGTCGCCGGCGCCGGAAGTCAACTCGGTGGCGGTGCTCGTCGCTCATGTCTGCGGTTCCGAGCGCTTCTGGATCGGCGAAAAGATCGGCGAACTAGACGCGCAGCGCAATCGCGACGCCGAATTCACAGTACGCGGCCTGGACAGCACCAAATTGACCGCCATGCTGGACGCCTCGCTTGACATGCTGCGGCCCGTCCTGGAAAAGCTTGCGTTGGACGATTTGTCACGACCGGCCGGCGCGTCTGTGTCACGCGACGACTCTGCCCACGATGTGGCGTGGTGCCTGCAACATGCGCTCGAACATGTCGCGGTGCACACTGGACACGTCGAACTGATGCGTCAATGGTGGCAGAGCCAACCTTAATCCTGGTCAGTTGTCGATCCTCCTGGCCAGTTGGCCAGGAGGATCGCCCCTCGTGTGCCCAGGATAATTTCCCTTCCTACGCCTGTGGCAAAATGACGCACCGCGCAGTACCCTGGTTAGATTGAACCGCTGGTTCCAATTTTAAGCTCCCACTCTATTTTGATACCGGTGATTACCGGTCAGTCAATCTTTTCCTGTTCCACAATATAGTGCGAGGGGTTGTATGTCTGTTAAAACCAGTCCACCGTCACGCACCCGGCCGCGACCAGCAGCCGAACATCCAAGCGGCGACCCGCGTTTCAGCCTCATCGACCGCACCCTGAAGCGCTTCAGCTTCCAACAGGATGCGCTGATCGAAGTGTTGCACACCGCGCAGGAAGCGTTTGGTTTTTTGAGCGATGATCTGCTGATTTATGTAGCGCATCAGCTCAAGTTGCCGCTGAGTTGGGTTCATGGCGTGGCGACGTTCTACCACTTTTTCACCCTCACGCCCCAGGGGGAGCATAACTGCATCGTCTGTATGGGCACCGCCTGTTATGTAAAAAGAGCCGCTGAAATTGTGGCCGCTTTGCAGCAGGCGTACAGCGTCACCGCGGGCGAAACCACACGCGACGGACGCTTGAGCCTGAACACGGCGCGCTGCCTGGGATCGTGCGGTCTGGCGCCTGTCCTGGTGCTTGACGGTGCGGTGCTGCCGCGCGAAACACCGGAGAGTGCACTCGAACGTGTGCGTCAACAATTGATGAACGCCACCCACAACGGCGCATCTCAGCTTGCAAAAAACGACGCCGTCTTTGAGGGTGAGGAGTAAGAAGCCACCATGAACCGAGCAGATCTTGAAACCATGGCGCAGCGCGAGGTGCAGCGCCAACAGACATTTCGCTGTCGCATTCTCTGTTGTGCGAGCACGCCCTGTCTCTCATCGGGGGGATCGGCTGTCCATGACGCCATCAAAGACGCCATCAAGGAAGGCGGTTTCGACGCTGATTTTCAGGCAGTCGCCACCGGCTGCATGGGCCCGTGCAGCCGCGGCCCCATGATCACTGTACAAACAAATGGGGGCGAAGATGTTATTTACGAACATGTGACGCCGGAGGCCAGCCGTCAGATAGTCGCGCATCATGCCACGGCAACCCCCGCGCCGGTCAAGTGCATTCTGCCGAGCGACATTCCATTCTTTGCCAAGCAAAAGAAGGTGGTGCTTGCCAACAGCGGATTCATCGATCCGGAGCGGCTCGAAGATTACGTGGCGCGCGGCGGCTACACCGCGTTAGGCTATGCCCTGCGCGAGATGACGCCCGAAGCGGTCTGTCGCGAGATCATCGACAGCGGGCTGCGCGGGCGCGGCGGCGCGGGCTATCCCACCGGCCTGAAGTGGGACATGGTGCGCAAGGCGCACGGGGACAAGAAATATGTTGTGGCCAATGGCGACGAAGGCGATCCCGGCGCGTATATGGATCGCACGCTGATGGAGTCGGACCCGCATCGCCTGCTTGAAGGCATGGCAATCGCTGGCTACGCCGTCGGCGCCGACCAAGGCTTTCTCTACGTGCGCGGCGAATATCCGATCGCCGCCAAACGGCTGGAGCGCGCCATCCGCGCGGCCGAACGCCGCGGCCTGTTGGGCAGCCGCATGCTCGACAGCAACTTCAACTTCCGCGTCGATGTGCGCATCGGCGCCGGTGCATTTGTCTGCGGCGAGGAGACCGCGCTGATGGCCTCGATTATGGGGATGCGCGGTCAGCCAGTGCCGCGACCACCCTATCCCGCGCAAAGCGGGCTGTGGGAAAAGCCCACGTTGATCAATAACGTCGAGACTTTTGGCAGCATTGCGCCCATTATCCAGCACGGCGCCGAATGGTTTGCAGGGCTCGGCACGGCCAAGAGCAAGGGCACCAAGATCTTTGCGCTGGCCGGCAAGGTGGACACGACCGGGCTGATCGAGGTGCCGATGGGCATCACTTTGCGCGAGATCGTCTACGACATCGGCGGCGGCGTGCCGGATGGGCTGGCCTTCAAGGCCGCGCAGACGGGCGGGCCGTCGGGCGGCTGCATCCCCGCCGCGCATCTGGACACACCGATGGATTACGAGAGCCTCAGAGCGCTGGGGTCGATCATGGGGTCGGGCGGGCTAATCATCATGGACGAGCGCTCGTGCATGGTGGATGTCGCCAAGTTCTTCATGGAATTCTGCATGGACGAAAGCTGTGGCAAGTGCGTGCCCTGTCGCGTGGGCACGGTGCAGATGCACCATCTGCTCGAACGCATCACCAACGGCAGCGCCACCATGCAGGACATGGAGACGCTCAAAGAGCTGTGTGTGATGGTCAAGGAGACCAGCTTGTGTGGCCTTGGCCAGTCCGCGCCCAATCCGGTGTTGAGCACTATCCATTATTTCCTGGACGAATATACGGCTCACATCCGCGACCACCAATGTCTGGCCGGCGTCTGCACACTCGATCAGGCGCCGGTGACGGAGCTGGTGCACGCCTAAAAATCTCTCAATCTCCTCATCGCCCAATCTCGTAAAGGCCGAGAGCATGGAAAATTGTGCGATGAAAAGATTTTCAAGGAGCCAACTTTATGTCAGTTGTGACATTGACGATTAACGACGAATTGGTGAGCGCACAGGAAGGCGAGACCTTGCTGGCCGTGCTGCACGAGCGCGGGATCGATATGCCGACGCTCTGTCACTTGGAAGGGCTGAGCGAGCGCGGCGGCTGCCGGCTGTGCATGGTGGAGCTGGAGGGGAGCAGCCGGCTGCAGGCCTCCTGTGTGACGCAGGTGCAGGAAGGCATGATCGTCCACACGCACAGCGAGCGGCTGGTCAAGTACCGCAAGATGATCCTGGAATTGCTCTTCTCGGAGCGCAACCACATCTGCGCGGTCTGCGTGATGAACGGCAACTGCGAGTTGCAGTGGGAAGCCGCCAAGATCGGCATGGATCATGTCCGCTACGAATATCTCAACCCCGACCTGGCCATGGACGCCAGCCACGAACGCTACGCGCTGGATCACAACCGCTGCATTCTCTGCACGCGCTGCGTGCGCGTCTGCGACGAGATCGAGGGCGCGCATGTGTGGGATGTGATGGGTCGCGGCGCCAACAGCCGCGTGATCATCGACCTCAATCAGGCGTGGGGGACAAGCCAGAGCTGCACAAGCTGCGGCAAATGCGTGCAGGTCTGCCCGACCGGCGCGCTCTTCGACAAGGGCGCGACGGTGGCGGAGATGGAAAAACAGCACAACTTCCTGCGCTGGATTTTAGATGGGCGCGAGAAGAATGTATGGAGTTATGGGAAGTAAAAAATATGAGTAAATTAAGATTTGCCACCGCCTGGCTTGGCGGCTGTTCCGGCTGTCACATGAGCTTTTTGGATCTTGACGAAAAGCTCATCGACCTGGCCGACAAGATCGAACTGGTTTACAGCCCGATCGCCGATGTGAAGGAGTTTCCAGAAAGGGTCGATGTCACGCTAGTGGAAGGCGCGGTTGCCAACCTGGACAACCTCAAGCTGGCGCAGGAGATCCGCGCGCGCAGCCGGCTGGTCGTCAGCTTTGGCGATTGCGCGGTGACGGGCAATGTGCCCAGCCTGCGCAACAAGTTGGGCGTGGATGACCTGCTGACCGCGGTCTACCACGAAGGGCCGGGGCGCCATCCCACCGGCGGCGATGCGATCATGCCGCGGCTGCTGCCCAAAGTGCTGCCGCTGCATCAGGTGATCAAGGTGGACGCCTTCCTCCCTGGCTGCCCGCCCGACGCCGAACGCGTCTGGATCGCGGTCAGCGCGCTGCTGGCCGGCGAACCCGTCGTGCTCGAACCATCCATGAGAACCTTCGGATAAGCGGAGCTGAGCTATGACCAAAACCATTCTAATCGACCCTGTCACCCGCATTGAGGGACACGCCAAAATCACGCTGCATCTGGACGACGACGGTCAGGTTGAAGAGGCGCGCTTTCACGTGACGGAGTTCCGCGGCTTCGAGAAATTTTGCGAAGGGCGCAGTTTCTGGGAAATGCCCGGCATCACCGCGCGCATCTGCGGCATCTGCCCAGTGAGCCACCTGATGGCATCGTCCAAAGCGGGCGACGCCATTCTCGGCGTCAACATCCCACCGACCGCGGCCAAGCTGCGCCGGCTGATGAACTGGGCGCAACTGGTGCAGAGCCATGCACTCAGCTTCTTTCACCTCAGCGGGCCGGACCTGCTGTTGGGCATGGATTCGGACCCAGCGCAGCGCAACATCATGGGCTTGATTGAAAAATACCCGGACGTAGCGCGCAACGGCATTCGCCTGCGCCGCTTCGGCCAGAAAGTGATCGAGATGCTGGGCGGGCGCAGCGTTCACCCGGCGTGGACCGTGGCCGGCGGCGTGCGCGACCCACTCAGCGACGAGAACCGCAGCAAGATTCGCCGCATGTTGCCCGAAGCGCTCGACATCACCGGGTTGGCGCTAGACCTGCTCAAGGACGCCTTCGACAGCTTCAGCGACGAAGAGGCGATGTATGGCAATTTCCCCAGCCTCTATATGGGTCTCGTCACCCCAGAAGGGGGATTGGAGCATTATGACGGGTTGCTGCGCGTGGTGGACAGCGACGGCAACGTGTTGGAACCAGGGCTGGCGCCGGCGCGCTATCGCGAGATTCTGGGCGAAGCGATCGAACCCTGGAGCTATCTCAAGTTCCCCTATTACAAACCGGCCGCGGTGCGCGACGCCAATGGCAACGGTCGCACGCTGGATCACTACCAGGCCGGCATGTATCGCGTCGGCCCGCTGGCGCGCGTCAACGTGTGCGACTTTGCCGGCACGCCACGCGCCGACGCGGAGTTGCGTGAGTTTCGCCGCCTGGCCCCGCGCGGCCGCCCCGTCGCCAACAGCTTTCATTACCACTACGCGCGGCTGATCGAGATTCTATACGCGCTCGAACGCATCGTCGAGACAATAGACGACCCGGCGATCACCGACAAGCGCACCCGCGCCCACGCCGAGGTCAACAACATGGTGGGCGTCGGCGTGAGCGAAGCGCCGCGCGGCACACTTTTTCACGAGTATCACGTCAACGGCGACGGCATCTTACAGAAAGTGAATATGATTATTGCCACCGGCCAGAACAATCTGGCGATGAACCGCACCGTCAAGCAGATCGCCCAGTATCACATCAACGGCGGCAAGGTCACGGAAGGCGTGCTCAACCGCATCGAGCACGGCATCCGCCTTTACGACCCTTGCCTGAGCTGCTCGACCCACGCGGTGGGACAGATGCCGATGGTGGTGGAGGTGTACGATGCGGGCGGCGCTCTGGTCGAGCAGGTTACGCGTGGCTGAGACAATTGCCGCCGATAGCATTCTTGTCATCGGGATCGGCAACACCCTGCGTCGTGACGACGGCGCAGGGTGGCTTTTTGCGGAGGCGCTGGCATCCGAACTGCAAAAGGCCGGTCGCCGCGTGCACCTGGTGTTGCAGCACCAACTCACCCTGGAGTTGGCGGAGGAGGCTGCGGAGCTTCGCCCCAGCCACGTTATTTTTGTCGATGCCAGCGTCACCACCCACGACGCGAGGTTGACGCCGCTCCCCGACGCTGCACTTGTCAGCGGCGCATCCGCCACATCTGCATCCGCCAATGTCGCCGGCCACGGCCTCACACCCGCCGCGCTCCTTGCGCTGATGCGCCGCCTTTACGCGGTTGCTGCTGCGGGTTGGCTGGTGCAGACGCCGGCAGAGGATTTCGGTCACGGGGAAGGATTAAGCGAGGCCGCGCAACATGGCGTGGAAACGGCCCCCAGGATAGCCTCGGCGTTCCTTCGGCTCAATTGCTGAAGACTGCAATCTGCTCTGTTCACGCATCACCACCTGAACACCCCGGCAACTTCCGCCCATACGATGTAGCAATGGTATTCGCCTTATAGCCAGTAAGATGGCCTGAAAGCGTCCTGCGCATAGCCTGCATTTGCGAACAACCGAAAACTGTACTATAAACTACATGAATTTTGCACAAAGATTGAACGAAGCAGGTCACTGCATGGGTCTCACGGCATGAGCGTCACCTCAACCTATCCGGAGCAGCGAAGCGCGGGACAAAACAACCGAAAGCTGATCTTGCTGTGGCTGGGGCTGCTGGCAATCCCACTGGTGGCGGTGATTTTGTTTGCCGTCTTCCAGCCGGTCAAGGTAGTGCCGCGCATCGGGCTGGCGCCAGGTTTTATCTTTACGGACCAGAACGGCGCGCGCCTGACCAATGAAGATCTGCGCGGGGAAGTGGTCATCTATAACTTCACGACGACCTCGTGTGCAGCGCCGTGCGTTGATTCCGCGCCGACGATGCAGGGCGTGCAAGCCTTGCTCGCACGCCTCGACACTGCCGGCATCCCGGTAAGGATGGTGACGATCTCGCTTGACCCTGAGCACGACACCCCGCAACGGTTGAGCGAGTACGCGCAAAAGCTTGGCGCAGATCCGGCCATCTGGCAGTTTGTCACGGGCGCCCCCGAACGGCTGAAGCAAGTCGTCGGCGGCGGGTTTGGTCTATATTATCAACAGGGGAGTGACGGCGTATTTGAGTTCGACCCCATGATTGCGCTGGTGGATGGCAACGGCATTTTACGCGCCCAGTACAAGCGCGGCTTGCCCGACGTCGATTTTGTCGCGCGCGATCTGGGGCTGATCTTCGACGAGGTGCGCAACAGCGCCGGCGCCGGCGGGCTGGTCTATGAAGCGGCGCATCTGTTCGCCTGCTATGCAACCTATTGATGACGCCAAGCAAAGGGAGCGCGGACGCCGTGCACGTTGAAACGCCACCCAATGCGCCTGCGCGTGAAGGCCACGGATGGCGCACCTACCGCTTCTTGGTTGCCCTCGCAGCCGTCATTGTGGTAGGTGCGGTCGCATTCTTGCTCTGGCAACGCTTTGGCCCACGACCGGGGCCAAAGTACGGGGTTGCCATCAATGCCAACGCTCCCGTGCAAGACTTTCGGCTAAATTCGACGCTTGGTCATCCGCTTGCATTGAGTGATTTTGCCGACCGCTATACGGTGCTCTATTTTGGCTACACAACTTGCCCGGACATTTGCCCGACGACGTTGGCCGACCTGGGCAAGGCGGAAAAACTACTGGGCGATACGGCCAAACGGATGCAGGTTTTCTTTGTCACGGTTGACCCGGAGCGCGACACGTCGGAGCGTCTGCACGATTACCTGGCCTACTTTAGCCCGACCTTTATCGGGCTAAGCGGCGGGCTGGAGGAAACCGAAGCCGTCGCCAGCCAGTTCGGCGTCGTTTACGAAAAACGTTACGCCAGCGGCAGCGCCACCGATTATCTCATGGATCACAGCGCCGCCGTCATTGTGCTAGATCCGGAGCGCCGGCCACAAGTGATGTTTCCTTTTGGCGTGACGGCTGAGCAGATCGCCAGTGATCTGCAAGCACTGCTGCGCTGACGACAGCGGATTGAACATTGGATGTTATCGACCGGTCTGACCATTCAAGCCGGCCTCATCATTTTCACAACCTACATAACCGTATCAACGCCAAGCTTGAGTGTGGCAAAGGAGTACTGAATGCGCAAAGAACCCGATACACCGCAAGGCACTATCGTCTTGATTTCCATCTTTCTGATCCTGATTCTCGTGCTGTGGTTCAATGCCTATTTCATTGTGTTGTCTAGAGGAGCGAACTAATGAGTGATCAGACCCACGAAACCGAACACTCGCCAGGAACTGGTGGACAAGGCGTTGATCCACAGCTTACCGACAGCCATGTGGAGGAAGCTTCCCTGCATGTCGAGAAGTGGGAAGGCATCTGGATTCGCGTATCCGTCGGGATGACGGTGGTGTTTATCGCAGCAATCACACTGGCGGCGCTTTCGTTTGGCATCTCCGTGCCAGGCGCGACCGCGCGCATTAACCCTGCCACGCTGAACGACCCGGGCAGCCCCTTTGCCACGCCTGGCCTGCGTGAACTGGCGCCGGGCAAATACGAGGCCTATATGGTGGCGCAGACATGGAATTTCTTGCCGGACAAACTCGAAGTGCCTGTCGGCGCGGAAGTCACCTTCTACATTACGGCGCGCGATGTGGTGCACGGCATCAAGATCGCGGGCACGAATGTCAACATGATGGCGCTGCCAGGCCAGGTGTCGACGCTGCGCGCCACCTTTGACACCCCAGGCACCTACAACTATGTCTGCCATGAATACTGCGGCTATGTCGCCGGCGCACCGATCGGGCATCACACGATGTACGGCCAGATCACGGTGCTGCCAGCAGCCTCAGAAACAGCGCAAACCATCACCGAGTAAGTCTTCATCCAGAAATTGGTTGCGGCGCGCTGTGAGACGCTCGTCACAAAATTTGCTCCGCAGAAATTTCTGGACAGACGCTAAATAGAGAGGAATCAAGCGATGTCTGTACATGCTCTATCAGGCGCCGAGTTGAAGGCGCATCCGACGCCAGTGCCGCTAACCGCGCAAGATCTCAAGATTGTCGATCGCCTGGCGGGTTTGAACGTTCTGATCGGTGTGTTGGCGCTTTCGATCGGCGCACTTTTTGGCGTCTTTCAGGGACTTGAACACGCCAGGGTCTTTAACATCTATCCTTGGCTCCAGCCAGCCATCAAGACCTACTATCAGGGTCTCACTTTGCACGGCGCATTGAACGCCCTGGTGTGGACGACATTCTTTATCTGTGGCTTTTTTACCTTTGCCTTTGTCCGCAGCCTCAACCGTCCGCTGAAATACCCGTGGATGAGCGTGGTCGCCTTTATCCTCATGGTCGTTGGCCTGCTCACCGCAGCCGTGCCGATGCTGACAAACAATGCGTCGGTGCTCTACACCTTCTACCCACCGATGTTGGCGGATTGGGCCTTTTATGTCGGCCTGGTGCTGCTTGTCATCGGCTCGTGGATGGTTGGCTACAGTATGTATTTCACCTACTATGCATGGCGCAAGGAAAACCCAGACGCGCGTGCACCTTTTATTGCATTGACCTCCACTATCACGATGGCAATGTGGCAGCTCGCCACGCTAGGGGTTGCCGCGGAGATTCTCTTCCAGTTGCTGCCCAACGCGCTGGCGCCGGTGCTCGGCTATCCCGCGCCGGGGCTGGACGTGCTGCTGAATCGCACCCTCTTCTGGTGGTTCGGCCACCCGCTGGTCTACTTCTGGCTGCTGCCGGCTTATGTTTCCTGGTATGCCATGTTGCCGGCGCAAACGAACGGCAAAATGTTTAGCGAACCGCTGGGACGGCTGGTCTTCTGGCTCTTCCTGCTCTTCAGCACGCCGGTTGGCTTCCATCACCAGTATGCGGACCCCGGCATCCCGGAAATCTGGAAGTACATTCACATGATCTTTACCATGGGCGTTGGCTTCCCCAGCCTGATCACAGCCTTCACCGTGGTAGCGTCGCTGGAGATCGGCGCGCGTGTACGCGGCGGCAAAGGCTACCTCCGCTGGATCGGTCGCCTCAACTGGGGCGACCCCTCCTACGCCGCTCAGAATCTGGCGATGATCCTCTTCATCTTCGGCGGCATCGGCGGTCTGATCAACGCCTCCTATAACGTCAACATGGCGGTGCACAACACCATGTGGGTGCCCGGACACTTCCACCTCACCGTCGGCTCGGCGACTACACTCAGCTTTTTCGGGATTTCCTACTGGCTGGTGCCAAAGCTGACAGGGCACAAGCTCTTCACCAAATGGTTGGCGTTGGCGCAAGCGTGGACATGGTTCTTCGGCATGGTCTTCTTCAGCAACGCCTACCACACGCTCGGCCTGCTCTTCAGCGTCCCGCGGCGCACCATGCTTGGCGAAGCGCCCTACTACAGCTCGCAGTGGAACCCGCAAATGATGGAGTCGGTGCTGGGCCTCACCTTGCTGAGCATCAGCGCCACCCTTTTCTTTGCGATTATGCTCTTCACCTGGATTCTGCCGCGCAAGTTGGACAAGCCGATCGAGATGCCTGTCGCACAGCCACTCGATCCGAAGCCGGCGCCCAAGTGGCTTGACACCTGGTGGCCGTGGCTCAACGGCGCGATCGCGCTGGTCATCCTCTCTTACGGCCCGATGCTCTTCCAGCTTGTCCGCGATGCGGAATTCTGGTCGAAGGGGATTCGAGTCTGGTAGACGTGTTCACCAATTACCAATCTCCATCTCGCTTTTATGTGAGATGGAGATTGGTGATTAGAGATTGTAGCCGCGTTACTCCCCCACCAACCGATAGCCCACCCCCGGCTCCGTCACAATCAACTTCGGCATCGCCGGGTTTTCCTCCAGCTTCTGGCGCAACTGTCCAAAGTACACCCGCAAATAATGCGTCTCATCCACGTACTGCGCTCCCCACACTTCTTTGAGGATCTGGCGGTGCGTCAGCACCTTGCCGGCATGTTGCACCAGCAGACGGATCAGCGCGTATTCGGTCGGCGTCAACTTCACGGCCTCGCCCTTGCGGGTGACAAGACGCCGCGCCAGGTCGATCTGCACGTCGCCATAGGTGAACACAGGATCGGATGTGGCTGGCTGAACGTGGCGCAAGGCAACGCGCAGCCGCGCCAGCAGCTCGACCGTGCTGAATGGCTTGGTGAGGTAGTCGTCGGCGCCCGCGTCGAGCGCGCTGACCTTGTCCAGATCGCCGGCGCGCACCGAGAGCATGATCACCGGTGTGCTGGCCCACTCGCGCAGCCGGCGCAGCACCTCGACCCCTTCCATGTCCGGCAGGTTGATATCCAGCACGATCACATCAGGGCGATGGAGCGCGGCTTGCGCCAGCGCGGCCTGGCCGCAGTCAGCTTCGTACACCCGGTAATTGTTGGCTTCCAGGCTGATGCGCAGGAAACGCCTGATCTGGATTTCGTCATCGACGATGAGTACGTGTGGGCCTTCACTCATAAAATAGCCTCCTGCACCGGTGGTGGCGCTGCCGAAGAGGGCAATCGGATCGAAAAAACCATGCCGCCTCCGTCACGATTGTGCGCTGTCAACGTCCCCCCATGCGCCTCAACCAGGCCGCGACAGATAGACAGCCCCAACCCTGTGCCGCCGGCCAAGGTTCCCGGCACGCGATAGAATTTATCGAAGATGCGCGCCAGCGCGTCGGTTGGAACGCCTGGGCCATGATCGGCAAGATCGATGCGCACCCAATTCTTTTTCACCATGACGACAATTTCCAAAGACGAATCCGCAGGCGTGTACGCGCCAACATTGTCGAGCAGGTTGACAAGCACTTGCTCCATCAGCACGAAGTCCAGCATGATCAGCGGCGTATCAGGCGCCACTGTCACCTGCACGGGGCGCTTGCCGAGCACGTTGCGCAGTGTACGCAGCGCCACGCCGATGACATCGCCGATGTCGCACCATTCCAGCTTGAGCTGCAGCCTGCCCGCATCCAGCCGCGACATGTCGAGCAAGTTTTCCACCAACCGATTGAGTCGATCGGCGGCAGACTGAATTTCGCCGATCAGTTCGCTGCGTGACTGGTCGGTTAACACAGTATTTTCGTCCAGCAGGCTGCTGGCAGCGCCGGTGACGGTCGCCAGCGGCGTACGTAACTCGTGTGAAATAGAGTTGAGCAACGTCGTATAAAGCCGCTCGGATTCACGCAGGACGACCGATTCCTGAGCAGCCTCGTCAAGCAACTCGCGTTCGATCACCAGAGCCACCTGGCTGGTGAAGGTTTCGAGCAACACTTCCTGGTCAAAGGTGAGGCGGCCAGTCTGCTGCGGACGAATCCCGACGACGCCTACCCGCCTGCTGGGAGTTGACAAGGGGCGGAACTGTGCGGCAGCCTGGGGCAGGGTGGCGGTGAAGCGCCCGGCCGGTTTGTTGTTGTCAAAGACCCAGGAGGCTACGCCAAACTCCTGATCGTTCACTGCCAGCGTGCTTGCCGGATGGACAGTGTGGGAGAGTTTTTCCTGCTCGGTCAACAGGATCGCCACGTCCGCCGCGAAAACCTGGCCGATCTGCTCGACCGCGGTGCGCAGCACGTCATCCATATTGGCTGCGGTGGCGGTCTCGTGGGCGAGCGTGTAGAGCGCGGTCGTACGGTCGGCGTTATATTGCGCCTGGCGCTCGCGCGTGCGCAGGCGCGCGGTCAGCGTGCCCGCAAACAGGGCAATGATAAAGTAGAAGAGAAAGAGGATAATGTCTTCCAACGCTGAGATGGCAAAAGTGAAACGCGGTTGGATAAAGAGAAAGTTCCAGGAAATCGCGCTGAGCAAAGCGGCCAGCAATGCCGGCCCGCGTCCCAGGTAGACGGCGACGAGCAGAACAGCCAACAATTCGATCAACCCGACCGCCTGGTAGGAGATCCACGGCCAGACCGAATGCGCGGCCAGCAAGCTAAACGTGACGCAACCGATCGCAATCGCTGCCCCAGCATAGTCGCGCCAGGTGGATTGAAATTGCGGCAGCGAAAACGGCGCGCGTAGCGGCGTCCTGTGTTTCGCCTTATCCCCGGATACGACGTAAATATCAATGTCGCTGCCCGCCCGAATCAGCCGGTCGACCAGCGAGCCGCCGCGCCGCCAATCCTCAAAGCGCGTCTGCAACGGTTTGCCGACGACGATCTGCGTCGCATTACGTTGTTGCGCCAGGCGCAGCACTCCCTCAACAATATCTTCACCCGCGGCCGTGACTACTTCACCGCCAAGACGGCGCACCAGCTCCAGATTCTGCGCCAGCAGCTCACGCTGCGCCTCAGAAAGCCCGGCTGAGGTCTCGATGAACGCAGCAAACCACGGCGCCTCCAGCGTATAGGCCATGCGGCGCGTCCAGCGGATCACCTCCTCGGAAAAGGGGCTGGGGCTGACTGCCACCATCAATCGATCGCCCGACTTCCACGGCCCCGCGATGCGCTTGGCCTGCATATAGTCTTGCAGCTTGTGGTCGACGTGCTCTGCGGTCAGGCGCAACGCCATTTCACGCAGCGCGGTCAGGTTGCCGGTGCGGAAGAAGTTGTTGGCAGCAACCTCGACGCGCTCCGCGGTGTAGACCTTGCCTTCGGCCAGGCGTTTGCGCAGGGCATCGGGCGGCAGATCGATCAACTCGATCTCATCCGCCAGATCCAGCAGCGAATCGGGCACCTTTTCGTGCACGGTGATACCCGTGATCTGGCGCACCGCGTCAACGCGACTCTCGAAGTGTTGCACGTTGACAGTGGTGTAAACATCGATGCCCGCGTCAAGCAGTTCAAGCACGTCTTGATAACGCTTCAGGTGGCGCGCGCCGGGCGCATTGGTGTGCGCCAGTTCATCGACCAGCACAAGCTGCGGCGACCGCGCCAGGATGGCATCCAGATCCATCTCTTCCAGCACCGCGCCGCGATATTCGAGTTGCTGTTTTGGCAGTTGCTCCAGCCCGGCGAGCAGAAATTCAGTCTCGGCGCGCCCGTGCGTTTCGACCCAGCCGACGACGGCATCGCTGCCTTCTGTTCGTCGCGCCTGGGCAGCCTGCAGCATGGCGTAGGTCTTGCCTACGCCAGCCGCCATGCCGAAGAAAATTTTCAGCCGGCCACGCTGTTGCCGCGCCTCGTCGCGCCGGATAGCTGCCAATAGAGAGTCGGGATCGGGTCGATAATCGTTCATAGCACCTATTGTAATCCATCCAACGCCAAGTTCAGCTTCAACACATTGACGCGTGGCTGGCCCAGAAAGCCTAGCTGTGGAGGCTCGACAGTTTGCTCAACCAGCACTGCCAGCGCGGCAGGATCCAGCCCACGCGCCTGAGCCACCCGGTTGATCTGTAACCGCGCCGCTTCGGGGCTGATGTGCGGATCAAGCCCGCTGCCGGAGGCAAAGAGCATATCGGGCGGCACGGCAACCTCCGCAGCCAGTGCGTTGGCCGCGCGAAAGGCGGAGTCTCGTTCGCGAACCTGCGTAGCCAACGTGGCATTCGTCGGCCCAAAGTTGGTGGCGCCAGACGACCCAAGCGCATCTGGGGCGGAGCCAGCCATGTAGTCCACCGCAGAAGGGCGCGGCCAAAAATAGTGCGGCTCCTGATTGGCCTGCCCGATCAGCAGCGAACCGGTGAGCGACTGGTTGGCAGTGACCAGGCTGCCGTTGGCCTGGGCAGGAAACGCAAGCTGCGCAACTGCTGTGATCGCCAGCGGGTACAGCACACCGGTGATCACGGTCAAGACAATCAGCAGGCGAAGCGCAACCGCGGCCGCGCCTGCGGCGCGGAGCCATGCGGAATCTCTTACCACACCTTCGTCTGCCCTGCGCGTGTGCGGGCGTGCGGAATGCTCAACAGATAAAAAGCGTTCGGCGACTTGATTCAATAGCTTGGTGAACTCATTCATATTAACCATGATGTGCTCCAAAACTTGTGCGACCATCTCCCACACGGGTAAACCTGGCCGCATAACGTGTACATAAACCGTTTAGGCCAGCCCGACCCACTGAAGCACCAGATCGATCAGCTTGATGCCGATGAAGGGTGCGACCAGACCGCCCAGACCGTAAATGAGCAGGTTGCGGCGTAGCACCGTGGCCGCGGCCATGGGCCGATAGCCAACGCCGCGTAACGCCAGCGGGATCAACGCCACAATGATCAACGCGTTGAAAATGGTGGCGCTCAGAATCGCGCTCTGCGGCGAGGCCAGCCCCATTATATTAAGCACGCCAAGCGGCCCTGCTGCGCTTGGCTGAGCTGCGTAGAGCGAGGCAAAGAGTGCAGGGAGAATGGCAAAATACTTGGCCACATCGTTGGCGATGCTAAAGGTTGTCAGCGCGCCGCGCGTCATCAGCAACTGTTTGCCGATCTCGACCACCACGATCAATTTGGTCGGGTCGCTGTCCAGGTCGACCATGTTGCCGGCTTCCCGCGCGGCTTGTGTGCCGGTGTTCATGGCAACGCCGACATCTGCCTGCGCCAAAGCCGGCGCGTCATTGGTGCCGTCGCCGGTCATGGCGACAAGATGACCCTCGGCCTGCTCCTGACGGATACGCCGCAGCTTATCTTCTGGCGTCGCCTGCGCCATGAAGTCATCGACGCCCGCTTCGGCGGCAATGGCAGCCGCGGTCAGGGGATTGTCGCCCGTAATCATCACTGTCCGAATGCCCATGCGTCGCAGTTGGGCAAAACGCTCGTGGATGCCACCCTTGACAATGTCTTTGAGTTCGATGACGCCCAACACCTCTTTATCAGCGGCGACGACCAGGGGCGTCCCTCCCGCTCTGGCGATGGCGTCGACTACCGTCTGGACATCTTCGGGAAAGCGGCCATCTTGTTCCAATATAAAGGTGCGCACGGCATCAGCCGCGCCTTTACGAATGACGCGGGCGGGATGGCCGTCATAAGCAGAAAAATCAACGCCGCTCATCCGCGTCAGCGCGGTAAAGGGAACGAAGGTAGCCGCAGGTTCAGCCAATTCTCGGCCGCGCAGACCGTAGCGCTCCTTGGCCAGCACCACGATCGAGCGGCCTTTGGGCGTCTCGTCGGCCAGGGAGGACAATTGTGCTGCGTCGGCCAGGGTTGCATCGGACACGCCGCTGGCTGGGTGAAAAGCCGTCGCCATGCGGTTGCCCAGGGTGATGGTGCCGGTCTTGTCGAGCAGCAGCACATCGACGTCGCCAGCCGCTTCAACCGCACGCCCACTGGTCGCCAGCACATTGCGCTGCACCATGCGATCCATGCCGCTGATGCCGATGGCGCTGAGCAGCCCCCCAATCGTGGTGGGAATCAGACAGACAAGCAGCGCGATCAACACCGGCAGCGTGGCCGTGGTCGGTGCGCTCTGCCCTGCCGCGCTTTCGCTGTAGATGGCGAACCCGCGCAGGCTGATCACCGCTAGCAGAAAGATAATCGTCAGGCCAGAGAGCAGGATCGTGAGTGCAATCTCATTGGGCGTCTTCTGCCGGCGTGCGCCTTCGACCAGCGCAATCATGCGGTCAAGAAAAGTGCTGCCTGGCTCTGATGTGATGCGGACGACAATGCGGTCGCTCAGGACGCGCGTCCCCCCGGTGACTGCGCTGCGGTCGCCGCCGCTCTCACGGATAACCGGCGCCGATTCGCCCGTAATCGCCGACTCATCTACGCTGGCTACGCCTTCGACCACTTCGCCGTCACTCGGGATGATGTCGCCAGCCTCGCACACAACCAGATCGCCGCGTTTCAATTCGGTTGCTGTAACAAGTTCCTCCTTACCGGTTGCCTCTCTGCCAAGCGCCGCGGCTCCAGTCAACCGTCGCGCTTTTGTCTGCGTGCGCATACGGCGCAGACTGTCCGCCTGCGCTTTGCCGCGTCCCTCGGCAATGGCTTCGGCGAAATTGGCAAAAAGCACCGTAAACCAGAGCCACAGCATAATCTGAAGGTTGAACCAAAACGCGGCGTCTTGTGCAACGACCAGATCGCGCACCACAATGATCGTGGTCAACACAGCGCCCACCGCCACCACAAACATGACAGGATTCTTGACCTGCTGACGCGGGTCGAGTTTGCGCACGGCGTCGAGCAATGCCCGCCGCAGCAGCAATGGATCAAAGAGAGATTGCGTCTTCTGTTGTGTGGACATACGTGAACCATCCTTATTTGCCATTAACTATTATTGTCTTGATCAAGGCTTTGGAGATCAGAACATTCGTCCGCTCTGCATGAGCAGATGCTCGACCAGTGGGCCTAACGCCAGCGCCGGAAAGAAGGTCAGCGCGCCGACAATTACAATGACTGCCATCAACAGCAGCGTAAAGAGCGGGCCATCGGTCGGAAACGTGCCGGACGAAGGCGGCGCTGCTTTCTTGCCGGCCATGCCGCCGGCGATGGCAAGCGCCGGCAGAATTACGCCAAAGCGCCCCAGCCACATTGCCAGCCCGACCAGAAGGTTGTAGAAAGGCGTGTTGGTGTTGAGTCCGGCAAAGGCGCTGCCGTTATTGCCGGCGCCGGAGGCAAAGGCGTACAGCATCTCCGACAAGCCATGGGGGCCAAGATTGGTGCGGCTGTCCAGCGCGGCGGGCGTAACAGCCGCCAGCGCCGAAAAGCACAGGACAGCGGCACTTGGCAGCAAGATGGTGAGCAGCGCCATTTTGATCTCGCGCGCTTCGATTTTCTTGCCCAGATATTCCGGGGTGCGCCCGACCAGCAACCCGGCAATAAAGACGGTAAGGATGACGAACATCAACATGCCATATAAACCGGCGCCCACCCCGCCGAAGATTACTTCGCCCAGCATCATAAAGAGCATAGCGACGCCGCCCGTCAACGGTGAGAAACTGGCGTGCATCGCATTGACGGCGCCGTTAGAAGCCGCGGTGGTGGCCGCACCCCACAGGACGCTGTTGACCACGCCAAGGCGCAGTTCTTTCCCCTCCAGATTGGCGGCTGCGCCGGTAACTGGATTCAAACCCATTTCCGACCAGAGCATGACGCCGAAACCAAGCAAGAAAATCAGCAGCATGGCGGCAAAGATCGCCCATCCTTGGCGGGCAGAGCCAACCAGCTTGCCATAGGTGTAAGTCAACGCCGCCGGAATAAGCAGGAGCGCGAACATTTCCAAAAAGTTGGTCAGCGGCGTTGGGTTTTCATAGGGGTGGGCGCTGTTGGTGCTGAAGAACCCACCGCCATTGGTGCCTAACTGCTTAATGGCGATCTGCGAGGCGGCCGGGCCTTGGGGCAATAGCTGCGGCTGCCCGGTCAGCGTCGTAGCTTGCGCGTAGGCGCCAAAATTTTGTACGACACCCTGGCCGGCCAAGACGAGGGCAAGCAGCACGCTCAACGGCAACAGCACGTAGAGCGTGCTGCGCACCAAGTCCACCCAAAAATTGCCGAGGGTGGCAGCCGAACGCCGCGTCAATCCGCGCGTCAGGGCAATGACTACCGCCATACCGGTGGCCGCGCTGACGAAGTTCTGCACGGTCAGGCCCACCATCTGTGTGAGATAACTCAGAGTTGTTTCCCCGCCGTAAGACTGCCAGTTTGTATTCGTGACAAAGCTCGTGGCGGTGTTGAAGGCCAGCCATGGCTCCACGGCTGGCAACTGGGCTGGGTTCAGCGGCAACAAACCTTGCAGGAGTTGCAGCAAAAATAGTACGACAAACCCGAGCAGGTTGAATGCCAACAAGGCAACGGCATAGCCTTTCCATCCCATCTCCGCATCAGGTTTGACGCCGCCCCATGCATAGATCAAGCGTTCGACCGACGCCAGCCACCTTGACTCGCCGGTGTACACCTTGGCCATGTAGCTGCCGAGCAGCGGCGTACATGCGACCAGTAAAACAAAATAGAGCAAGATTTGCAGCATTTCGGGTGTAGACATGGCTCAAAACCTCTCAGGGTATAACAGCGTAACTGTCAGGTAGATCAGCAAAAACAGGCTGGTAATGCCAGCCAGAATCCAATCCGCTCCCATGTTCCTTTTCCTTTCATTGCATCCACTTTGCCGCCTGTGACAAGCATACAGGCATTTCAGATCAAGCGGCGATCAAGGACTAATCAACTTCTATCAAGAAAAAATAAAGAACATAGAGCGGTGGATTCAGATCGAGTGGGGTCAACAGCGCCCACTGGCGGCGGAGCCAGCCGTTAGCGTCTGTTGGCGCATCTTGATGTTTTCTTGACCTGCGCCGCCAATTCCTTGACGCCAACCTGACATCAAGTCCGTTTACGCTGTAGTGGATAGTTGTCGAGAGAAAAGAAGCGTGACGCACCTTGCGTATAGAGAGGAAAAGGACTTATGACAGGCAGTGAAATTGGGATTGTGATCACAATATTTCTCGTCATCCTTTCGATTGTGCTGATCTGGGACGAAATTCGGGCTGAACAAAGAGCCAGACTCTGGTATAAAAACGAAGAACAAAAACTAGAAAAGATGCGATAATGACCACTCAAGGCAATACTTCCTTCTCTCTTGATGCAGTGAAGCAGGTGGTCATCGGGGCGCCTTTCCCCAACAGTGCAGAGATCCACGAACGGCTGGACAAGGCGCGCGCGCTTGCGGTCTTCGCTTCGGATCCGATCAGCAGCAACGCCTACGCCACCGAGGCGATCATGAGCGTGCTGATCTTGCTAGGCAGCGGCGCCTTACAGATGACTATGCCCATTGCGATCGGGATCGCCGCGCTGGTGATTCTCGTCGTCTTCAGTTATGTGCAGACGATTCTGCACTATCCTGGCGGTGGCGGCGCCTACACGGTCACCAAAGACAACCTGGGCATGATGCCGTCGCTCTTTGCGGCATCCGCCCTGCTCGTCGACTATACACTGACCGTGTCGGTGTCGGTCTCCGCCGGCATTCGCGCGATGACTTCGGCATTTCCCGAGCTTTATGACTACCGCGTCGTGCTGGCAATCGGCGCGATCGTGTTGCTTACGTGGATCAACCTGCGCGGCGTGCGTGAAAGCGGCACGGTTTTTGCCTTGCCCACCTATGCATTTGTGGGCGGCGTGCTCGTCGTGATTGGGCTGGGTCTTGCTCGCTATAGCGGTGTGATGGGGGCGCGGCTTGCTCCCCATCCTGTGACCATCGAGCCAATGGGCGCCATCAGCCAGTTTGCCTACATCTGGTTGATCTTGCGTGCGTTTGCCGCCGGCTGCACCGCGTTGACCGGCATCGAAGCGATCAGCAACGGGGTGCAGGCGTTCAAGCCGCCGGAAGCCAAAAACGCTGCGGCGACCATGGTGTGGATGGGCGTCATTGCCATGACGCTCTTTCTGGGCATTGCGTTTCTCGCCACCCATCTGGCCATCGTGCCCGCGGAAAACGACAGTGTACTCTCGCAGATGACGCGCCTCATTGCTGGCAATGGCATCCTGTACTATTGGGTGCAATTTTTCACGATGCTGATCCTGGTGCTCGCGGCCAATACCGGCTATCAGGATTTTCCCCGCTTAAGTTCGTTTCTGGCGAACGATGGTTTCTTACCCCGCTGGCTGCAGAATCGCGGCAGCCGCCTGGTCTTCAGTTCGGGGATTGTGGTGCTGTCTCTCCTCTCCTCGATCATCGTTTTCGTCTTCCGCGCGGACGAGATTGCGATGCTGCCACTCTATGCGCTGGGCGTCATGCTCTGCTTCACGCTGTCGCAAGCAGGCATGGTGCGTCTGATGGCGCGCGTGGGCAAGGCGCCGCCCGGAGAGGAAATTCACACGCACGCCACCGTGATTCACTATGAGCGCGGGTGGTGGTGGAAGCGAGCGGTGAATGCAGTGGGCGCAGTTACGACGGGGATTGTCTTTATCGTGTTGGTGGTCACAAAGTTCAGGGAAGGGGCGTGGCTGGTGGCGGTGACCATTCCTCTATTGGTGCTATGGCTGCGTTCGATCCACCGCCACTATGCTGCTGTCGCCAACGCGCTCAGCGTCCGCGATCTCCAGCCGGTCGACCAGATCGATATTGCTGATGTGGCGATCGTGCCGATTGCCGACATTCATCGCGGCACGTTGCGCGCCCTGAAATACTCGAGACGGCTGGCAAGCAATGTGCGCGCCGTCAGCATCATTACTCATTCCGACCAGGAAGAGCGGATTCGACGCCGATGGACGCGTTTTCCAGAGATCACAGCCGGCATTCAACTAGACATCATCGCGTACGAATTCCGCGACATTCTCTCGCCGCTGATCGAATACATCGAACGCGTCTCGGAGGTGGAGTATCCGGCTGCTTTGATCACCGTGGTCATCCCGGAGTTTGTCCCCGAGGCCGTGACCGGGCATCTGTTGCACAACCAGACGGCTAATTTGCTGCGTCTGCGCCTGCTCGAACATGAGAACATCGTCGTGATCGATATTCCTTACCATATTCAGAGCCGCCAGAGCCGTGAACGGAGGCAGGCAGAACCTAAAAAAGAATGGGTCACGTTGAACTAACACACCGCGGTGACTAGACGCAATTCATGGGGCAAAAGCAAGCGCAGAAAAGCCCTCATGCTGGGGCCGGCTCGGACAGCAAGAGCCTGCCCCAGGTTTTTTGGGGGGCGTGGGGCGCAGTCGGCTAGCAGGATAGCAGCGACGAATCGGCTTGTTCGAGGCCGCTATGGTAAAATTGTCCTCCATGACTTTTGGACAATTTTCTCGATTTTCATCTTTTTGGAGGGTTGGACGTCTTTGTCTGTTGCGCCTGACCTTTGTATTGGCAACTGGATTGCTGCTGGCTGGTTGTATCCCAAACAGCGAAATGGCTGGCGATCCAATCCAGATTCGCGACGCTATTCTGCTCTGGCACAACCTGGCTGAACCAGAGGCAACGGCGCTCAACAATGTGATCAATCGGTACCGGCGCGCCAATCCGGGCGTCGATATTTTGGTGCAGCAACAGGGCGCCACGATGGAAGATGAATTCGCGCGCGCCACGCGTTCTGGCCTGGGCCCAAATTTGCTGCTGACCAACAGTGCAAATGTGGCAATGCTGGCGGACGCCGGCGCCCTGGCGCCAATTAACGACCAACTGGCTGAAGACCAACTGACGCGCTATTTGACTGTTGCGTTACAGACGCTGCGCTACAATAAAAACTTGTACGGGCTGCCTGTAGCCGTTGATACAGTGGTTCAATATTACAACCGCGCCTTGGTCGAGAAACCGCCTGTTACGGTTGACCAACTGCTGCAGGAGGCAAGCAGCGGGCAGCGCGTCCTTATGAACAGCCAGTTCAACGACGCCATGTGGAGCGCACGCGCCTTTGGCGTCGAATTGCTTGATGGCGAAGGCAATCCACAGGATGCCACCGCCGGCATTGCCAACTGGCTGACGTGGATGGAGCAGGTGCGCGATACGCCCGGTTTCATTACTGACGATAACACCGAGGCCCTGCGCAATCGCTTCTTGGAAGGCGATATCCCTTATTACATCGGCCCTTCGCGCGATCTCAATCTATTGACCGAACAGCTTGGCGCGGACTTGGGACTTGCCCAATTGCCCGCCGGCCCCGCGGGCAGCGCCGGCCCCCTGCTGACAACATCTGCGCTCCTGTTTAACTCCATGTCATCGCCAAACCAGCTTGCTTTATCGATCGATCTGGCGCGCTTCATCACCAGCAGCGACCAGCAGGCAGCCATGATGCGCGAGGCCAATGTCGTCCCTGCCAACGTGCGCACGCGCATCTCCGAAGGGTTATATCCGGAAGTAGCAACCGTCCAGGCGCAGGCGCGTACGGCCATCCCCTGGTACAACGGCGACGATATCCGCGCCGTGTACGCGGTGTTGGCGGATGCGTATAACCAGACGCTGGCCGGCCTGACAAGCGCAACGGAAGCAGCGGCGAACGTACAGGCGATCCTGGTCGCAGACTTTGGCTTCCCAAGTTCTCAGATAACGGCGGCGTGTACAGACAGCGGCGACTTGTCGCTGCTGACGCTCGATACCGGCAACTATGCCGCGGTCATGGGCACCCTGGTGGATGCATTCACCGAAATTTGTCCCAATATTAAACTGACCCTGACGCGTGTCGCGCCGGCGGATTTAGAGGCGCGTCTTGACGATGGCACGTTGCGCGCGGATCTCTTCTTTTTGCCACACCGCCAATTGCGCAGTCTGGCTGGCGCCGGCGTCGTGAAAGAAGTCACCGACCTGATCGACCCATCGCTGGTACAGCAGATGCGCCCGATGGCTGTAGATGCGGTGCGGATCGATGGCGTGCTGTATGGCGTGCCGATCTTTGTCGACTTGCAGACGCTTTTCTACAACAGTTCGTTGGTGCGCGACGACGCCGGCACGCTGGCGGATCTGCGCGCCCAGGCTCAATCCGGCGTGCCGATTATGCTGGATGGTGATTTTGAATGGTCGTTCTGGGGGCTGGGCGCCTTTGGCGGGCGGCTGTACGACGACAATGGACAGTTTGCACTTGCGCCCCAAGCCTTAACAGATTGGCTGACCTGGCTGCGAGAGTCACAGCAGAATTTTGGCATCCGCATCGCTGCTACGCGCGAGGAAATGTTGCAGACCTTTTTTGAGCGCAACAGCGCTTATTATGTAGCGCCCGCGGAACAAGAGAACGAACTGTTGCTCAAAATCACTAAAAATGAGCTAAGCGTGGCGCTGATGCCGGAAGGCCCGGCTGGGCCTGGCCGTCCTTTGGCTTGGGTCGACGCGCTGATGGTCGATGCCGGCATTGCTGATGGGCAGGCCAGGCTGGCGGCGCGCTTTCTGAATTACACGGCCAGCGTCGCGGGTCAGACTGAACTGTTGCAACGACATCTGCTCTTGCCTGCCAATAGTGCGGTGCTTATCGACCGCTATGCCAATGTGATGCGCTCGGCGGATCAGCTCCAGTCAGCGCAATTGCTGCAAGATCAGCCCTGGTTGCCGCTCGTGATGACGCTGGGCAACGCGGCTTATCGCAGCGTATTCACCGACGGCGTTGCACCGGCCGAAGCAGTGGCGCAGATGTACACTGCACTGGCGGCTGAAGCAGAGCAGTATGGCATCATCGTACCAACGCCCGCGCCGATGCCGACGCCAACCCTGCTGCCCGAAATCAGCCCGACGATTACGCCGCCGCCCGAGGGAGCGCCTCCCACCGACGTCGTCGCGCCCACCACAGTGCCGATGCCTCCGGCGCCGCCGTCCGGATTGAACGGCGGCGCTCCGACCACCAGCGCTCCCACTGCGTCGCCAGTGGTCGAGTAGAGAACGGATAGAAAGGCGTCACTATGTTTGTCGATTTTTCGATCTTCTTTCAGCGTGCCAGCGAACAACTGCGGCTCATGCTGATTATGTTAGAACGCGAGGCAGTGCAGCGGCAGATCGGTTTGATCCTGTTGATTCTGCTGGGCGCGTGGCTGGCGCGTAAATTGGTCGATGCCATTCTCAAACGTTTTGAGAAGCGCCCCTCCGGTCAATCCGGCGCGACGCCCGCGCCGCCGCCTTCCAAATTGCGCACGCGTGTGATTCGGTGGCTGCGCGCGTTGGATTTTGTCCTCTTTCCCGTCTTATTCCTCTTGCTTGCGCAGCGCGCCATCCACCGGTTTGTGGAAAACGGCTGGCCCTATGGCCTCCTCGATGCGTTTTTGCCGATCTTCTGGCTCTTACTGGGCTACCGGTTCGTGATTGGCATGGTATTGGCCGCGCTGCCCGAAGACAAATCGCAGCATTTCGCCACAGAAGTGCTGCGCCCTGTCGTCTGGATTCTGATTCTATTGATTGCGCGCAGCATCCTTTTCTCGACGCTTGGCATTGGCGAAATTGCCCTGTTGACTTTTGCGGATGTGACGATCAATCTTGGCGATCTCCTTAACGCCGCGATTTCTATCCTGCTGGCGTTGCTGGCGGGGTGGGCGGTGCGCAGCGTGGTGGCCAGACTCATGGTGCGCAGCGGCGCCGAGGTCGATGTCGCCAATACGGTGAGCAACGTGACGCGCTATGCCGTCGTCAGCCTGGGCGCGTTGATTGCGCTCGGCATCCTGGGCGTTGACCTGGGCGCGCTGGCGTGGATCGGCGGTGGTCTTTCCGTGGGGCTTGGTTTTGGCTTGCAGGAGCTTTTTGGCAACTTTGTCAGCGGCATCGTGCTCGTCTTCGAGCGCATCGTGCGCCCTGGCGACATCATCGAAGTGCAGGGCTTGCGCGGCGCCGTCACCAAAGTCGCCATGCGCGCCACCGTGCTCAAAACTGCTGACAGTATCGAGATCTTTGTACCGAACAAGGAACTTATGACCAAGCCGGTGCTGGCGATGACCTACTCCGACCGCATGGCACGCGTCACGCTCAATATCGGCGTTGCCTATGACAGCGATCTGGATGTCGCCGAACGCATTCTGCTGGAGACGGTGCAGCGCCACCCGTTGATCGTATCAGACCCGGCGCCTGGCGTGCTGGTCACGACGATGGACCCGTACAGCATCCACTATCTTGCCTTTGGCTATGTGCGCGAGTTTAGCAGTTCGTTCCGTGTCAAGAGCGAGCTTTATCAGATGGTGCGCGACGCCTTTGCCTTGCACAAAATTGTCATCCCCTTCCCGCGCCAGGACATCGTCCTGATTGGGGAGGAGATGCACACGGCAAAAGCCACGCAGATCCTCGATCCAGGGAAGCCGCCGACCCATTGAGCGCCTGCAGCATGTCTGCGCATGACATAAATTACACACCTCTCCCCATTTGGCAATCGACCCGTGCTTTGTTACTATCAACCGCTGTGCCAAAGCTGGATGGCAATCGACCGTCCAGCCGAGCATAATAAGTGCAAAAGGAGCCTGTGCGCCGCTCACCGATTGGATAAAAGCGCATCGGCGTATGAAAGTGAGAAAAGAAGATGATCAAGCGAGCAAATGAAGGGGAAGGAAAGGTCAAAGTGACTTTTGTGCTTCCTTACGAGGAAGGACAACCGGCTGTCTCTGTGGTGGGGGATTTCAATCACTGGGATGCATCCGCCACCAAGCTGGTGAAGCGCCGCAACGGTTCCTGCAGCGCCTCAGTCACGTTGGATGCAGGGAAGATCTACCGGTTTCGCTATTACAGCGCCGATGGTCTCTGGTCCAACGACAGCGACGCCGACGGCTTCGAGGCCAGCGAGCACGACTCAGAGAATTGTCTGCTCAAGCTGTAGCCGAACAAGCAGGGGGTCATCAGGAACTTTGGGGGCTTTCCTGGAAAAAAGTCGATCAGCCACAAAGGACGCAAAGAAGAAAGTACATCACCCTGTGCTTTGCGTTCTCTGTGGCAAGCTCCTAACACGCTTCACCACGCGCGCTCAATCGAGCTTGAACGCCTTAGACGCCACAAACTGCCAGGCGGACAGGCCCGCTTTAGCGCCTTCGCCGATCGAGACCGGCACCTGTTCCGCATAGACGGTGGTCACATCGCCGGCGGCAAATAACCCTGGCGTATTCGTGGCGCAGTTTTCGTCGATGACGATGTGCCCGTTTCGATCCAGCTCCACCAGAGTGCGCACTGCTGCGTTGTTGGGGAGCAAGCCGAACTGCACAAAGATGCCCTCCGTTGCCACCGTGCGCACCTCGCCGTTGATGCCAACGAGATCGATGCCAGTCACAAACTCGTCGCCAACCACTTGCTGCACTTCCCAGCCACGAAACACGTTGACGCGCGGATAGCTCAAGACGGCGTCGGCCTGGACGCGGTCGGCAACCGGCTGCGGGCGCGCCTCAATGTAGTCGACGTGACTCGCCAGCGGAATCAGAATCTGCAACGCAGCGATAGAGCGTTCACCGCCGCCAATAACGGCAACATCGCGACCCGCGAAAATCGGCGCATGAGAGATCGCCGAGTAGCTTAGCCCCTTGCCCCAATACTTCCCCTCCCCTTCTACGAAGAGCCTTTGCGCGCGCACGCCGGTGCAAACGACCACCGTCGTTCCTTCGATGGCGTTGCCGTCGCTAAGCGCCAGCCGAAAAGCGCCATCCTCAAGACGCTCTACGCTATCGACCGTGTCCTGCACGTGATGGTGCAACCCCGCAGAGACGCGTTGCGCCAATTCATGCACGAGCGTCGCCCCCCAGACCGTGTCCTGACGCGGCACATCGCGTAAAGCAAACGGATAGGAAACCTTGCCGCCCAAGTCCGGGCTGACTAAGGCGACGTTCAATTGTGCGTAGAGTAAATAGGCGGCAGCCGCCAAGCCGGCCGGCCCGCCACCCAGGACGACTGCATCGAATCGATCGGTCATATAGAGTCACTCACTCTTCGTCTTGACCCGGCGAAGCGCAGCCAGCAGGCGCTCTGGTGGGTCGGCTTTACTGACAAAGGCACTGGCGCCGGCTGCCAGCGCGTGACGGCTGGCCTCCGGCCGTCCGCTGAGCACGATGATGTGCAGGCTTGGGCAACTGGCGTACAAGGAGTTTATCACAAGACGCGTACTTCCTGTAGTGTTCAAACCCGGGAGTTCCCAATCCAGGAGAAGAAGGTCGGGGCGCAATTCCGCAGTGCACGCGAGCAGACTTGCGACGTCGGTCGCCTCGGCTACGATTAAAACATCCGGCTCCTGTTCCAGCAGAAAACGCACAGCTGAACGGAGCGTTGGCTGGTCATCGGCCAGCAAAACGTGCATACGGAATTCTCCCCAGGTCTGGCGTACAGACTCGCCCTACCGAACGAGTTTACAACTGTTTGGGGCGAGAATGGCTATACAGCGGGCGAGACTTGCGTTTGCCGCCTGTGTAGTCCGTTCCCTAGTCAACTGACCAGGAACAGGCTGGCGGGAGCCTGCACAGTCATATTTCCGGCTACAATGCAGGCCCTTTGGGGTAGGTGACCAGGTTTTGCTGGAGAGCATAGGCCACGGCCTCGGTGCGAGTGGTTGCCTGCAGTTTGGAAAGGATATTGCTCACGTGATATTTGATCGTGGAGCGGCTGACTACTAATTTGTCGGCAATTTCGCTGTTGTTCATCCCCGTTACCATCAGCGCCAGAACGTCGCGCTCGCGCTCGGTCAGATCGTACCCAAGCGGCTGCTGGCGAGTGTGGGTGGCGCTGTGGATCAGCGCCCGCGTCGCCTCCGGCGCCAAGGTGGGCCGGCCGGCGCGCGCGGAGCGAATGGCGCTCACCAGTTCGTCGGCGGACACATTTTTGAGCAGATAGCCGATGGCGCCAGCCGACAGCACGCCTTGCACGAGGTCATCCTCTTTGAAACTTGTCAGTGCGATTACCTGGATGTTCGGATGTTTTTCGCGCAACAGACGGGTAGCGGTGGCGCCATCCATTTCCGGCATCATCAGATCCATCAGCACCACATCGGGCTGACAGCGTTCAGCTACGGTGAGCGCCTCCAAACCGTTCGCGGCCTCGCCTACCAGCTCCAAATCGTCGTAGGCCAGCAAGAAGGTCGTCAACCCCCCGCGCACGACGGCATGGTCGTCCACCACCATGACGCGAATCGAGGGGCGAGGCGTTGCTTCATCGTCTGTAAAAATTGTTTTACCCATCAGCTCGCTTTACCATCTTTTGACGCCCATAAGAGATTTACCGAAGTGCCGGCCCCGGCTGTGCTGTCGATGGTCAGGGTGGCGCCGATTGCCTCCGCCCGCTCGCGCATGATCGCCAGCCCCAAATGTTCGGGCGGCACGCTGGCGAGGTCGAAACCCTGGCCGTCGTCGCGAATCGTCAGCGTCGATTGTTCCGGCTGCACGGACAACGTCACCTGGACGTGGCTGGCGCGCGCATGTTTGGTGACATTATTCAATGCCTCCTGCGCCACATAATAAAATGCCACCTTGATCGCGGGGGGAAGGGGCATAGCGCTGGTGACCGATGTCTCGATCGGAATCCGTGCGCGCCCGCGTGCGGCCTCCGTCAACTGGCGCAGCAGCTCTTCAATGCTGACTTCCATCAACGTCGCCGGCCGCAGTTCCAGCAGCAGCGTGCGCATCTCGGCGAGGGCGCCGCGCGTCAGTTGGCGCAATTCTTCAAGGCGACGCATACTTTCGTCCGGCTGACGCTGCATCAGGCGCGGCAGCACCTCCGCAATCAGGCTGGCTGAAAAGAGCGTCTGCGTCACAGAGTCGTGCAGGTCGCGGGCAATGCGGTTGCGTTCAGCCGCGACGGCGGCGCGCTCCGCCTGCACGCGCAGCCGTGCATTCTCAATCGCGAGCGCGGCCTGGTCGCCAAACATGACCGCCAGCTCGATCTCTTCCGTAGAAAATTTGCGCGGCTCCCGATAGTAGAGCATCAAGCCACCATAGATCTCATCTTTCAGCTTGAGCGGTACGGCCAGTTGCGCACAGTAATCGTCCCCATCCACGCGAAGTATCGGCGCGCCGCTTGCGCTATTGCCGAGCGGCGCATGTTGCCCTTTCACGTAAGCGTCAGCGGATTTGAGCGATGCGGTGTCATAGAGTGCGGTGAGTTGTGCTGGCGAAATGCCGACGCCGGCTTGAAAGCTGAGTGGTCTGTCGCCTTCATGGAGCTGATAGATAGCGCTGGCGTCAGCGCGCAATAGCTCGCGCGCCTGCGCCACGATGATATCCAGAATTTTCTGGAGCGGGCGGTTGGAGTTGAGCACTTGCAGAATGTCGCGCAAACTGTCAGCAACCCGGCGCCGACGGTCGATCTCATGCGTGCGCTCCTCGACGCGTCGTTCGAGAAGCTCTTCGGTCTGCTTGCGCCGCGTGATGTCGGTAATCGAACCCAACACCATCAGGACATCATCGGCGCGGAAATGGCTCAGCCCCACCTCGATTGGAAACTCGCTCCCGTCGCTGCGTCTTCCCGCCAAGTCCAACCCCGAGCCCATCGGCCGGACGTGAGGGTTTTCGGCAAACAGATTGCGATAGAGGCGATGGTCGCTGCGATAACGTTCGGGAATCAATATTTCGATAGGATGCCCTATCAGATCGTTGACTGCATAGTGGAACATCTTGGCCAGTTTTTGGTTGGCATAGAGAATCGCGCCATCCTGATCGACAGCCACCACCGCCACCGGCGAAGCCTCGATAAGACGCCACAGAAAGCGACCAAGACGGTCATCTGGTTGCGATGTGGGTGGGGCAAGCAAATCCTGCATGGGTGATTATCTACGCCGGTCCTTTACTCTTTCGACCGGTGAGTATATCACAGAGTGGAGAAAGTGGCGGAAACTTTTGTGGACGCATAGCTCTATCGCGTTTCCCATCGCAGGGGCAGCCGTTTGGGGCCGCGCACGATTGGATTTGTCTGCCAGCGCAGTTGGTCGCGCGGTGCGGCGAGCTGGACGTTCGGCAAGCGCTCCAACAGAGCGTCAAGCGCCACACGCGCTTCCAACCGCGCCAGCGGCGCGCCCAGACAATAGTGTGCGCCCAGCCCAAAGCCCAGGTGACGTGCGCCGCTGCGCGTCAGGTCATACGTATCCGCATGGTCGAAGGCGCATGCATCGCGATGCGCGGACGCCAGCACCAGGCTGACGGCATCGCCGCGGTGAATGTTCGCACCGTGCAACGTGATGTCTTCGGCGGCAAAACGCATCGTCGCGCGTTCCACCGGCCCGTCATAGCGGATCACCTCTTCGATCATCGGGGCGCGCAAGCCGCGGTCCGCGCCGATGGCCGCTAACGCCTGCGGATGCGCCAGCAACGTCAGCGTCTGGTTGGCCAGTAGAAAGACAGACGTTTCATGTCCCACGACCGTCAGCAGCAAAATCATGCTGAACAACTCTTCCGTGCTCAAGCGGTCGCCGGCTTCCTCGGCCTCCAGCAGGCTTGTGATCAGGTCGGGCTGAGGCGTGCGGCGCCGTTCTGCAAAGATCCCTTGCAGATAGGTCACAAAGTCGTTCATCACCTGGGCGAGGCGGGCGGTCTTGCGCTCGTTGCGTGCGGCGTCGACGGAAGGAGACACCAGGATGTGTGACCAGGCGCGAAAACGGTGGCGGTCGCGGCTGGGGATGCCCAGCAGTTCGGCAATCACAGCAATGGAAAAAGGAAGAGCGAAATCGTCGATATAATCCATAGCGCCTCGCGTGGCGACGCGGTCGAGCAGGGTGTGCGCAATCGCACGCAGCCGCGGCTCCAGTTGCTCCACCTGGCGTGCGCTGAACGCCTTGTTGACCAGCGCGCGCAACCGTGCATGGGCGTCGCCGTCTGTGTTGAGCATGTGGTGCGTCAACAGCCGATAGAGGGCAGGCGCGGCGGGGCGGACGCTGCGTTCTGCGACAGTCAACGTGGCGTCAGCATCCTTAACCCATAACTGGTCGGCGCGCAGCGCAGCGGCAACATCGTCATAGCGGGTGAGAAACCACATGGCCGCGGCGCGATCCCGGCTCACCCGGCAGTAGACCGGCGCCGATGCACGCAGATGCGCGTAAGTCGGATAGGGATCGGCTTTGAACTCGGCCCCAGAAAGCAACAAGGCAGATAAACCCGTCATATCGTCAACCGTGGTGCAGCGTGGCAGTCATCACGGGAGGCGCGGTGAGGCGGGCGCTGCCGTAGCCAGGATAAAGCGTCATCAGTGCGGAGTTGTCGGCGATCTGCGATTTGATTGAGAAAGGCAATAGCAATTAGCTCGGTCATCATCACGGATTCGTGGCGGTGCTCATGGCAGTCTTATTGTGTGTGGTTATTGCCCGATTGTCAATTGAGCCTGGAAGGTAAAGAATGCGCTCCCGATTTTGCCACATCCCCGGCGCCGGTCAGACATAACCTTGCACCACCGCATCTTCTGGACCCGCGCCCAGGACATGCTCGCCAACATGCCGGCCGCGCACTCAGGGGATAACACGATCCTGACAAAGTGGACGCTGATTTGGGTATCTGCTACACTGCACCCCATGGCAAAGAAGAAACTGCAAGGACAGGTAGCGATTGTGACGGGAAGCGGTCGCGGCATTGGTGCGGCTGTGGCGGAGCGGTTGGCCGCCGCCGGGGCGAAGCTTATCCTCACCGCGCGCAGCGAGGAAGAAGTCGAAAATGCGGCGGCCAGCTTGCGCCGTCAAGGCGCCCAGGCATTGGCAGTGCCGGGCGATGTCAGTGACCCGGCGACGGTTGAAGAAATTGTCGAGACGGCGCTCGAAGAATTCGACCGCGTCGATATCCTCGTGAACAATGCCGCCGTCATCTGGCCGCTGGAGGAAACAGTTTACGCCGACCCCGACGAGTGGGCTTATAACATCACGACCAACCTGATTGCGCCCTTCACGCTGGTGCGCAACGTCCTGCCCGTGATGGTCGATCAGCATTATGGCCGCATTCTGAACGTCAGCAGCGACGCCGCCTTCACGCCCCTCTTTGGCGCCAGCGCTTATTGCGCGGCCAAGGCTGGGCTGGATATATTTGCGCGCGTCCTGGCGCTGGAAATCGCCGGCTCCGGGGTGTCGATCAACACGCTCTATCCCGGCCATGTCGACACTGCCATGCAGGAGGATATCCGCAGCGTCGATACCACCGACACGCGCCTGGACACTTCCTGGTTTCACGCAGCTCACGCCCGCGGTGAGCTTGTCGCGCCCGCCAGCGTCGCCGACCTTGCCTGCTGGCTGGTCGGCCCGTGGAGCCGCAACCGCAACGGCGAGTTTTTCAACGCTGTTGATGCAGCCTGGGTCGAGCAGGTGCGACGCGAGCTTGCGTAAGCCGGAGCAACGAGCGGACAGGGAGCAGAGAGGACAAGGAGCGGGGGAGGCGGAATTTCCCTCGCTGCCAGGCAGCTATCTCCTTGTGTTGCGATCTGCCCATCAGGCTGTGATCCCAATTGGACGGCTGGGCGCGGGGATGGTTGCGCCGGGGTGGTATCTGTATACGGGCAGTGCACTGGGGCGGGGAGGATTGCGCGGACGGCTGCAACATCATCTGCGTCCGGCTGCTCGCCCACACTGGCACATCGACTTCTTGCGCCGGGTGTGTGACGTAACGGCGGTCTGGTATGTCGTGGGTGAACGGCGGTGGGAGCATGACTGGGCCGGCTTGCTGGCGCAACAGGCCGAACCCGCGCCCTGTCTTGGCTTCGGCGCTTCCGACTGTCACTGCATCGCCCACTGTTTTTTTCTATCTGCAGAGCCATCACCGATGCAGTTTGCCGCTGACGCGCAGCGTCTGTATCCTGACCACCCTGCTATTGAGCAGCGCACGATCAAGGCAAGTGAACGGCGCGGCATAACAAACCCTTAACCAGACGCTCAACTGGATTTAAACCCGCCGAACCCTCACTGGCGTATACTGTGCATCTCTGCATTAAAGCCGTTTCCAGAAAGGACAAGGAACTTATGCAAAATCTTGAAAATCTCGTTCGACGCCACCTCTCCACTCTGCTGCTGCTTTCGCTGGCAGGGGGTTTTGTCGTACTGCTGGCGGAGTTGCTGATCACCAATCATGTGGATGGCATCCAGAATGTGGCTGTCATCGCCGCAGCGGTTGGCGCCGTGGCTGTGCTGGCTGGGCTTTTCGTCAAGGGGACGATACGCCATCTGGTAGTGTTGCTGTTGCTGGTGCTGACATTGACCGGGTTGGTGGGTACGTGGCAACACTTCGAATCCAATCGCGACGATGAGGCTAGCAGACCCACCCCGTTGGCTGCGGTGGAGCAAGGCGGCTATCAGACCATTGCCGCGCGCAGCGGCGCGGTCGAACGGACGCCACAACAGGAAGCACAGGAAAACGAAACCCGTGCGGGTGATCGTGAAGGTGAGCGGGGCGACAAAGGTGCGCCACCGCCATTGGCGCCGTTAAGCTTATCCGGCTTGACCTTGATGGGCGCCCTCGTGTTGCTCGCCAAGCGGGACGAGCCGCAAGCGATCTAATAGCCCATCCTAACGCGCCGTGGAGAGAGAAGTATAGTACTTCACGAAACTCACACAAAGTCACAAAGAACACAAAGAGCGCCATCTTCAACTTTGTGTCTTTGCGTCTTTGTGTGAGGCAAAATCGTGAACTATTGAAGTAGCATTCCTGGACAATCCTGGCCGTAATCGCCTTCGACATCGATCACGCCAGCGACCTCTGATTGGCTCCGCCCCCGGTGATTGAACCCTTTTTACTCCCTTTTGGCCGTTCTAAAGTTCCCTATACCGCGCGAAGATGGAGAGCGACAACCATCGTCGCGCTGCTCAATAGCCGCGGAAACTTCCCTCCGGGTAGGATTTCGCCCTTGCGAGCAGTGCGCAACTCAATGCCAGGTGATAAGAGATGAGCGAAGAACAGCGTTCGATCAAACCTGACCAACCCGCCGTCTACCGGATCGAGGTGCAAGGTGCGCTCGATACAAGTTGGGAAGAGACATTCGGCAAGCTGCGCATCGAGCATCAGGTCGATCGGCGCGGCGCCATCATTACTACGCTGACCGGTGAAGTGCCTGACCAGGCAGCGCTGGCCGGCGTGCTCAATCTCACCTACTCGCTCGGCATGCCGCTGCTTTCGGTCGAATACCTGCGTGATCCTATAGCCGCCGCACTTTAGCTTGACGGGGCCGGCTCAGCCTTCTGGAGCGTGCGACGCATGGGTCAACGCGTCTTCCAATCAAAAAGGGAATTGTGCCATGCTGCGCAAGATAATGGCAGTACTCGTGATCGTTGCAGCCAGCGTCGGCCTGCTGCTGAGCGCCGCCGGCGCAATCGGCGTGTGGGTCGTCAATCCACCGCTCAAGGACACAGTCCAAACCGCGACGCAGATAGCGGAGAGCTATCTGGCGTTGGCGCTCCAGGCAACCAACCTGACGGAACAGCAAATCGAGGAGATGCGCGCACAGGTGGATGCGCTGAGCAATGACGTCGCCACCATGACCCCGGAAGCGCGCGTCGCCATCATCGAGCAGATGACGGCGACGGTGCAGCGCCAGCTTGAGCCGCGCGTCAGCGCGCTGCGCGCAACGCTGAAGGGGCTGCGCACGGGCCTCATTGCCCTCAACCGCTCCCTGGAAAGCGCCAACCGCATCCCGGGCGTCACCGTCCCGACGCTGACCAAGGAGTTGCAGGCCGCAGACCAGCGCCTCGACGAGCTGCAAGCCAATTTCACCGCTCTGACCGCCGCGGCCACCGATCTATCGGTCAATGACATTCAGCTTGAGACGCTGCTTGCCACGACTTCGGGACAACTTTTGTCGTTGGAAGGGCTTCTTGCTCAGTACGAGGCGCAGATCGCCGCGCTGCGCGCGAGGGTGCTCGGCATCGACGCCGCCGCGCCAGGGTGGATCGATTTGAGCAGCGTGCTGCTGTCGCTGCTGCTCATCTTGTTTGCCGCCGGGCAGCTTTGCCTGATCCGGCGCGGGGTGACCCTCCTGCGCGCCTAGCAGACTTACAGGTGCAGGTCACCATCAACGCGGCTTCTTTGCGCGCGGCGCCGGCGTCGCGTTTGTGGCGACGCTTGGTGTGGCCGGTGCACGCTTGCCTAGCTCACCGGCAGTGAACATCAGCGCAACGAGCATCAAGAGCGCACCCACCATGCACAGGATAAGCACATCAGGGTCGCTGAAGTTGCTGCCCGCGATGACGAACGCCGCCGAGACATTCCGCTGCGCCGTGCCCAGCCCCATCACAGCGCGCGCGCCGCGCTTCTTGCCGGCCAGGAGCCAGCCGATTAGAAACGCGCCAACGATCAACAGCAGCACCGCCACGATCGCCCCGCTGCCGATGACGCCCAGCAGCGTCCGCCCATTGATCACGAGCAGCGCCACAAAGCCCAACATCAACCCAACATTGGAGATCTGTGCAAAGGTCGGCTGCAAGTTTGCCGCCAGCTCGCCGTAGCGCGCCTTGACGAACAACCCGATCGCCAGCGGCATCAACATCAACACCACCAGCGACGTAGCGATGTCCAGCGGGTTGACCTGCACGCCGGGCAGCAGCAGCGGCAGCATGAGCGGCGCGTAGAGGATCGTGACGACCATCAGCAGCACCATCATGCCGACGCTCAGGGGAACGTCGCCTTTGGCCACCTGCACCAGCTTTGGCAGGAAAGGCGCGCCCGCCGCCGTTGCCAGCAACAGCAGGCCGATGCTATAGCCTTCGCTCATCGGGATCAGCAGCTTGAGCAGCAGGGCCAGCGCCGGCGTGAGCACAAAGTTCGCCAACAAGACGACGGCCAGCAAACGCACGTTGCGCAGCGGCTCGACAATCTGTTTGATCGTCAAACTTAACCCAAGCGCCGCCATGCTGGCGATGACAAAGGTGAGGATGCCAAGATTTGCCAACACCTGTATAATTTGGGGCAAAATTTCCATGTTGATCAACTTCTCCATTATCAGCGCGTACAGAGCGCTATCATTTCTATGCGCTACAGCTTGATGCAGAGCTTGACGCAGAGGCGCAGAGTGGGAGAGGTTCGCAGAGAAAAACATGAGCGATCCTCTGCACCCGGCATGGGTTCCTCCAAACAATTAAAAAACAGAGAAAGCGTTATTATGTCAAAAACACATATCCGTGTCTTGGCATCGATAGAGGGCGCGTTATGGGCGACCGCCCAAGCTTTGCACGGCTTCAGCCACAGTTGGAAAGATCGCATCGTCCCCGATCGCGTCGAGCAAACTGGTGCGGCGGGCCATGTCGAGCACCGGGGCATGGACGCCAGCGGCGCGCACTGTGATCCCCTTGTGCATCAACTCCTGCACCAGCCCCTTCAGCACCTCGGCGCTGGTGATGTCCAGCGCGTCCTGGGCCGCCGTGTCGAAAACGACTGCTTGTGGCGCGTTAGCGGCAACCAGTTCGTTGACCTGACGGCGAAAAGTCAAGGCATTGGCGTAATACATTGGCGCGTCGAGGCGCAGGATGAGGACGCCAGGGACGGGCTGATTCTCCGGGTGGCGCTCCAGATCGGCAAAGATGTCTGCACTGCCCGGTGCGCGGCCAAGCGACGAGAGGTGCGGCTGGCTTGACCGGTAGATGACCAGCAGCAGCGAGGCCACCAGCCCAATCATCATCCCTTGCAGCACATCGATCAAGAGCACGCCGGCCAGCGCCAGCGCACCCAGCCAGAACTCGGTGCGCGAGACCAGACGCACCTGCTGCAGCTTGCGAGCGACGATGATATGCCAGACCGCGTGGATGATCAACGCGGCCAATACCGCTTCCGGCAGCGGCGCAAAGAGTGGCGTAAGAAAGAGCACCGTGACGAGCGCCGCGCCCCACGTCACCAGATTGGTCACCTGCGAGCGTGCGCCCGCACCTTCCTTGACCGCTGACGCCGACATGCTGCCGCTGGCGAGCATACCGCCGAAGAGACCGCTGGCAATGTTCGCAAATGCGTGCGCGTACAGTTCCTGATCGGGATCGACCTCGTAGCCATGTTTTTCGGCAAATTCACGCGCAACGCCCAGCGCTTCGCTGTAGGCCACCAGTAAAATACCGATGGCCGGCAGCACCATCTGCGCCCACGCCAGCAGCGGAATCTGCGGCCACGTCAGCGCCGGCAGCCCTGCGGGCAGCACGCCGACCACGGCGACGCCAAAGCGCCCCGACAGATCCAGGGACCAACTCAACGCAATAAAGCCAAAGAGCACCACCAGCCCGGCCGGCAATTGCTTGTTGAGCCGCGGCAGCACGAAGAGCAGCGCCAGCGCCGATGCGCCGACGGCAAAGGTGACCCAGTTCGCCTCGGGCAATTGGCGGATGATCTCCAGCAGCTTGATGAGGGTGTTGCCCTCGCCGCGCTCGACGCCAAAGAGCTTGTTCAATTGACCGATCGCGACAAAGATCGCCAGCCCAGTGACAAAGCCATCCATCACCGGTTTGGAGAGAAACTGTGTGATAAAGCCGAGCCGCGCCAGCGCCGCGGCCAGAAAGACTAGTCCGGTGACGATCACCAATGCCGAGGCGTAAGCCTGGTAGCGCACCGGATCAGCCGCGCTGACGCCAAAGGAGAAGATGGTTCCAGCCAGCAGCGCGGCGGTGGCTGCAGTTGCTTGCATCACAAGATGGCGCGACGAGCCGAAGATCGCGTAAACCAGCAGTGCCGTCAGCAGCGTGTAGAGGCCGGCATTGGGCGGCAGCCCGGCAATGCCAGCATAGGCCATCGCTTCGGGCACGACCAGCCCCCACAGCGTCAGCCCGGCGATCACGTCGGCGCGCAGCCAGCCGCGGTCATAGTGAGGCAGCCACGCCACAATCGGCGCAAAACGTGCGATGCGCCCGCGCCGAGTTATAGAAACCTTGGTAGATTGTAAAGACATCGACCTTCCACCTGACGCTAGGATCGAGTTAGTGTTTACCTCGAAGCGCTACCCAGTATAGACGAACAGAGCCGCTGGCAACAGGTCTGTTTAGATGTAAAAAAGGAGTATGCGCGGCGCAGCAAAGTGATTGCCGACGGCGCAAGGCTCAGCCGGCCGGCATCAAGCCCAGCGCCTTGGCCTGGGCGACTGCCGTGCGCCGGTTGTTGACGTGCAGCTTCTGGTAGATGTTGATGGTGTGGCGCTTGACCGTGCGTGGCGAGATATAGAGGAGCGCCCCGATCTCTTTGTTGCTCAGCCGCCGCTCCAGCAGCACCAACACGTCCACCTCGCGATTGGTCAAGGCATCGGGGCCGAGCAGCGCGGCGCCCGTTGGCTGCGCCACACCGTTGGCTGGCGCAGCCGGCGCCCCAAGCAGCAATGGACTGCCCTGCCCAGCATCAAACGCAGCCAGAATCCAAGCGATGTATGACGGCGCCACGCCCGCAGCGGCCAGTTCGTGCAAATAGGGCTTGAGCGCAGGCCCGGCATCAACAAAAATACGCAGTGCACCCTGCGCTTCACACGCCGTCACCAGCTTGCGCAGCGCTTCCAGCACCGCATTGCGATTGCCCGCGGCGGCGTGCAACAGCGCCTCCATGATTTCGAGCTGCAGCAGCCGCCATGGCATGGAGATGTGCACGTAGTAGGCGCGACAGTCGGCCAACAACCGCGCGGCTGCCGCCAACTGGACGTGGCCGCCCTGGCGGATCTGCGCCAGCGCCAGCACAAAAGCCGGCGACAGCCAGAGATCAAGCCCCAGTTGGCCCGGTAGATTCTGCGCGTACCTCTCGCTGACCTGCACCACATTACCGGTCAGTAAGTTCAAATAGTGCAGCAGCGCGTCGGCAAAAATGGTCAGATCGACCAGCCCATTCTCCACCAGAAAGCGATGCAGATGGTGCGCCTGGCGCTGCGCCGCTTCCACCCGTCCCTGCGCAAGCTGAGTCAAAGCCAGGCCGATCCAACTGTCAATCGCCGCGCGCGTGTGCACCATCAGTGGCTGTTCAACCACCTCGCCAAAATACTGCTCCGCCAGTTTCAGCTCGTTTTTCTGATAGTGCAGCCAGCCTAACAGATAGCTCGTCCATCCCACACTCAGGGGACGCCGCGCCTGCGCGGCGATTTGGCGGTAAAGCAGGCTGGTCGTCTGCAACTGCTCCAGCTCAAACGCTTCATAATAAAGGCTGCAGAGCGTCAGCAGCAGACGGAAAGTGCGCGCATTGGGGTGCTGTGGCTGTTGTTGCAGCCACAGCTGCGCCTGTGCGACGGCTGCGGCGCGCTCGCCCAGATGCGCCTTTGCGCGAATATAAAAAAGTTCAACCAACCCGCGCACATAGCTGCGTTTGATGGGAATCAGCGGCAGCGCTTGCTGGCCGGCGGCCAGACTTTGCGCGGCCTGCCCAGTAAATAAATAGGCCAGGCCGCGCAAGGCAGCCAGGTCGCCACGCATCCGCTCAACCTGCGGCGAACTGCTCCAACCGGCAAGATGCTCCTCCGCCTCTTCAACAAGCGCCAAAATCGAAGTGGGGCGATATCGAAACTGTTGCACCCATCCCTGCGCAATCAGGAGCGCGGGCCGGTGTTTGGTAGATTCGGGCAGCAGCGCCAGTCGCTGCGCCAGCCCGCGCCAGTTTTCGTCATCGAGCAGCACGTCGATATGCTCCTCGACAAGCTCTGCCGCGCGCGTGTCGTCACCGGCTGCCAGCGCGTGGGTGATAGCTTCGTCAGTCAATCTGTTAGCTTCAAACCAGTGGCTGGCGGCCAGATGCAAACGAACAACCACGTTGGCGTCTCCACTCAGGTGCAGGCGATGGCGCAGCAGGTCAGCAAAGAGATGGTGAAAGCGAAACCAGATGCCTTCATCGTCCAGGGCGATCAGGAAAAGGTTGGAGTGGCGCAGGTGCTTCAGGAAGTCATCGGCGGCCAACTGTTGCATTTCCGCGGGCATGATGGCCGCGCACAGGGGCGCACAGAAGCGCGGCAAGATCGATGTGTAGAGTAGCATTCTACGTTCGAGCGGCGGCAGCACTTCGAGCACTTCACTCAGCAGATAATCGACAATGCTCTGATTACTGCTGCGCGCAAAAGCGGCGGCAAAGGCGAGCACATCTTTACTGTCACGCAGCGAAAGCGCTGCCAGATGCAGCCCGGCCGCCCAGCCTTCTGTCCGTTCCGCACAGAGTGTGACAATCTCCGCGGTCGCGTGCGCGCCAATGATGCGCTGCATCAGTTCCTGAGCCTCATCCGGCATAAAGCGCAGTTGCGCCGCGCGCACCTCTAAAACCTGCTGCTGTGCACGCAGCCGCGCCACCTTCAGCGCCGGATCCGACCGGGTCAACAAGATAAAGTGAACGCCGGGCGGCATGTTCTGCACCGTACGCGACAGAAACACATTCACATCTGGCGCCGAGATCTCATTGTAGTCATCGAGCACAAGAATCAACTCGCCGGGCAGTGCGTTCAACTCACGCACAAAGAGGTCGGCCAACCAGTCGGGTGGGGGCAGCGTTGGGTTTTGCAGCAGCGCTTGCAGCGTCGCTGCGCAGCCAGGATAGGCCAGTTCGATCGCGCCGGCCAGATAGACGACGAACTCGCCCAATGAATTGTCGTGGCTGTCAATCGAGTACCAGGTCCAGGGAACGTCGATTTCATCCAACCACAGCGCAACCAGCGTGCTCTTGCCGTAGCCGGCAGGCGCGGACACCAACGTCAACGGCAGTGACAGGCTGCGTTGCAACAGGTCATTGAGGCGCGGCCGATGCACGATCTGGCCGACGGAGCGCGGTCGTCTCAACTTTGTGTGCAGCAGGGTTTGAACCGGCAGTTTTTGAGGCATATACGACCAAACGTTTGGGACGGAATAAGAATGCGCTGTGACTCCAGCGCTAGTATAACAAACTCTGAGCGTAACTATCCAGCCATCGCTAGCATAGACCACGGATGGGGCGGAGCAGGCGGATGCTCACGGATTTCCCTCTGAAGAGCATTTGGATTTGTCCGTTTAATCCGAGGCTCTATGATAGCGCAGCGGCTCCGGCAAGCAAGGGAGGGACAAAAACAGAGCAGGGCAGCGCACATTCATGAGTAAAAAATGCACGCTGCCCTGCTCCAATTTTATTCAGATACTTACACTCAGGCGCCGAACTCTTCCTTGAGCGTGGCTTCCTGTTCGCTGGTCAGGTTCGACTTGACCAGCTCCATATTGACGCCTGCGAATGCTTCAGCCACGCGATCCTGCACCGCGTTGGCGGAAAGCAGGAAGAGCGCCGACGTGCCCTCAGTCACCTTTTCGCGCACTTCCTTAATGAAGTTGTCGTTGATGCCGTAGTCGGCAAACTTGCCGGTGAGCGCACCCATCGCCGCGCCGACGGCCAGGCCAAAGAAGGGCACGAAGAAGATCAAGCCGAAGAGCATCCCCCAGAACGCGCCGGAGAGGGCGCCTTGACCGGTCATGCTGCCATAGTTCTTGGTCTTCGGATTTTTCTTGCCCGCCGGCCACGAGACGATAGCGGCGTCCTGAATCTGAATCAATTGCTGCTTCGACAGGTCGGCCAGTTTGTCGAGCGCATCTTGTGCACCCGTGGCCGTGTCAAATTTCCACACGGTAAGCGTTGCCATAACGTTGAATTTCCTTCCAAAACTTTGTACGGGTGATCAATCAACCTTGGGTAAAACACCCAAGCACTGCCCATGCAGTATACATCAAGCAGACGGACAGGTTCAGTTTGCCCTATTACAAATGAAAGTTCTCCCCCCTCGCTGTTGCGCCTGGCCTTACCAGATTTGCGTTCGATGAATGATCCAGCGTAAAGAGCGGCTGACCTGAGGCAACCATCTCTACAGAGCGAGTGGAGATACAGGACGGTTGGGCAACCTCCCCTTCAAACGCGCCCGGCGTGTTGAGGATATGGATCAACTGCGCATCGGCGCGATGGTTGATGGTGATCTTGCCGTCCAGGTCGATGCTGGGGGTAAAGGTTCCCACCGCCCCATTCATCGATACACATCGCGCCGGTGGCGCACACGTACAATTTGAATTGACAAGAGGATCGATTCAACCGTGTAAATTACCCGGTAATCACCCACCCGAATACGATAAGAATGATCCGAGCCAGCCAACTTCACAACACCTGATGGAAACGGATCTTCAGCAAGGTGCTCGACTACCGCCATAATACGTCCCACCATGGACTTGGGAAGGTTGCGGAGTTCTTTTTGCGCCGATGCTTTCCATTCAATTTGATAGGAAGCCATCGTGTTTGAGTGCTTCTTTCAGTTGTTCATGTGAAACTGTGGGTTCGTCGCGGCGTTCGGCAATCACCGCCAAGTCTGCCAAATCTTCTAAAATTGCATCAAACTGTTCAATCGGAATAATGACTGCGCTGCGTTTGCCGGCATCATTTGTGATGTACTGCAAGGTAAGTTGATCAATGGCAAGCATAGATGTCCTCTTCAATCAATCTTGACATAGAAGGTTTCGTCTTGATCATGCTAACTTGTTTTTGCATTGCCATTCTATCATAATTTTACCGTGACCTACGCCACGCTGTGACGAGAACGTTTCTGCCATGAGTCAGGCATCCATGGCTCAAAGCAGGTGAGTGCAGCGTCGCAGTCGAGGCTGGCCTTGCTGCTCCAGACACGCCGCCAACTCGCCTGCGCTTAGCAGAGAGCAGACAATGCCAGCGCTCTGTAGTCAAGCAGTTTGGTCAGTCAAACAGAATGACTCTAATCTGAAGAGCCAGCGACATAATCGACTTCAGGTTCACGCACGGCACGGAATTGATCCATCCATTGGAGATTCTTGCCGATGACAAGTTCCTCCAGCGTGGCGTGATGGGTGTTGTTCATTGGGATCAAGCGCATCTCGAAGCCATGCTTGCGGGCTAAATTGCGCACCTCAACGGCATTATCGTAGGTCATCAAGAACTCGCCTCTAATATTTTCACACGCTGCAAACAAGCGCTCGTGGTCAAGTTGGTAATGGCGATATAAACGTTTCCCTGCTTTCTTACCACCCGCCGTATACGGGGGATCGATAAAACAGACAACATCTGAAGCAACCGCATACTCATCGATAACTTGCAAACCATCTTCACAGCGGAAATCGATGCGGTCGCGCACGGCGTCAAGATTTTCGAATCTTTTGGCAAGGGTAGTGGGATACCAACGCGATGTAATCCCCTTTCCACCCTCACCGGACTTCACAAATCCCGACCCTTCTGCCAGGATTCCCCCATGTAATGTGCGATTCTTCAGAATTGTCTGAAACGCACGTTCTTGTGTTGAGGGGGGCGCAGTTGAGATTTCCTGCACGACAGTTTCGCGTGTGAGCTCAAACTCCAGGATGCGTTTTGCCAGCCATGCGGCGCCACCGTCGACGACGGTCTGCCATACTGCTGCTATATCCTCATCAAGTTCGACCATGACTGCGGAGCCAACCAGATCTTCAAAGACCGCAGTCAGGCTGATGATGCCACCACCAGCAAAAGGCTCAATCAGCAGTCTGGGTTTTGACTTCTGATGCTTCATCCAAGCGCGAAAAGTCGGGACAAACCATGTCTTTCCGCCGGGATAACGAAATGGGCTGCGCTGTGGAACTGAAGCAACATTGACAGGTTTTGGGGCATCGTCATGGCCAGCAAATTCTGAGAACAGAGCGGCTTGTCGCGGCTTCGCCATTTTAGAACGGTGCCTCAAGCGTCCGTGTGACAGGTGCGGTTTCGCTTTGCTCATCTAGCTTTTCCTGCAATAATTGAATGAAATCGCCGATGTCACCAGGCACAGATGTTGTGATCGATAACAATGCAGGCTCGAATTTTGTAAAGACCTCATCGATTTTGATAAGTCGGTATCTTTCCGTGTCACCATCTTTAGCTAACTGTAAGTCGTAAACCAACCAGGCTATCTCAGCATCTGCTTTGTCAACAGTCGGCAGAGGTGGCAGGGTGTTGAAAAAACTTTTATTGAGAGCTACGGCGGTTTTCCTTTGCCAAGCATGAAGGATGCCGCCTTTGAAAATCAACTGCGGCGCCAACCGTTTGCGCGAAGACGACAGATAATCGGGACGCGGATAGTTTGGGCGAGTAGACCAATCCATCGCTGCGTGTTCCTGCGGGCTTTGCATGTAATAATCGAATGGCTCGCGTACATTCCCTGAGATGTACACGGCTTGAACCTCAAGCGCGCCAAAGTCTATCACTCTGCCCTCATCATCATACGCAACAAGTACGACATCAATATTGCCCGCTGATTTGCCATACTTGTCATTCAAGCGCACTTCGGTCAGTGAACTCCAACGCGCTCCGTTTGGGAAGAAAAAAGCGGCTGCGTCATCGGTAATCAGCCACTCTTGGCGGAATCGAATCGGACAGGTAATGACAGGTCCACCATTATGAAACACACTGCAAACACCCAGAGGGTTATAATGGACCCCAATATTAGGACAGTTCGTTAAGTAAGACCAACTGTACCGAATAGGGGGAAGAGGAATGACGCAGCGACGCAAACGGCATAGTGCCAAGTTCAAGTTCGACGTAGCTTTGG
>Ga0073899_10000063_pt1 | contig 87688 bp, 67 predicted proteins | sample KloWWTmetaKNB5Ph_FD_88975 | JGI IMG/M metagenome (GOLD analysis project Ga0073899, IMG submission 88975) | Active sludge microbial communities from Klosterneuburg, Austria, studying microevolution and ecology of nitrifiers - Klosterneuburg... | ecosystem: Engineered > WWTP > Aerobic digester >... | reverse complement strand
CGCTGTGTGATAAACGTTGAAGCGCTGGCGGCTGTCATCGACATAGCCGGCATAGGCACTCTGATCCAGGACGCCACCCACACCGCCGTTGTTGCCAGCCAGGGTGACGTAGTAGAGATTGGCCGGCCCCAAGAAGTTCTGGATGGCGCCACCAGCGCCGGCGCTGTTGCCGCCAAAGGTGCTGTTTACTACGTCCAGTCTACCGCGGCGGTTGTCGATAGCGCCGCCCCGTTCGCCGGCCTGGTTGGCCACAAAGGTGGACGTATAGACCTGGGTGAAAGCCTCGTCAGAGCCAGGCCCGGCCAGGATAGCCCCGCCGTAGCCAAGAGCCTGGTTGGCCTCGAAGAGGCTCCCCCGGACGGTCAGTTTGCCAAAGCTGACGATGCCGCCGCCGAAGGCCTCGGCACTAATCGTCCCGTCGACGGTGTTCTGCAGGAAATGGCTGCCAACGACCTGGATATCTCCCGCAGTGGTGGCGTAAATGGCGCCGCCGCGATTGGCGGTGTTGGCCTTGATCGAACTATCCAGGATCGTGACCGTTCCACTCGCATAGATAGCGCCGCCTTCGGGCGCACTGTTGCCTTCGACGCTGCTCGCCTGGATGAGCGTGGCGCCGCCGACGCTCATGGCGCCACCGCCGCTGGTCGCCACGTTGTTGCGCACGGTGGTGCGGATCAGCGTCAGCGTCCCCGTGCTGTTGAGCGCGCCGTACGAAGATTGATTATTCTCAACTACGCTGTCGGTCAATGTCACCGTACCCTGGAAGTCGATGATGGCGCCGCCGGCCCACCCGTTGGTTCGGCTGTTGCGGATGGCGCCCTGCTCTACATTGAGAGCGCCGCCAGTATTGACATAGATGGCGCCACCATAGTCACTGCCGGCATTGCCGTCAGTCAGGATCAGCCGGCGCAGGGTCAACATCGCACCGGGTTGCACGCGGAAGAGGCGATTGGCGTTACCGCCGCTCAAGGTGACCAGATCGCCGCCATCAATGACCACGCTTTGGCCGCCCGCAATGGTCAGTTGACTGGTAACAACCGTCACCGGTGCGGCGCCGCAGGCAAAGGTGATCTCACCGCCCGCCGCCACAGCTGCAGCAAGCGCCGCGGCTGTGCAGCTTGCCGGCGACCCATCGCCGACGATGGTTGCACCCTGCGCGATCCCGCGCCCCGGCATGAACAGGCAAATCAGAAGTGTAAGCATTGTGGCAGGTGCAAAGTGCATTCGCATGGTCGGTGTTCTCCTCGATTTCAGGCTAGTGGTCATGCCCCGGCGGGGCACAATGAGCAATGAAAAGCGCTTTCTCTGCGAGCCTCTGCCTCTCTGCACCTCTGCGGCAAAGCTATTTTCAAGTCAGTCTGTTCAAGTACACTTAGCGGACGATCACAGGCAAGTGCAGGTTGAACTGGCTGCAATCGGGCGCCACGAAGACGTCGGTCTTCAGTCCATCAGTGGCGCCGTTGAACTGGCCGAAGCGCAGATCCGCCGGGCGCACGGTGGCATAGTTCAGGTTGACGAAGTCACCAGCGCCGCCCGGTGCGTACTTCCACTGCCAGGCGCCGTCCAGCCGCGGCTCGACGACAAAGAGATCGCTGCTGTCGTCGCCGTCGAAGTCGCCGATTTGCGGGATGCCATACAGCGTGTCCAGCACAGCGCTGACCGTCTTGAGCACGACAAAATTTGCAGCGCCGCCAGCCGAATACACCCACTGCTGACTGCCGTCCGGCTGCGGTGCGACGGCGAAGACATCCGTTTTGCGATCTGCGTTGAAGTCGCCAAAGCGCAGATCGGCAGGCAGAATCGTTGCATAGGCCAGGTTGACGAAGTCACCAGCGCCGCCCGGTGCGTACTTCCACTGCCAGGCGCCGTCCAGCCGCGGCTCGGTGACAAAGAGATCCGTCACGCCGTCGCCGTTGAAGTCGCCTGGCTGAGGAAGGCCGTAGAGCGTGTGCGCAGCGGCGCTGACCGTCTTGAGTACGGTAAAATTGGCGACACCGCGGGCGGAGTACGACCACTGCCGGCTGCCGTCCGCCTGTGGCACAGCGGCAAAGACGTCGGTCTTGCCGTCGCCGTCGAAGTCGCCAAAGCGCAGGTCGTCGAGCGGGATGCCGGCATAGGCCAGATTCACCCATGCGCCCGCGCCGCCAGGCGAGTATTGCCATTGCAGATAGTCATCCTGGCGTGGCACGGTGCGGAAGACATCCTGGCGATTGTCGCCGTCAAAGTCGAGCAGGCCGTTGCGGGCGATGATGATCGATTCGACGAAGGCAGCGCCAAAGCGCAGGTTTTGCAGCGGTGTGGCGTCCGGGTCGTTGAAGAGATCGACAAACTGGCCGGCGCCGCCCGCAGAATAGAGCCATTGACAGCCAGCCACCGGCGCCAACGCATGGACGGTGGGCGGCTGAAACACGCTTGCCAGAAACAGGATCGACAGCAGGAACAGGACACGATGCATTGGAGATGCCTTTCGTTGGTTACAAAAATCCAGTAGTTCACGATTCCCACCGTAGTGACGACTTCAGTCGTTGCCGCTCTCTGGGGTGGCTGAAGCCACCACTACAAATCGTGAACTACTAAAATTAGGTTTTCTTGGCGCCTGCGCTCTGCGATACTGCGTCAAACGCAGCAAGCGAAGTCGCAAACGTGGCGCACTTTTCGTTTGACTGCACAGGAGAACCACTTATGATCAGAGCAAAACAGACATCGACTTTCACTCCACCACGGTAACCATCTTCATCATGCCGTGCTCCGTGTGCGCCGCTGTCGCACCGCCGGCTATCATCGCAGCCACGTCCGGCGGCTGGCTGCTGCTGTTCTTCATCGTCACGCGCACGATGCCGCCTGGCACGATCTCCGGCACGGTCACGCCATCGTCGCTGACGGCGACGGTGAACTCCGGAATATCCGCTGTCGCCACTGGCTGCACCGGCTGGCACGCGCCGAGGCCAAGCAAAGTGAGCAACAGCAGACCCAGTCGCCACAACGAACGCCGGGCATGGGTTGAGGTGGTTACCCCATTTATCTCGGTTTCTCTTTTTGAACTGTAATTGCTCGAACACGATTTACGCACCGCTCTCGAATTCACGCCCGCTCTGCAACGGATCATCACCTGCTGGCGGCGCTTCGGGTGTTGCCAGCGAGGTATCCGGTAACAGCGCTGAAGCGGGCGCAAGCGCAGGCGTCTCGATCGGCTGGGCGGTCGCAGATGTCTGGGCTTCGTCCTCGAAGACGAAGGTCCACGTTTCTGTGACTGTCACGACCAGCCGCCTGCGCTTCCGTCCCATGCGACGAGTGTAAGGAATCGGGCGCCCGGTTGCCAGCGTTTTTTCCACAGAAATTTCGCGGAATTTGGGTGCAATTCAGGTTAGGCGTGTCGGCGGCGCCGAGGGTTAAAACCCCCGGCTGATAGGCAAAGTGCGTTAAAACGCACTGCAAAATCGGAGATCGCAGCGGCTGGCAACCGGACTTCAGCCGGTTTTTCGTGGCAGACGCCGGTTTGAACCGGCGGTCGTGAAATTTGCCGCGGCGTCGCAGCCGCGTTACAATCCACAGCACTGCTGAGGCAATCATGACCCGCAACCAGACAACCGCACGTCCCTTCCCGCAGACCACCGAATTTGGCGACCTGCTGCGCCAGATACGCCGCCGGGCCAGCATGACGCAGACGGATCTCGCCGCGGCCGTCGCCTACAGCGTCTCCTTCATCAGCAGCCTGGAGAAGGGCGACCGCCTGCCCGATGTCGCAGCCGTGGCGCAGCGCTTTGTGCCCGCCCTGGCCCTCCAGGATGAGCCGGCGCTGGCCGCGCGGCTGGTGGCCGCGGCAGCTTCTGCGCGCGGCGCCAGCCCGCCGCGCGCCATCACCTACACCCAGACGACCACGCTCACCATCGAGGAAGTTGACGGCCCGGAAAGCGCGCAGCTACCGGCGGCGCCGACCGCCACGATTGGCCGCGAACGGGAGATCGACCTGATCTGCCGGCGCATGGCCGGCCATGAAGGGCGGCTGCTCACCCTGCTCGGCCCGCCCGGCGTGGGCAAGACGCGGCTGGCGCTGGAAGTGGCGCACCGCCTGGCGCCGCTCTATGCGGACGGCGCGCGCTTTGTCGAGCTGGCGCCGGTCGAAAACGCCGAGCAGGTGTCGGCGGCGCTTGTGCTCGCCCTCGGTCTCGAACCGGGGCGCGAGGAGGCGCTGCCACAGCTCGTCGCCTCTCTGCGGCGCAAGGAAGTGCTGCTCGTGCTCGACAATCTGGAGCATGTGCTGGGCTGTGCGTCCTGTATCAAGACGCTGCTCGACGAATGCGCCCACCTGCGGATCATCGCCACCGCGCGCGAGCGGCTGCATCTGCGCGGCGAGCAGCGCTTCAAGGTGGCGCCGCTGGAGCAGGCTGCCGCAGTCACCCTCTTTGGCGAGTGCGCCGCCGCCGGTGAGCCGGATTTTGCGGTCACGTCCGCCAATCGCCCTGCCGTCGAAGCGATCTGCCGGGCACTCGACTGCCTGCCCCTGGCGATTGAACTCTGCGCCGCGCATGTCAGCGTGCTCGATCCCGCGGCGCTGCTGGCGCGGCTGCACGACCGCCGGCTGGACATGCTGCGCAACGGACCAGGCGATCTGCCGCTGCGCCACCACACCCTGGCCAATGCCATTCACCGCAGCTATGTGTTGCTTACGCCGGACGAGCAGAATCTCCTGAATCGGTTGGCTATCTTTGGCGGTGGCTTCGATGCCGGCGCAGTCCAGCATCTTGGCTTTGGCGCGGCAGCGTTGCGTGCGCTCGTGAGCAAGCATCTCGTACGGCGGACAACACCCAACGATGCCCCGCCCCGTTACGGCCTGCTCGAAACGATCCGCGCCTATGCGCTCGACCGGCTGGCGCTCGCCGGCGACGAAGCTGGCGCACGCCGCCAACATGCCCGGTACTTCCTGCAACTCGCCGAGAAAATCGGGGGGACGCCGGCCGTGCATGGCGCCATCGATCTGGAGCGCCTCGCCATCGAGTTTGACAACCTGCGCGCGGCGTTACGCCACTGGATCGACGCCGGCGCCAACGAAGCGGTGCGCTTGGCTGCGGCGCTGCGGCCCTTCTGGTACGCCAAAGGGCACCTGCGCGAAGGGCAGGCATGGATCGCCCAGGCGCTGGCCGCAGACTCGACGCTCTGTGCCGCGCGCGGCTATGCGCTGCTCTCCGCCGGTCAACTGGCGCACAACATGGGGAAGAATGGCGACGCCTTGCCCTCGCTTGTGCAGGCAGAGCAGGTGTTTGCGGCGTTGGACGACGCGCGTGGGCTGGCCGCCGTGCTCAATGAACTGGCCTGGGTGCACTTCGACACCCACGACCACGCCGCCGCCATCGCTGCGTTCGAAAGCTGCATCGCCCGCGTGCGCCAGTTCGACGACGTGGCCTGGCTGGCCGAGTTGCTCAGTTCGACGGCCATGGTGCTGGGCTACACCGACCGCAGCGACCCGCGCATTCGCGCCTATTTCAGCCAGGCAAGCGCGCTGCACACCATGACGGCCAACCCAAGTGGCCGCGCACATGCGTTGATGCAATTGGCAATCATCGAAGGGCTGGAGGGCGCCTACGCGCGCGCGTCTGCCCTGGCCGAGGAAGCCGTCGACCTGCTGACGCCCAACGCGCTGCCGCGTGACCTGGCGTGGGCCTACGAAGTGGCGGGCGAGACCCGCTGGTTTTGCGGCGAGTTGGACGGCGCCGAGGAGGCCTACCACCGCGCGCTCGACCTGTTTGAGGAACTGGGCGTGCGTGAGGGCATCATGCTGGCGCACCATCATCTGGCTCAGATTGCGCGGCGTCGCCAACAATCCGCAACAGCAGCGGCCCATTACCTGACAAGTCTGCGCCTCTGTGTGCAACTGGACGACGTGCGCATGACCGGACGCTCTCTGGCCGGGTTGGGGGGCGTGGCCCTGGCGCTGGGCGACGCGTCTCGCGCCGTCCGGCTGACTGCTGCCGCGTGGCAGCGCATGGAGAGCGTGCCCCCCTTCCTGGCGCCGTGCGATGCCGGCGAGTACGCGGCCTGGCGCGCAGCGACGCAGGCAGCGCTTTCGCCCGCCCACAGCGCCGAAGAATGGCAGCGCGGCTGGCTCGCCACCGTCGAAACGTTGGTGGCCGAAGCGGAAGCTTTGGTTGCCGCTGCCGGTGTAGACGCCTGAGCATGGCTGTCACGACGCCCGCCACCTTTGGCGACTTTCTCCGGTTTTTACGCAAGCGCGCCGGTCTGACCCAGGGCGATTTGGCGGCGGCTGTTGGCTACAGCGTCTCCTTCATCAGCACGCTGGAAGGCGGCCAGCGCCGGCCCGACCCGGACGCGATCCTCCGGCGCTTTGTGCCAACGCTGGGCCTGGAGTCAGAACCGGCCCTCGCCGCGCGCCTGGTCGAACTGGCCGGCGGCGCCCTGGCGCCCAGCGCAGCCGATAGGGGATCAGGAAAGAGCGGCGCGCCGACCAGTCAACCGCCGCACAGCGTGCTGCCCCACTTGCCGGTCGATCTGATTGGCCGCAGTGACGACATCGCCTGGATCTGCCAGCGGCTGATGGCGCACCCAGGGCGATTGCTGACGTTGACCGGTCCGCCGGGCGTCGGCAAGACCAGCCTGGCGCTGGCCGTGGCCCACGCGGTCCAGGCGCTGCACTGCGATGGCGCGCACTTTGTCGCGCTGGCGGCGGTCGAACAGCCCGGCGAGGTTGCGCCGGCGATCGCGGCGGTGCTGGGGATTCCCGAAACGCGCCGCACCGCCGAGGAGCGCGTCGCTGCGTTCCTGCGCGATAAGGATCTGTTGCTGGTGCTCGATAACTTTGAGCAGGTCATGGCCGCCAGCGGGCTGGTGGCGACGCTGCTGGCCCGCTGCCCGCACCTGCGCGTGCTCGTGACAAGCCGCGCGCGGTTGCGGCTGCGCGCCGAACAACTCTACCCGGCGCCCCCGCTGAGTCTTGCGCCGGCCTGCACCCTCTTCGTCGAACGTGCGCGTGCCGCCGATCCGCGACGAACTTTTTCGGCGGCTGACCTGGCGGACATCGAGGAGATTTGTCGACGGCTGGACGGCCTGCCATTGGCGATTGAATTGATTGCGGCGCAGAGTGAAGGGCTGGCGCCAGCCGCGCTGCTCACCCAGTTACGCGACCGGCGCTTTGACCTGTTGCAAGGCAGCGCCAGCGATCCGCCGCCCGACCAGCGCGCGCTGACCAACGCGCTCCATCGCAGTTACCACGCACTGCCGGCAGAAGAGCAGGCCCTCTTTCGCGCCATTGGGGTCTTTGCCGGTGGCTGTGACTTGGCGGCGGCGGCGCAACTTGGCTTCGATCTGCCTGTCGTCCAGGCGTTGGTGCACAAGAGCCTGGTGCGCATGACGGCGGCCGGCAGCGAGCGGCGTATCGTGCAACTGGAGACGTTGCGCGAGTATGCACGCTGGCAACTCGACGCGGCCGGCGAAACCCTGGCGGTCGAGGCGCAGCGCCTCGCCTATGTCGTCGCCCTGGCCGAACGCGCCGAGCCACATCTGCACAGCGCCGCCCAAACGGAGTGGCTGCACCGGCTCGAAGCGAACCTGCCCAACTTTCACGGCGCGCTCGACTTCGCCCTGGCGGGCGGCCAGCTCGACGCGGGCGTGCGGCTGGTGGCGGCGCTCTCCCATTTCTGGGTGACGCGCAATCATCTCGCCGAAACCTTGCGGCGACTGCATTTGCTGCGCGTAGCCGCCACGGAACAGGGGATCGACGATCACCTGTGGGCCAGGCTGCTCAACTGCCAGGCGACGATTGCCTTTTACTTGGGAAACTTTGAGCTGGCGCGCGAAAGCTATGCCACTGCGCTGGCTCATGCCGAGCGGGTCGGCAACCGGCGGGACATGGCCTATGCGCTCGACGGATTGGGCGCGGAGGCGGCCAACCGCGACGATCTCACGGCTGCGCGCGCCTTTTCCGCGCGCAGCCTTACGCACTCGCTGGCCAGCGAGGATCACTGGCTGGCCGGGATCGCGCTGATCAACCTGGGCGAGATCGCCCGTGCGGAAAATGACTATGCCACGGCTGCCCAACACTATGCCGAGAGCTTGACGCATCTGGAGGTCGCCGGGGATCCCTTCTTCATCGCGGTGGCGCAGATCAACCAGGCGCAGGTGTGCCTGCACGACGAAAACCTGCCCGCGGCGGAGCATTTCCTGCGCCGCAGTCTGGAGGCGGGTTTGAACGCCGAAAGCGCACAGGTGGTGGCGCCGGCGCTGGAAAAACTGGCTTACGTACTTTTGAAACGTGAGCGGGGGCCTGCCGCGCACCTGATGGGTCTGGCGGAAGGGTTGCGTCACAGCACCGCCATCTCGGTGCAGCCCGTCGATCAATACGACCGTGAGCAGGTGATGCAGGCGCTGCGGGCGCTGGTGGAGACCTCTGCCTACCGCGCGGCGTACGACTTAGGCGCCAGCCAGGATTGGCTAGCGATCCGCGGCGCAATTCTCCTGTGATTGCTTTGGTCACCGCGCCGATTCGTCAAAGACGTCACACCACCCACTACGCACTGCAGTAGCCGTCGAGCAGCCGTTGCGCGGCCTCCGCCACCGCGCCGGCCGGATTCTCCGGCGCACTGCCAAAAACGCGCGCGGCCATGTAAGCGCCGTCCATCAGCAAAAAGAGCGCGTCGGCGAGTGTCTGTGGTTGCTGTGCGCCGGCCTCCTGCGCCAGTTGCGCAAAGTGTTGGCGCACGGCCTGCTTATGTTCCAACGCCACCTGATGACCCACATAGTCGCGCGCCGGATATTCGGTGGCAATGTTGAGAAAGGAACAGCCGTAGCAGGTGGGTGAGGTGACGTAATCTTGCAGCGATGCAAAGAAGGCCAGCAGCTTCTGGCGCGCGTCCGGCGCATCCGCGGTGCTGCGCTCGAAGTACGCCCAGAACTCCTCATTGCTCTGGTGCAGAAACGCCACGATCAACTCGTCCTTTGACGGGTAGTGGCGATAGAGCGTCATCTTGCCGATGCCCGCTTCGGCGGCGATCGCATCCACGCCAGTGGCGCGATAGCCGTGTTCATAGAAGAGACGCGCGGCTGTTTCAAAAAGCTTATCCTTAGGTTTAGCGCTTTCCATCAAATTCACCTCTTGACACGATACAGGTCTGTATTGTATTGTAGCCACATCGATACAGACCTGTATCGTATCACACTCGATCAGTCACTGCAATTCTGCACACTGCAATCCAAGGAGCAACAGATGAAAATCGCTATCTTCGGCACCGGCATGGTGGGACAGGCGCTCAGCGGCAAGCTGGCCGAGCTGGGCCACGACGTGATGGTCGGCACGCGCGATGTCGACCAGACGCTGGCCAACACGACCCCGCACCCCTACGGCTTCCCGGCCTTCAGCGTCTGGGTGAAAGAGCATCCGGCGATCAAGCTGGGGACTTACGCGGCGGCCGCGCAGCACGGCGAGGTGCTGATCAACGCCACCAACGGCAACGGTTCGCTGCACGCGTTGCAACTGGCGGGTGAGGCGAATCTCAACGGCAAGGTGCTGATCGACGTCTCCAACCCGCTCGACTTTTCGCAGGGGAACCCGCCGCTGCTTTCCGTGGCCAACGACGACTCGATCGGCGAGCAGATCCAGCGCGCGTATCCGCAGGTCAAGGTCGTCAAGACGCTCAACACGGTTACGGCCAGCCTGATGGTCGATCCGCAGCAATTGGCCGGCGGCGATCATCATCTCTTCGTCAGCGGCAACGACGCGGCGGCCAAGGCGCAGGTGGTGGCGTTCCTCAAAGATGAGTTTAGCTGGAAGGAGATCGTCGACCTGGGTGACATCACCACTGCGCGCGGGGCGGAGATGTACCTGCCGCTTTGGCTGCGGCTGTGGGGCGCGCTGGGCACGGGGGTCTTTAACGTCAAGGTGGTGCAGTAGGAGAGGATGCTGCGTCGATGCCTGAACAGGAAAGCGCCTAGCAACGACCCGGAGTCGCAGCGGGTAAAGTACAGATGGTCGGCCGGCGTGAGCAACTATCCAGCGTGAAATTGTCGCGCTTCCTGGCGCAGGTCACGCTGTGCTGGCTGATCGAAAACAAACACGTTCTGCTGGTGAAGCAGTGTATAATGCAGCCGCAAAGAACAGCTACGAACAGCCGTCAATCCAGCCAGAGAAGGACGGAATGAAACAACAGATTACCCGCATCGCTGCCTACGGGCTGATTGTCCAGGAAGGGCGCATTCTGCTTTGCCGGATTTCCAGCCTGCTGCCAAAAGATGCCGGCTACTGGACGCTGCCCGGCGGCGGCATCGACTTTGGCGAGGATCCGGTCGACGCCATGCTGCGCGAAGTCGCGGAAGAGAGTGGGCTGCTTGTCCGGCCGTGCGCTCTGGCTGCGGTCGATTCGCTTACCATTGAAGAAGAAGCGCGGGCGTTTCATGGCATTCGGATCATCTATCATGCCGAGTTGGTCGGCGGCGCGCTGCGCAACGAAGTCGACGGCTCCACCGATCAGTGCGCCTGGTGGACGTATGCAGAGGCGCAGCGACTGCCGCTTGTCGATCTGGCAATCGCCGGCCTGGAGCTTGCATTTTCAACCAACGGAACAGGAGCCACATGACCTTCGAGGAACTTTATAGCGCAGCCAAAGCTGTGCTCAACCCGCGCCGTCTCTCCGCTGAGGCCGAAGCGGGCGGCGTGGGCGCGGCGCTGCTGAGCGACAGGGGCGCGGTCTATGTCGGCGTCTGCATCGATACAGCCTGCTCGATGGGCTTCTGCGCTGAACATGCGGCCGCGGCGGCGATGGTCACGGCGGGCGAGAACTGCGTGCGCAAGATGGTTGCAGTCAACTGGGATGGCCGCATTTTGCCGCCCTGCGGTCGCTGCCGCGAGTTTATCAGCCAGCTCCACGACGACAACCTCGACGCTGAGGTGTTGGTGGCGGAAGGCGTGGTTTTGTCTTTGCGCGCATTGTTGCCACACGATTGGCGCAAAGTGGCGCGCGGGCAATAGCCACGCCGCGCCCGCGTTACTCTATGCTCGTCCAGGTCTCGTGCACATGACGCCAACGTAGTCCGTTCGGCGCGGCCGTATGGGCGATCAACAGCGCGGTGCTGATGCGGCAGGTAGTTACGCCGTCGCGTGTCTGCCACTCCAGATAGGTAACGAATGCACAGCCGCTATCTTCGTAGCGGACGCGATGGTCGGTTGTCCACAGGCGGAAGCTGCGTCGCGTGCCGTGCGCACGTCGAATCCAGCCGGCAACCGCGTCGCCTTCCATCACCTTGCCGTCGGGGTCGATCAAGATGAAATCGGGATCGGTTGTCGTGGCGAAGCGAGCAAACGCGGCGTCGCTTGCGGGCAGCGCGCCGCCCAACCACGCTTCAAAAAAGGTGTGTAGATCGATAACTTCCTGAATAGCCGGATGTTGTTGCATGGTCGCGACTCCTGTTTGTACGCCAGAATTGGCAAGCGAGTTAGATCGTTTTAGGCAGGCTCGGTGTGGATAGGCTTGCCAGGGCGAACAAGCGAATTTAGGGACAAGCCCGCTGTTCATTCATGCTATAATAGCTCCAGTAGGAAGAAAGGAGCTACTGATGGTGCAACGCGAACTGTGGGCGACCTATGCACCTGTGCTCATAATCTGGTCGTTGCTTCCCCTATAAGTTTCTAAAAGTCAAAGCATTGATGATGAATATCGAAGATTTTCCGTTTGCTTACCGCGCCACCGCGCAAGGCAAAGTGCTGATCTACTGGCATAGGAAACAGGTGATGATCCTCAAGGAAGCCAGGGCGCGTGCTTTCTTGGCGCGCATTGCTGGCGCGCATGAGGCTGAGCAGCAATTGATCATGGCGAAGATCACAGGCAATTTCAAACACGGCAACGAACGAAGATCGTAGGAGGTTGATGGATGCGAGTTGTCATTATCGGCGGCAGCGGGCACGTAGGCACTTATCTTGTCCCGCGGCTGGTGGAGAGCGGTCATGAAGTTATCAACGTCAGCCGGCAGCAGCGCGAGCCGTACCAGCCGCACGGCGCGTGGACGCAGGTGCAGCAGGTCATTATTGACCGCGCCGCGGCCGAGGCGGACGGAACCTTCGGCGCGCAGATCGCCGCGCTCCAGCCCGACGCCGTCATCGACATGATCTGTTTCACGCTCGACAGTGCACGTCATATTGCCGAGGCGCTGCGTGGACAGGTGCGCCACTTCCTGCACTGCGGCACGATCTGGGTACATGGGCCGAGCGCAGTCGTCCCGACGACCGAGACGCAGCCGCGGCGTCCCTTTGGTGAGTACGGCATCCAGAAAGCGGCCATCGAGACCTATCTGCTGGGCGAGGCGCAGCGCGGGGACCTCCCGGCCACGATCCTGCATCCGGGGCACATTGTCGGGCCAGGGTGGGCGCCGCTCAATCCGGCCGGCTATTTTTCAACCGCGGTCTTTGCGCAACTGGCGCGCGGTGAGGAGCTGGCGCTGCCCAACCTGGGGCTGGAGACGGTGCATCACGTCCACGCCGACGACGTGGCGCAGTCGTTTACGCAGGCGCTGGCGCACTGGAGCATGGCGGTGGGCGAGAGCTTTCACGTCGTCTCGCCCGCCGCGGTGACGCTGCGCGGCTACGCCGAGGCGGTGGCCGGCTGGTTCGGACAGGAAGCAAATCTGCGCTATGTGCCGTGGGAGGCGTGGCGCGCCACCGTGAGTGAGGACGAAGCACGCGCCACGTGGGATCACATCGCACACAGTCCCAACTGCAGCATTGAGAAGGCGCGGCGCCACATCGGCTATCAGCCACGCTACACGTCGCTCCAGGCGGTGCGCGAGGCGGTGGCGTGGCTGATCGACAACGAAGGGTTGCTGGCTGAATGAGCGCATGGACGCTGGCAGGCAAACGGGCGCTGATCACCGGCGGCAGCAAGGGCATCGGGCTGGCCGCGGCCGACGAGTTTCTGGCGCTGGGCGCCGACGTGCTGATTGTGGCACGCGGCGAGCAGGAGTTGCAGCGCGTGGTCGCAGCACGCGTTGCGCAGGGGCTGTTGATCGCCGGTGTAGCGGCGGATGTGGGCGCGGTCGGCGGCAGAGCGGCGATCATGGAGGCTGTCCATGCACGCTGGGATGGGCTGGACATCCTCGTCAACAATGCGGGCACGAACATTCGCCGCGCGACCGTCGACTACGCGCTGGAGCAGGTCGTGCACCTTATCGATGTGAACCTGCTCAGCGCCTACGAGTTGACGCGGGCGCTCTATCCGTTGCTGCGCCAGGGCGCCGGGCCGGCCGTGGTCAACGTGGCCTCGGTCGCCGGGATGTTGGATGTCGGCAGCGGGTCGCCGTACGCGCTCACCAAGGCGGCGCTGATCCAGGTGACGCGCAGCCTCGCCGGCGAATGGGCGGGCGCCGGCATCCGCGTCAATGTCGTCTCGCCCTGGTACACCGAGACGCCGCTGGCCATGCCCGTCTTGCAGGACGCCGAGCGGCTCGACCGCATCTTGCAGCGCACGCCGCTGGCGCGCATCGCCACGGCCGATGAGGTTGCGGCCGCGATTGCGTTTCTGGCCATGGACAAGGCATCCTACATCACCGGCGCCAACCTGGTGGTGGACGGCGGCATGACGATCAAGGGGCTATGATCTGCGCACGGACGGAGAACCAAGGAAGCAGACGGATGCTATATAAGGTGTTTCTCGTCGAGGATGAGATCGTCACACGTGAGGGGATTCGCGACAGTGTGGACTGGGCGAGCGCGGGTCTGCGTTGGTGTGGCGAAGCCTCTGACGGCGAGTTGGCGCTGCCGATGCTCGAGGCAGAAGCGCCCGATATCCTGATCACCGACATCAAAATGCCCTTCATGGATGGCCTGGAACTGAGCCGGATCGTGCGGGCGCGGCTGCCGCAGACGCGCATCGTGATCCTGAGCGGCCACGACGAGTTCCGCTATGCACAGGAAGCCATCCAACTGGGCGTCACCGAATATCTGCTCAAGCCGGTCAGCGCGCAGGATCTGCTCGACGCGCTGGCGCGCATCCGGCGGCAGATTGAGCAAGCGCAACAGCAGCAGGAAGAGCTGCGCCATCTCCAGGCCCAGCTTCAGGAGAACGCCACTGTCTTGCGCCAGCGTTTCCTGCTCGACCTGGTGACCGGTGCGCTCACGGCGTCTGAAGCCATCGACGCCGCACGCGCCTTGCAGATCGACCTCATCGCCCGCTGCTATCTGACCCTGAGCGTGCGCTGTGATGTGACGGTCGATATGACCCACCTGGCGCGGCTGGAGAGCTATCACCGCGTGCGCCAAGTCGTGGCGGCGTTGCTGGCGGCGCGCAACGACGTCTTGCTGTTCACGAAAGATGTGGATGAGACCGGCCTGCTGTTCAAAGGCGACGATCCGGCGGCAGTGCAAGAGGCGGCGCACCAGCTTGCCGAGCAGATCGCGCTTGTGCTCACGCCCGAACCGTCCCTGGCGCTGGCGATTGGCCTGGGTCGCCCAGTCGAACGCATGGCCGCCATCCCGCACTCCTTTCTGGAGGCGTGCGATGTGGCGCGCACCCAGATCCGCAAGCTGGCGCCGAGCCGCGGCGGCATCACTTACCCGCCTCGAACCTTGCTGGCGCTCGACCCCACCGCTGTGATCACCTTTCTACGCCGTGGCGAGTTGCAGAACCTTGAATCGTTCCTGGCCAATCACCTCTCCAACACGGACAGCGACGCGCCTGAGCTGCGCCTTGTGATCGATTTTATGGCGACAGACGTGCTGGTGGCAGTCGCCAACTTTGTCCAGGAACTGGGCGGTGCGGCGGGCGAGGTGATTCCTCCACGCGGTGAGCTTGAACCCCTGTTGGCTGCCATCAATTGCCTCGATGACCTGCGTGCCTTTCTGCGCCATATTCTCACCCAAGCCCTGCAATACCGTGAACAACACACCAATCGCACCCATCAGATCATCGAGCAGGCCAAGCAGTATATCGAAACGCATCTGGCCAGCCAGGAGTTGTCGCTGCACACGGTCGCTGCGGCAGTGGGGTGGAGTCCCAGCCACTTCAGTACAGTTTTCAGCCGCGAAACCGGCGTGACCTTTGTCGCCTATCTGACCGCGCGTCGCATTGACGAGGCAATGCATTTATTGCGCACGACCACGCTATCGACCGGCGATATCGCGTATCAGGTTGGCTACCACAACCCGCGCTATTTCTACGCCGTGTTCAAGAGGGCGACCGGACAATCGCCCAGCGAGTACCGGCAGCAGGGCGCCAGCAGCGGATCGTAAGTTTGGTGTGACTGTTCAACGAATGGCACGCTGATGACACGGCTCGGACGGGTTTTCGCTGATCTGATCCGCAGATATCCGCTTCATCCGTGTTTCAGTAGTTCACGATTTTGCCTCACACAAAGACGCAAAGACACAAAGTTGAAGATGGCGCTCTTTGTGTTCTTTGTGACTTTGTGTGAGTTTCGTGAAGTACTGGGTTTTATTTTTATCCGGCCGAACAAATGAGTTTTGGCAGAGAGAGGTGCGGTCATGTGGAACAGACGGGATTCCCATCAGGCGACGCGTGAAAGCGTAGGCGCGCTCAGTGCGAACCGCAGCCCAATGTTTGCGCCCATCATGCCATCGACGCAATTTCTCTCCTACCTCAAGTTGTCGCTCAAATCGAAAATGTTGCTGGCGTTCTCCGTCCTGATCGTGATCCTGGGCATCCCCTATATTTTTCTGGCGATCCCGATTCTGCAATACCAGGCGCAGTACAGCCGGATTATCGACAACATCACGGCGGCGAACAGCATCAACGGCTATATCAAGTTCGCCATCGATGCCGAGATGTGGGATATCGTCGCCGGCAAGGAAGATTTCTACACGGCCGATCAGTACACGATTTTGGATGATGTTGATGCCAAACTGGCCGCCATGCGCGAGACGAGCACCTCGCAGCGGGGCAGGTTGAAGCTGCGCGTGATTCAGAACACCATGGGGACGTTGCGCCACGACATTGACCGCGTGGGCGTGCAGCTTTCAGCAGGCGTGCCCTTTGACGACAACATGGTGTTGATGGAGCGCATCCGCTGGGTCTCGGAGTTGGTGGAGGAAGGCGTCCAGGATTACATGCTGTTTGAGGTCAACCGCACCGAGCAGCAATATCGAGCCTTGCAAGCCGGCCTGCAACAGTGGATCTACGCCAGCGTCATCGGCATGTTGGCGGCGGTTGCCTTTTCGATTGTGGCCGCGTTGCGCATTTCGCGCAGCATCTATCTGCCGATCAAGAAACTCCACGATGTCACGACCACCATTGCACGCGAAGACCTCGAGCCGCTGGTCACCTCCGACAACGTCGATGAGATCACGGAACTGGGCATGAGCTTCAATATCCTGGTTGGCAAGGTGCGCCAACTGGTGGCCGCCAAGGTGCAGGAGCAGGAAAACCTGCAAAAAGCCGAGCTACGCGTCTTGCAGGCGCAGATCAATCCACACTTTCTGTATAACACACTGGACACGATCATTTGGATGGCCGAATCCAAACGTACGGCGCAGGTCGTCGAGTTGGTGCGCGCCCTCTCCCGCTTTTTCCGCATCTCGCTGAGCAAAGGCAAAGATTGGATCACGGTCGGTGAAGAATTCGAGCATGTGAGCAGCTATCTGGCCATCCAAAAGATTCGCTATCGCGACATTCTCGATTATCAGATCGACATTGACGACGCCATGCTTTCGGCAACGATTCTCAAGCTTATGCTGCAGCCGCTGGTCGAAAATGCTCTCTATCACGGCATCAAGAACAAGCGCACCGGCGGTGCGATCGTCGTGCGCGGCCGCTGTGACGGCGAAACGCTGCTCCACGTCACAGTCACCGATAACGGCATGGGCATGACGCCAGAACGGCTGGCCGAAGTGCGCAACAGTCTGACGCGTGATCTCCTGGTGACAAGTGAGGGGGGCTATGGCCTGATCAACGTCAATCAGCGCATCCGGCTCTATTATGGCCAACGCTATGGCTTGACGATCGACAGCGAGTATGGCGCCGGAACGTCCGTCGCATTGTCGATACCGCTGCGTCGTCGCCCAGAGTCCGCTTCCGATAAAATCTGACCTTGATCCAAAGATTTAATACCTTGTCGCGGCGGTGGCTTCACCTAGCCATGAAACTCGCCAAGAATCGTGACTCTATGCGCATAGAAATGCATTGTCTTCGCGGGTGGCGATTGCTACTATAAGATACACCGGTCGGTTGACAACCGGTCTGTACAGTCTTCACCTCACCAGTTTCCATCTTACAAGAGGAGAAAAACAAATGAATTTGCGAAGCGTGCTTTTTGCAATGCTGGTCGGCGCTCTGATGTTTGCGATGGTCGGCTGCACGACGGTGGCGCCGGCCGCGCCAGCCGCCGATGCGCCGGCAGCCGAACAGGCAGCAGCCGCGCCTGCCGGCGAAGTGGCCGCCAAGACCTTTGAGGATCTGGTGGTCGGTTACGCCCAGATCGGCGCGGAGAGCGAGTGGCGTACAGCCAACACCGAGTCGGTCAAGTCCGAGGCTGAACGTCTGGGCGTCGAACTCAAGTTCTCAGACGCGCAGCAGAAGCAGGAGAACCAGATCAAGGCGATCCGCTCCTTTATTGCGCAGCAGGTGGACGTGATCGGCGTCTCGCCTGTGGTGGAAACCGGCTGGGAAACCGTCTTCCAGGAAGCCAAGGATGCCGGCATTCCGTTGATCCTGGTCGACCGCCGTGCGGCCGTGCCGGAAGATCTCTACGTCACCTATCTCGGTTCTGACTTTATCGAGGAAGGGCGTCGCGCCGGCAAGGCCATGGCCGACATCATTGGCGGCGAAGGCAAGATCGTCGAGTTGGTGGGCACCGTCGGTTCGGCGCCGGCGAATGACCGCGCCACTGGCTTCCGCGAGGCCATCACCGAATTCCCCGGCATGGAGATCATCGCTTCCCAGTCTGGCGATTTCACCCGCGCCAAGGGCAAAGAAGTCATGGAAGCCTTCCTCAAGAGCTATGGCGATGAGATCACTGCGCTGTATGCCCACAATGACGACATGGCGATCGGCGCCATCCAGGCCATCGAAGAATATGGCCTGAAGCCAGGCGAAGACATCAAGATCGTGTCGGTCGACGCCGTGCGCGGCGCTTTCGAGGCGATGATCGAAGGCAAGCTGAACTGCACGGTTGAATGCAACCCGCTGCTTGGCCCGCAGTTCTTCGATCTCGCACTCAAAGTTGTCAACGGCGAAGAAGTCGCCAAATGGGTGCCGTCAGAAGAGGGCGTTTACTTCCCGGAACAGGCAGCCGAACTGCTGCCCACCCGCCAGTACTAGAAGCTGTTCGTAGGTTCCAGGCGGCCTGCCCGGCTCGATTCGACCGGGCAGGCGCCCTTATTGCCCGCACAACCCAAGGGAATCCAACCATCATGGCGGACAATTCCAACATCTTGACGATGAAAGGCATCAGCAAAGCCTTTCCTGGCGTGCAGGCGCTGGATGCGGTGGATTTCTCGCTGCGCAGCGGCGAGATTCATGCCTTGCTCGGCGAAAACGGCGCCGGCAAATCCACGTTGATCAAGGTGCTTACGGGCGTGGAACGGCAAGACCGCGGCGTCATCGAGTTGGACGGCCGTGAAATCCTTGCCAAATCCCCGCACCATGCCCAGACGCTCGGCATCAGCACGGTCTACCAAGAAGTCAACCTCTGCCCCAATCTGTCGATCGCCGAAAACATCCTGATCGGACGCGAGCCGCGCTTTGCCGGCAGCATTGACTGGCGCCGCCTCAACGCCAGGGCCGCGCAGATCCTGGAGTGGCTGGAGATCGACGTTGATGTGCGCCAGAGCGTGGGGATGTATCCGGTCGCCATTCAGCAGATGGTGGCGATTTCGCGCGCGCTGGAGATTTCCGCCCGAGTGTTGATTCTGGACGAACCTACGTCAAGTCTGGCGGCGCATGAGACCGAAAAACTCTTTGCCGTCATGCGCAAACTCAAGAGCGAAGGCATCGGGATCATCTTCATTACCCACTTTCTGGCCCAGGTGTATGAAGTCTCGGATCGCATCACAGTTTTGCGCAATGGCAAATTGGTGGGCGTCTTTGACACCGCCACCTTGCCGCGCGTCGAGCTGGTTGCCCGCATGATCGGCCGCGATCTGAACGAGTTGGAAGAGATGAGCCGCTACAAACAAGCGGCGGCAACGATCGCTCAGAGCAGCGTCGTGCTCCAGGCCAAAGAGTTTGGACGCGTTGGCTCCATCGAGCCATTTGACCTCGACTTGCATGAAGGCGAAGTGATCGGGCTGGCAGGTCTGCTCGGTTCCGGGCGCACGGAAACGGCGAACCTGCTCTTTGGCGTGGACAAGCCGGATTCAGGCACACTCACCGTCGCCGGCCAGCGCGTGGAGCAGCACGCTCCCCTGCGCTCGATTCAGGCGGGCATGGCCTACTGCCCAGAAGACCGCAAGGCTGACGGGATTGTGGGCGACCTGACCGTGCGCGAGAATATCATCCTGGCCTTGCAAGCCAGCCGTGGCTGGTTTAGCTATCTCAACACGGCCAAGCAGCGCGAGATCGCCGATAAGTATATCAAGCTGCTCAACATCAGCACGCCGACGGCCGATCAACTGGTGAAAAATCTCAGCGGCGGCAACCAGCAGAAGGTGATTCTGGCGCGCTGGCTGGCCACCGAACCCGATATCCTGATCCTGGACGAACCGACGCGCGGCATCGATATTGGCGCCAAAGCGGAGATTCAGAAGCTGGTGCTGACACAAGCCAATCAAGGCAAGTCCTGCATCTTCATTTCTTCAGAACTGGACGAAGTGCTGCGCACCAGCCACCGCGTCCTCGTGTTGCGCGACAACGCCGTCGTCGTCGAACTGGCGCAGGATGAAATGAACGAACGCTCGATCATGCACATTATCGCCGGGGGAGAATCATGACGGCCCAAGCAAGCTGGTGGGAGCGCCTGCGTCATAGCGGCTTATTTTGGCCGCTGGTCGCGCTGGCGCTGGTCATGTTGTTCAATTTACTCTTCACGCCAAACTTCTTTCGCCTCGAAATCAAGGACGGCCACCTCTTTGGCAGCCTCGTGGATGTTCTCAACCGCGGCGCGCCGCTCATGTTGATGGCGATTGGCTTGACCGCCGTGATCGCCACTGCCGGCGTCGATCTTTCCGTCGGCGCCGTGGCTGCGATCTGCGCGGCGATGGCGACGCGGCTCGTCGGCAATGTCACCGATGTCACCTCGACGCCCTTGCCGCTGGTCATCGTGATTGCGCTTGGCCTCGCCATCCTGTGCGGGATCTGGAACGGCTTGCTGGTCTCGCGCGCCAACATCCAGCCGATGGTGGCGACGTTGGTGTTGATGGTGGCCGGGCGCGGCATTGCCCAGCTCATCACCGATGGGCAGATCATCACCGTCTACTATCCGCCCTTTTTCTACTTTGGCGCCGGCTATCTTCTGGGGCTGCCCTTCACGCTCTTCATCGTGGCGACCGTCTTCCTCTTTGCCTGGTGGATGACGCGGCGCACGGCGATCGGTCTATTTGTCGAGTCGGTCGGCACCAATGCCAGTTCCAGTTTTTACAGCGGCATCAACGAAAAGAATATCAAGCTCCTCGCCTATGTCTTCTGTTCATTCTGTGCGGGCATTGCCGGGATCATTATCAGTTCCAACGTCAAAAGCGCCGACGCCAACAATGTCGGCCTCTTTATGGAGTTGGACGCCATCCTTGCGGTCGTGATTGGCGGCACGTTGATGTCAGGCGGGCGCTTTTCGCTGGCGGGCAGCGTGCTCGGCGCCCTGCTCATCCAGAGCGTCACAACGACAATCTATGCCTTTGGCGTGCCGCCCGAGGTTGTGCTGGTTGTAAAATCGCTGGTCGTCCTCTTTGTCGTCCTGCTCTATTCCGAACCAGTCAAGCTTGCCTTGGACAAGCTTGCACAGCGTAAAGGGGTGCGGGCATGATGCGTAGACTCCAGATCGACAGCAAATATCTGCCCCTGCTCGTGACCATTGCCCTGTTTCTCGGCCTGTATGCCTTTGGCGTCGTTCAATATCGCGGGTTTTCATCGCCCCAGGTTTTCTTCAATCTGCTGATCGACAACGCATTTCTGCTGATCACCTCAATTGGGATGACCTTCGTCATTTTGTCGGGTGGCATCGACCTCTCCGTAGGCGCGGTAATCGCCTTTACGACTGTTTTCTCCGCCTACATGCTGGAGGAACTGGGGCTAAGCCCCATCATCGTGATCCCAACGGTGTTGCTCTTTGGCGTGACATTGGGCGCGGTCATGGGCGCGATCATCCATTTCTTCAAGGTGCAGCCCTTTATTGTGACGCTGGCCGGCATGTTCTTTGCGCGCGGCATGTGTTTTGTCATCAGCACAGACGCGATCACGATTTCCGACCCGTTCTATCGCGCGCTGGCGCTCTACCGCATTCCTATCTTTGGCAAAACCTTTATCTCGGTCAACGTCGTCATCGTCCTGGTCGTCCTGCTGGCTGCGCTCTATCTGGCGCATCTGACCCGCTTTGGGCGCACCGTCTACGCCATCGGCGGCAACCAACAGTCCGCGCTGCTGATGGGGCTGCCGGTGGCGCGCACAAAAATCTTGGTCTACACGCTCAATGGCTTCTGCTCGGCGCTGGCTGGCGTCGTCTTCAGCATCTACATGTTGTCGGGCTACGGACTCTATACGAATGGGCTGGAGTTGGATGCGATCGCCTCGGTCGTCATCGGCGGCACCATGTTGACGGGCGGCGTCGGTTACGTGATCGGCACCGTCTTTGGCGTGCTGATCCAGGGGCTGATTCAGACCATTATCATGTTCCAGGGCACACTCAACTCGTGGTGGACCAAGATCGTCGTCGGCTTGCTGACCTTGCTCTTCATCGGCTTGCAGAGCGCGTTCGCCTCGTCGCGACGCACGCGCATGGCCGCGCGCAAAGCCCAGCCAGCCGCCAAAGTGACGCCGGGCGCAGCCAAACTTGCCTCTGATGTCAGCCAACAGGGATAATGCTCTTGATGAAGTGGCCAATGCACTGTTTAAGAGAAACGTCCGACGCAGAGACACAAAGAGGCAGAGGTGCGCAGAGAAAGGCAAATCTTCTGTTTTCTCTGCGTCTTGGCGGCTTTGCGCTAGATCGCCCTTCGTTACACTATCTGCTTTTGCTCAGCTTGATCAGTCTGCTGTTTGCCGGCTGTAGCCGTGGCTCCACCTCGACGCCGGTCGCCGCGCTCGCCCCTGTCGAACCCGCGGCGACCGCCACCCCGGAGCTTGCGCATGACTTCATCCTGCCCACGTTGTCCGGCGAAAGCGTCACGCTCAGTGAGCAGCGCGGGCGCTGGGTGCTGCTCAACTTCTGGGCCACGTGGTGCCCTCCCTGCGTGCAGGAGATGCCCTACCTCAACCAGCTCGCCAGCGAGCGCGACATGGTGGTGTGGGGCGTCAATTTCAATGAACCGGTCGACACTGCGGCCGCATTTGTCGAAAAGCACGGCATCACCTTCCCGATTCTGACCGAGCTGGACGACATCACCGCGCTCGTTTACAAAGTGCGCGGGCTGCCGATCACGCACGTCATTGCTCCCGACGGCGCCGTCGCCAAAACGGTGATCGGCCAGATCGACCCCGTTGCGTTTGAAGCCTGGCTCGATGAACACGAGGTTCCCCGCCGCCAGTAGGTCACGCTACCCGCGTGACGGCGCTGATTGACGCAACACGTCGGGCTGCTAGCCCGACCTACTGAAGCTTTCCACGCTTTGCTATCGCCCCTGCCCGTGCTACGATTGACAGCAGGGGCGACTGACCCCGCAAATCAAAAGCAAAATTGTACAGGAGAATACAAAATGGGACAGATTGCCTTGCACTGGGCCGGTCACGACAGCCAGATGTTCATCACGCGCGACAGCTTTGGACACATGGTGGTGGCCGGTTCGTGGCCCAACGAAGGGGAAGAAAATTGGGTCGAATGGAAAGGCGTCAAGCCGTCCGACATGCTGGTGATGGCGCTCTGCTCCTGCTCGGCCTATGACGTAGTGATGATCCTGAGTCGCCAACGCCAGGAGTTGACTGACCTGCGCATCACGGCCGAGGCAAATCAGGCTTCGGAACCGCCTTATCAATTCACCGACATCCACCTGCACTACGTTGCCACCGGCCGCGATCTCGACCCGGCCAAAGTCGAGCGAGCCATCCACCTCTCCGAAGAGAAGTACTGCTCCGTGGCGGCAACCATCAAGGGCGTCGCCAAAATCACCAACAGCTATGAGGTCCACCAGGCCGGGTAACTGCGCCTGCGCTTGATGGCTGGCTACGCGCCCGGAACTGCGCACAAAAGGAGGCTGATTTGCTGAAATCATTTCGACGTATGTTTGTCATTTACAAAGGGTATCGCCTGCGGCTGGTGATCTCGCAGGTGCTGCTGCTGATTTCGGCGACCGCCAGCATTTCGCTGGCGACGCTCAACCAGCAGTTGATCAACGACGGGTTGATGGCCGGCAAGCCGCTGGTGATCATCGAGACCGGCATCTGGATGGTGGTGCTGGCGCTGGTCGCCGGCGGTGCGATGGCGGGCACGGCAGCCTTTGCCGTCTTCTTTGCGCAGGGCACCGCCTATCTCATCCGCAGCGAGCTCTACCACAAGATCCAGACTTTCTCCTTCGCCAACTTCGACCAGTTTCGCACCGGCAACCTGCTGACGCGACTGAGCGCCGACGTCAACTACATTGCCAACGCCGTGCTCTATTCGGTGATGCTGCTGCTCTATGCGCCCTTCATGATCGTGGTGGCCTTTGTGCTGGCCTGGATCAACACGCCGAGCCTGATCTGGGTGCTGGTGGTGGTCTCGATCGTGGTGCTGGCGGTGATGGCGGTGATCGTGCCGCAGATCTTCAATGCCTACGCGCAGCGCCAGCAGCGGCTCGAAGAGCTGAACAACACGCTGCAGGAAAATCTGGCCGGTGTGCGCGTGGTCAAGGCCTTTGTGCGCGAGGAACTGGAGATCGAACGCTTTAAGCAGCGCTCGCTGGCGATGCGCGAGCCGGCCTTTGCCGCGGCCTTCCGTGTGGCCGCGCTCAACCCGATCCTGACCGCGACCGCGCAGATCTTCACCGCGCTGACGATCGCCGTGGGTGGCCGCCAGGTGCTGACCGCGGCCGGGCTGAATGTGGGTGAGTTGATCACCTTCATGCAATATCTGACGCTGGTGGTGACGCCGCTGGCGATGCTGGCGATCGTCGTGCCTTTCATCCTGCGCGGGGACGCCTCGGCCAGCCGCGTCTTTGAGATCGTGGACGCGCCACCCGCGGTCATCGACCCGCCCGACGCCAAAACGCTCGACCCGGCGGCCATCGAGGGGCGGCTGGCCTTCGAGAATGTCACCTTCGCCTTCCGCCGGCCCGATGGGCAATATGACCCGCCGGCGCTGAAGAACATCAGCCTGACCGTCGAGCCGGGCCAGCGCGTGGGCATCCTGGGCGCGACCGGTGCGGGCAAGACCGCGCTCGTCAACCTTGTCCCGCGCTTCTACGATGCGACGCAGGGGCGCATCACGATCGATGGCATCGACGTGCGCGACTTTGCGCAGGACAATTTGCGCCAGATCGTGGGCATCGCGTTGCAGGAGGCGGTGCTCTTCCAGGGCGACGTGCGCTTCAACCTCAAGTTCGGCAATGTGGACGCGCCCGACGAAACCATGCATGGCGCGGCGCAGGCCGCCGACGCCTACGGTTTCATCGCCAACCTGCCGCAGACGTGGGAGGCGCCGGTGGCGCGGCGCGGCTACAACTTCTCCGGCGGCCAGCGTCAGCGGCTGGCAATCAGTCGCACGCTGACCACCCTGCCGCGCGTGCTGATCCTCGACGACAGCACCAGCGCGCTCGACGTGGCGACCGAGAGCCGCGTGCAGGCCGCCATCCCCGGCTTCACCGACAATGTGACGACGATCTACATCGCACAGCGCATCAGCGCCGTGATCGACCTGGACCTGATCGTGCTGATGGAGAACGGCGCCATCGTCGCCACCGGCACGCACGAGACGCTGCTGGCGGAGAACCCGCTTTATCAGGAAATCTACGCGTCGCAACTGGGCAGCGGCATGACGCCGGCCACAGAGGAAAGGCCCGCAGAGGAGAAGCCCGCATGACGACTACAACCACTACACCGCCCGAATACGACATCACGCTGAAGCACAAACTGGCCGGCCGCAAACACGAGCCCGTCACCGAGCGCAAGGATGACACCTTGCAAATTTTGGGCCGCCTGGTCAACTACACGGCGGGCGGCGAACGGCGGCCGCGCTTCCTGCGCGCCATGTTGATCCGTCTGGTCGCCATCGCCATGCTGATTGCGATCCCCTTCTTGACGGGCCAGGCGATCGACGTCGTCAGCGCGCCGGATGGGGCGCTGAACATGCTCTTTCTGTGGACAGGTCTGGCGCTGGTGGCGGGCGTGGCTTATCTGGCGCTGAGCATCGTGGCCGAACGGGTCTTTTCCGATCTGGCGACGCGCGGGCTGGCCAATCTGCAGCAGGATCTCTTTGCGCGCATGCAGGCGCTGTCGCTCAGGTTCTTCGACCAGCAGCCACTCGGCGACCTGATGAGCCGCGTCACCAACGACACCGAGACGGTCTCGCTCTTCTACGAGAGCGCGGTCTCGCAGATCATCCGTGCGCTCTTTCAGATCGTGATGATCCTGATCGTGATGTTCCTGATCAACTGGCAGCTCACGCTGGTGGCGCTGGTGATGGTTCCGATCATGCTGCTGGTCACCGCGGTGATCCATCGCATTTCCACGCCTGCGTTCACGCAGATGCAGGAGCGACTGGGCAACGTGTCGGGCTTTCAGGAAGAGACGATCTCCGGGCAGAAGGTGATCAGCAGCAGCCGGCGCCAGGTCTGGGCGATCGACAGTAACGACGATCTGGCCGGCGACGTCTACGAAGTGGCGACCAAAGCCTTCTTCACCTCGCTGCTCCAGTTCCCGCTGACGCAGACGATGACCATGCTCCAGATCGTTTCGGTGCTGGTCGTCGGCTCGTTGATGGCGCTCAACGGCACGCTGGCGATCGGCACGGTGATCGCCTTCACCGGCTACGCGGCGCTGCTCTCCGGCCCGCTCTCCGACATCGCCAACCTGACCGCGACCACGCTCAACGCCGTGGCCGGCGGCCGCCGCGTCTTTGCGATCATGGACGAGCAGCCGACGGTGGTCGATGCGCCCGATGCGGCTCACTTCCAGTTCAAGGGCGGCCACGTCGAGTTCGACGACGTCGACTTCAGCTATGTGCCCGGCCGCAAAATTCTCAAACACAACAGCTTCGAGGCGCTGCCCGGCCAGATGATCGGCATCTGCGGGCCGACCGGCGCGGGCAAGTCGACGATTATCAACATTTTGACGCGCTACTACGACCTCGACAGCGGGGCGATCCGCATCGACGGGCAGGAGATCAGCCAGCTCACGCAGGAGAGTCTGCGCAAACAGATCGGCGTGGTGCTGCAGGAGGCGTTCCTCTTCTCGGACACGGTGATGAACAATCTCAAGTACGCGCGCGAAGGCGCCACCGAGGAAGAGGTCATCGCCGCGGCCAAACAGGCCAACGCGCACGACTTCATCACCAACCTGCCGCAGGGCTACGACACACTGATGACCGAGCGCGGCGCCAACCTCAGCCAGGGGCAGCGCCAGATGATCACCATCGCCCGCGCCATGGTTGCGGATCCCAAGATTCTGGTGCTCGACGAGGCGACCAGCAACGTCGATACGCGCACCGAGAAGCTGATCCAGGAAGGGTTGGGCCGGCTGATGGAAGGGCGCACGAGCTTTGTCATCGCCCACCGCCTGAGCACAATCCGCCACGCGCACAAGATTCTCGTCGTCAACGGCGGCGAGATCGAAGAGCAAGGTTCGCACGACGAACTGATGGCGGCCCAGGGCTTCTACTACAAGCTCTACATGAGCCAGTTCAAGGGCAAAGGCCCGGCTGGCGAAGACGGGGCGGTCGATACGAGCGGGTTTGTGAGTACGTAGTGGTGCGTGGTGCGTAATACGTAAAGCGTAATGCGTAACTTTTTGCCTGTACGGGCATCGCGTATCACGCATTACCTTTTACGCATTACGCTTTACGCATTATCTTTTACGCATCACACTTTCACCCTTTACCTACATGAACCACCCACCCACCTCACCCATCACCGGCCTCAGCGAAGCAGACGCACAGCAACGCCGCAGCCAGGGATTGGGCAACAATGTCGAGGTCAAGACCGGCCGCACCTACGGCCAAATCGTGCGCGGCAACCTTTTTACCTTCTTCAATATCGTGCTTTTCAGCCTGGCCGCCCTCCTGTTGCTGCTGGGCAGCCCGCGCGACGCGCTCTTTACCGGCGCCATCGCGCTGCTCAACGCCGTGATTGCCACCGTGCAGGAGGTGCGCGCCAAGCGCAAACTCGACGCGATCTCCCTGCTCACCCGACCTACGGCAACGGTGCTGCGCGATGGTGCGCTAAAGACTTTGGATCCGGCTCTGATCGTGGTCGGCGATATTCTGGTGGTCGGGCCAGGTGACCAGGTGATCGCCGATGGCGTGGTGGTCGGCGCCGGCGAAGCTGATTTCGACGAGTCTCTGCTCACCGGCGAGGCCGACGCCGCGCCCAAACGCGCCGGCGATCCTGTCTATTCGGGCAGCTTTGTCATCAGCGGCAAAGTCCACTATGAGGCGCAGAAGGTCGGCGTCGAGAGTTTCGCCAACAAACTGGCGGCCGGCGCGCGCCAGTTTGCGCGCGAGGTCACACCGCTACAACGCGAGGTGAACCTTTTCGTGCGCATCTTGCTGCTGCTCGTGCTCTATTTTGGCGTGCTGATCGCCGTGCAATATTTTCTTTCTGGCGGCGTGACGTTGTTGCAAAGTGTACAGGAGGCGTCGGTGGTCTTTGGCCTGGCGCCGTCGAGCCTCTTTCTCATGATCGTCGTTGCCTACGCGATGGGCGCGGTGCGGATTGCCGACAAAGGCGCGCTGGTGCAACAGGCCAACGCTGTCGAGTCGCTCTGCCACGTCGATGTGCTCTGTCTGGACAAGACGGGCACGCTCACCGCCAATCGCATCCGGCTGGAGCGGGTGACGCCGCTTGCCGGGCACACGGTGGAGCAAGTGCGCAGTCTACTGGGGAGCTATGCGCGCAGCGTCAGCGTCGGCAACGCAACGAGTGACGCCATTGCCGCGGCGTGTAGCGGCGACGCACAGCGACCGTGTGCAGACGTGCCCTTTTCTTCAGCGCGCAAATGGAGCGCGCTGGCCTTTGACGCGCCGCCCCTGACCGGAGCCTATGTTCTGGGCGCGCCGGAAATGTTGCAGCCGTCCCTGACTGGTGATGGCGCCTGGGCCGAGGACGCGCGGCAGTGGGCGGACGCAGGGCAGCGCGTGCTGCTCTTCGCCATCACCAGCGAGGTTGGCCTGGTCGTCGTGGACAAAGAGGAGCCTATCCTGCCCGCAACGCTCCATCCCATCGCGCTGCTCAACTTCACCGACGAGTTGCGCCCCGAGGCCCGCACCACGCTGGACGGTTTTCGCAAGGCGGGCGTTGCGCTCAAGATCATCTCCGGCGACAACCCGCAGACGGTGGCGGCTCTGGCGCGTCAGGCGGGTCTGGGCGGCGGCGATGCCGGCAATGGCGCGGCGTTGCGTCTCGTCACCGGGCCACACCTGGCGACGCTGAACGACGCGGCCTTTGCTGCGACCGTCGCCGAGAGCGACATCTTCGGCCGCATTACGCCGGAGCAGAAGCAGCGCATTGTGCGCACGCTGCGCGGCCAGGGGCGCTACGTCGGCATGACAGGCGACGGCGTCAACGACGTGCTGGCGCTCAAGGAGGCCAACTTAGGCATCGCCATGCAGAGCGGCGCGCAGGCCACGCGCAACGTCGCCGACATTGTGCTCCTGCAGGATTCATTTGCGGCGCTGCCCGCGGCGTTGCTGGAGGGTCAACGCATCATGCACGGCATGGAGGACACGCTGCGCCTCTATCTGACGCGCATCTTCACGCTGGCGCTGCTGATTGCGACCATCGCCATGCTCTCGGCCGGCTTTCCCTACACGCCGGCGCAGAGTTCGGTGATCTCGATCTTCAGCCTGACGATTCCGGCTTTTTTCCTGGCGCTGTGGGCGCCGGCGGGCACGGTGCCGCACAGCACGCTGGTGCGCAAGCTGCTCAACTTCGTGCTGCCCGCCACCGTGGTGACCGCGCTCTTCTCGATTGCGATCTATCTCTACTTCATTGGCGTGACACAGGACTGGCCGTACACGCAGCTTGTGCTCACCTATGCGTCGATTGCGATGGGTCTCGCCTTGATCGTCTTTGTGCAGCCGCCGACCGAATTCTGGGCGGGCGGTGACCGGCTGGCCGGCGACTGGCGGCCAACACAGCTGGCGTTCGGACTCTTCCTGCTGCTGATCGCCAGCCCCTATATTCCTGTGTTGCGCGATTTCTTCGGCCTCGACCCGCTGGCGAGCGGGCTGGACGCGTTGATTCTCACCGGCGCCACCGTGGCGTGGATGTTCGTGCTGCGCCTGGTCTGGAAGCGCCGCGTGATCGACCGCTATCTCGACGTCGATCTGGCGGATGGAGATCGCGGCGGCGACTGACAGCAGAGAGGACGATTACAGCGCTTGCAACAGCGCGTAAGGGATACTACGCTTATCGTTTGATGTTCAATTTTCACAGAGGCATTTTCACGGAGGAAGCAACACCATGAGTGAAAAAATTCCCGCATCCCATGTCGATCTGCTCGAAGGCCCCTATTTCGCAGTCCTTACCACCATGGCGCCCAGCGGCCAGCCCGAAAACACCGTGGTCTGGTGTTCGTGGGATGGCGAGTATGTGCTGGTCAACACGGCGGATGGCCGGCGCAAGCCCGACAATGTGCGCAAGAACCCCAAGGTGGCGCTGACCGTGATCGACCCACAAAATGCGTTTCGCTGGATCGATGTGCGCGGCGAGGTGGCGAGCATTGAGCCGGACCCGGACTACGCCAACATCAACGCTCACGCCAAGCTGTATACAGGCAATGACGAGTATTATGGCAGTGTGCAGCCGATTGAGGCGAGAGGCACGGAGCAACGCATCATCTTCAAGATTCGTCCGGATCGGGTAGTGGCCTTTCCTGCCGTATAGGCTGGACGCCAGGCGCTGCTGCCGGCGCCAGGATCGACGGCTACTCCGTCGATCCTGGCGCTTTTCTTTTTGCGCGTAACGGTTCAGTCATCACAGAAATAGACCGCAAATAGGAGAGATTAGGCGGATTCTCACGGATTTTATCCGAAGATATCTCATCGAATGCCTATCTGACCACGGCGCCATAGGACGCTTGGCAGCCAAAAAGAAAATGGGCGTTAACCGCACCTTAGTTGATGCAGGCCTGTTGCCGTGCTACACTCTCTGCTATGAAATTCGTCGCCGATCTTCACATTCATTCGCATTACTCGCGCGCCACCAGCAAAGACCTGACCCTGGAGCATCTCTGGAAATGGGCGCAGATTAAAGGCGTCACCGTCGTGGCGACGGGCGATATTTCGCATCCTGGCTGGCTGGCAGAGCTGCAGCAGAAGCTGACGCCGGCCGAGCCAGGGCTTTTTCGTCTCCAGGAAGAATTCGCCGCTGCCGTGGTCGATGACATCCCGCCCGCCTGTCGCGGCGAAGTGCGCTTCCTGCTCGGCGGCGAGATCAGCAACATCTACAAACGCCACGGCAAGACGCGCAAGGTGCACAATCTGGTCTTTGCCCCCGACCTCGACACGGTGGGACGCCTGCAGGCGCGGCTGGAGCGCATCGGCAACATTCGCTCCGACGGGCGCCCGATCCTCGGCCTCGACTCGCGCGACCTGCTGGAGATCGCGCTGGAGACGCATGACCGCTGCCACTTCATCCCCGCACATATCTGGACGCCGTGGTTTGCCATGCTCGGCTCGATGTCGGGCTTCGATTCGGTGGAGGAATGTTTTGGAGATCTGACGCCGCACATCTTTGCGCTGGAGACTGGACTTTCCTCCGACCCGCCGATGAACTGGCGCGTCTCCACCCTGGATCGCTACACGCTTGTCTCCAACTCCGATGCCCATTCACCGCCCAAGTTGGCGCGTGAGGCCACTTGTTTCGACTGTGACCTGAGCTATGACGCGCTCTTCGCTGCTCTCCACAGCGGCGATCCAGCAACCTTCAATGGCACCATCGAATTCTTCCCCGAAGAAGGCAAATACCACGTCGACGGCCATCGCAAGTGTGGCGTCTGCTGGCAGCCGGTGACGACGCTGGCGCACGACAAGATCTGCCCGGTCTGCGGCAAGGCAGTGACGGTTGGCGTCCTGCACCGCATTGAGATGCTGGCCGACCGGCCCGAAGGCGGACGTCCGGCCCGACCCCACCCCTACGCCAGCCTTATCCCGCTCCCCGAAGTGTTGAGTGAGTTGTTGGGCGTCGGCGCGGGGTCGCAGCGCGTCCAGCGGGAGTATGGGCGGCTGCTGGCGCGGCTGGGGTCAGAACTGACGATCCTGCGCGAGACGCGGCTGGAAGAGATCGCGGCGGCTGGCGGTGATCCACTGGCGCAGGGCATCGCCCGGATGCGCCGCGGCGCGGTCGATGCGCAGCCCGGCTACGACGGCGAGTACGGCGTCGTGCGCGTTTTCAGCGGGGCCGCGGCCGAGGCCGAAGCGGCGCAGATCGCGCTCTTCACGGCCGCGCCGGCGCGCGTGGTCGAGCCGGCGCCAGTGTATCAACCGCAGGCGACGGCTCAGGACAACGAGCAAACAACTGCTGGCGTGGCGACGCCAACGACACGGGTGAGCGAGCAACGCGCCGGTCAGGAGGCCAAGGTAGCTGCAAACCCGCCGGCCAATCGCACCGATGACACTCTGCTGGCGGGTCTCAACCACGACCAGCGCGCCGCCGTCCTCTGCACCGACGCGCCGCTGATCATCAGCGCGGGGCCGGGGACAGGCAAGACGCGCACACTTACCGTCCGCATCGCCCACCTGATCCGCCAATGCGGCGCTGCACCCGAAGCCGTGCTTGCCATCACCTTCACCAACAAAGCGGCGGCAGAGCTGCACCAGCGCCTTGCCGCCCTGCTGGGCGAGGAGATGGCCGCACGCGCAACCGTGAAAACCTTTCACGCGTTTGGCGCCCAATTGTTGCGCACCTATGCTGTGGAAGCGCATCTCGACCCCGCTTTTGTGATTCTTGACGACGAGGAGCGGCGCCACCTTCTCGCCCACTTGCTGCCGTCCGCAAGCAGCCAGGAAATCGACGCCGCGCGCGCTGCTATTGCCGCGGCCAAGCAACAGATCTCCGCACCGGTGGATGATTTTACGACCCTGTTGCAGAGCTACAACGCTGCCCTGCGTGAAGCCGGCGCCGTCGACTTTGACGACTTGATCGCGCTGGCGGTGGCGCTGCTCGAAAGTGCGCCCGCCGTCGTCGCGGCGGTGCATGGCCGCTATCGCTGGATTTCCGTCGACGAGTACCAGGACGTCAACCAGGCGCAGGTGCGCTTCTTAAACTTATTAGCGGCGGACCGCGCCAATCTGTGCGTCATCGGCGATCCGGATCAGGCGATTTATGGCTTCCGCGGCGCCGATCGGCGCTATTTCCTCTCTTTTATCGACGATTATCCGGGCGCGCAGCAGGTTCGTCTCACGCAGAACTACCGGTCGAGCCAAGGAATTCTCGATGCAGCCCAACAGGTGATCGCCCACAATCCTGACCGTGCGGAGATGCCGCTGCTGGCGCAATTTGCCGACGCGGTCAAGCTTGACGTGCACGCGGCGCCCACCGACCGCGCCGAGGCCGAAACCGTCGTGCATCAGATCGAACAGATGGTGGGCGGCACCAGTTACTTTTCGCTGGATACGGGGCGCGCGGATGGGCTGCCGGCCGCGGCGCGCGACTTTGGCGAATTCGCCGTGCTTTATCGACTCAACGCACAGGCGCGTCCGCTGATCGAGGCGTTCGACCGTTCCGGCATTCCCTACCAGGTCGTGGGGCAGGCTTCGCTGTGGGCAGGCAAAACGCCGCGTCGCGTGCTGGCGCTGCTGTGGTTGCTGCACAACCCGCGTTCGGCGGTGCATCTGGAGCAGATGCTGGCCGCCGCGGGCTGGACAACGCCGGCAGACGCCACGCGGCGGCTGCACACGCTGTTGGCGGCCGGATCGTGCGATCTCGCCACCGCGTGGCGGGAGTTTGCCACTACTGCCCCGCCGCGCGAACGTCAGCGCGCCGAGACGCTCGCCACTTTCTGGCAAGTGTTGGCTGCGGCCCAGCCCACGGCCACCGTCGGCGAGCTGGTCGAGCGTATCTGCACATTTCTTGGCGTGGAAGAGGACGTGCGCGGCCGTCTGATGCCGCGCACCATCCCCTTTGGCGCGCGGCTGACCGATTTTCTGGAGGCGGCGCGGCTGGAAGGCGAGGCCGACGCCTACGACCCACGCGCCGACCGCGTCACGTTGACGACGATCCATGCCGCTAAAGGGCTGGAATTTCCGGTCGTGTTCGTAGTGGGGTGCGAAGAGAAATTACTGCCCTATGTGCGCGAAGGGACGCCCACCGATGTCGAAGAGGAGCGCCGGCTCTTTTATGTCGGGATGACCCGCGCTCGCGAGAAGCTTGTCCTGACCCATGCCAACAGCCGTTTCCTCCTGGGGCAGCGCCTGGAGAATTCCCCCTCTCGTTTTGTCGGTGAAATCGAAGCGGCGTTGCTGGCATGGCGCGACCGCGAGCTGCGTTCTGTGCAGAAAGTGCATCCAATGGCGCAACTCGGGCTGTTTGGGGGGTAGAGCTTCCTAAATCGCGCGAATTTGGCGGATGAGGCGGATGCTCGCCAATTTTCCATGTAATAGTGCACGATTTGTCCTCACGCGAAGACGCAAAGTTGAAGATGGCGTCCTTTGTGTCTTCGCGTGAGATTCGTGAAGTATTGAGTTTGCTTCTCTACTAACTTTACTGGTGTGGAACGGCGTGAAAAATTCAGCGGGTCAAGCGGATCTCGTGTGGTTACGTGCCGGGGACGGGCTTGCGGTGCTTCGGTGGAGCAGAGAAAGATCAGCCCGTCCCCGGCACGTAAGACCCGACCACATGAATTCCGGTTGAACCAATTCAGCCAGGCTGATGCTGTTCTTTCAGCAGGTCGCGAATCTCCATGAGCAGCTTTTCTTCGGTGGTGGGGGCGGGCGGCGCTGCCGGTTCATCTTTTTTGGCTTTCATCATCGAATTGGCAGCCTTGACCACCAGAAACATCGATGCGGCAATGATCAGGAAATTAATAATGGCCTGGATAAAATTGCCGTAGAGAATCTCCGCTGCGCCGATCTTGATCAGCAACCCGCTAAAATCAAGGCCTCCCAATGCCACGCCCACCAGCGGCATGATGACGTCGTTGACCATCGAATTGACAATGGCGCTGAAAGCAGTGCCCATGACCACGGCGACCGCCAAATCAAGCACATTGCCGCGACTGATGAATTCTTTGAATTCGTTCCACATAGTTTCCTCCTGGATGGATCACGCGTAGAGGTTGAACGATGAATGAGCACGCTGCTTCGCTCGGTGCGGAAACAACCACCCAACCATACCTGGATCAAGCCCAATCGTCAACTTGCGTGCAAGGCAACGCCCCCTGTGCACATGGCTGATCTCTGCGTGCGCACGCATCCGGCGCTGGTGCTGACGCAGAGAATTGGCGCATTCTGCCATTTTCTGCACCGTTTCGCCACCGAACAGATGGCGGCTGCGCCGGAGCAGCTCAACGCCGCTGCTGAAAACTTATTCAGAATGCCCAATTGACGCAAATACGCTTTATCTGTTATTCTTACGCACGATAGACAACAGTGCATTCCCTCCAGATTCTGATTCAGCACAGTAAATGTTCACGCGTCACGGCTGAAAACCGGATCTATCATCGACCGCGGTCGTCACCATGCAACGTTTCTTTCGATCACCACGCCTGCTTGAGATTGCGCTGCCACTTGCTGCGGTGTTCATTGCGTTTGCCATCGGCGGCGTGCTGCTGTGGCTGCTCGGCGCCAACCCGCTCGAAGCCTACTGGGTGCTGATCAGCGGCGCGTTTGGCAATTTGAACGGCCTGACGTCGACGCTCACCAAGATGACGCCGCTGTTGCTCGTCGCACTGGGCATCTGCATCTCCTTCCGCGGCGGTGTGATCAACATCGGCGGCGAGGGGCAGATCATCGTCGGTGCGTTGGCCTCGACTGCGTTTGCGCTCTGGCTGCGCGATCTGCCTGGCTGGCTGCTGTTGCCGCTGACGCTGCTGATCGGTGCGGTGGCAGGCGGGATGTGGGGCGCGATTGCAGGCATCCTCAAGGCGCGGCTCAACGTCAATGAGATCCTCAGCACAGTGATGCTCAACGCCATCGCGTTGCAACTGATGAATTTTCTGCTGCGCGGGCCGATGCTCGATCCAGAACAGATCGCGGCCGGCACCAACATCGCGCAGAGTGAAACGTTGCCAAAGAGCGTCTGGCTGCTGCGGCTTGCCCCGCCCACGCTCTTGCACAGCGGCGTGATCCTGGCGCTGATCCTGGCGGTGCTCGTCTATTTTCTCTTGTGGCGCACGACCATTGGCTACCGCATCCGCACCGTTGGCCTGAACCCATCGGCTGCCCGCTATGCTGGGATGCCGGCGCCGCTCTACATTGCGTTGTCGCTGACATTGGCGGGTGCGTTTGCCGGGCTGGCCGGCGCCGTCGAGGTGACGGGCGTGCAGCATCGCATGTTGGAAGGTCTCTCCGGCGGCTACGGCTTTAGCGGCATTGTGGCCGCGCTATTCGGCAAGTTGCATCCGCTGGGCGCGATTCCTGCTTCCTTTCTCTTTGGCGGACTGCTCGTCGGCGCCGACAAAATGCAACGGGCGGTGCAGGTGCCGAGTGCGCTGATCACCGCCATCAACGGGCTGGTCGTCATGTTTGTCGTCGCCAGCGAAGTCTACGTGCGCCGGGCGCGCCGCCGCGCCGGTCGTGAGGCCGCCGAGGCATCCCTCAACATCGAACCGAACGTTCATTCAGTCCAACCTACGACACCCTGATGTCAGACGAATTCTTGACTCTAGCCACTCTGATCGGGATTGCACACAGCGGCGTGCGGCTGGCGACGCCCTATCTGTACGCTGCACTCGGCGAAATGTTCGGCCAGCGCTCCGGCGTGCTCAACCTCGGCGTCGAAGGCGTGATGTTGATGGGCGCGTTCGCCGCCTATTACGCCGTTTATCTGGGCGGCGACCCCTGGCTGGGCGTGCTGGCGGCGCTCGCCACCGGCGCGCTGATGGGGCTGCTGATGGCGCTCATCAGCGTGACCATGCAGGCGGAGCAAGGCATCAGCGGTATTGGATTGACGCTGTTTGGGCTTGGCCTCAGCAGTTTGTTGCTCAAGGTGCTGGTCGGCGCGCCAGTGAGCGTCAAGGGTTTCTCGGTCTGGGAAATCCCCGGCCTGAGCGCCATCCCTGTGATTGGCCCGATCTTCTTCGACCACAATGTTTTAGTGTACCTGGCCTATCTGCTGGCGCCTGTCAGCATCTATGTGCTCAATCGCACCACCTTTGGCCTGAAAATTCGCGCGGTGGGCCAGAACCCCGAAGCCGCGGATTCGCTGGGGGTGCGCGTCAATGCGGTGCGCTATGCGACGGTAATATTGGGCAGCGCCCTGGCCGGGTTGGCCGGCGCCTCGTTGAGCATCGGTTTGTTGAGCATCTTTCAGGAAAATATCACCAACGGCATTGGCTTTATTGCCGTGGCGCTGGTCTATTTTGGCAGTTGGCGACCGCTCGGCGTGTTGGCCGGCGCCTTGCTTTTCAGCACCATTAACGCCTTCCAGTTGTGGATGCAAGTGCTCGGCGCGCCGATTCCGTCCGACCTGGCGGTCATGTTGCCTTACATTCTAACCATCGTGGTGTTGGCTGTCGGCGTGAAACAGATTCGCCAGCCGGCCGCCCTGACCAAACCCTACGAACGCGGTGAGTAATTTTTATCTGTTGCCCTGTGATTGTTCCTATACCCTTGTGTTTCAGGAGACCAAACGTATGCGTAAATTTTCGTGGAGTTTAGTGATTGTGTTGCTGGCCAGTCTAGTGTTTGCGGCTTGCGCCGCGCCTGTGGCCGCGCCGACCGCGCCTGCCGCCGAATCGGCTGGTGGTGAGGCGGCTGGCGGTGGCGCGGCCGCACCGTTGCGGATCGCGATTATCATGCCCAGCAGCATCACCGACGTGGCGTGGAGCCAATCCATGTACACCGGCCTCAAGGCGGTGCAGGCAGAGATGGGCGGCGAAGCAGCCATGCAGATTTCATACACGGAAAACATGTTCAATGTGGCGGACGCCGCCACCGCCATCCGCGACTATGCCGTCGATGGCAACGACATCGTGATTGCCCACGGCACGCAATATGGCAACGCCATGTTCGATGTCGCGGTTGAGTTCCCGGAGACCACCTTTGCCTGGGGCACGGCCATCGACACCGGCGCCGATAAGGGACTCAGCAACGTCTTCGCGTATGAAGCGCAGGCGCAGGAAGGCGGCTACGTCAACGGCGTCATCGCGGCGTTGATGGGCGACTCCGACACGATCGGTGTGGTCGGCCCGGTGGAAGCCGGCGACGCCAAGCTCTATATCGACGGTTTTGTCGAGGGCGTCAAGGCGACCAAGCCTGACATGCAGGTCAACGTCAGCTATACCGGCTCCTTTGGCGACACCGCGCTGGCCGCCGAAGCTGCCAACACGCACAACAAGGCGGGCGCCAAAGTGCTGACCGGCTCGGCGCAGCAGGTGGTGGGCGCCATCGGTGTGGCCGCCGAGAATGGCGTCTACTGGCTGGGCACGCAGTCGGACCAAAGCCCGCTGGCGCCGGAGTGGGTCGTGGCCAATCAACTGTACGACTGGACGGGCGTCATCAAGGATATGATCGCCAAGCGCGAGGCAGGCACGGTGGGCGGCACGGCGTATTCGCTGACGCTAAACGACGGTCTGGTCATTCAATTCAACGATCAAGCCCCAATCCCAGACGAGGTCAGGGCCGCGGCGGAAAAGGCGATTGAGGATATCAAATCCGGCGCCATCACGCCGTTGAAATAACAATATAAAATTGAGATTAGAGATTTGGAGATTAGAGATGAGCGAATGGAAAGTGGCTGTGCTTTGGAAAACTTGCTTCCCAAGCGCCCAATCTCCAATCTCTTAATCTCTTAATCTCCAATCTCGCTATCTCTCAATTGCCAGTTCCTTCTCACACCCAATGACCACAACCCTTCTTCCCACCGGCCGGCCGCGCATCGACCACCTGGAGATGCGCCAGATCGTCAAGCGTTTTCCTGGCGTGATTGCCTGCGATCATGTCGATTTCGACGTGCGCGCCGGGGAAGTCCACGCGCTGCTGGGCGAAAACGGCGCCGGCAAATCTACGCTGATGCGCCAGTTGTATGGACTCTACCATCCTGACGCAGGCGAGATCCACATTAACGGCGAGGCGGTGACGTTCCATTCACCGACCGACGCCATCGAGCACGGCATCGGCATGATCCATCAGCACTTTATGCTGGTGGACGAGTTGACCGTGACCGAAAATGTGGCGCTGGGCATGAGGTCGAGCCGCGGCCCCCTTCTCGATCTCGACAAGGTGGAGGCGCGCATCCGGGAGCTTTCTCAGACGTATGGGCTACAGGTTGACCCCAAAGCGCCGGTGTGGACGCTGGCCGTCGGCGAATGCCAACGCGTGGAGATCATCAAGGCGCTTTACCGCGGTGCGGCGCTGCTCATCCTCGACGAGCCAACCGCCGTGCTCACCCCGCAGGAGGCTGACGATCTGTTCGTCACGCTGCATCAGATGAAGCGCGACGGTCACGCGCTGATCTTTATCAGCCACAAACTGCGCGAAGTGGTGGCGATCAGCGACCGTATCAGCGTGTTGCGCGGTGGACGCCTCGTCGACACTGTGCCCAATCAGGGCATCACCCGCGCCATGCTGGCGCGCATGATGGTCGGTCGCGATGTGTTGCTGGAGCGCACGCACAAGCCGCTGCCCCACGGCGCGGTGCGATTGGCGCTGCGCGGGGTCAGCGCCGTCAACGTCACGGGGCAGCCCGCGCTGCGCGACGTGACGTTGGAAATTCACGCCGGCGAGATTCTCGGCGTGGCGGGCGTCTCGGGGAACGGGCAACGCGAGCTTGCAGAGGTTGTGGCGGGGCTGCGCGGCATGACGGGCGGGTGCGTCGAACTCGACGGCCACGATGCCAGCGCGTGGCAGCCGGGCAAGCGCACCGACGCGGGCCTGGCCTACATTCCCGAGGAGCGGATGCACGACGGCATCGTGCAGGAGTTCTCCGTGTCGGAAAACCTGGTGCTCCAGGACTACGACCATGCGCCGATGAGCAACGGCATCCTCCTGAACTTTGGGGCGATTGCCAAGCGCAGCCGCGAGCTGGTGCGCGACTTCAACATCCGCACGCCCTCGATCGACACGGCGACGCGCAGCCTTTCCGGCGGCAACATCCAGAAGCTGATCCTGGCGCGCGAACTGTCGCGCGATCCGAAGGTGCTGGTCGCTGCCCAGCCCACGCGCGGCGTCGATATCGGCGCCACTGAGTACATTCACCAACGCCTGCTTGACCAACGCGGCCATGGCGCCGCGATCTTGCTGATTTCCGAAGATTTGGATGAGATTCTCGCACTCGCCGACCGCATCGCCGTGATCTATGAGGGGCGCATCATGGCCATCGTCCCGCGCGAAGAGGCGACGGCGGAGCAACTGGGCTTGTTGATGGCGGGCGTAACTGAGGAATGATCGGGCCAAAGAATGATAGACCACGGATTTAACAGATTTGGCGGATTCTCACAGATTTTTATCTGTGCAAATCCGTCTCATCCATTAAATCCGTGGTCTATTTTTTTTTACTCGGTCAACATGCGGAGGATCACGGGATAGGTCAGGTCCACCTGCTGGAAGGACTGGTTGGGGTCGATCATGTCGTGCCAGACCTTTTGCGCAGCGGGAAAGGTGTAGCGTTCGATCGTCCGGCCGTGGCGTTCCCACTGGTCAAGCATGGCATAGGTAATGGAATTTTTGACGGCCGTGTCGAAATCGCTTGTAATCGCCTTGATACGCTTCGCCCGCGCCGGCATGTTTTCACTGGCCGTATAGACAAGTCTTGCCAGCCGGAAAATCTGCGCCAGGGCGTGCGTGCTGAAGCGCGGGTAGGCGTAAGGCGGGCCAACGATCTCCGCTTTCACCCGCGGATCCCACCAGATGTATCGATTCTTCATGCTGGGAGCGACATTCCGAAAAACTGAGCTGATCCACATCGGCACAAAGGGCAACCCCGCCGACGGTGCAATGCACAACGCCAGATCCACGTCGGAGCGATATTGAGCGGCCCACAACGTCATCACGCCACCGCAGGAAATGCCGCAGACGGTGACGTGGTCGCCCAGCCCTTGCGCAATATCGACGCTCTCCTGGATGGTCTTCACCAAATCTTCACTCGTCAATTTTCCCTGTTCATCCGTCAGCGGATCGCTCACCCCGTGATAGGGAATGCGCGGCGTCAACACGTTGTAGCCACGCTGGAACAGCTCTTCGCCCAGCCGGTCATATTGCGGCGGAGCGTTGGTGTAGCCGTGGTAGAAGACAATCGCGTGCTCGGCTTTTCTCCCCTGTGAACAAAAGTGCGTGCCACTGCCAGGACGGATTGTGTCATTGTCAAGCGCTTGCACCGTTGCAATGCGCGCCTGTGCTTCCTCGAAAGTGCGCGCCGGTTGCGAAGGAAAGGCGCCTGGTCCAAGTCCAGAAGTTGATGTGGTCATTTCGATTGATTGCCTCAAAGGCTTTAGTGGATGAAACAAGCTGATCGACAGCAGTTTACCATTGCTTGGGGCAGGCGTCTAACGCCGTAGAGTTGGGGAAAGTCGGAGATCTGGCAAACCCCTGGCGCGCATTGCCGGCGCCTGCCAACGATTGACTTTTATGACGCACCGTGTTATTATCTTATAACGCATTGCGTCATGAGCCTGCCGCCGATAGAGCGGCGGCATACGGTCACTTTAAGTCAATTGGCTATAGGAGCTATACGATGAAAGTTGATGGTTTGAAACCTGAAGCGCCTACACGTCTTGATGTGCGCCGCGTGCAAAGTCAAGTAACTGACAGTTTCGCCGCCGCGAGCAAGACGGGGCGTAAACTGATGCGGGTGTATGTCGGGGTGTGGGGAAGCACTTATGACCGGGCAGCCGATTTATACCAGGATGGGGTCAACTTGCTGGAAGGCGCTATCCGGCGCGGCGAGGAGATGGAAAAAGCGTTCAGCCACCGCATTGCTCCAGTTGAGCGCCGTGCCTCGCAGCAATTCAATACACTTCAGCACCGCTTTGGCGACAATGTGGAGCAAGTGACGCGCACGGTGGCTGGGACAAGCGAAAGCATCGAGGGTCAATTGGAGAAACAGGTGGAGCGTATGCTGGTGAATTTTGGCATTCCTACGCGCGATCGACTGGAACGGCTCAACCAGGAGATCGACCGACTCAACATCAAACTCGACGAAGAATTGGCGCGGCAGGAGACGGTGCACGCGTAGGAGGGGCGAGTTGCGAGGGGCGACGCCCCTCAGCGACAGATCAACCAACGTCAACCAGTAAAATCAAAGTGGAGAGCATCTATGCTCTCCACTTTTCGATTGGTCTCCATCAGGACGTGTGCGCATCCAGCCATGCGCGCACCTGGCGAAACAACGCGTCGCGTCCGTTGTCGTTATGAGATTCGTGATATCCTCCCGGCAACTCCAGGAAGGTTTTATCCGCGCTCCCCGCGTTAGCAAAAAAGGTGCGGCTGCCTGCAATCGGGACTAGCTGATCGCCGTCGCCGTGATACAGCAGAAGCGGTGTGTGCAATGCGCCCGCCTGTGCCTGCACCCATGCGATGCAGCGCATCGCTTCGCTGCCGGCGCGCGCGCTCGTCTTGGCGTGCACCATCGGATCAGAAGCGTAGCGCTGCACCTCAGCAGGATCGCGCGAGATCGTGGTGGGGTCGAGCTTCGTATCCAGCGCAAACGTTGGGGCTACGCGCGAAAGCAGACCCGCCACAGTCAGCACCAGCGGAGAGACGTTGGGCTTTGCCAGCAACGGCGCCGACGCAATCACACCAGCCAGGCCAGCCGGATGGCGCAGCGCGTAGGCGAGCGCCACCAGGCCGCCCACGCTGTGGCCGAACAGGAAGTGCGGCGCGGTTGGCTGTTCCGCTTGGATGCGCGCCGACAATTGCCCAACATCTTCGAGAAAATCATCAAAGTGATCGACGTGACCCCGCTTGCCCGGCGAACGTCCATGCCCGCGATGGTCGAAGGCATAGATGGCATAATCGCCGGCTGTCAGTGCGTCCACAAGGTTGCCATAGCGGTCGCTGTGTTCGCCGAAGCCATGCACCAGCAGGATGACGCCGCGCGGTGGCTGCGCGGGCATCCAGCACTGACCAAAGAGTTCGACGCCATCCGCGCCCCGAAAGGTGAACTGCTGATTGGTTTGCATCATTTTTTCGCTTTCACTCCTGCACCAGCGGCGAAAAATAGGTTGGATCGTCGGCCATGCGCCACAACTCCGTCGCCAATCGGTCTGTGTAGAAGACGATTGCTTCAAGAATCTGGGTGAAGGTGGCGGCGTCCAGGTGCTGGGCCGCAGCATCGGCGATGAGGGTCACGTCGTGGTCGCTGTCCAGGGCAAAACGCACGCTGTGCATCTGCTGGTTAAGCTTGAGCAGGGCAGCGTGGAGTCGCGGCGTCTGGGCAACGGGAATGGGTGGCATAAACGGCGTGACGGCAAAATGCACCCAGTCCTCCACCACCATCACATAGAGATCGAACTCCTCTTCATTTTCGGTGAAAAAAGTGCTCTGCCAAAGGTTGGCTTCCGGCATTCCGTAGGTCCAGCCACAACGGTCGAACAGGGTGGCGATGTCAGGCATGGGCGTAGTACTCGTGGTTTGGTTGCATTCCCGTGGCCGAAGCCAGGCGATTGGTGAAATTAAACATGGCCGTGGTTTCGGCAATATCGAAAATGTCACGCTCTGAGAAGCCGAGCGCACGCAGGTGCTCGACATCGGCTGCACTGCATTCGACCGGTGTGCGCGTGAGCTTCACGGCATAGTCGAGCATGGCGCGCTGCCGTGCGTCGAGCGGTGCGCGGCGGTAATCGTAGCTGATCTGCGCCGCCAGCACCGGGTCGCCGGTCAACTGCCGCAACTCTGCGCCGTGGCTGACAAGGCAGTAGAGACAGCGGTTCTCAGCGGACACGGCGACGCCGATCATTTCGCGCTCGGCGGGCGTCAGCCCCGACTCGCCGCGCAGGATGGCGTTGAAGAGCTTGATCCAGCGCATCATGTGATCGGGGCGGAGGGTGTACGCTGCGAATACGTTGGGCAGAAAGCCGACATTGGCGCGCGCTTTTTCGAGCAGGGCGATGGCGTCGGCGTCTAGTGCAGAGGGATCGGGCAGCGCTAGCCAGGTGATGGGCGCATTGTCAGGCTTGGCAGGTTGAGACATCGGCGCCTCCAGGTTGGGCAGAATGGATCGGTTGACAGCGTCAAGACTGGGTGAGATGCGGACGTTCAATCTATTCCATGCGCGCTTTGCGTTTGTGCCAATCATCCTTGAACAAATTGAAGTTGATGCGTTGCTCTGGATTGGCGCGCACGACCTCCTCGTCCAGGGTGACGCCCAGCCCAGGGCCAGTGGGCAGCGGGAAGTAGCCATCCGCCACGCTGGGCAACCCTGGCGCGGAGGCGAGCACATACGACTCGTCGAAGTCGTTGAAATTCTCCTGAATCTTGAAGTTGGGCGTACACGCGGCGAGATGCAGCGCGGCCGCCGTGGCAATCGGCCCGCCCACGTTGTGCGGCGCCATCAGCACGTAGTAAATGTCCGCCCATGCCGCCAATTTCTTGGTGTTCAAGATGCCGCCGAAGTGGGCAATGTCGGGCTGGATGATGTCGGCCGCGTGCAGTTCGAGCAGTTCGCGATATTCGTGCAGCGTGTGGATGCGCTCGCCCGTCGCCACGGGGATGCCCAGCGGCGCCACTGCATCGGCCACCTTCTTGAGCGCGGGCAGGTTGGCGGGCGGCACCGGCTCCTCGACCCAACTGGGCTGGAAAGGCGCCAGCGCACGCGTCATCTCGACGGCTGTCACCGGGTTGAAGCGACCGTGCATCTCGATCAGCAGCTCGACATCCGGGCCGACCGCGTCGCGCACCGCTTCGACCAGGCTGATGGTCTTCAATTTTTCGGCGCGCTCCGCTTCATAGTAGCCGGCGCCAAAGGGGTCGAACTTGAGCGCGTGATAGCCTTTGGCGACCGCACGTTTGGCCGCCGCGGCGAACTCCTCGGGCGTGCGTTCGACCGTGTACCAGCCGTTGCCATACGCCTTGATGCGGTTGCGCACCGCGCCGCCCAGCAGCCGATAGACCGGCTGGTTGAGCGCCTTGCCGATGATGTCCCAGCAGGCCATTTCGATCATCGCCAGCCCGGTCATCGCCAGCTCGCCAGGCCGGCCGTAATCCTCCACCGTCAGCCGGCGCACCAGCAGCTCGATGTCAAAGGGATCCAGCCCGATGACGAAGCGATCGGCCACGTCGCGCACATAGCCGATGGCCGCCTCCACTTTGTTGATCGGGCGGCTCTCGCCAACGCCGACGATGCCTTCATCCGTTTCAACTTTGACGATAACCAGATTCCGCCACTGCGTGCCAAGCACCATCGGCGTAATCGCTGTAATCCGCATAAACCTTCTCCTTATTTTGAAAATTGCTTTTGACGCAGAGATGCTTAGGTGCAGAGGATCGCAGAGAGAAGCATTTTTATCGCTCGGTCGCCAGCTTCCTTTAAAGGCTGTTTGAGAAGCTTCCCTCTTTGACGCAGAGAGGCGCAGAGATGCCGAGTAAGCGCAGACAATGCTTGCCGCAAGCTTTTGCTTTTTCTCTGCGAACCTCTGCCGCCCCGCGCCTCTGCGTCGAGTTTGTCCCTCTTCAGGCAGTTCTTAAAAGTCGATCGGCTTGCCTTCGTAGATGTATTCAAACATCTGCGCCAGTTCCTCGGATTCGGGGATGCGCGGCGCGGTGAAGAATTGCGTGTCCTGCTCGGCGTATTCGACCAGTTTTGGCAACATTTCGCGGAAATCCGCGCGGTCGATGCCAAAGTCGGCGACGCACAGAGGCTGTTGCACGGCGCGCGCCAGTTCGCGCACCTTCTCGGCCAGCAAGCGGCCGCCTTCTTCTTCGTCGCGGCTGTCGGTGAAGCCCACGAAACGGGCGATGTCGGCGTAACGTCCCATCACGGCGTTGGTTGTGAAGTCGATGGTGTAGGGCAGATAGAGCGCGACCGCGCGACCGTGCGGCTGCTTGAAGAGCGAGCCAAAGCTGTGCCCCATCGCATGAGCAAGTCCCAGATTGGCGTTCCCAAAACCCAGCCCCGCGATCGTCGCCGCGTTGCCCATGTGCTCGCGCGCTTCGAGGTCGTTGCCGTCGCGCACCACACGCGCCAGATAGTCGAAGACCAGTTGCGTCGCCTTGAGACAAAGCCCGTCGGAGAAATCATTGCGCCACGTCGTCACATACCCTTCGATGGCGTGCGTCAGCGCGTCGAGGCCGGTGTCCGCGGTGATGCGTGCAGGCAGGCCCTGCGTCAGCGTGGGGTCGATAATGGCGAGCGTCGGCACCAACTCGCGGCTGCCGGTGCTGAACTTGCGCTTTTCCTCGGTGTCGGTGAGCACCAGCGCCCAGGTGGCCTCGCTGCCGGTGCCGCTGGTCGTAGGAATGGCGATCAGTTTCGCCTTGTCCAAGCCAAGCGTCACCATCGGGTTGATCTCGGTCGCGTCGAGGCCGGGATGCTCGTACATCGCCCAGATGGCCTTTGACGCATCCATCGGGCTGCCGCCGCCCAGACCGACGATCCAGTCCGGCGCAAACTCGATCGCAACCTGCGCGCCCCGCTGCGCCGTTTGCAGGCTCGGCTCCGGCTCGACTTCGGCAAAGACGCGCGTCTCGATGCCCGCTTTGTGGAAGGCCGCTTCGATGCGCGCGGCAATGCCTAGCTTGGCCAGCGTGGCGTCGGTGACAATCAGGGCGCGCTCACCGGTCAACTGTTCCAGATGACTGAGCGCTTCATCGCCAAAGACGACGAAGGGTGAAGAAAAGTACCACATATTCCCTCCCTCTAGATAAAAGTTACTAGATAGAGTCTACTCGTAGACGGTGGGCACGCGCGTGGCGCAACGCACCAGCTCCTGCGCGGCCTTGACGTTCTTCATGATCTTCACCAGGTTGCCGTCAAGCTTGATCTGGCGCGTCACCATGCCTTGCACGGGGTCGAGCTTACCTGCCAATACTTTTTTCCACTTTTCCATGTCCGCCGTGATTTTGAATTCAGGGCTTTTGGCGTCGGGGTCGGCCATGAACTCCGCCGCGCGGCATTTGCCGTGCCAGAGATCCAGATAAATGCCGGCGCTGCCTTCGATCACCAGTGTGATGTCACCTTCCCAGGTCTTGGCGGCATTGGCGTAGGCGTCGCTGCCGTTGATCTGCTCGTAGAAGGACTCGACCCATTCTGGGCTGGGGAACTTGTAGCTCATTGCTTTTCCTCCATTTTCAATGGTTTATGTAGAAATTGGCGCGTCCCGTAATTTCTCTGCATGAAAGTGACTCGACAGAGATGCTTGCATGGACGCCTGAAATGTGATGAATACCTATTTTGTACACATCATGTGTTGATGATGTTGTCAGGCTGTCTTTTTTATGCGCCTGATGCTCCTTCATCCTTTTGTTGACGACCGCTGCGTTTGCGTTGAAGGCGCGCCAGGCGATGGCGCAGATCGGCCATTTGACCGGGCAGCCGCTGATGTGCCAGCGCCGACTCCACGGTGTGCAATCCCCACGCTGCCCACATTTCCGCCTGTTCGAGATCGCCTGTGCGCCATTCATGATACTTTGCCAGCTCGATAAAGGGAAGCACGTTGCCGCCGGCCACCGAGCTCAACCAGCGTTGCCAAAGATCGGCCGCCTCCGCCCAGCGTGCCTGCCGCTTGAGCAATGACGCCCACTGCGCAAAAACATCGGCGCGCAGCCGGTCATCTCCCGCCATTTCCGCGGCCGTGCGATAGGCGCGCTCGGCCAGCTCCGCCTCCCCTTGCCGCAAATAACAGGTTGCCAGAGAGAGCAGATCAGCGGCAGGCAACTCGTCGATCTGCTCCAGCGATGACTGATAGGCGCGCACCAGGTGGTTGCCGAGCGCCACCATCGAAATGATGTCTTCACGGTTGTGATAGAAGACGCAGCGCATCGCACCGGCCTGTTGGGTGCGCAGATAGTCGAGATAGAGCTGTGGGATCAGCGCGCCCGACACATCTTCCTCCGTGCGTTGTATCCCCAGGATCTGCTGTTCTAAATGGATCAGCCGGCAGCTTTGCAGCCGCCGTCGCCACAGCCGCCGCGCGGGCAGCAGCAGATCGAGGTGCGGACGGTCCTCCTCGAACAACTCGACGCTGCGGTGGGGCGCGGGCAGGAGCGGCCGGTTCTGCCGATAACGGGCGCGCAGCAGCGGCAGGTCAAAACCGCGGCCGTTGAAGGTGACCATTAGCCTGCATCGCCCCACGACTTCAGCGACCGCGGCAAGCAACGCTGCCTCTTCGCCCGGATGACGCATGAAGAATTGACGGACGACAAAGTGAGTAGGGGCGAGGGGCCGAGGGCGCGTCGCAGCATCGACGGGCGGCGGCCAGATCTCGAACGTGCCGACGCCGACCAGAAAGGCATAGACGCCGGCGCCGGCGCCCAACCCGGTGGTTTCGGTGTCGACAAACGCGGCGCTGGCAAAGTCGCCCGCGTGCTCCAGCCGGAAATCCGGGTGAAAAGGCGCCAGCGCCGCGAGCGGGGCGTCGAGCGCGCGCGCCAATGGATCGCCGCCGCGCGCCGCGTCCAATGGTGTGGCGACGGTGGTGACATAACATTTGCCCGCGGCATTTTCTAGCTCGACGCCGGGGAGCAGTTCCTCCAGCCGGCCGCGCGGGGAAGCGCGCCGCGGCGGCAGCGGATCGCCTGATTCGTCGATGGGAATGTAGGTCAGCTCTGGCTGACTCTGGCGCGGGCGCAGATTGTGCAGCCGGCGCATCCGATCAAGAGTTTCCGACATGTCGCACCATTCTACTGCTTGCGCGCCACAAAACAACCTGCGTCTTTAGGGATGTGCAATTTGCCTTCGCCATCCAGCAGGCTGCTCAATTGTTCGCGCACCAAAGGCGTCAGGCGGCGCACATAGCTGCCATCCGCGGGCGCCGCTTCGATCAGCTCGACGATGCCGCTCAGATAATAGCGCAAGGCGGCGTCGAGCGTGGGAAAGATAAAGGCATCGCGGCGCACGTGGACGGCAACGTCGGGAAAGAATTCCTGCACAAGCGCCTGATGGCTGAGATGGAAACGGTCTGTCACGCGCGGGGCCGGCGTGTAGCCAAGCGTCCGCGCGGCGTCACAGTGCGCCCGATAGAGCACATCGCTGGCGTCGGACGCATTGGTCGCCAGCAGCACGCTGCCGCCGGGCTTGAGCACGCGCTGCATCTCGCGCAACGCCGCGCGCTGATCCGCAACGTGGTAGAGCATGTGATTCGCCAGCAGTCGATCCACACTGGCTGTGGCGAGCGGCAGATGTTCGGCGCCGGCCTGCACCGCATGGACGGCGAGGTGCGCGCGCCGCGCCTGACGCTGTGTCTCCGTCGCCATGCCCAACGAGGCGTCGATGCCGACCATGCGACAGCCGGCCGCGTGCAGCAGCGGATGATAGGCGCCCGGCCCACAGCCGACATCCGCCACCAACAAACCAGGCGTCAGGTCGAGCAGCGCCACGGCCCACGCAAAGAAGTCGTCGGCGCGAGCGCTGTACAAGCTATGCGCTGCTTGCCGGACGCGCAGTTTCTCGGCAGTGCTGTATTGATCGGCAAGATAGGCCGGGTCGGTGGCTAGAACCGTCATTGTGCTGGATTCGCCTTTTGTCGATTGGGGCAAGCTCGCTACACCGGTATAATCATACCATGCCACACCGTCAAGCCCATTGGTCGATCAAGCCTGTTGCACCGGAAGCGTTTCTGCACGCGGTTCCCGAACATCCGCTGTTGGCGCAAATTCTGTACAATCGCGGCGTCGCTACTTCGCAGCAAGTGCGCGCCTTTCTGGATGGCGAACACGCGGCCGTCGAAAACCCGTACAAATTGCGCGACATGACGCAGGCGGTGCGGCGCATTCTCAAGGCGCTGCAGAAGCAGGAGACCATCTGCGTCTACGGCGACTTTGACGTTGATGGCGTCGCTTCGACGGCGCTGCTGGTTATCGCGTTGCAGGCGCTTGGCGGTCACGTAGGCCCTTATATTCCCGACCGCGTTGATGAAGGGTATGGCCTCAACGTCGATGCTGTGCTGCGCATTGCCGGACAGGCGCAGTTGCTGATCACCGTGGACTGTGGCATCCGCTCGTTGTATGAGGTGGCCTGCGCGGTGGAGCACCACTTGGACGTCATCGTCACCGACCATCACTCGGTGGGAAAGGAGTTGCCGCCCGCGCTGGCGGTGATCAACCCGCGCCGGCCCGATTGTCCCAGCAAGTTCGACCGGCTGGCCGGGGTGGGCGTTACCTTTCGGCTGGCGCAGGCCGTGTTGCGCGCCGCCTCCCAGGAGCGCTGGTGCCCGCTCAAGCCGGAGCAAGCCGCGGAGGTGGAAGCCAGCCTGCTCGATCTCGTGGCGCTGGGCACAGTGGCGGATATGATGCCGCTGCTTGGCGAGAACCGCAGCCTGGTGCGCCGCGGTCTGGCCGCGATCAACAGCACGCCGCGCGTCGGCCTGGAAGCGCTGATGTTGCAATCCGATCTGCGCGCCGGCCTGGTGGACGCAACGGCGATTTCCTTCCGGCTGGCGCCGCGGCTCAACGCGGCCGGGCGGCTGGGCGATGCGAAATTGGCGTATCGCCTGTTGCGCACGCACGACGCCACCGAGGCGCACACCCTGGCCAGCACGCTCAACAGCTTCAACGAACGCCGGCGCACGCTGACGGAAGCCGCACAGAGCGAGGCCGAGAGCCAGCTCGCCGCGGTCATGGCCGACGATCCGGCGATCTTCATCGTGGGCAGCGAACACTTCGAGCATGGCATCGTTGGGTTGGTCGCGGGCCGGCTGACCGACCGCTACTATCGCCCCGCGGTGGTGATGCACCACGATGTCGATGCTGCGCGCGGCAGTGCGCGCAGCATCCCGGAGTTCAATATCAGCCAGGCGCTGGACGAGGTCAGCCATCTGCTGGTGCGGCATGGCGGCCACCATCTGGCGGCCGGTTTCACGGTGGCGCGGGCAAATTTACCGGCGTTTCGTGAGGCGCTGCACGCGCTGGCGGCGCACACGCTGGCCGATCGCACGGCGCTGCGTCCGACGATCGTGATCGACGCGGTGACGCCGCTGGGGTCGATCAACTGGGGGCTTGTCGAGCAGTTTGCGCGCCTTGAACCGACCGGGCAGGAGAACCCGCCGCCCACATTGCTGGCGCACAACGTGGGCGTGCGCGGGGTGCGCACCGTCGGCAACGGCAAACATCTGCGCCTGGTGGTGGATGAAGGGGCGCATGGCGTCGTCTTTGATGCGATCGCCTTCCAACAGGGTGAGTGGGCGACCCATTTGACCGAAGGCAGCCGCATCGACCTTGCTTTTCAGATCGAAGTCAACGAGTGGCAAGGGAATCGGCGGCTGCAACTCAACGTGCAGGATCTGCGGCCCAGCGCAGCGTGAGAATCTTATTGGGAAATCCTTATTTCTGACGCAGAGCCGCAGAGATACAGAGGTTCGCAGGGAAAATCGAGAAGAGCACCCGCCTATTTATGGAAAATACACTTGTGGTGGGGGCGGCGCGAAATCGGCCACAGCCTGCTCAATTACTTGAGCAGCGGATGATGTCTCGTTGATAAACAGTGTGCTGATGTTGTCCGTGTAGACCAGACGCCAGTCTGGCGACCGCCGCAACAAGTTGTCGGTCGCTGTCTTACTGACGATTAAGACTGCATCCGTAGGATACTCCGTAAGGAGTGCATTCCATTGATTACTGCCATACCATAAATTGAAATGTTTTTGATAAATATCGGGCGGGTAGACTGTCTCGCGCCTGCCGTCGATGGAAACCTTGATCTGCGGGCCGGCGTGCCAGATGATGTATTCGCCCCAGTCAAAGAATGTCGCTAGATTGCCTGTAAAGCCGCTGGTCTTCAGCAGCGTGAGGGCAGTACGAGGATAGGGGACGGCGTCGCCGATCAAGATGCGCCCGCGGTCGATAGAAAGTGCAACGAAAGGGATGATCAGCGCAATCAGCAGAGGCAAACCTGCCAGCCACGGGCGCAGCGGCGTTGAACGTTGCCGCCGGCTGATTTGCCTGTCCCAAATGTCGACCCCATGTTCGCCTACAAACATGGCAAACGCAATTGCCATCAACGGCAAGTGGCGTACAGCGGTGAGCGGGAGGAGCGCCGTAAACAAGAAAAGCGCTAACAAGTCCCACCGTTTCGGTCGCCGGCTATTGCCAATCGCGACAAATGACAGGCCAAGCAACCCCAGATAGACTGCCCCCATCCAACTGATCATCTGAACGGGCTGCCAATCCGAAATGCCTGGGCGCGCAACTGTGCCTGTCTCCAGCAGAAAAGCAACCAGTGTAAACCCATAAGGATTGACCAGCAGAGCAGCGGCGCTCAACAGCAGCGGTGGCAGCACGGCGCGCCACTGGGCGCGATGCGTAGCGAGATGCAATAACGCCCACAATCCCAGCAGTCCGCCCCCGGCCAGAAAGCCGCCATGCAGATTCACCCATGCCACAACCACGACCGGCATTGCCCAAAGCCAACGATAGCGCCCGCGGTCGGCCTGGTAGATCACAAGAAGGGTGATGGTGAACAGTAGAAACGTAAATAGCTGGGGACGCACCACGTTGATCGAGACGACCAGCCCCGGCACAGTCAACACAAGCACTGCCAGCGACGGCATCCAAGACAACTGCAGCAGCCGAGTAAGATGCAAGTAAATCAGTCCCAACGTGAGGGCTAACACTGCCATTCTGAGCGCAACCAAACCGGCGCTTTGCCCACCTAGCCATGCGATGGCCATCAGCACCTCGGCCAGCCATTCATGATTGATCCAGGTTTGGCCTGTTGATAAATAAGAGTATGGATCGGTAAAGGCAAGCTTGCGCGCCGCAACCGTGTCGAGCCCAAAGCGGAGATGTCCCCATAGATCCGGGTCGGCGTAGGTCCGCAACAGGATCAGGAAAAGGGTGGAAAAGACCAATCCTGTCACCCCCATCTGCCACAGCGTCTGCACACGTGTTTGTTTTGAGTCTACATCTTGTTGGCGGGCTTTCTGCTCTAACATGGCAATAACGCCTTTATAGATTTGGTTTATGTAGACAGAAACGTAATGTTTCATCTATGCAGAGAATTGCATTATTGTAATTATCGTTGATCACAGGAACATCAACCAATTTGGGCGATGCAGCAGCTTTTCGTCATAACTGTAGGAGTATCGTTATATCACGACAAGGGGCGTACCTCGCGCCAGATTGACGATTCCACCGCCGCCTTCCTGACCATCAAATGTACTATCGAGCAATCCAGCGTGTTCTACCAATCGACCGATGGGATTTCAAGAGAAGACCGGTACTATATTTACTAGAAAGAAGGCTAGCGTTCCGGTAAGAGAGATAAGAAATTTTTTCAACATAGAGCAATCCACGACAGAGTAACATTACCAGGCGACGCCAAAACCTATCCCAATATGAATGTATACGCCACACGGCAAAAGGCGTTTGCAGAATACAGTCAGTCAGTAAAAGTCAGTCAGCAACAGTCAGTTGGTCGAAACAGTCAGTCCAGTGAATTTGCTCAAACAGGAGGAGCACCATGATTACGTATTACTATTTGATTCTCAAGTCCTACATGGAGCGTGAAGAAGGTCAGGACCTCATCGAGTACGCGCTGATCGCCGGGTTGTTGGCGTTGGCCGCAGTAGTGGCCTTGGGTGCCTTGGGCGGCTCGATCCAGTCGATGTGGGATGCATTGGCAACAGCAGTAGAAGATGCTATGCCGTAACGGTTGTACAAGTCAGACAATACCTACCTCACTAGGAAGAACGATTTTCTTGACTTGCCGGGGGCCAGGGCAACCTGGCCCCCGGCAAGTCAAAGCCACGAGGGAGCTTATGAAACCTCGCTTTGGCCAGGAAAGAGGACAGGATTTGGTGGAATACGCCCTGATCCTGCCTCTCTTTCTATTTCTGGTCTTCACGATCATCGAATTAAGCATGCTGTTTTTTGCCTATGTCACCGTGTCGAACGCTGCACGTGAAGGCGCCCGCACCGCCGCGTCCGCCTTGTCAAGCGCCTGCGACCAGACCTGCGTCGATGCGTTGGCAGAGAGCGCCGCACGCAGCTTGACGACCGGTCTCGTGAATGAAAATGTTCAGGTCATCACTTCGCGTTTCAACCGTGGGGAAGTGCCAGTCATCCAGGTTGAGGTGCTGTATCGCGCGGAGTTTCTGACCCGTATGGTGGTCGAGGCGCTTAACGGCACAGGTCATTTGGATTTATCGGCTGCGTCCACCATGGCGCGCGAGCAGTAAAGATGCGTCGGGACACTGAAAGGCAGCTACCATGTCACGTATGAGGGGATTTATTTGGTTTTTGGCAGGCATCATCCTGGCGTTGTTGGCCGGGTTTGTCGCCTATTCGAGTCTGACGCGCGTCGTCGAGACTGCCCCGGAAACAACCATGAGCGGGCCGACCGTCACCGTGGTCGCGGCGAACCGCGCGCTGCCGGCGCGTACGTTATTGACGCAAGAAGACCTGACCTTGGTTGAACTGCCAGCAAGTGCGGCGCCCGATGGTCAGATCGATGCATTGGATGCGGCCGTCGGCAAGCTCACGTTGCTTCCGCTCTATGGGGGCGAGCCGGTGCTTGAGCAGAAGCTGGTCGATCCGAACGTGCTCGGGGCCGATGGACGCAGTGCGATCTTCCTGAATCAAGATCAGGTCTTGATGGCGATCCCGGCGCAGGATCTGTTGAGCCGGGTTGGCGTATTGAAGCCAGGCGATCGCGTCGATATTCTCTATTCGCTGTCGTTCCCAGAAAATCGGGGCATTGGCGCGGCCGCAGAGAATGAAGACGAGGCGCAGAGCACCTTTGCCCTGCTGCAGAATGTGACCATCGTCGAGATGATCGGCAGCATCCGGCCAGTGGAGACCGACACGGCTGAGGCCGCGGCGCAAACCGCGCCTGCGGTTGTGCGCCCGGATTCTGTTTTGGTGACGCTGGCGCCGCAGGATGCTTTGACGCTCAAGTATGCGATGGATGCCGGCGGCATTGTCGATTTTGTGATGCGCGCGCCGGGCGTCGAGCGTCCGTTCGACATCGATCCGGTGGATGTTGACTACTTGATCAACCGCTACAGCATCCCGACGGGCGCCGGCCGATAACCATCAACGGCGCCATAGATTCGTGGCCATGCCCCACTGGGGGCGCAATGAGCAATAAAAATCGCTTTTCTCTGCGAACCTCTGCATCTCTGCGTTAAAGCGGTTTTTAGATTAGATAAGGAAGAGGGGGCATCTTGGCAAGGTTAGGCCCAGGCGATACTCTACGCGTGTTACTGGTCGCCGAATCAGAAGGACTGCGCGAACAGATCGGTGCGATTCTTGCCCAGTACGCGGGTGAGCATCGTCTCTTCTGGATTGCACAGCCGGAGTTGGCGCCGCGCCGCGCCGAGGATCTGCTCCCTCATCTCGTCCTCGTAGACGATGATCTCAACGGCATGTCGGCGCCCGCTGTGATCCGTCAAATGACCGTGTCGTCACCCAATGCCGTGTCGATGGTGATGGTGGACGAGCGGGGCATGGCCGTGGCGCGGCAGGCAGTCTTGAGCGGTGCGCGCGGCTTTATCACCAAACCATTGATGGCGGAAGAGTTCTGGTCGGCCATTCATCAACTGTTGACCGAAAACCGTTTACCCGATCAGCAGGCTGGGCGCTCGACGACTAGAATCGGCAAAGTCGTTGTCTTTGTCGGGCCAAAGGGCGGCACCGGGCGCACGATGATGGCAACCAACACAGCGCTTGCGATCCTGGAGCAAACGGGACAAGGGGTTGTGATGGTCGATGCCGACTATGTGGCGCCGGCGTTGGATGTTGTATTGAACCTGGAAGGGGAACGCGATATCAATACCCTGCTGGCGCGCGCCTCGCGGCTCGATAAGGACCTGGTGTCGAGCGTACTGGCCAATCATACCGCAGGGCTTGCTGTACTGCTGGCGCCGGCGCCGATTTACGGGGTGATGGAAATCAGCATGCCGCAGGTTGAGCAGATTATATCGCAGCTCCGGCTGATGTTCGATTGGGTGGTCGTCGATTTGGGAGCCCTGGTTGATGAAAGCGGTTATGCGTTTCTGGACAGCGCTGATTACATTGTGATGACTGTGCTGCCTGAACTGGTGTGCCTGCGCAATGCACGTCTGCTGCTTGACCAATTGGTGGCGCGCGGTTGCGTGGAGGATCGCGTCTGGATCGTGCTCAATCGCGCCGGCATCAATGGCGGCGTCACCAAAAACGACATCGAGGAGCGGCTGCATGTGCGCGTCCGCCACACAATTCCTGACGATCAGCCGTTGGTCAGCCTGAGCGTCAATCGCGGCGTTCCGCTTTATTTGAGCCATCGACGCAGCGCGGTGGCGCGCGCTGTGGAAGAATTTGCCGCCATGTTTGTGGCGGGCACGGCGCGGCAGCCGGTTGTAGCGGAAAGCACGCCGGAACCGCCAGCGCCGGCTTCCAATCCCTTCAGCCGCATGTTCCGGCGCATTAGTTCGACCAGCGCAGCGAGGTGAGTGATGTCCGGTGAAGTCATAGCGGCGATCTTGGTGGGGCTTTCGGTATTAAGTCTGTTCATCGCGATCCGGCAGATTATGCCGAGCAAGGATCCAGTGGAAGATCGGCTGCGCGAATACGGATTGACCGAATACATTCGTCTTGGCGGCCGCTCGCAACAGGAAAATGCACCTGCCGACCGTTTTGGCGGGTTGGCGCGGCTGGCCGATCGCTTGGGGATCGGCGAAAAATTGAAGACCATGCTGTTGCGCGCCGATCTTCAGATCACGGTTGGCGAACTCACGGCAATCTTTGTCATGTTGGCTGGCGGCGGCTTTGCTGTGGGTGCGCTGCGCGGTGGCGCTGTGGTTGGGTTGATGGTGGCGGGCGTATTGTGCGTATTGCCGATCCTCTATATGAAGCAGCGCGAGACGAAGCGACGCAGCGCCTTCACCGATCAATTGCCGGACGTGCTGACGTTGCTGGTCGGTTCCTTGCGCGCCGGCTATGGGATGTCCCAGGCAATCGAACTGTTGGCGCGCGAGGTGCCAGAACCCGCCTCAAAGGAATTCAAACGCGTGATTCATTCCATGAGCCTGGGGTTGCCACTGCAGCGGGCGCTGGAGGCCATGGCGGAGCGCGTAGAGAGCGACGATTTCGACCTGGTATCGACGGCGATCAGCATTCAGTTCGAAATGGGTGGCAACCTTTCCAGCGTGCTTGAAAACATCAGCACGACCATTCGCGAACGCGTGCGCATTCTGCGCGAGGTGCAGGTGCTGACGGCGCAGCAGCGCATGACTGGCAATGTGCTGGCCGGCATGCCTATTTTTCTGGCAGTGGCGCTTTCTTTTATCAGTCCCGGTTATTTCGAACCCTTCTTTGAACCTGGCTGGCCGCGTCTCCTGCCAGGGGCAGCGCTTGTCATGATCGGAATCGGCTTCATGATTATCCGCAAAATTGTGGATATCAAGGTGTAGGTGAAGGGGCAAGGGCATCATGGTGCTTGAATTGGTGAGCGGTGCATTGGCGCCTGTGCTGTTTGGCGTGTTGGTGGCAGGGACAATCATGGCCATTTGGATGACGCTTGCGCCTTCCAAGGCAGCCGGCGCGGTGGCCGAACGCATGTCGGGGATGGTCGAGCCTTCCCGGCTGACGACTGGCGATGAAACCCAAAGTTCCTTTGCGGAGCGTATCCTTCTGCCGTTCTTCCGCCGCATCAGCAACGCGGTTACTGGGTTGTTGCCGCAACAGAACCTCGAAAAGATCAATATGTCCCTGATCCAGGCGGGCAGCCCGGGTAATTTGACCGCTATCGAGTTTGTTGGTCTACGTATTGTGTTAGGGGTGGGGATCGGCGCCGCCTATTTTTTGTTGCTTGGCCACACAGACTCGCTCTTTGTGGCAGCGCGCAACGCGTTCATCGCTCTTTTTATCGGTTTTATGGCGCCTAAGTTTTGGGTCAGCCAACGCATTAAGAAGCGCAAAGTAGAGATCCGCCGCTCGCTGCCCGATGCGCTCGACATGCTGACCATCGGCGTTGAGGCCGGGTTGGCGTTTGAATCCGCGCTGCTGCGCGTGGGTGAGCAATGGGACAACGCGTTGACGCAGGAGTTTCGCCGTGCGGTCAGTGAGCTGCGCATTGGCGTCCCCCGCAATGACGCGCTGCGCCACATGGCGGAACGCAACCAGGTCAGTGAACTCAGCACTTTTATTGCCGTGCTGATCCAATCCAATATGCTGGGGATGAGCATCGCCCAGGTGCTGCATACCCAGGCGGATCAGATGCGCTTGAAGCGCCGTCAGATGGCTGAAGAAGTGGCGCACAGTGCTACGGTCAAGATTGTAATTGTGTTGGTTCTATTCATCTTCCCAGCCCTCTTTATTGTGGTCTTGGGGCCGGTGGTGCCAAAGATGATGGAATCATTTCAGGCAATGACGCGATAACGCACGGCCAACACCGTCCAGGTGCTCCGGCGGAGGAGAAAGACATGGCAGCTACATTTGATGCAAATTCCACAGAATATGACGATCCGCAATTCCATGAAGCGGCCACGCACCTCCACATGGGGCAATGGGATAAGGCGATTCGCGTCCTGGAAATGCTGCAAGGACGTTATCCCGGGGACGCACGCGTTGGGCAGATGTTGCAAGACGCTCGCTTTAAGGCGCAGCTCGAGGCAAACACGCAGATCAAGGAGAAACGTTGGATCATTCCTTGGAATGCAATCCTGGGGCGTGTTGGGGTGATTGTCACGATTCTGGTGATCGTCATTGTGGGTGTCTGGATGGTTCGGGCGCAATTGATGCCGATGTTAGCCAACGCACAGATGCAACGTCAGCAGATGCAATTGCTGAATCAGGCGCAAGCCGCGCTGGCCGCCAATGATTTTGATACCGCAGAACAGCGCTTCAACGCATTATTGGCATTGGCGCCCGATTATCCAGGCGCAGCCGATGGCCTGCTCGAAGTTGGTAAGCAGCGCCAACTCTCTGCTCTTTATAATGAAGCCGTTGTGGCTGACGACGCCAAAAGATACGAATTAGCGCTTTCCATGTACAGCGAGTTGCAGATTAAGGCCCCTGGTTACCGCGACGTCAATAACCGCCTCATGAAAATTCGCCATCTTCAGGACCTGGACTCATTGATGGAACAGGCGCGTAAGCTCCATTTGCTTGGCTTTGACACAGATGCTACCAGCGCCCTCATGCAGATTCAGTCAATGGACGTCAATTATCGTCACGATGAAGTGGCTGATTTGCTCTACAGCCTTAATCTGCGCCAGGGAAAGCGCATTCTAGACCAAATCCCGCCTAAACCGGACGAGGCGCCGCAGGCGAGAGACTTCTTCAACGCCGCTTTGAAGCAGAAGCCCAACGCGCCCGATGCGATCACGGAGGCGCGCCTGGTCGTCAATTTTCTGCGTAGTCGAGATGCGTTCGACCAGCAGCACTGGCCGGAAGCCGTCAACCTGCTGCGCTCTATTTACAATGAACGACCCACTTATCTGGGTGACGCTACAGCGTCGATGCTTTTTGTGGCCTTTATCGGCGCTGGCGATACATACCTTAACAGCGGTGATCTGATCAATGCCTACGAAATGTATAGCCAGGCGTGCCAGCTTGCCCTGCCGGACACCAGCAGCGCCTGCATCAAAGCCAGCACGATTATCCCGTTGTTGACGCCGACCCCGACCCCGACGATGACGCCGACGCCAGGGCCGACGCCTCCAACCGCAACAGCTACGCCCACCGCGACGCCGCTGCCGCTGCGCATGTTCCGCAACCGTATTGTCTTCAAGTCAGATCATCCAGACCTGCCAGGCGTCTACGTGATTGACCCGGACGGCTCGAACCGCGAATATTTAGGGAGTTTTGACCAATATGAGAAGGCGTTTGACGAACTGCACGAGTCAGAACGCTATTCACCTGACAGCCAATACCGCGTGTCGACGGCTGATGTGGATGGCCGCGCACAGATCATTTTGCACGTCCCCTACACCACGCAGTTTGGACAGCTGCCGCCAAAGCCGGTCACGCGCTTCTCAACGGCGATCTCGTATGATCCAGTCTGGTCGCCAGACGGTGCGTGGATTGCATTTGTCACGACGGAGCATGGCACTGACGACATCTGGAAATCGCGGCCGGACAGCTCCGAGCAGGTCTCTTTGATGCGCAACGAATGGGAGTGGGATAAACACCCTTCGTGGTCACCGGATAGCAAGCGCATTGCATTTTTCTCTAACCGTGAAGGCGTTCTGCAGATCTTTATTATGGACGAGCATGGGCGGTATCCGACCAATATCAGCCGCGTGCCGTGGCCAGAATACGATCCGATTTGGGTGAAGTGAGCTATGTTCAATCTTAAGAATTCAGCAGATGTAGATGGACGTTTGCGTTCGTCGCGACTACCCGGAGAACGGGCGAGTGGCAACGCTGCCTATATTCAGTTGCGCGACCGCGTCCAACAGCGACTCTTGGCCGAGATCAACCCGTCGGCAGCGCGCGGGGATAACACCGAGGTGCGCCAGGCAGTCGAACGACTCTTCAACGAAACGCTGGCCGAATTTGGCCTGCCCATGAGCCGTCTGGAGCGCGCCGATATTTTCGAGCGGCTATTGGCCGACCTGCTTGGGCTTGGCCCGCTCGAGGCGCTGCTGGCCGACGACCTGATCACCGAAATTTTGGTGAATGGGCCGAACATGGTCTATATCGAGCGCAGCGGCAAACTCGAATTATGCGGCGTCAAGTTTCGCGATAATGAAGATGTCATGCGCGTGGTCGAGCGGATCGTGGCGCCATTGGGACGCCGCGTGGACGAGAGTAGCCCCATGGTGGACGCTCGCCTGCCCGACGGTTCACGCGTCAACGTGATTATTCCCCCGCTTTCGCTCATTGGGCCAACGATCAGCATCCGTAAATTTCCTAAACATGCGTTGACGCCGGATGAATTGATCAAGAAAGGCGCTATGACGCCGGGCATCGCTGATTTTCTGCGCGGCTGCGTCAAAGCTGCGCTCAATATTGTCGTATCGGGCGGCACTGGCACTGGCAAGACCACAGTGCTGAACGCGCTCTCTTCCTTCATTCCCGAAAACGAGCGCATCTTGACGATTGAGGATGCGGCTGAGTTGCGCTTGCAGCAGCAGCACGTCGTCCGCCTGGAGGCAAGACCAGCCAATGTTGAAGGCAAAGGCTTGATCAGCATTCGACAACTGGTGATCAATGCCCTGCGCATGCGCCCTGATCGCATTGTGGTCGGAGAGGTGCGCGGCGGCGAAACATTAGATATGCTGCAGGCGATGAACACCGGCCATGAAGGGTCGCTCACCACTGTTCACTCCAATAGTGCGCGTGACACCCTCCGTCGCGTAGAAACAATGGTCTTAATGGCTGGCATGGATTTGCCGTTGCGTGCGATCCGTGAACAGATCGCCTCTGCCTTTGATCTGATCGTGCATCTGGGGCGTCTGGCTGACGGCTCGCGCAAGATCGTCCAGATCTCTGAAGTGCAGGGGATGGAAGGCGATACCGTAGTGATGCAAGATATTTTCCAATTTGTTCAGACTACCGTCGAGAACGGGAAGGTGCAAGGCTACTTCACCCCTACCGGCGTCAGACCAAAGTTTTACGGGCGGTTGGAGGCGGCCGGCCTTTTTGTCCAACCTTCAACTTTCATGCCGACAGATCCGGGACGTGTAAAGCGGTGAGCGTAGACCCAGTGGTCAGCTCGCCCCTCTCTATGCAAACGAAGGAACGACGTATCAGGCATAGGGGCTAAAAGAACTAGCTTCCCACGCAGGAATCCGTATTTTGGCGATAGCAGAGCAGACTACATGGGCTTACAATTTAGAAGGGTCGTGTGGCCTGATTTAGCTGAGGCGATGTGAACCTGGAGTTTCGTCATTATGCGTCCAATTTTTGTAAGGCTCTGAGAGGTGGTTATGAGCACGAAGGATTTATCAACAACCAGTTTACGCTTGAATAGCTCCACCCCCGTCAAACGTCGTCTGTTCGGATGCATGGGCAATGAACGCGGCGCCAGTATGCTTGAAATGGCGTTCATTGTGACCATCATGCTTTCTCTGGTAGTAGGCGCGGTCGACCTAGGGTTTGCCTATCAGCACTATGGCGTCGTGCTGAATTCATCCCGTGAAAGTGCACGGCTCTATTCCCGTCTGCCTTGCACCGGTAGCAACCGCACCGCCCTGCGCAACGCGATCATCAGCGCAGCCGTGGCGGAAAGTAATGGAGGTGAGGGGCAAGGTGGAATCTCCGGCGGCGGTGGCAGCATCGTGGTGCTGGGCCAAAATGTAAAGCTCTCGCCAGACCCAACGGTCAACGGGTGTCCTGCGGAAGGGGCAGCCATCAATGTCAAGGTGAGCGTGTTGTACGAGTCGCAATTTGGGGAACTGATTGGGCTGGGCGATATCCCCATTAGCGCTTCGACGAGCATGATATACTACGGCACAGATACTTCACAGAGTGGATCATGAACAAGCTACATCCTCTGCGCGGCGAGCGTGGGCAAGTCCTGATTCAATTTGCAGTGATATTTCTAGGACTGCTTGCGTTCGTAGCGCTTACCATTGAAGCTGGCAACCTCTATGGAGTGCGGCGACAACTGCAAAACGCCGCAGACGCCGGTGCACTGGCGGCAGCGCGTGAGCTTTGTCTGAATCACAGCGAACAGGAAGCCGTCGCCAAAGCAAAAGATTATATGACGCGCAACGGGCTTAACGTCGATGCGCTTGCCCTGAGCGAGGTCGTGATCAACGGTCACCGGGTTAAAGTGACCGCGCGCATGCTTGCCGACACAATCATGGCGCGTGCGATCAACTGGAACGAAGTCACGGTGGGCGCCACCGCAAATGCAGCCTGTGGGGGCGTCAATGGCAATGGGGCAAGCGCCTGTGGACTTTGGCCGATAGCGGTGGATATCAAAACCTTTGAGAATGCACAGTGTGGTCAATCAATGGTCATCTGGGATGCAGACAACGACAAAGTCTCCGCCAGTTGCACGATCGGGGGAGGTGTGAGAGATGTCTGTGACTGCTACGACTGTGACCTCGACGATGATGGCTCTAATGATTTTGTCGTTGCCACGACTTACTCACGCGGCTGGATAGACTTTCCCGATACGCCGAATGACAGTGTGTACACCGATCCGTGTAAATCCAACGGCTGCGGCGCCAGCGAACTGGCGTGCCGGCTGCGCAGCGATTACGGCGGTCGCGTAACGCTGCCCGCCTGTATCGCAGGTCTGCGCGGCGTCAAAGCAGGCGTCAAAGACGATGTCAATGCGCGCGCTGGCCAAACCGTCGGCCTTCCCCTATTCACCAGCATCAACTGTTCTTCAGGCAGCAATTGCTCCGGTTCTGAAGCAGAGAGCTACTATGTGACGAATTTTGGTTGCGCTTCGGTGACCGGCTGGATTCAGAACTTTGTGCTAAATCCCAGGCCCGGCATGCCAAAGTCTATCAAGAAAATTTCGAGCAAGGCTGTGCTGGTCACGAAGGATTGCAGTGGACGCTGTATGACCTTCTGTGGCTCGACCAGTGGAGAAGCTGCGGAACCCTGGGAAATGCGAGCAGCGAGCCTGACGCCATGACGGATGCGTCTTTCTGGTTGTATGGAGTGGCAGTCATCTTCGGTTGGATTGGCGGCGGCCTGGTCAACTGGGCCGCCGATCTTCTGCCCGGCGCACCCTCCTGGGGTGTCGCCCGGCAGTCGCTGTGGCGCAATCGGTCGCATTATTGGGCGCCGACAGAACAGCGATTTCGCCAAAGGCGTTGCCCGCATTGCAGAGAAACACTTGCCGGACGCTATCCCGCGGTCATCCTAACCAGTATTGCACTGTCCGTGCTGATGGCCTGGCATTGGGGCTGGGGCATGGTGTTGGGGATTGCCTGGCTCTACGGATTGTTTTTACTAGCCGTTGCTGTGATCGACTTCGAACATCATCGTGTCCTTAACGTCATGTTAGCGCCCGCGGCTGTTATCGTCGCTCTATTCAGCCTGTTAGCGGTGACGCCCGCGCCGTGGGAAATGCTGTTGGGCGGCGTGGTTGGTTTTGGCGTGTTTTTACTGTTGGCGATCATCGGGCGTGGCGCGTTGGGAATGGGCGATGTCAAACTGGCCGGCGTGATTGGGATGATGGTCGGCTATCCAGGTGTGATGACAGCGTTGATCATCGGTGCACTATTGGGCGGCTTGGCGGCGCTTGTCCTGCTCATCAGTCGCAAGGCCACCCGCAAGACAGCAATTGCCTACGCCCCGTACCTGGCATTTGGCGCAATTTTTGCAATATGGATGATGTAATAGATTTTATACAGGAGATAAAACCATGGTGCACGTCGAAAATGTAAACCGGCAGTCACATCTGCTCGCCGAGGGAAAGATGGCCAACAATAGCTGGACGCGCCTGCGTGGGCTGATCGGCGTGCATGAGCTATCGGAAGGACAGGGCGTTGTGATTGAGCCGTGTCATGGCGTGCACTGCATGTTCATGTCAATTCCCATTGACGTTATCTATGTCAACAAACAACATCAGGTCGTAGCGCTCGACAAAGCGATGAAACCTTGGGCTATCGGCAAGATCTACCGCAACAGCCGCTATGTCGTGGAAGTGCCAGCCGGCACGATCGAACGCACGCAAACCGAGGTTGGCGATCAATTGAGGCTAACCACCTCTTGAGGTATCGCCATTGGGATCGCTCATAGCTCAGCTTCAAAACGCTTTATGCACGAATTCTCCCCCCACCATCGTCGCAGAAACAGGCGTCGTCAGGATTTCCTCCGCCGGAATCGTAAAAATATTTCTGTCCAGCACCGCAAGGTCGGCTAACTTGCCCGGTGTCACTGATCCCTTGCTGCTCTCCTCGCCGCCGGCGTAAGCTGCGCCCAGCGTATAGGCGTAAAGCGCCTCTGCTACACTCACGCACTCTTCCGGGCGCCAGCCTTCCGGGCCAGGATAGCCGTCGGTGCGGCGGCGGGTGACCGCAGCGTAGAGGCCTTGCAGGACATCGGGTGTCTCCACCGGCGCATCGGAGCCAAAGGCCAGCATAGCGCCGCTGCTCAGCAAGCTGCTCCATGCATAAGCCAGGCGACTGCGCTCACCCCAGTGTCGGTCGGCGAGAACAATGTCCTGCGTGCAGTGGATCGGTTGCATGGAGGCGATGACCTGCAACTCAGCGAAACGCGGGAGGTCAGCCGGGTGCAGCACCTGGGCGTGCTCGATGCGGTGGCGCAAATGCAAACCAATGCCGGCGCGCCGCGTCGCCTCGATGGCGTCGAGCACGTTGCGATTGGCCTGGTCGCCGATGGCGTGGATGTGCACGGCCAGCCCCGCACGCGCCGCTTTTGCCACCTGCTGCTTGAGGTGTTCAGCCGTCGAGACCGCAATGCCGCGATTGTGTGGCTCGCCCTCATAGGGTTCGACCATCAGCGCCGAGCGCGCGCCCAGTGAACCATCTGCGAAAATCTTGACCGCTCCAAAGCGAATCCATTCATCCCCCAAGCCGGATTGGATGCCAAGCTCAATGGCAGCCTCCATGTCCACTTCGGGAATCTGTTGCAGCACGCGCAATTTCCATTCGCCGCGACGACGCCATTCCTGAAACGCACGCAGCGCGGGCGCGCCTTCCATGTTATGGATGCCGGTGATGCCCAGGCGATGCGCGTGTTGCATCGCCGCACGCACTGCGTCGACCGCAGCGGCGTCGGTGGGGATCGCCTGCAACTGAGCTACGAGGTCCATGGCGCGCTCGAGGAGGATGCCGGTCGGCTCGCCTGTCGCGGGATCGCGCTCGATCGCGCCGCCGTCCGGGTCGGGCGTGTCGCGTGTGATGCCGGCCAGCCTCAGCGCCAGTGAGTTGGCCCACCCGGCGTGGCCGCATTTGCGCCGCAGAAAAGCCGGATGATCCGGCGTGACCGCGTCGAGCTGGGCGGCAGTCGGGAAGAGAGGTTCAGGCCAGAGCACCTGATCCCAACCGCGACCGGTGAGCCAGCGCCCGGCCGGTGTGGCGACCGCGCGTGCCGCGACGCGTGCCAGCGCCACCGCACACGAGGGTGCATTCATCAGGTCGATCTCGCGCAGGCTCAAGCCATAGGCGAGAAAGTGCAGATGCGCGTCGATGAGACCAGGCACGACGGTGCGCCCGCCGAGATCGAGTAAACGCGTCGCGTCGCCGGCTGCTGTGCGCAGGCTGTTGTCGCCGACAGCCGTGATGCGGTCGCCGGTCACGGCCAGCGCGGAGGCGAGCGGTCGTAGCCGATCCATCGTGTGGATGTGGCCGTTGAAGAGAATTAAACTCGGCTGGTTCATAGCACCTCCACTTTATCTCCCAGCAGGTCCGCGCGGAAGGTGCGCTCCTGCGCGGCGTCGAAGAGGATCGCCACCATGGCTTCCGGCCCGCTGCCATCGATACGCGTGACGACGCCTTCGCCAAAACGCACGTGCCGCACGCGCTGGCCGGACGCAAGCACGATAGCAAGTGACGGGCTGGCAGCCGGCGCCGGCACACTCAACTGCACGGCGAGATTCGCTTCACGGTCGCGCCAGCCTGCCGCCAGGTTTTCCATCATCTGTCCCGGGTTCTGAACAATCCGGCTGCGCAGTTGCTCGGCGCGCGTGCGCGCTGCCGCCAGCGCCGTCATCCCGGACGATTTCTCTGGAGCGGGTCGTTCACTTTGCGCCAAAGCGCGGCTGGCGCGCGCCATTACACTGAGCAGCGCATCTAGCTGCTTGACCATATCTTCGGCTGGATCGACGGAGGCGAGATGGACGCCATGCGCGCGGCAGAGTTCGGCGCGGGCGCGTTCGCGTTCCTCGTTCTCCATCACCTGAAGGTCGCTCTGACGTCCCTGCCCTTTGGCGGTCAACCCCACAAAGCGGATAGCGACGGCTGCATCAGGATAGACTTTGTCTAGCTTGAGCTTCCGATTGGTGGATGGGTTGACCAACCAGTCTGGGCTGATGTTATCTTGTTCGGTGAAACCCGCAAAGATGCGCGCCAGTAGCTCCCGCCACGCGCTGATCACGACATAGTTGTTCATCATAGCGCCAATCGATGGTTACAATACATGGCTTTGTTACGAGCAGGTGCGTTCCAGGCGTTTGTTCCGTCCCTGTCAGCGACGTTCTCGCCAAAATTCTAGGGCGCACCTTTTCCAATCAAAGCAAGGATAATCTGCATGAAGCAAGGTGTGTATTGTAGCACATCTGTTCCTCAGGCTTGCAACGAATAAGAGGAACGGAGTTCAAATGCGTATTCATGTTGCAGCCTAAGCCACTGGAACGCGTGCACGCACCACGGCGCCGGCTTGCGGTTTGCTATTCACTTCGAGTGAACCGTTCAGACGCAGCATTCGTTCATGCATCGTTTTGAGTCCATAATGGCCGGGGAAACGAGCGGTTGGCTCGAATCCGATCCCATCGTCATATACTTCCAGCACGATCCATGCGTCTTGCCGGCGCAAGCGGAGGTTGACGTTGCTAGCCTGCGCATGTTTTGCGATATTTTGCAGAGATTCCTGGGCAACGCGATAGAGCGCCTCCTTGCTGGCCGGCGCTAGCGCCGGCTCCTCACCGAGTTCGACGTTCACTGTAACGCCGGTGCGCGCCCGCAAGGCGTCGGCCTGTTTGATCAGGGCCGCGCTCAGCCCCTCTTGCTCCAGCGAGTCGGGGCGCAGTTCAAAGATCAGCGCCCGCATCTCAGCCACGGCGGTTGCCGACATCGACAATATATAGTCGAGCGTTCCGCCCAGTTTTGCAGGCGCCCGCTCCAGTTGTTCGCGAGCGGCATGTGTCCCTAGCGCGATGCCGTACAGCGCCTGTGACACTGAATCGTGCAGGTCGCGTGCCATGCGTTGGCGCTCCTCAAGCACGGCGACTTTGTGCGCTTCCTCAAATAACCTTGCGTTCTCCAGGGCGACAGCCGCTTGATTGGCAATGGCAAGAGCAAGGTCTGCTTCGTGCTGCGAGAAAAAACCGGCCTGCGGATGGTTGAGGCGCAACATGCCGATCACGCGGTCATTCACCATCAACGGCACGCCCATCCATGCGCGCGTGATTTCCATTGTGTGGGGAAAGTAGGCGTTGGACGCTGCCAAGATCGAGCGCGCCAGCGAAGTATCTTCCTGAATGTCATCAACAATGAGTGGCCGACGGCGCTCTAGCAGAATGCGGCAGCCTGGCGCGCCCTCTAGCGGCACGTGCGTCCCGATCACCCGCTCATTGGGAAGCGCGCCGCGATAGGCCACCGCTGTGATACCGTCGTCGTCGAGCACGTAAAGAATGGCAGAGGTGTAGTCGAGCATCGTTTTCATCTGATCGAGAATGACCTCGAGCAGCGGTTGCAATTCAAGCGTCGAGGCCATCGTGTGGGAGATTTCGAGCAGCGCCGCCAGTTGGTGGGCGCGCTCGCTCAACTCGGCGTGAGCCAGGCGCAAGGCTTCCGCCTGGTGTGCGCTTTCCTTTCCCATCTCTTCAATTTTTCTACGGGCAAGCGCCTGTTCGGTGACATCGTGAAAAATGTAGAGGGTGGCGGTATCGCTGTCCAGTTCGTTTAGAGCTGCGCCGACGACTTCGTAGATCTTCTGGCTTTGTTCTACATGCCATTCCCAACGGAGGGTCTGCTTCGCCCCAATTTGGGCTAAACGACAATCAGGACATGGCAATTGGCGATCCGCAAAGTACGCATAACACTTGCGCTCTGCCACTGGCCTCCACGCTTGTTCCATAGTCGGGTTGACATAATTTAGTTCGTAATTCTGGCTGATAATGCAGACGCCATCTGGCATGGCGTCGAGGATGCGGCGCAGTTTGTTCCGCTCTGTGTGAAGGTCATAGGTGCGTTCCTGCACACGGACTTCTAATTCATTGCGGGAGTGACTTAATGTAGCTTGCACCTGTTCCTGCGCAGCAAGATAACGTCGCACGACAAAAAACAGCATGAGGGAAGAAACTGCCGCAAACAGCATATCCGCCGGCTCATCGTGATGAACCAGGTTTTCATCGATCACCATCAGGATGTGGGGGCCGTAATGGTTGAAGATAACCCAGGCGCCGGACAGTAGTGCAAACGCGAGCGAGAGTTGCAGTGCACCCCGCGTCGGGGATTTGCTCATAGTTTAGGACCTCCGCAGCAAGCGATCAATGCTGACATATCCTTCACGGTGGACTTTTGCCCTGCGGCAAGCCGCTTGTGCTGGAAATATGACTACAGTAACAATTTTTGATTGGAAAGGTGGACGAGACCCAGTCGTACAGCGTACAGGGCAGCTTGCGTGCGACTGGTCACATCCAGTTTCTGCATAATATTCTTGACGTGACTCTTGACAGTCGTCTCGCTGATTTGAAGAGTGTGAGCAATCTCTTTGTTGGCCAGCCCTTCTGCCAAGAGTCCCAAAACGTCATTTTCGCGTTCGGTGAGGTATTGAGGATTGCGCGGCGTCCTGACTTCACGCACCAGGACGGCAGCAGCCTCCGGCGACAACTGCACCTGCCCAGCCGCGGCTGCTTTGATTGCCTGCAGCAAGCGCGGCGCGTCTGTATCCTTGAGCAGATAGCCGATGGCTCCGGCTTGAACCGCGCGGAATACCGAGGCGCTTTCCAGCACACTGGTGAGGGCAATCACCTCCGTGTCAGGTAGCTCCTGACGAATAGAGTTTGTGGCGGTGACGCCGTCCATCACAGGGAGAAGAAGATCCATCAACACGACATCGGGCCGTAACTTGCGCGCCAATTCGACCGCGGCGGCGCCGTCGGCGGCCTCACCCACGATTGTGATGTCTGCATCCATATCCAAGAAGATGCGCAAACCTTGCCGCACTACTGCGTGGTCATCAACGACAAGAACTCGAATGGACATGAAGGATTCCGTTCCTGCACTGGTTTTACGATGTTAGTAAGATGGCGATCTGCCCTGATAAGCGCTTTACAACATTACCTCAAAATTTGCGTGTAGGATCGCTCTGAAGCTGACAAATTACTTGCAGATATGAGGACGTCTGTTTGGTTTGGGTTTGGGTTTTGGTTTGGGTTGATCTCAAAAGGGTGAATCTATATCCTTCAAATGCAGGATGTATTTTTCGGTAGAGAATTATTATCTTTACTTATGGAGATGATGCAAAAACCGCTGCCATGATTGAGATGAATACACATAAGTCCGGCAAGACCCATCCAGGCATCACTATTCTGTTGGTTGACGATCAACCGGCGGTGCGTTTTGGCCTACAATTGCTTTTTCAGCTCGAAGTCGAACCGCTACGGTTTTGCGAAGCTGGCAACAGCGCCGAAGCGTTGGCGATGATAGATGCCTGGCGCCCTGATGTCGTCATCATGGATGTCAATCTGCCGGATCGAGACGGCATCTTTGCCACAAAACAGTTGACCCGCGTCTGGCCGCATTGCCTGGTGATCGTTCTAACCATCCACAACCGCCCCGACATCCGCTTGCAAGCGTTGGCCGCGGGCGCGTGGGCATTTGTTGAAAAAGGTAGACCTGAAGATATGCGTTTTGCTCTGCGCCAGGCAATCCACCTCCTGAAGAGCGCCCCCCATCTGTGTCGTTGATCCTCTAGCATTTCAAGCGACCCCCTCCAAAAGTAGGATATTCACTCCTCCTTCGAAGGAGTGAGAACAAGTCATTACTCCGCATGTAGCAGGCAATATTCCTCTATTTCTACAATAGACGATGCAGAGCGTAGGTATTTCGCCTGTAAATTGTCGTTTGGCTGTAGCCAAAGAGATGGGAAATAAGAGGAATATTATGAGACGAAAACTCCTGTCCATGCTGATTCTCACTGCCCTGTTGGTGACCATGGTGTCGCCGGCATGGGCGCAGGAGCCACCTACTACGGGTGACTCCGCTTCACCAAACATTTTTCTACCACTTATTTCAAGTGATCTAGGGGCGGAGCAATTGAATGCACCGCTCGAACCCACCGCACCGGCGCCGCCAAGTGCGGCCGAACCTGAGCCTGAAGACCAAACGTCGGCCGGCATCGTGCAGGCAGCCTCTCCCCCTAGCTCGCCTACAGACCTCACGCGGGTGCCCCATTACTTTGGCCCATACCCGAACTGGGCTAACAGTCCATTTGCGCTCCCTGACGTCACGGTGCAAATCATCGGCAACGGTTCCGGCGCCACAGCCGTGGCTTCGGTCGGCGCCAATGGCGCGGTCACGGAGATTGCCATCACCGATCCAGGCGTCGGCTACACATCTGCCAACGTGACCTTAGCAAGCGTCAGCGGTGCGGGCGCAACGGCCACCGCCACCGTGGTTACGTCTGGCATCGTCACCAGCATCAGGTTGGACACGACAGGCGCCGGCTACACCAGCCCGATGGTCTCCTTCGCCGGCGGTGGCGGCAGCGGAACCCTTGTTCAGGTTGGCAACCAACTCATTGCGCGCACCTACGCCACCGATTATGCTACGAACCCGGGTGTGCTTGGCCCTGTGTTTGTCGTGGTGCAGACGGCCATGCCAACCTCCGGCGCGGTCCAATCGATCCAATATTTCAATCAGGCGACGGCTGGGTCAAGTCCCACGCCATCTGCTGGCAACTTATTTCACGCCTACGTGCTGAGGGCGACCGGTCTCCCGAATGAGTACACCGTGGTGTGGGACAGCGGCGAATTGACTGTCCCGGCCGCGGTGGACCCTGTCGGCGACATCGTGACTATCCCTGTGCCCAATGTGTCAGTGACTACGGAAGACCGCATCGCCTTTTACGGTGAGGGCATCCCAGTCGACTCCACGGCAGGAACCGATATTCTCAGCTATCCGGCCCCGGCTGCGCCGCTGCAAAACAGCACGATTACCGTGGGCGCGGGGGGATTCCCCATTTATCCGCAGAACCGGACCTACTCGTTTGCGGCAAGCGTCCTTGACACTTCCGCAGTTGCCGCGCTGACAGGCGCCACGGCCACGGCATTCGGCGGGGTGGATGTGGTCACGCTTGGCCTGCCTGGCTACGGTTACACAAACCCGACGGTCGACTTTGACCTTCCCGACGATCCGAACGGGGTCATCGCCAAGGCGCATGCCGAGTTTGACTCTGCCACCGGCGCCATCACGGCCATTGTAGTAGACCAATCGGGTTCCGGATATACACAGGCGCCTAATGTCGTCATTCGCGACGGCACGCTCTACGACCCGATCATGGGCGGAACCGGCGCCACCGCGACGGCCACGCTTGCCCTCCAATCCATTACCGTTGACGCCTATGGCTCCGGCTATACCGCTGCGCCCGTTGTAAACATCGCTGACGCAACCGGAACTGGCTCCGGTGCGAGCGCCACAGCCTCAGTCAGTGCTGGCGGCGTCACCGCGATCACGGTCAACACGCCAGGAGCCGGCTATATCACCGCAGGCGGCATCAAGAAGTTCACCGACCCGCTGCCGACCCTCTGCGCGCCGCCGAACTGCCCATCCTACGCGACGAATCCGACCGCGAAATACATTCCGGTTGGTGTGCCCGAAGCCAAGACCTACAATGGCATCGCCGCCGACGAGTATGTCATCGGCCTCGTCCAGTACCGGACGCTCTTTTCGTCCAGCCTCCCGCCGACGCTTGTCCGCGGCTATATACAACTTGAGACGCCGGCGAACGCAGCCATCAGCCAGCATTTCCCGGTGACCAATGAACTGCTCGACGGCACACAAGTCCCGGTCATGAAAGGCGACGGTACGCCATGGTTCGCCGTGACTCCGCCGCAGTGGCTTGGCCCCACCATCCTTGCCACCAAGGACAAGCCTGTCCGGATCGTCTTTTACAACCTTCTGCCCAATGGCGCCGCCGGTGATCTCTTCCTGCCGACCGACTCCACGATGATGGGTTCCGGAGAAGGTTCGATGAGCATGAACATGCCGGTTGACCAGGGCAGCGTCATGGATGGCGTGCGCAACCCGACCTGCACCCAGGAGCCGAAGCCGGCAGAGTGCTTCAAAGACAACCGGGCGACGCTGCATCTGCATGGTGGCATCACGCCGTGGATCAGCGATGGCACGCCACATCAGTGGATCACTCCCGCCAACGAAAATACGGCCTATCCACAAGGCGTCAGCGTTGGGAACGTCCCCGATATGGACGTTTGCACCACTGCCAATGATGGCTGTCAGACCTTCTACTACACAAACCAGCAGAGCGCGCGCCTGATGTTCTACCACGACCACGCGTGGGGCATTACCCGCCTCAACGTCTATGCTGGCGAAGCAGCCGGATATCTCATCTCTGACAGCACAGAGCAGGCGTTGCTCGCCAGCGGCACGATCCCAACCGAGCAAATCCCGCTGCTCGTCCAGGATCGAACCTTTGTGCCGCAGGATGCGCAGTTGATCGACGGTGACCCGGCGAATGGCGTCTACGGGCAGGACCCCTCTTGGGACAAGAGCCGCTGGGGTGGTTACGGCAGCTTCTGGTACCACCATGTCTACATGCCGGCGCAAAATCCGGGCGATCCGGGCGGCATGAGCGCCTATGGACGTTGGATGTACGGGCCATGGTTCTGGCCGCCGGCTGCCGACACTGTGTACGGCCCGATTGCTAACCCCTATTACAATATGGACCCGGCCACCGATTTCACTACGCCGCTTGCCGTGCCATGCAACCTGGACGATCCGGCTACCTGGCAGTACCAGACCGATCCGTTCTGCGAACCGCAGCAGATCCCAGGCACGCCCAATGTCTCGGCCGGCATGGAGCAATTCAACGATACGCCGATCGTCAATGGCGTGGCCTACCCGACGCTGACCTTGGAACCCAAAGCGTACCGCATGCGCATCCTGAGCGTGGCTAACGACCGCTTCTTCAACTTCCAGTGGTATGTGGGTGATCCCGCCACCGCTAATGCGCAGACCGGTGCAACCGAGGTCGCGCTCAATCCTGCCGAGTTGGCAGCGGCGCAGACTGACCCGAACATCGCCCCGACGCCGATCCAGGGCGCGGCGACGGCTGGCCCGGATTGGATTCAGATCGGCACCGAGGGTGGCTTCCTGCCGACCCCGGTCGTCGTGGACGGCCAGCAGCCGACCACCTGGGTCACCGACCCCACCCGGTTCGACGTCGGCAACGTCGACAAGCATTCACTGTTGCTGGCGCCAGCCGAACGCGCCGATGTGATCGTGGACTTCTCGCGGTTTGCGGGCAAGACGCTGATCCTGTACAACGATGCGCCCGCGGCTTTCCCGGCCCGCGTCCCCTCGTACGACTATTACACGGGCGCCCCAGACATGAGCCCGAACGGTGCGTCCGTTGTCCTGCCGGGATACGGGCCGAACACGCGCACGATCATGCAGGTCAAGATCGCGGCCACCACCCCGGCCGCAGCGTTCAATCTGACGAAACTCCAGGCTGCTTTCCGCCACACCGCGGCTGGCTCCGGTGTTTTCGAGTCCAGCCAACACCCGATCATCGTCGGACAGGCCGCTTACAACATGGCGTACGGCGTCAACTTCGCGGCCAGCAGCAACTGCAATGCATCGGGCAGCACGCTTCAACGCTGTGATGGCCTGGTGCGCGTGAGCGATACGGAGACGTTCGGCTTCAACACACTGCGCGCCCAGAATACCAAGCAGTCGATGCCGCTGCAGCCAAAGGCCATTCACGATGAGATGAACGCCACGACCTTTGACGAGTTCGGCCGTATGCAGGCGAACCTGGGCATTGAGGCGCAGCCGCCGACGCCGGGGTTGCAAAATGTCACACTCTACCCGTACACCAACCCGCAGACCGAGCTGATCGATGCGACCAATCTGCCTCGGATGGATGTCACCTACGACGCCAACGGCCTGCCGGTAAGCGATGTCAAGATCTCGCCGATCTCGAATATGGCGGATGGTTCTCAGATCTGGCGGATCACGCACAACGGCGTCGATACGCACCCGATTCACTTCCACTTGTATGACGTGCAAGTCCTGAACCGGGTCACCTGGGACAATATCATCCTGGCAACCGAGCCAAACGAGCTAGGCTGGAAGGACACCGTCCGCGTCAGCCCGCTGGAGGACACGATCGTCGCGCTGCGACCCATTATTCCGGAATTGCCCTGGGAGTTGCCGAACTCCATCCGGTCGCTAAGCCCGATGGACCCGCTTGGCTCGATGATGGGCTTCAACAACGTTGACCCGGCGGGCAACCCGACGAATCCCATCATGAACCAGCTCGTCAACTTTGGGTGGGAATATGTCTACCACTGCCACATCCTGAGCCATGAAGAGATGGACATGATGCGGCCAGTATCGGTGGCGATGCCGCCAGTCGCGCCGAGCGGGCTTGCCTACTCGCTGAGCGGAAACGGCAACAATCAGTCACTGACGTTGACCTGGAACGACAACTCGATCGCCGAGACATCGTTTGTGGTGCAGCGCACCACCGACGGCGCAACCTGGACCAACCTGGGGGTGAGCGTGTCGCCGCTCGATCAACCGAACACCCGCGGTCCCCGCACCTACACGGACGCGACCCATCAACGGAACGCGACCTATCAATACCGGGTCGTTGCCTTGAACACCGTGGGCTACGGCGCTGAGTTCCCCAGTATGACGGTGCAATCGGTCTCGGCGCCCCTGGTTGTGGGCAATCCGCCTGCGGCCCCGACCAATCTGAGCGCAACCTATCAGAACGGGCCACAGATTGGTCTGACCTGGCGGGACAATGCAAACAATGAGACCGGTTTCATTGTGGAGCGCGCTGCGAACGGTGGGGCATTCGCCCAGATCGCCACTGCACCTGCTCGCAACAACACCGGCAATGTGACCTTCGTCGACACCACAGTGGCGGCTGGCAACAGCTATGTCTACCGGGTGGCGGCAGTCAACGCTACTGCGCAGTCGGCCTATGCGACCTCGGCGACCGTGGCCGCGCCGGCCGCGCCGGCCGTCCCCAGCACGTTCACGGCAGCCAACGGCCCGAACAGTGGGCGCAACTCGCGCCGTGTGGTCCTCACCTGGAGCGCCAACACGGCCAACGTGACTGGCTTCACGATCCAGCGCGCAACCAACGCCAACTTCACCAACGGTCTTAACAGTGTAAATGTTGCGGCGAATAACACAACCATCACCCAGAATGGCCTGAACCGCAACACCCAGTACTACTTCCGCATCCGGGCAAACAACGGCGCTCTGTCGTCCGCCTGGTTGAACGCAACCCCGTTACCCATCCGCACCAATCCATAGATCAGACAACCTTTCCAGCGCCAGCCGAGGCTGGCGCTGGAAAGGTTGTTTACACGTAGGAATGGCGGAACCTAGCTTATGTAGTTTTTCGGGAGAGGAACAGTTTCCTCTCCCGATTTTTTTTGAACAGGCGCCATTCGTCTGTTCTGAAAATAGCGTTGACGCAGAGCCGCAGAGAGGCAGAGGCTCGCAGAGAAAAGCGATTTTCAGTACTTCACGAAACTCACACAAAGCCACGAAGATCACAAAGGGCGCCATCTTCAACTTTGTGTCTTCGTGTGAGGCCAAATCGTGAACTACTGATTTTCATCGGTATTGGCGCCGGCAAGGCATGGCGCCTGTTCTGAAAATAGCGGCTCAACCGGAATTCATGGGATCGGGTCTTACGCGCCGGGGACGGGCTGAACGTTGTCTGCTCGACCGAAGCACCGCAAGCCCGTCCCCGGCGCGTAACCACACGAGATCTGGTTGACCCCCAATAGCCTTTAACGCAAAGGCGCTGAGAAGCAAAGGCGCAAAGGCATTTTCATGCTTATCAGCGCCGCCAGGCATGGCGCCTATCCTATCCTGATGATGCGGCGAACGGGATGAGGGGATTACTGAACCTCAACCACAAACGGGACTTGCCGCGCACCTTGATATCTGAAATCGAACCAGAGTTTGTACCTGCCTGGCTGTGGGAAAGTTACTGAAAACTGCAAGTTGCCACGATCGACAGGCTCCGGCGCGAGAAAGGTGGTCGCGGCTTCGTCGATGACATACAGGTTCATGCGCAGCCCAGACTCCAACTCGATCGCGGGCGCCAGCGTCTGGCCGGCCGCATCGGTCACGTCAAACGTCAATGCAGCAGATTGGCCGGCTTGTAAGGGGCCATTTGTATCCAGCGTGATGCGCAGGTCACCAAGCGCTTGCGTGTTCGACGCATCTGGCGTCAACCTGGCCGGCGATGTACTGGCAGCGCCAACCGTAATGGGGACGCTCAAGCCCACCACATCGCCTCCTCGCGGCCGCGCACTCACAAAGGCAATATATTGTCCTTCCTGTGGAAACACGACGACAGGCTGGACCACACGCTCGTTGAACTCAAGTTGTGCACGCGTGGCAAGCGGCGATGTGGGCTGAGGCGCAGCCATGCCCTCCATGTCACCATCGCTGCTGCTCCCGCTGCCAGCCCCTGCGACGGATGGGTGCTGGCCGGGCGCAGCAAGCGGCGAAGCAGGCTGGGCTTCCTCGACTCCCGCGGCCATTCCTTCCATACCAGTGTTGTCATCCGTAGGGTTGGCGGCATTCCTGAACAACTCCCTGGCGCTGCTGGTTTGCACGAACAGCGGTGTGGCCGTCAGGGAAGTCAGGTCGCGGGGCGCCACCGCCAGGTAGGCGTAGGTGATCAGCTTGCCGAAGCCACCATACGCATAGTCGGACACGGTGGCGTCAAACTGATCGACAATTTTGATATCGAGCAGCGCAGGCGCGCCGACGACGATCGCGGTGACGGGGGCGACCACCGCATGGTAAGTGAATGCCATTGCTGCTGCGTCAGCGGTTGTCTCCACGCTGCATATGTCCAGCTTCGTGCTGTCGCCCAACACAGCCGCAGCCGATAGACCAATGGCTTGTAGCGCGCCGCCTGCATCCAGTGGTGCATTGACGCCGGTCGGGCTGAGCCAACCAATCGAGATCGCAATCAGAATTGCCAGCGATCCCGCAGCGACGGCCAAACGGGGCGTGAGTTCGAGCATCTGACGCACCAGCGGTTTGGGTGCGTCAAATGTCTGAACGTCGTAGCCGCGCAGACGCAAGCTGTTGATCACGACAAAGATCGAACTGAAGACCATTGCGCCGACAGCGATCATAGGCGTCAACAAACCAAACGCAGCAATCGGGATGAGGCAGATATTATAAAAGAATGCCCAGGATAAGTTCTGGACGATTGTTTGCAGCGTGCTGCGTGATAGAGAAATGGCGCGCGCCACGCCGTGCAGATCGCCGCTGATCAGCGTGATGCCCGCCGCTGCCATCGCCACGTCTGCGCCGGCGCCGATTGCAATGCCGACATCCGCTTGCGCCAGGGCCGGCGCATCGTTGCTGCCGTCGCCCACCATGGCCACCAACGGGCGGGGCGCCTCCGGGGGCAACTCTTTGCCCTGTAGTCGGTTGATTTCGGCGGCCTTATTGCCTGGCAGCACCTCGGCCAAGACGCAGTCGATCCCGACCTGACGGGCGATCGCTGCGGCGGCCTGCTGGTTGTCCCCGGTGATCATGACCAATTCGAGATCCAGCTCGCGCAACATGGCGATCGACTCACGCGAACCCGGCTTGAGTGCGTCGGCGACCGCCACCACCCCAATCGCCTGAGCCGCCGCCTGGCTTTGCGCGTCACGCCGGGCGACAATCAGGGCTGTCTTCCCTTCGGCCTGCAGGCGCGCAATGTCATCTTGCAGACTGTCGATAGCGACGCCTTCGTTACGCATGAAACGTGAGTTGCCGATGACGACGGCTTGATCGGCCACGATGGCGCGGACGCCAAAGCCGCTGAACGCCTTAAAAGCTGACGGCTCAACCAGGAGCAGCCCCTTGTCTTTGCCAGCCTCAACGAGCGCACGGCCTAGCGGATGTTCCGAGCCGCGTTCGGCGCTGGCGGCCAGGAGCAGCACTTCAGCTTCCGTATGGTCAGGCGCGGCGACGACATCCGTCAGCGCCGGCTCGCCGCGTGTGATCGTGCCCGTTTTGTCGAGTGCGACCACGTGGACACGCCCTGCGCGCTCCAGTGTTTCGCTGGTTTTGAAGAGGATGCCATTTTCGGCGCCTTTGGTCGCGCCCACCATGATCGCGGTCGGCGTCGCCAAACCCAGCGCACATGGCAGGCGATCACGAGCACCGCCACCGCGCTGATCATGGCGCTTGTCGTGTTGCCGGTGACAAACACCCAGCCGGCAAAGGTCAGCAGTGCAAGCAAGATGACGGCAGGCACGAAATAGGCGCTGATCTGGTCAGCCAGCTTTTGCACCGGCGCTTTGCTGCCTTGCGCTTCTTGCACCATGCGGACGATCTGGGTCCGGGTGGTGTTTTTGCCCACTTTAGTCGCTTTGAAACGGATAGATCCCTCGGTGTTGATCGTCGCGCCGATAATTTCGTCTCCCGGCTCCTTGCTGACGAGCATCGACTCGCCAGTGATCATCGACTCGTCGAACACTGAGCGGCCATCGATCACAATGCCGCCTACAGGCGCCTTTTCGCCTGGCTGCACGATGAGCGTGTCGCCAACCACTACCTGGTCGATGTCAATTTCGATCTCAGCGCCGTCGCGTACAAGATGTGCACGCTTGGGCCGCAACCCCATCAATGCCTCGATCTCCTCGGACGTTTGGCTTTCGGCGCGTGTCTCCAGGTATTTACCCAGCATCGTCAAAGTGATGATCGCCGCCCCCGTCTCGTAATAGACCACACCGCCGGGAATGAGGCCGAAGGTCACTGCCACACTGAAGAAGTAAGCGGCCGACGAGCCTAGTGCAATCAGCACATCCATGTTGGCGCTGCCAGCACGCAGGCTCTTGGCCGCGCCGACGTAATATTGCCAACCCACGCCAAACTGAACCACCGTCGCCGCAATCAACATGGCATACTCGTCACCCGTAAGGGAGATCAAGCCAAAGTCACGCGCCATACTGTAGACGATCAAGGGCGCCGTGAAAATCAAGCCGATGATCAACAGACGCCTTTGCCGCTGGACCTTCGCGGTGCGCGCATTGGCTTCAGCATCGTCGATCGATTCGGCTTCGCCCGCCTGCACGAGGTCGAAGCCAGCTTTGCGAATGGTCGCCGCCAATTCGGCAATCGTCGTCCGCCCAGTGACGTACTGCACGGTCGCCCGCTCGGCTCCATAGCTCACACCGGCTGCGAGCACGCCAGGCTGTCTGGCGAGCAGTTTTTCCAAAGCGACGGCATCCGAATCGTCGCGCAGTCCGGTGATGGGCAATTCGATATTGCTCGCGGGGATACCGTAGCCAATGCGTTCGACGCCGGCAATAATGTCATGTTCGTCGAGCACGGCGGCATCATAGGTGACGGTAAGTTTCTCGCTGGCGAGGTTGACGCTTGCTGCGTCGACGCCGGGCAGTTTGCGGATATTCTCCTCGATCGTTGTGACGCAATTCGCGCACGTCATCCCCGTCACCGGCAATGTGGTGTTCTTGAGATCAGCCATCGATACCCTCTGGGCAGTGTAGGATTACGTGTGTAGGTTGCCGTTGCGAACAATGTGCTTACAGGTGGCGCACAACACGGGCGCATCGGCGTTTTCCCGTGGTGCGCATAGGGAACGCGCCACTGTGCAATTAAACGATCTATTGATATCACCAGTTTGTTTGTATGACGCTAGATTACCATTGGTGACACACTAAGTTTCTGGACGGTCAAGGTGTGGCAACCTTGGAGGAGGTCGACAATTTGATGCTGACGTGAGGCGGGCAATTCAGCACCGGTGATCTAGCAGAAAAGTAATTGCGTAACTTTATAGCATGACGCGAGATCACGTGTCAACTTGAGGTGGCGTCCTTCGGGTGCTTCCCAAAAAACTGGTGGCCTGATGTGTAGGTCGGGCTGATAGCCCGACCTACGGAACTACGGAACACCGTCGGGCTGGTAGCCCGACCTACGGAACTACGGAACACCGTCGGGCTGATAGCCCCACCTACGGAACTACGGAACACCGTCGGGCTGATAGCCCGACCTACGGAACTACGGAACGCCGTCGGGCTACCAGCCCGACCTACGGAACTACGGAACACCGTCGGGCTGGTAGCCCGACCTACGAAGGGCGTCCCAAACTTTGGCGCTCCCAAAAAAACTGGGGCAGGCCCGGATGTTCTGGGAGGGGTAAGTTTGACAGCGGCGTAGCGTGGGCCTAGACTGGCGGCAGACGCTGTGGTGGGCGCGGCCGGCCTCAACCAGTGGCCGTCGCTCACTGGAACAAACCATCTTGAAGAAGTAAAGGAAGGCTCCATGAAACACCGTGATCGCGTTCAATTGGCGCTCAACCACGAAATTCCGGATCGCTGCCCCCTGCAGGTTTCCTTTACACCGGAGTTTGCCGCACGCCTGCGCGCTGAGATGAAGCTGGCGGGCGACAAACTACACAACCCGCACGGCGGCGGCAACACCTACGAGTTGGAACGTGCGCTGGGCGAAGATTTGCTGCTGACTTCCGTGGGGTGGGCCAACTCCTACTACCAGGATGCCTGGGAGTACACCGACGAGTGGGGCATTGGCTGGAAATCGGCGGAGTACGAGACGCGCTTCGGCAAAGGCCGCTACACCGAGATGAGCCGCTTCCCGCTGGCCGCGGATGACGCCATTGACCACTATGTCGCGCCCGACCCTACCCGCCCCGAACTCTACGAAGACGCCGCGTGGGTGCTCAAAACCTTCCAGGAGGAGTACTGGATCGTCGGCGTCACGGTCACGACGATCTTTGAGACGGCGTGGGCGCTGCGCGGCTACGAGCAGATGCTGGCCGACTTTCTGCTCGACCCGGAGCTGGCCGAACGGCTGCTCGACATTCCCTATCACTATCACCTGACCGCGGCCAAGCAACTCACGCAGATGGGCGTGGACATGATCTGGATCGGCGACGACGTGGGCGCGCAGCGCTCGATGCTGATCTCACCAACGACGTGGCGCAAGTTTTTTAAGCCGCGCGTGGCAACCTTCATCGCCGAACTGAAGGCGATCAACCCGCAGGTCAAGGTAGCCTATCATTCGGACGGCGTCATCGACCCGATCATCCCCGACCTGATCGAGATCGGTCTGGATGTGCTCAACCCGATCCAGCCGGCCTGCATGGATCTGGCGCAGCTTAAGCAGAAATATGGCAGGAATCTCTGTTTCTGGGGTTCGATGGATGTGCAGCACACGCTGCCTTTTGGTTCGCCGGCCGACGTGCGCGCCGAAGTGCTGAGCCGGCTGGAGACGCTCGGCAAAGGCGGCGGGTTGATCCTGGGGCCGACGCATCACGTGCAACTCGACACGCCGCTGGAGAATTTTTGGGCTATGATAGACACGATCACGCAGACGCCGTATCCGCAAGGGTGACCCCTGATTGTCTAAAAAGCCATTCTATTGCCTGACAAACCGAGTTTCTTCAAGAAACTCGGTTTGTGGAGACCGTTGACAGACCACCAGCACGCGCCGAAGGTGCATGACGCGCCGCGCAATTGGGCAGCGCGGATTTATGGTAGTGTATGCGCGTACATGATATACTTGATGTGCTCACGTGTTTTGCCACCAAAATTCTTTCCATACCCTTTCATCTCAGTGAGGAGAAGATCCAATGAAACGCAATCTGTATCTTTGGACGGCCCTGTTGCTGCTGGCGCTCTTGGCGCTGGCCGGCTGCACGCAAGCTGCCCCGGCCCCGGCAGCCCCGGCGGCTGATGCTCCGGCGGCAGAGGCTCCTGCCGCGGACGCCCCCGCGGCCGAAATGCCGCTCTATGTGGTCATCAACAAGAGCGCGGACCAGCAGTATTTTATTGACCTGCAGAACTCCTTCGTCGATACTGCCGCCGGGCTGGGCGCCGACGCCAAGAAGTTTGACGCCAAGCTCGACCCGAACCTCGGCGTCAGCCTGATCAACGACGCCATCTCCGCCGGCGCCAAGGGCATCGCCATCACCGTGCCTGACCAGACGATCGGGCCGGCCATCGCCAAGGCCGCGCGCGACGCCGGCGTGGTGCTGATCGCCACCGACGACAGCATCGTCGACGAAAATGGCGACCCGGTGCCCTTTGTCGGCTTCGACGGCAAGGACATGGGCAAGAAGGTTGGCGAGGCGGCCGGACAGCTCCTCGTCGACAGCGGCTGGCTCGACGACAGCGCCAAGAAGGTCGGCGTCCTCTCCGTCGAAGTCCAGACGCTTTCCGTCTGCAACGACCGCACCGACAATGCCAAGGCCGCCGTGCTCGCCGCGGGTATGCCCGAAGCGAATGTCTACCCCGTGCCTTACACCGGCGAAGCGCTCTCCGCACAGGATGCCGCGGGTCCGATCATCACCGCCAACCCGGATGTCACCAACTGGGTCGTCTTTGGCTGCAACGACGAAGGCGTGCTGGGCACGCTCAACGCGCTGGCGACCGCCGGCGTCAACCCCGACGACGTGATCGGCGTGGGGCTCGGCGCCTACGAAGCGTGCAAGCCGTGGGCCGCCGAACAGCCGACCGGCTTCAAGGCCGCGCTCTTCATCTCCGGCCTCGATGTCGGTGCGACTGCCGCCACCGTGCTCAACGATGCCGTGGTCAACGGCCAGGCGCCGGCGGCGAATTCCTACGCCCCGACCTCGATCGTCGATCCGGCCAACTTTGCCGAGACGATGGATCCGATCTCGCTGGCCAATTGTTCGCAGTAAGAAGCTCTTTGAAAAGCCCCACCACGAAGCCACAAGGGGCGCAAAGAGGCACGAAGAAGAGAGTCGCAGAGGCGGCTTTCAGGGGTTGCTTTGCGCCGCTTAGCGTGCTTCGCGTCGTGGTGGTTGCTTTTCAAAATCGTCTCTAGGCATTTCTGCACGGGAGAGGAGCGGGCCGCGGTTTGCTCCTCTCTCACCCAAGCTATGATCTACAGCCCGTAGAGGGTTTTTCATGACGACAACTGTTTCCGCTGCGCGCGCCGCAGCGTCTCCTGTCCCCACCGGCAATCTGGAAGTTCGCAACGTCAGCAAAGCTTTTCCCAACGTACAGGCGCTCAGCGATGTCTCGCTCGACATCCGTCCCGGCGAAATCCTTGCCTTTATGGGCGAAAATGGCGCCGGCAAATCCACCCTGCTCAAGATCATCAACGGCGACTATCAGCCCGACAGCGGGACCTTGACGCTTGACGGCAAGCGCCTCAACTTCTCCGGGCCACGCGCCGCCCATGCCGCCGGCATCCGCGTCATCTACCAGGAGCCGGAGATCATCCCCGGCGTCGATGTGGCCGAGAACATCTGGGTGGGCGAGCTGCCGAAGCGGCTGGGCTTTCTCGACCGCGGACAACTCAACCGGCAGGTGCGCCGCAGCCTAGTGGAGTATGGCTTCGAAGACATCCTGCCGATGAACCTGCTGGGCGAGCAGCTTTCCTCCGCGCAGCGCCAGATCGTCGAGATCATGCGTGCGCTCAAGGAAGGGGTGCGCGTGCTGGCGCTCGACGAGCCGACCTCCTCGCTTACCGATGAAGAGGTGGACCGCCTTTTCGAGCTGGTGCGCCGGCTGCGTGACGAGGGCGTGGCGATCATCTACGTCTCGCACCGCATCAAAGAGATTCTGCAACTGTGCGACCGTGTGGCGATCCTGCGCGATGGGCGGCTGGTCGCGGTCAAACCCGCCGCGGAACTGAATGACGCCGAGATCGTGCGGCTGATGGTCGGCCGCGAGCTGACCGACGTCTTCCAGCGCAGGCCGTCAGACACGGGTCGTGAAGTGCTGCGCGCCGAGGGCATCCACAGCAACTGGCACCGCAACGTCAGCTTCTCGATCAACGCCGGCGAAGTCGTCGGCTTTGCCGGGCTGGTGGGCGCGGGCCGCACCGAACTGGCCAAGGTGATCTTCGGCGAACTGCCCAAGCGCAGCGGCAGCGTGCTGCTGGAGGGCCGCGCCGTCACCATCCGCCGCCCGGACGACGCCATCGCCAAGGGCATCGGCTTTGCGCCCGAAGATCGCAAACGCGAGGGGCTGGTGCTGATCCGCAGCGTGCTCGAAAATGCCTCGCTGGCGATCCTGCCGCAGCTAAGCCGCCTTCATTTTGTGCGCCGTGGGCTGGAGCGTTCGGTGGTCGCCGGTTTTGTCGACAAGCTGCGCGTACGCACGCCGTCGCTGGAGCAGGAGGTGGGCAAGCTCTCCGGCGGCAACCAGCAGAAGGTGGTGCTGGCGCGCTGGCTGGCGGTGCGGCCCAAGGTGCTGATCCTCGACGAGCCGACGCGCGGCATCGACGTCGGCGCCAAGGCCGAGATTTACCGGCTGGTCGACGAACTCGCCAACCAGGGGCTGGGCATCATGTTTATCAGCTCCGAACTGCCGGAACTGCTCGGTCTGGCGGACCGCATCTACGTAATGCAAAATGGCCGGATCACCGGCGAACTTTCCAGGGCCGAGGCCAGCGAGGAAGCCGTACTGGCGCTGGCGATGGCCGATCAATTGTCTGCGGCGCAGGCCGCGGCCGCTCCAAACATGAAAGATGGTGCAGCATGAGCGTCAATGTGACGGCTCACTCAACCTCCCCTGCCCGGCGCGCAGGCCCCTTCCAGCGCACGATCAGCTTTATCGGCGCCGACAACCTGTCGCTGATGTTCGCTCTGCTGGTGCTGATCTTCCTGATCACGGTCGTCAGCGGCTGGTTCGGCATGAGCGGCGGCGACAAATTTTTCTCGTGGCAGAATGTCATGAACAGTCTGGCACAGGCAATCGTCGTGGTCGGTCTGCTGGCGATTGGCGAAACCGTGGTGATCATCGCCGGCGCGCTGGATATTTCGGTCGGCTCGATCGCCTCGATCGGTTCGGTGGTGTCGGCGTCAGTGCTGGTCGGGGTGGGCACGGTCGGTTCGCTCGGCATTTTGCCTGCCGGCAATGTTGTAATCGCCGTGGCCGCGGGCATTGCCGCCGGCATGATCGCGGGGCTGGTCAACGGCTTTATCGTCACGACGCTGCGCGTCAATCCGATCATCGCCACGCTGGGCACGCTGGCGGCGTTTGGCGGCATCGCCTTCCTGCTGGCGCCCGAAGGTAAGCCTATCGGCGTGCTGACGCAGCCGGAGTTTACGTGGCTGGCGCAGGGTCGCTTTCTGACCGACGCGGCGATCCCGCCGCTGGGCGGCGCCAACTGGACCGGCGTTCCGGTGCTGACGGTCATCCTGATCATCGTGGCGATCATTGGTCACATTCTGATGACCTACACCGACTTTGGCCGAGCCATTTACGCCATCGGCGGCAACGCCACCGCCGCGCGCCTGGCCGGCATCAACCTCACGCGTGTGCGCGTGCTGATGTATGTCTTTTCGGGCGCCATCGCCGGGCTGGCGGGCGTGCTGCTGACCTCGCGCACGACGTCGGGCAACCCGGTCAACGGCACCGGGCTGGAGCTGCAGGCGATCACTGCGGTCTTTCTGGGCGGCGCGGCCACCGCAGGCGGCAGGGGCACGATCTTCGGCACCTTTCTGGCCGTGATCCTGGTCGGTGTGCTCAACAACGGCATGAATCTGCTCGGCTTCAACACCTTCATCCAGCGCGTGGCGTTGGGTCTGCTGCTGATCGCCGCCGTCGCGATCTCACAGTGGCGGCAAGCGCGCGCGGAACAGGCGCGCACCCGCATCGCCGACGAAAGCTGAACCCGGCTAGTTAACTGTCAACCGTCAGCGTTTGGGTAGAGCGGCAGCAAGTGAACGCAGATACGCACAGATAAAATCGGATCAGCGCAGATAAATGCAAAGCAGCAGAGCATCTGCGTCTATCTGTGCTTATCTGCGTTTATCTGTGTTCCCTTTCAATCAGCCGAACCAGAGCGTTTGGGTAGAGCGGCAGCAAGTGAACGCAGATACGCACAGATAAAATCGGATCAGCGCAGATAAACGCAAAGCAGCAGATCATCTGCGTCTATCTGGGGCTATCAGCGCTTATCTGTATTCCCTTTCAATCAGCCGAACCAGAGCGTTTGGGTAGAGCGGCAGCAAGTGAACGCAGATACGCACAGATAAAATCGGATCAGCGCAGATAAACGCAAAGCAGCATAGCATCTGCGTCTATCTGGGGCTATCAGCGCTTATCTGTGTTCCCTTTCAATCAGCCGAACCAGAGCGTTTGGGCTGACAGCCCACTAGGAGACAGCGATGTCCATCACGGTTCGCCCGATCCGCTGGCAAGGATGCGACGCCTGGGCGCTGGAAAGCGCGCAATTGCGCGTGGTGACCATCCCCGCGCTGGGCGCCAAAGTGGTCTCGCTGCTCGACAAACGCAGCGGTCGCGAGTGGCTGGCGGGGCCGGGGGATCGACCGCTGCGCGCCATCGCCTACGGCGCGTCCTTTCAGGAACAGGATGTCAGCGGGTGGGACGAGATGTTCCCCACGATCGTAGCGTGCGCCTATCCTGGGGCCGGTGGGGCGCACGGCGTTGTGCTGCCCGACCACGGCGAAGTCTGGGCGCTGCCGTGGCAGGTGGAGCAGGCGGATGAAGACCGTCTGACGCTTTCGGTGGCGGGGCGTGCACTGCCCTACCGCCTCACACGCACGCTCACGTGCCGGACACCGGACACCCTGGATCTGCACTATCGGCTCACCAATCTGGGACAAGATGCCATGCCCTACATCTGGGCCGCGCATCCGCTCTTTGCCTGCGGCGCGGCGGCGGAGATCGTCTTGCCGCCGGAGGTGCGCGCGGTCTGCAATACGCTGCCGGCAAGCTGGGGCTGGGGCGAGCCGGAGAGCGAGTTTGATTGGCCGGTCGCACGCGATGCAGAGGGCCGTGCGGTGCGGCTGGATCGCGTGGGCGCGCCCACACTACAGCGCGGGCGCAAGTTTTTTGCGCCGCCCGCCACGCGCCCGAACTGGGCCGCGCTGGTGCGCCGGCCGGCGGGAGATTGGCTGCATCTGGCGTGGGATGCCGCCCTGGTTCCTTACCTGGGGCTTTGGGTGGACGAAGGCGTGCTGAGCCAGGAATCAATCGCCGCGCCGGAGCCGACGACCGGCTTCTACGACAGCCTGGCCGTGGCATGGGCCAAGCAGGAGGTCACCGTGGTTGAGGCGGGCGCCACGCAGGCATGGACGCTCAGCGTGCGGCTCGGCGCCGGCGATCTGCCCGCCGCGCCACCAGCAGCAACGTGACGCCGTGCATCCAGCCTGCGATGGGGCAGTGAACTCAGTACTTCATGAAACTCACACGGAGACACGGAGGCCACGAAGAAAAGTGAGGAAAAAACTCCCTTTGTGCTCTTTGTGTCTCCGTGTGATCAAACCAAACCTTGTCTCACACGGAGACACGGAGGTCACGAAGAAAAGCGAGGAAAAGATCTCCCTTTGTGCTCTTTGTGTCTCCGTGTGAGCAAACCAAAGCTTGTCGCACACGAAGACACGGAGGTCACGAAGAAAAGCGAGGAAAAGATCTCCCTTTGTGCTCTTTGTGTCT